>Ga0335083_10006879_pt1 | contig 14095 bp, 13 predicted proteins | sample Lox_Sample_42_FD_206716 | JGI IMG/M metagenome (GOLD analysis project Ga0335083, IMG submission 206716) | Soil microbial communities from Loxahatchee National Wildlife Refuge, Florida, United States - Lox_Sample_4.2 | ecosystem: Environmental > Terrestrial > Soil > Wetlands | place: USA...
CGCGTTCCTTCTCGTCGATCTATCTTTCTTTGCCGCCAATGCGGTGAAGGTATTGGAGGGCGGTTGGTTCCCTCTCGTGGTTGGCGTCGCCATCTACGTCCTACTGTCCACTTGGAAACGCGGACGCGAAGTATTGTTCGAGCGATTGCGCCCCGGCGCCATTGCGCTGGAGCCGTTCATCGCAAGCATCACGGCGCATCCGCCTCTGCGAGTGCCCGGAACCGCAGTGTTCCTTACGGCCACGCGCGAGGGCGTACCTCATGCGCTTCTACACAACCTGAATCACAACAAAGTCCTGCACGAGCGCGTTGTCTTGCTGACGGTGCGGGCTGAAGACATCCCCCATGTTCCCGACTCCCAACGTACCGAAGTCGAGCCGCTTGGGGATGAGTTCTACCGCGTGACCGTACACTACGGCTTCAAGGACGAGCCCGACCTGCCGCGAGCGCTAGAGCTGACCAGGGGTCAGGGCCTGGACTTCAGCTTGATGGAGACTTCGTTCTTCCTCAGTCGGCAAACACTGGTGCCCACGCAGGCCCAAGGCATGGCGCTCTGGCGCGAGAAGCTCTTCGCCGCAATGTCGCGCAACGCCGCAAGCGCGACAGCGTTTTTCAAGATCCCGACCAATCGCGTGGTGGAGCTCGGGACCCGCATCGAACTGTAGTGGGGCTAACCGGGCAACGTGCGGGTGGAAGGAGTAAGACAGCGAGCGGCGTTGACCCTGCTTAATAGTCGTCGCGGTCCTCGTCGGCGCCGCGACGCTCTTCGAGTTCTTCTTCGTAGTCGTCATCGTAAGTTTCGAGATCGTCAGTGGCCCACTCCCGTTCTTCAATCACATCGTTGGCGATCTCGTGCACGCGGGATTCCACATCCGAGCGTGCCTCTTGCTCCGCCTTTGCGGTTGGATAGTCACCATCCACGATCTCGACTTCCACACCTGCGTGCTCACCATCCTCGATGGTGATGGCGCCTTTTGGCCATTCCTTGTGCAATTGCTCGAGCAGGATGTCTTTGAAGGCCTCGTAGTCTTCATCAGACACGAGACCGAGCATGTCCCGATCAGCGTAATAGGTGATGACGAGTTGTCTGCTCATCGACCTGACCCCCTGAAACCGCTGCGCCTGGCGGCGAGAACTCTGCGTTGCCCTCGCGCAACCTATGAAACTGGCTTGCGACAAAAAGCATAGCACGACAGGATTGCAACGTCCCGCCAGTCCTTACTACCGACGAAATTTGTCGGCTGGAGCCCTGTTTCTGGCACGATCGATGCGGGGCAGTAAACAGTCAGGTACAACGCTGGAAGGCGCAACCAACTTGGCGTTTACTCGGATAGTAGCGCGGCGGCGAGGCCGTGACTTGGGGAATTGTGGTGGAGACGAGGAGGATCGAACTCCCGACCTTCGCATTGCGAACGCGACGCTCTCCCAGCTGAGCTACGTCCCCACGCTTCCGGCAGGCCCGGAGCGCCTCGACCGCCCCACGGAATGAACAACGTTGCGACACGGTTCTGAACGCGGCGGACGCCGAGCGGAGGCATATCATATACTCAAATGTTTCTATGGTAAATCGACCGGAATTTGATGGCGGAGGGACCACGCAGGACGCTTGCTGCGATGCCGGGTCTGCTTCGGAATTGGGCTGGGCGCGACTGTCAATGCAGGCATGGATGCTCGGCTTTGTGCATACACGTCCGATGACGGCGCAGGCCGCGGACGGCCGCCTGGAAACTACAATCAACTCCTAGAGGGCACGTGAATCTGACCGACACCCCGTACGGCTACAAGCGGATCGTCCCATTAGACCGAAGGGTGCGCCTGCGGCTACCCGAATCGGGCGAAGCCCCGGCGTTCTGCCACAGGCTGCACGCGGTCCCTATCAGCGCCGGCGAGTTTCCCGCTGCCATCCGCGACTACCCGATCGTATTCGTGCGACGCAGCGGTGAATCCGGCTTCACGTCGATGGTCATCCTCGGGATGCACGAAGGGCAAAACCTGTTCGTCATGGCCGACGGTAAATGGGATCGGCGCACTTACATGCCCGCCTATGTGCGCCGCTATCCGTTTTGTCTCGTTGCGGCACATGAGGCAGCGGCAGGTCAGGCCGAGCGGATGATCTGCGTGGATCCAGAGGCTGTGGATGAAACCAAAGGACGCCCGATGTTCGACGACCTCGGTGAGCCCTTGCCGCACTGGACCATGATCGAGCGCATGCTGCACGAGTACGAAGACGATCTCAGCTTGACACGAGACATGTGCGCTTCGCTGGCACGTCTGAAACTCCTGGAGCCGTTCACGTTGCGAGCCGAGCTCGTGGGCGGCTTTTCCCTCTCGATGGAGGATCTGTTCCGAGTGAACCGCGAGGCGTTGCTGGAGATCGACCACGCGGCCTTGCGCGACTTGGTTTCCAAAGGCTGGCTCGACCATATCTACGCGCACTTGTTCTCGCAGGACAACTTTCAGCGCCTGCTCAGCCGCCGCAGTTTTTTTGCCGCTGACCCACCGTCCAGCCCGAAGCAATACAACTAGAGCAGCTCTTCCGCGTTACCTCCGGGCGACGGTAGTGCCCCGACGATAAGCCCAAATCAACATGAGGATCCCGCCCACGATCATGGGCAGGCTGAGCCATTGGCCCATCGACCATCCCATCGCCAACAGACCGAGGAAGCTGTCCGGCTCGCGCGTGAACTCCACGGCAAAGCGGAACACGCCATAGCCGAGCAGAAACAAGCCCGACACCGCCCCGGTGGGGCGCGGTTTACTGGAGAACAGCCATAGGATCACAAACAGCAACACACCCTCCAACGCGGCCTCGTACAACTGCGACGGATGTCGAGGCAACTCGTCGACATTGCGGAAGATCATGGCCCACGGCAGCTCGCTGGGTCGTCCCCACAACTCGGCATTGATAAAGTTGCCGATGCGGCCTGCCGCCAGCCCGACCGGAGCCAGCGGGGCGAGAAAGTCGGTCACCTCGAGCCACTTCCGCTGCGTCCGACGTGCGAACCACCACATCGCCAGGATCACACCGAGGAAACCGCCGTGGAAAGACATACCGCCCTCCCAGACGTACAGAATCCGGATCGGGTCGTGCATATACTCCGACCATTTGTAGAACAGGACGTAACCCAAGCGTCCACCGAGCACGACTCCGAGCACGCAGTAAAACAGTAGATCATCGAGGTCGCGCGTGCTCCAGCCAAGGTCCGGTCGCGTGCGCACACGCACGCGGCCCAAGAGCAAGCCGCCGACGAAGCCGACCAGGTACATGAGGCCGTACCAACGGATGGATACGGGGCCAAGTTGAAGTGCGACGGGATCGAATTGGGGGTGAACCAGCATGAGGGCGGCACGTGGCGAGTGGAGCGGCCATCATCCCGGCCGCAATCCCGGCATTATAAGGGAGCCGTTCCGGTTCGCCGGCCCATCGCCTCGTTGCGTTTCAGCGCGGGCGCACGCACCACTAGCGCATCTGGGCGCGATACGATCAGAATCGAGGTGCGCACGGCACCGGAGGAATGCATGCTGAGCTGGATTGGACGCGGGCGATCGGATCACCCGCTCGACGACAAGGACGCCCCGAGGACCTTGCAGCGCGAGCTGGCGGGAAAGGACCCCATCCCCGCACTCGAACAACTGTCGTCGTATCTCGACGCAGTCAAGACCGCGGACAACTTGAAGCCGCGCCGCGCACTCGAGATCGTCGATCTCTTGGACCGCACCGGCCGCGCGTCGCAACGCCGATTGAACCAGGTTTTTGTCACCGAGGGGCAGAACCTCACCAAGTTTCATCAGGCGCGGCTGTGGGCCACCGTCTACGCTTATTGGACGCAGCTCGCGGAAGGCTATCGTTTCTGTCTCGCGAAGTACGAAGTAGGGGCAATCGGCGCCACTGCTCTGACGCCGCAATTGCCTCGCGTTGTGTGCCGCGCCATGCGGGCTTGCGCTGGACAGCTGAAGTGGTCATTACTCCGCTACGGGCCGGTCGAGCAGCGCGTGTGGCATGACCTGGGCGGATTGTACGTGCTGGCCGAAGCACTTCAGTTTGCCCAAACTACGCTTTGGGTGTACCGCGGCGCAAAAGGCGAGTCCAGCCCGGAACGTGAGCTGTTGCGGGCACTGATGTTGGCTGTGTCGGCCCCGGACGGCTTGCTTCCAGCGCAGATCGAGATCGTCGAGCGCGTGATCGCTGAGCTCGCAGGCGGCTTTCGCATTGCATCGCGACCGACCACAGGAGTCCATTACATATTCGAGACATCAGGCGAGCGCCCACCGGGGCGGCTTCCTGTCAATGCTCGGATCCGACCGCATACCCGGTTCTTTGGGCCCGCAGACGCCTCGTTGCAACTCCAGCAGCAGATCGACTCGATCGAGAGGGCGAAAGCGTTGCCGTCTGACTTCATCGCCGGCAATGACTACGAGCCAGAATTGGTGCACGCCACTCTGCGCCACCTGCTGCGTTACTGGGCGGCCAAGCTGCCCGAGCGTGCACAACGCAGGCGACGGCACGTCGAGCGCGTGAGCGTCGTGCACAACTACGAGGAGGTAGTCGCAAACGTGGGCGGATTGTTCTTCGAATCGCCATTCGTGAGTAACGAAGAGGAATGGGTGATCGAGAACGAGAGCGAAAACGGCTTCGGCGCCTTCGTCGCGCAACCCAATGGAGGGTGGCTCAAGGTCGGTAGTCTCATCGGTATTCGGCGCGAGGATGGCGTCTCGTGGGGTGCCGGCATCGTGCGGCGCGTGACGCTGGACGACAACGGAAACCGGAAGATTGGCATCGAGGTGCTGGCACCCGGAGGGGCGGCAGTGACCATCCTGTCGGACTCGCTGGGCAGCAAGGATATTCCCGCAGACGGGGAGTTGTGTATTCTGCTGCCGTCGGCCATCGTGCATAGCGGCGAAGCCACGCTGCTCATGCGGCCTGGCCTGTTTTCCCCGGCACGCAACCTGGTAATGCGCGCCTACGACCGTCAGTATCTTCTCGTCCCATTCCGGCTGGTACGCAGCGCGGACGAGTTCGACCTGGGGTGCTATCGAATCCTGAAGCAGCTGTCGTAATGCGCGGCCGCTTCGAGCTTCACAGCTCATCTATATTGCGCGGCCAGCTCTTCTTCAGCAGGCGAGACAAAGCCCGGTCTGCGAGAATACGGCCGCCGGTCTGGCAGCGTGCGCAGTAGTTGGTTTCATTGTCAGCGTATACGATGCGCTGTACCGGTGCACCGCACACCGGACAAGGCTTCCCGTGACGACCGTGTACCGCCATTTCGTCGCGGAACGCTGTGACCTTGTCGGGAAATGACTCGCCCGCATCTTCCCGCAATCGCTGGGTCCATTCCGACAGGACAGCCGTGGTAGCGCTGTGGAGCCGGGCGACGTCCTCGTCAGTCAGCTGGAACGTGAGGGCGATCGGCGAAAGTTGCGCGCGATGCAGTATTTCATCCGAATAGGCGTTGCCGATGCCACTGAAGATATGCGGGTCGGTCAGGGCTCGCTTCAGTGTGTGGTTTTCCGCCTTCAGGCGGGACGCAAATGAAGTCCGATCAATGTCCAGCACCTCGAGGCCGCCGGGATCGAATCTCTTCAACGCCTCCTCGCCTTGTACCAAATGCAGAGATGCACGGCGTTTGGTTCCGGCCTCGGTGAACACCAGGGCGCCGTTGGAGAACTCCAATATTGCCAGGCCGATCCGGCCTGGCGCCTTGCCGCCTAGTGCGCGCCAGCGGAGTCGCCCTGCGACCATCAAGTGGAAGACAAGAAACAGGCAGCCCTCAAACTCCACGACAATCCGCTTACCGATGCGCCGCAACCCCATCACACGTCCGCCTTCCACAGCTCCGATCGGCGGCTCCGCCGTGCGCAGCAGGAATGGATCGAGCAAGCGTACACGCGCCAGCTTCTGGCCCACGATCCTCGCGGCGAGGGCTTCGATATACACGACGATATCCGGAAGCTCGGGCATGTTCCAAAAGATCGGTCAGGGGACCTGCGCCGATGGCATGCGCTCCAGGATCAGGTTGGTCTTCGCATCCAGCCACGGTGTATCGCGGTTGCGATCGTAGTAGCGAGGCTTTGGCACCATGGCCGCTAGACGAGCTGCTTCCCACGCATCGAGATTGGCTGCACTGTGGTTGAAGTAGTACCGCGCAGCCGCCTCCGCACCGAACACTGAGTTGCCCCACTCGATACTGTTGAGATAGATCTCGAAGATGCGCTGCTTGGTCATCACGGTTTCGATCATGATCGTGATAATCGCTTCCTGCAGCTTGCGCACGGAAGAGCGGCGGCCGGAAAGAAACAGATTCTTGGCGAGCTGCTGACTGATTGTAGAACCACCGGCCACGATCTTTCCCTTCTTCAGGTTCTTCTCGTAGGCCTTCTGAATCGCCTCCCAGTCGAACCCTTCATGCTCCATGAAGTTAGCATCCTCAGCCGCAACCAGAGCGCGCTTGAGATTCAACGAAATTTTGTCGTACGGGACCCATTTGTGGCGCAGCTTGGCCTCGGGGTCCTTGTCCTGCAGTACCTTAACCCGTTCCTCCATGAACGAACTGCTGGAAGGATTGAACCAGTTCCACCACAGCACGTGCCCGAAGATCCACAGCTCGTACAGGAACAGTATGCCGACTGCGAGCAGGAACCACCGCCCGAACCAGCGCCACAGCTTCTTCTTCATCGAGCTTTTAGCGCGGCGATAACCGGGGCTGTCTGCGGGCGCACGCCGCGCCAGATGAAAAAAGATTCCGCGGCCTGCTCGACGAGCATGCCTATGCCGTCCGCCAGGCGCGCCGCACCTTGGCTCAATGCCGTCTCCAGAAACGCCGTCATGCCTTTGCCGTACATCATGTCGTAGGCAAGGCAATCGCGCGCGAAGACCCCAGTCGGAAGATCAGGCACGGTATCGTTGAGGCTGGCCGACGTGGAATTGACGATCAGATCGAACTCTTCCCCGAGCAACGCAGGGTAGCTGCTGGCACTCAGCAACTCTGGCAGAAGACCGCGGTCAGCGCGCAAGCGCTCGGCCAGGCGTTCCGCTTTCTCCACTGTGCGATTGGCGATGACCAGCCGTCCAGGTCTCGCGTCCAGCAGCACACTCAGCGAACCTTGCGCGGCCCCGCCTGCGCCCATCATCAGGACACGACGTCCTTCGATAGGAAACGCCAGGTTGGCTTCAATGTCCCGTACCAGACCGACTCCGTCCGTATTGTCGCCGTAAATAGCAGGGCCCTCGAACTTCAGTGTATTCACGGCCTGCGCATCCCTGGCACGCACGCCACACTCGTGAGCAATAGCGAATGCCTCCAGCTTGAATGGGAGCGTGACGTTGAGTCCGAGCCCGCCCTCGGCGCGAAAGGCGTCGACGGCCGCTTTGAATCCGTCCAGGGGCACGAGGATGCGCTCGTAGACCAGATCCTGACCGGTCTGGGCGGCAAACTCGGCGTGAATGAAAGGAGACTTGCTGTGCGCCACCGGATTGCCGATGACAGCGTAGCGGTCGCTCACGGTCAGGCTAGTTATCAGTCGTCAGCAGGAGATCGCTGCGGGTAAACGCCCAGTTGCGAGTGATATGGAGGATCTCGACCTCCTTGCGCAGCGAGCCCGGAAACGGCTGGAACGGGCCCGCCAGCTGAACGATTCGCTCGACTGCAACATCCAGGATCGGCGAGCCCGAGGAGCGGTCGATCTCTATCTTCTCCACCGTCCCGTCTGCTCTGATAGCGACCGTGACCATCACGGTTCCGTATACGCCGCGTCGCTTGGCCTCGTCCGGAAAATTGGCGGTTCCAACGCGTTCGATCCGTTGGCGCCAGGAATCAAGGTACTCGGCCTCCGGCACGCTGTGTGTCCGCGCGCCTACGAACTTGCGCCTCGGCAGTTTTTGGTAAGCCTCCCACTCCCGAGCGATCTGGGCCTCGAGTCTGGCGATCGCCAGCTGGTCATGTGGCAGATCCGCCACATCGGGAGCCTCGTTGAGCACCACCGGAATCGGCCTGGTATAGGGATCTGCAACGGAGGTATCGGGCTCCAGCCGCGTCAGCAAGTGACGCGCTTCCGCTTCGAGCTGTTGGACGCGTTTCGAGGCCAGTGCCAACTCCGCATCGGCGGGCATGTTGGGTAAGGCCGGCAGATTGGTTTTGGCACGACGGTTCGCTTCCGTGTTGCCGCCTCCGTCCAGGTTGGCTTGAGCAAGGGCATCGGCGTGCAGCGGGCGCGATGCCGATTTGCTGTTGACCAGCACGACTTCGATCGGCGCCCTCGGCGCCTTCAACTCGGATGCGTCCGGGAACTGGAACGTGATCAGCAGCAAGACGGAGTGAAATACGATGGACAGCGCGAGCGCGACAGTGAGCGGACCGCTGACCGAGGACGCGCGCAGCGGATCGACAACCGGCTCGGGCCAATCAGCCCAGCTGGCGGTCGCTCGACCCGGGAATGCTGGCGAGGCTGCAGTCAAGTTGCGATATTGTAGAGGATTGTTGTAAGCCAAGAGCACCCGCCCAGCGCCTTCGGTCCGGCTCAAATCGGCACAGACTTGCTGTATTCCGCCTGGAAGGTCAACTCCAACAGATCGATATCGGAGATCTTGAGCTCGACCTTTACCCCGGGCGCCAAGATCGGCAAAGACGATACCCGCGCGATGAGCGGAATCTGGTCGATCTTGACCAGATTGTCCCGGATCACCTCGGCCGACGCAGTCCCGACGCCCTCCTGAATCAACCAGCGCAGGCACCAGTAGCGTTCCATCGTGCGCTGAAACTCCGCATAGGTGTCGGAAGCCAGCTCGAAGTCGCGCATCACCGCCAGCAACTCTTCAGAGCTCGCTCCGTACGGCGCGACCTCGCCGCGCTGCAAGGCGATCAGCTGACGCTGATTCACGAGGTCGACATAACGCCGCAGCGGGGAACTGGCCCAGATGTACTGGGACACGCCCAATCCCTGATGGCCAGAAGGAACCGTGGACATGCGCACCTTGCCATCGCTCTGGACGCGGTAGATGCCGGCGATTCCCGCTTCCGACAACGCGCGCCCCCATTCGGAATTCACCAGGATCATCAGCTCCGACACCAGCTTATCCACTGGAGAGCCGCGCCGGCGCTCGACAATACGGACGCGCTCGTTGTCTTCGATGTAGAAGTTGTAGTCCATCTGGATGGTCCTGATCTGCTCGGGGCGTCCGCGCCCCGCCTCCAGGACCGTGGCCAACTCCCAGAGTAGCTTGAGTTCCCGTACAAACGGGAAATCCGGGAGCGCGGCGGTCAAACTGTCTTCGTTGAACTGCGCCTCCAGCGTTGCATGGCGGAGGTTGGCGGCGATGCGCACTTGCTCGAGCACGGTGCGCATGCTGTGCACGACCAGATCCGATCCCACCTGCATGTACAGCGATAGCGCTGGGCAAACGCGCCCTTCAGCCAACGAGTAGGCTGCGATGGCAGACTCCGGCAGCATGGTGATCTTGTCGCCCGGTGTATAGACAGTGGAAAGCCGCGCCGCCGCTTCCTGATCGAGCGGCGACCCTGCGTCTATCCCCAACGCCGGGGCAGCGATGTGTACGCCGATGCGCCAGCCTCCGGATACGGCGGTAACGGAGAACGCATCGTCGATCTCAGTAGTTGTACTGTCGTCGATGCTGAAAGCTTCGACTTCCGCGCTCGCGAGTTGAATGCGCGGCGCCACGTCCCCGTCAGCCGCAAATCCGACGCCGTGCGGGAAGTGCTCGTGCAGAAAGCGATCGAAGTGATAATCCCGCGTGGAGGGTATCGCGCCGCATTTCTCGAGCAACCGCAGAGACGAGAGCTTGAGCTGGCCGGCCGTCTCCTCCAACGCTTTGACTTCGATGCTGTTGCGATCGGGCTTGTACAGGAGCTCGGCGAGGCGCGGACGGAACGCCTGCGGCAGCTCGTATTTCTTCAACTGCTCCACATACTCGGCCTGCAGCGCGGCTTGTTGCCGCTTGCGTTCGACGCTTGCCAGGGCTGCTTTGAGCGCCTCCGGCGGCGCAGGGCGGTAGCGCCCCCTCCCCTTGCGGTAGAAGTACATCGGCGCACCATGCAGGCGCAGCAGCACTGCGGCTAGTTCCGCTGGGTTAGGGGCACGTCCGAAGTAATCGCGCCCGAGCTTGTCGTACGAGAACTCCTCCTGCTCGCAGCATTCCCAGAGAAAATCCAGATCGATCTGCTCAGCAGCTTTCTGTGCGCCCTCTATGAATCCGGCAAGTGGCTCGTTGAATCGAAAGAGGACGTTGGAGGCTTTCACCTTGCTGCGCTTGCCGTGGGGCGCCTGGATCTGCAGGGACGTGTCGTTGTCGGCGAGGATGGCGCCGATCCTGAAATTGCCCTCCTCTTCGTACAGGACGTTCATGCGCGGCGACCGCACAGGGCGAAGAGGACCGCGATCGCAGATTCATCGGTCTGGGCAGGGGCAAAGAGCAGCATCTTGAGGCTGGCTGAAGTGAGCGCGGCATTATAGCGAAGTGGCGTCGGTGGAAAGGCTCATCGTGGCGTGCTCAATACGGCGCAGCGAAATCCAGGACCCCCTCGAGATGTTCGGCGAAATCGGGGAAGCCATGATCGCTGCCTTGTACGACCAGCTGCGCCGCCCCGGCGTAGCGCCGAACGGCGACCCGATAGTCGAGTACCTCGTCGCCGGTTGTCACCATCAGATAATAGCGGTCCATTCGACTGGGCTGATCTAACTCCAAGGCTCTCAGCTCGTCGAGATGCTGTTGCGTAAGCAGGTAGGCGTCCCCCGAATACAAGTTCTTTTGTGGACCCAGGTAAGCGCGCAGCCCTTCGTAGGGCCTTATCGCGGGGTTGACGAGCACCGCCTTGAGCGCAAACTTTTCCGCCAGATAAGTCGCGTAGTAACCCCCCAGCGAACTGCCCACGAGCGTAACGGGCTGAGTGCCAGCATCGTGTAGCCCGGCCTCCAGCACCTCGATTGCCCGCCCCGGACGATCGGGCAATGCCGGACACCAGAAGGACTCGCCTCGGCCCAAGGTGTCGAGTCGCTGTTTCAGCATGCGGGCTTTATATGACGCGGGCGAACTGTTGAAGCCGTGAATATAGATCAGCATGTCTTGACATCTGTCAGGCGATGGGCTCGGTTGGCGAACGAGGCAGGGCGGGACCGGTATACCACGGACTCTGTGGGCCCGCGCGCTCACGTGCAGGGCTATCTTCGTCGAGGGGGACTGGATGATTACGCGCTATCTCAGCATTGGTCTGGCAGCAGCTTTGCTGGCTTTCGGCGTCTACCACTGGGTGCTTTTCACCGGCCTGAAGCACGAGATCAGAAACAAGGACCAGGAGATCGCGCAATACGTAAGGCGCATCGCATTCCTGGAGGCGGACAACGCCACCCTCACAAAGGTCAACGCCGACTTCAAAGCGACGGTCGACGAGCAGAATGCAGCGCTCCAGTCCGTGAAGCGAGAGCAGGAAAACGCGCACAAGCAGGCCTCGGCTGCATTGGCTGCAGCCGAGCGTCGGGCACGCCAATTCGAACGACGCGCTAAAGCGCTGGTAACGGCGGAGCCGACGACACCGGAAAACCTGTGCAAGTCGATCGACCTCAAGCTCAATACCTATATCGAGGAACGGCAGAAGAAGTCGACCGAGGAAGCCAAATGAAACCGCTCTGTCCGCTCATCGCCATGCTGCTGGTGTCTGCTTGTGCCACGCAGAAGTGTCCTCCGCCGGAAACGAAGGTGGAATTTGTGCCGCAGCGCGTGGAGGTGCCGGTGCCGGTCCGTTGCAAGGTCGCCTTCCCCGTGCGGCCTTCCTACGCCCTGGAGGATCCGACCCTGAAGGACAAAACCAGCTTCGACAAGACCACCGCGGCGCTGGTGGAGATCGAGCAGCGCCGCGCCTACGAGGAGAAGCTGGAGGCTGCGCTCAAAGTATGTGCCGAACTGGACAACTAACCGCGGTTCAAACGAACGCTTGCAGCAGCTTAGCGTGGATACCGCCGAACCCGCCGTTGCTCATGACAAGCACGTGATCTCCCGGCCGCACAGCGTCCGCTACCGCCGCAATCAACGCAGTAAGATCATGGTAGCAGGTCGCTTTGGCGCCCAGACCGGCGAGCGCACCCTGCGCGTCCCATCCGACGCCACCGGTGTAGCAGAACACCAGTTGCGCGTCCGACAGGCTCGGCGCGAGCAGGTCTTTCATCACCCCCAACTTCATGGTGGCGGAGCGAGGCTCCAAGACTGCCAATATGCGGGCTTTCCCGACCTTCGACCGCAGGCCCGCGATCGTGAGCTGAATTGCGGTTGGATGATGCGCAAAATCGTCATACACCGTTACGCCGTTGACGCTCCCGCGCACCTCCATGCGGCGCTTTACGTTCTTGAAGCGGCCCAGAGCCGCGAGTCCTCGCGCCACAGGCACGCCGGTATGGCGCGACGCCGCCAACGCTGCCAGCGCGTTGTGGCGATTGTGCTCGCCCAGCAACTCCCAACGGAGCGTGCCTTGGCCGCTGTTGCGGAACCTCACTTCGAAACTTCCGTCGGAAGCCGGCTCCTCGGACGACCACCCGGCATCGACGCCAAGTAACTCCACCGGCGTCCAGCAGCCACGCTCAAGCACCCGCTCGATGCTCTGCTCGCGGCCGTTGGCGACGATCAAGCCGTTCCTCGGTATGGTCCGCACTAAATGATGGAACTGAACTTCGATGGCGGCGAGATCCGGGAAGATGTCGGCGTGATCGTATTCGAGATTGCTTAGCACGGCCGTACGCGGATGGTAGTGGACAAACTTCGAGCGCTTGTCGAAGAAGGCCGTGTCGTATTCATCCGCCTCGATCACAAAGAAAGGCGAGTCGGTCACTCTCGCCGAGACACCGAAGTTTTCCGGCACACCCCCGATCAGGAAACCTGGGTTCAGGCCGGCGTCTTCCAGGATCCAGGTCACCATGGAACTGGTAGTAGTCTTGCCGTGGGTTCCAGCCACCGCCACTACCCATTTGTCGCGCAATATTTGCTCGTACAGCCACTGCGGACCAGAGCTATATGCGACATTGCGGTCCAGAATCGCTTCGACTAATGCATTGCCGCGCGAGACGACGTTGCCTATGACGAACAGATCCGGCTTTAGATCGATCTGCTTTGGATCCCAACCCTCGATGAGGGCGATGCCCTCCGACTCGAGCTGCGTGCTCATGGGCGGATAAACGTTCGCGTCGCAGCCCGTCACTTTATGGCCCGACTGTTTCGCGATCAGAGCGATGCCGCCCATAAAAGTGCCGCAGATACCGAGGACGTGTATGTGCATGGGCCGGAGATCAGAAGGCGGGGCAGATGGACGGATTCGGGAACAAACGCATGGCTCGACGTGCGCGACGCGGCATTCTACAACAGCCGACTCATATCCCCAGCGCCGAATCCGGAGAGGGAGCGCTTGATCCCGCGTCCCAGAGCGACAACCTTGAACAGCTCGCCCATCTCGGCCGGACTAAGAAGCGTGTGAGCTTGCGCGGCCAGCGGCAGATAAGCCGCAGCGTCCGAGGCGGGAGTTTGCGCCATGAGATCGGTGATGCCCAGGTTGATCAGGAAGTTTGCCTGGCTGGTGTAGCCCAGCAACTCCAACCCCACATCGGTAGCCGCACGAGCAATGGCAGTGAAATCGACATGGCTGGTGATGTCCTGCAGCCCCGGCAGGAAAAACGGGTCGTCGTGGACGCGATGACGAAAATGACACATCAAGGTACCCTGGCTGCGCTGTGGATGGTAGTACTCGCGCTGACCGAAGCCGTAATCGACGAATAGCATCGCGCCCCTTTCCAAGGCGCGCGCGAAGGTTCCAACCAGGGCGGGTGCGAAGTGGTTTATCTCGCTCTGATACGGTGGTGGAGGATTCAGTCGGAGCGCTCGAGCAAGCAGTGCCTGCTCGGCCACGGGGCGATCGTCCCAGATGAAAGCGTCACCCAACCAAGCGACCCCACGCTCGCGGATGCCGTCTTGGTTCCATCGAATCAAATGTGTGGGCAACGCATCAAGCACCTCGTTGCACACGATCACGCCGCGAAAGGAACTTGGCGCGCTTTCGACCCATCCGACTCGAGACGCCAGATGGGGCGGTAAAGCAAGCAACAGCTGG
>Ga0335083_10006880_pt1 | contig 14095 bp, 17 predicted proteins | sample Lox_Sample_42_FD_206716 | JGI IMG/M metagenome (GOLD analysis project Ga0335083, IMG submission 206716) | Soil microbial communities from Loxahatchee National Wildlife Refuge, Florida, United States - Lox_Sample_4.2 | ecosystem: Environmental > Terrestrial > Soil > Wetlands | place: USA...
ATTGGCGGCTACCGCCATGGACGTCGAATCGCCAGCAATTTGGGAATAGATGAGCTTCAGTCTGTTCGTATCCCAGGCGATCAAACCCGAAAAGATCAGAACGCCGGCCGCATTGGTCACAAAATAAAGTGTGGGGCTGCGGAGCAACAGATTGACCACCATCGTGATGATGAGTCCGATCAGGCCCGTCCGCAGAAAGGCGCCGAGGCCAGAGAGGTCTCGGTCGGTCGTATGACCCCACAAGCTCAAACCGCCGACGGCGGCAGCGGTAATGAAGAAGGTCGATGCGAGCGAGCCCCCAGTGTAGGCGAAAAACAGAGTTCCGAGTGAGGCGCCGATCAGAGCGACGATTGCCCAGTAGAGCAGCCCAGCACCAGCCGCGGTCGGGGTGCGCATGACGAAACCAGATCCAAGGAGCAGGATCAGGGGCGAGACAAGGACGATAATGCCAAGCGCCGTGTAGCCGGCCACATGGCCGCCCGAGAAGAACAATAGAAGGTGGCTAACCTCGGGAGTGTTGCCGACCGTCCAGGCTATGGCGCCAGAGACGATCAGCCCCCAAGTTAACTGACGAAAGACAGACAGCATGAATGTACGCAGGCCGGCATCGGTCACTGCTGTTGAGGAATGAGGCGCAAATTTCGTGAGTCTGGTATCGCTCATGGTCCTGTCCTTCCCGGAACGGCCCCCCGGCCGTGACTTTTAACGGCGACCGCGTACCAAAATCCTTGGGCTGCCGCTTAGACCTTGTTAGAAAATCTGAGCTTCGGGACCTCCCGGAACCGCAACTGTCGATCAGCCGCTCCGTCGTCGAGGGGATACCAAAGTCTAATCGCGGCCAACTTTTGGTTCGCTGCTCCTTCCTTATCGACTAGTGGCTCCTACCGCTGGGCAATGGCCCGCGGCCGCCGCGCGGAGTTAAGGACTCATTGTTGGAGTAAGGCATCGTCGAACAATCCAATGATTTTGGTCCTGTACGATGCACGCCCGTATCCGTCCCGCTCTCAGGCGAACAGGAGAGAACCATGACATCCGCCGCGACGATGCTTCATCAACACTCTTCCGCGGTTTCCCGACCAACGCCAGATCGGCTCAATTCCCTGAGGTCTCCCAAGTCTGAAGTAAGACGGGAAAGCCGACAGGCTGACGAACCATTGTTGGCGTGCGCAGCGCGGATCAACGGCGCGCATGCGATATTGTTTGGCCGCTTTCGCCTGGTCCTAAGGAGCCGGGAACTTCTCGCTGATGGGGTGCCCGTTCCTGTCGGTAGTCGCGCCACTGATGTTCTGATGGCGCTGATCAAGGCTTGTGGCGAGCTCGTTACCAAGGACGAGCTGCTTAGTCAGGTGTGGCCAAGAACGACGGTCGGGGAGAACAACCTTCAATTTCAGATTTCGTCGTTACGAAAGGCGCTCGGCGCGGATCGCGACTTCATCAAGACAGTTTCAGGTCGTGGCTATCGCTTTACTGCCGAAGTCACGACCGAGTGGTTCGCGACTCGGTCGGGCAATGGAGAGGGCGTTTTGGGCCAAGGTTCTACTGTCGTTCGACTCCGCGAGGCTCGTCCTAACCGCACGGTGCCCATGCCGGATCTGATTGATCGGGACAATTGCCTCTCGGATATCACAGGTTCGGTGGCGAATCGACTAGCGACTTTGACTGGTGCCGACGACATCGACAGAACGCGACTAGCCCTTGAGCTTGCGCGGCGTCTGCTTTCGAGATTTGCGAACGGCGTGCGGGGGACTGAGCCCGGGCCGCCCTCGAACAGTGAGTGTGTCCCGACTACGATCCCAATCGGGCTCGACAACGCATCGGCCGCACCGGAAACCCTTGCTGCTGCGCTGGTCTCGAAGCACATGCTGCTTGTGCTCGACCATTGCGAACATGCAATTGATACGGTGCAAACCATTTGCTCCTCGCTTGCAGGCATAGGCAATCCAGTCGTGCCGTCGCCTGCCGAGCGCAGTTCGGCGGGCCTTCGCATGGTATCCGCCGAACCCTGCGACAACCGCATTTAGGACGCTCTTGGATGCCGAAGTCAGACACTGCACGGCAAATGGAAGCCAAAGATCTCGCCCACGCCCGGGAAGTTGTCCAAGAGATCCTGCGAGGATGGGACCTTCTCCCGTGGAATGTGCTTCTTTCAGACGATGTTGTTCTGTCAGTCAGATTCGGAGCGGCTGATTTTTGCGAGATCGGTGACGGCGCGACCGCCAACGGCAATTTCCGAGTCTTCGGCCGCGAAGACATCAAGCGAGTGTTGGACAGCATCTATCCGAAGCTCAAGCGCGGTCTTTCGGTGACCACCGAAATCGTCAGCGGATATGAGGTTGTCTTGTTAGGCAATCTGGTAGTGCCTTCAACGAAGGAAGATACCGACGCCTTGTCCGTGCCGCTCGTTCTGTACGTGGCGTTCGATGGAGAAGAACAGATCAATAGGATGACGATCGCTGCGCTCGATCTTCAGCGGTTGACCATGGCTATTCGAATGGCAGTAGAGGACGGTGATCAAACGGTCCCCATCGCGGAGAGTGGTCCAGGCTCACAAGGCAGCCACAAAACTCTGAGCTGAATGCGAGGTTTTGGTGACCGCGGATTCCACGATATCACGCGAACTAAGTTGGCTCCAGGAAGAACTTGCAGCCTCCGGTCGGAAGCGCGCATCGCACTCTGCAGATCGTGCACCCCCCAATGGGGAAACCGCCACGCGATCCACCGAATCGGAAGATGGAATCGAAGAAAAGCAGCGACGTGGTGAGCTTTGCAAAGGCGTCAAGGTGAACAAGGAAATCACTGGGCAAACCGAGACGAACGTGTCGGCGCGCTCGACTTGGAATGTAATGAGCGCGATGGTTGTGGGGATATTGGTTGGTCGCATGCTCGGGCGACGCCGGGGATTTCGACATGACCAATGATCTTGCCAAGGACCTCGATCTTCTGCGGAAGGCGGATCTTCTGATCGGAAGGATCTGGCTAAACGCGATGGCACGCCGGCTCGGCTTCCTGGTGCTCGCGGGCCTGTTCGCCGTATTCGGACTTGGGATGACGAACGTTGCGGGTTTCTATGGTCTGCAGGAATTTGCAGGCCCTGCTTGGGCGGCTGTGATCGTCGCTATTGCCGATTTCATTCTCTTCGCAATGGTCCTGCTGGTGGCCGGAAATGTCACGCCGGGATCGGAGATCAAATTGGCTATCGACGTTCGCAAGATGGCAATGGACGCCGTTCAGGCAGATGCACAAGATCTAAAGCTCAACATCGATGCATTCGGTCAAGAAATCCGCGACGTCAAGGAAGGCATTATGGGATTCCTTCAGAATCCATTGGATGTCGCGGTGCAGAAGCTTCTCGTTCCTGCCGCTACATCAATCATAAACCGACTTCGCCCGCAGAAGAATCAATCCTGAAACAGATCTTCCGGGACATCCCGTGAGCTTCGACGGCAGAATCGTCGGTGGTCAACGCGCCACCAGCGGAAATTCAGCGATTGAGGAGTTGGTGTCGTGACCGCCCTACCAGGATGCCATTGCAGGCGGCGTGAACGTCGTATGCACTCAGACGTCCTCACGAGATCTCAGCAATGGGCCAAGGACTTTGGCGCGGATTTGCCAATAGGTTCATGGACTGCCTACGGCAGATCTCGATGGAGAATACATCATGGAAACTCAGATCAAAGACGCGCTCGGTCATATTCGAGCAGATGTACAAGCGCTGCATGGCGCGATCAGCGATGCTGCGTCAAAGCGCGGCGGGGTCATAAAGGCCGATATTGAGGTCATTCCACAGAAGGCTAAGACGGTCGCGGAGTCGATCAAGAGCTCCATGAGCGCACAGAAGGACGCCACAAAGAAGGCCCTTGCTGAGGCCGTCACGCATCTGGAAGCGACGCAGAAGCACGCCTCCGAAAGCCTGAAGAGTTCCGGACAGGCATTCCAGACTTCAATCAGAGAAGCCCTCGACGACACGCGTTCTGCCGCTCGAAAGGTCAGCGAAGCTGTTGCTGCAAAGCGTTCGGCTGAGTCCACGAAGAGCCCCAAGAAATAGGAGACATTCATGCGCAATTACGTTGCTGTGGTCTTTGATGACACACGCAAAGCCTACAAAGGTCTGGACGCGCTCTGGCAGCTCGACAATGCCGGAGAGATCACCGTGCACGGCACTGCGGTGGTCCACCGTGACGAACTGGGCGTCTACCAGGTCGATACGAAGGAGACCCACCCTGCTTTGGCAACTGCTGTTGGCGTGGGCATTGGCGCCTTGCTGGGCGCTCTGGCAGGACCGGCCGGTGCGGCGGTTGGTGCCGCTGGGGGAGCGGCTATAGGCGCCGCAACGGGTGGCGTGGTCGGCGCCACCACGGATCTGGTTCGTGCAGATACGCGTGGTCAAGCGGCCTACGAGACGAGGTTCGTTCTTGGCAGCGGCCAATCTGCCGTCATCGCCGACGTGAGCGAGGACTGGACGGCGGCAATCGATACGCGGATGCGCGACCTTGGCGGAATCGTCCATCGGCGCGCCAAGAGCACTGTCCGAGACGATTCTTGGCTGGATGATCCTTTCCCCTACCCGTACGATTCCTATCTCTATCCGTACGAGTACATCCCCAGTGAGTATGCCTGGTAAGTCGGCCAATGGTGGTCTCGATGCTCAATACGGGTCGAGACCACCAAGCGGCTGTCACATGCCACGGCAAGCGGCGGCAGCGGCCTTCATTCGGCCTCTTACTGATTCAGAATCGCGCAACGAGCCAGACAATGCCGAAGTTACAACACTCGAAATCTGGAATCCGGATTGCACTCCTTCTGGTAGTGGTCTCCATCGCCTGCATGGCTCAGGCTCCCGCTCCCGAGCCGGCCAGCGATCAGGAAACCGAGCTTGGACTGGCGGTGTATGACGAACTGCGAGACCAAGGGGAGATCATTGAATCATCACCCCTCTATGAGAGCCTTGGTCCGGTGGCAAAGCGCATTTCTCGGGCGGCGCAGTCTCGCTACCCTCATCCCTTCAAGTTCTTCCTGGTTCACGAATCCAAACCAAATGCATTCTCGGCGCCTGGTGGGAACGTGTATGTGACGGACTCTTTGCTGTTCTTCGTCAAGAATACCGAGCAGCTAGCGGGAACGCTCTGCCATGAAGTCTCGCACACGATTCACCGGGACGCTACGCATCGCATAGAAGAGCAGAAGAGGATTGTGGGGCGGGAAATCGGCGCGGCAATCTTGCTGGGACCATCGCTGGCAATCGCTATTGTCGGAGACCTGCATTCTGCTGCGTATTCGCGCGAAATCGAATCCTCAGCCGACGTGACTGGATCGGATATTTGTGCGGCAGCCGGCTACAACCCGTGGGGCCTGGTGTGGTTGTTTCAGGAATTTCAGAACGCCGATCCCGATCAAATTCCCCAGCTCTTGTTAGACCATCCTGCCAATGGGACAAGGATACAAACCCTTGAGGAGCACTTTCGTGACGAGCCGTCTGTTTTCTCGAAATTCAATCCAAGTCCGAAATCGGCAACTGCATTTCGCGTTCCAAAGGAAGCCCCTGAGCATTTCCTAACTCCGGGTGACTAATGTGAGTTTCGATCGGGTTACTACCCTGGATCGGAGACCACTTCGTCTCCATCAGCAGATGCCGGTCTTCTGCAAAAGAGTCCTCGCATCTACGATCCAAACTGAGGAGCTATCAGATGACAAATCAACGCGAAAAATCGACCGGCGAAAGGCGTCAAATGGCAACGGCCGACCGCCAAACGCTCGGCGCCATCTTTCATCATCCAATTTCCCACAATCTGAGCTGGACGGATACGCTTCGCCTGTTGACGCATCTTGGCTCAGCGGACGAGAAGGCGGACGGCAAATATTCAGTGGCAATAAATGGCAAACATCTAATTTTCCACAGGCCCCACAACAAGCATCTCAACGCCCGCGAAATCACCGAGCTTCGCCACTTTCTCGCATCATCCGGAATATCGCCGAATAACCCCTATGGTACAGCCCTGCCAGGCGAACCGGCTTCGATCGACGTTGCCGTCTTGATCGACCATCACGGCGCCAGGCTTTATCGAGTCGATCTCTCTTCGGGCGAGAGCACTGAAACGATCAGGCCCTACGATCCGCATCACTTTTTGCATCACCTGCATCATCGCGACGAACTGCGCGAACGGGGGCAGCGCACGCCGGAGGACCTGACATTCTATGATGCAATCTCCGAGGCTCTGCGCGAGGCCGACCGCATTGTGCTGCTCAGCCACGGCGCGGGTTTGAGCAACGCATCGCAAATTCTCGTCGAGCGATTAAGGAAATACCATCCTGCTGTCTATGCCAGGATTGTGCGCCAGGCAGAAGTCAACACGTCAGCGATGACGGAAGGGGAAATCCTCGCTTACGCAAAACAGACTCTGGAGGCACCCACGGGCAGCGGTGGAGTTCACGATTTGGAATCATCATCTCGCCGCACAGGCACCGTAAAGTGAAAGATGGCGCCACAAGGCGTATTCGCACTCGCCCACAGTCGTCCGCCGTGTGCTTGGATGATCGATCGGGAGATTGACAGCCCCATTCCCAGGCCAGTCGACTTGGTGGTGTGGAAAGACTCGAAGATACGCTCGGGATCTGCTGTTTGAAGCCCCGGACCCGAATCCCGCACCTCAACCAGCACGTCAGACCCGGCTCGTGCGGTGCTGATCAGCAATTCTCGCGCGCTCACGGCGACTGTGCTCATGGCCTCTACGGCGTTGACGATCAGATTGATGACAACTTGTTGCAGCTGAACCTTGTCTCCTTTGACGAGAGGCAAGCCGTCGACAGGTTCCACCCGTACCGAAACATTGTTCTTCACCGCTTCCGCGCGCGTGAGCTCGATTACCTCCCGGATTGCGTCATTGATGTCCAGGAGGTCGGCCCCGGGTGGCACCTTTTTGACGAGATCACGGAAATGGTCGATGATATCGCCCGCTCGCTGGCCGGACTTGACGATGCTCGCGAGCGCATCTCGTACCTCTTTGAGATCCGGTGGGGTCATGTCCAGCCAGCGCAAGGCTGCCAAGGCGTTGGCTACCGTCGCGGCAATGGGCTGGCTCACTTCATGGGCAATTGAAGCAGTCAGCTCGCTCAGGGTTACTACGCGCGCGACATGCGCGAGTTCGGCCTGCACGCGATGCAACGCTTCTTCGGCGCGGGACTCTACCAGTCGGATGCGCGCCTCCTCCAACTCCCGCGCTACCTTGACGCGCTCGGTGATATCGCGCGTGATCTTGGCGAAGCCGACCAACTTGCTGCTGTCGTCTTTAATTGCATCGATCACCACATTGGCTAGGAAGCGACTACCGTCCTTGCGCACACGCCAGGCGGCCTCGGCCTCATATCGGCCAAGCCGGGCAGCGATTATGAGCGATTCCTGCGGCACATTCGCAGCACGGTCCTCCTCGGTGTAGAAGCACGAGAAGTGCTTGCCGATGACATCTTCTGTCCGGTAGCCCTTGATGCGCTGGGCGCCTTGGTTCCAGTTGGTAACAATGCCGTTTGGATCGACCATGTAGATCGCGTAGTCGGTGACGCCGTTGACCAGCAAGCGATACCGTTGCTCGCTTTCGCGCAGTGCCATCTCGGCCAATTTGCGGGTGCTGATATCGATGATCGACAGCACCAACGTTCCTTCGTCGGCATTGACGGGGTTCAAGCCGATCTCGACCGGAAACTCGCTGCCATCCTTCTTGAGAGCGTAGAGATCACGCCCGGCTCCCATCGGTCGCGGCCTGGGATCGGCATAAAATGCCTTGCGCCAGTCCGGGTGCTGACGACGGAAGCGTTCGGGTACAAGCACCTCTACCGCTTGCCCAGCCAGCTCAGCTCGTTCGTAGCCAAATACCCGCTCGGCCTGAGCATTGATCATGACAATCTTGCCGGCCCGGTCAGTCATCACTATCGCGTTTGGCGCGGCCTCAACAACGAGTCGGAAACTCTGTTCGTCGGCCAATTCACCGTTGGGGGGCGTCAGTGTCATCTCCCTGCATTTCGACGCGACCTTGGAAAGTCTAGTTAAGAACTTCTCGCAGAACGCCGCAACTATAGCGCGGCGCGCCGCCCTGCCACAAAGGTGAGACCAAGTTGCAAGATGAAAAAGCGGGGTCAAGGCGTTAGGGAAAGAACCTCAAGCCGGCGCGCTGTGGATGTCCCCGGCACGACCGAATTGCGGCTTGATTGTCGGGCGCGCCCCGGGGCTCAGAATTTTTCACATCAACTCAGCAATGGACCAAGGACTGCGGTGCTGTGCCTTCATAGGCTTCGAGAAGAGGACGGATGCGTTGCACCGGAATTCCTCAAAGACTCGAAAGGAGAAAGCAATGAGTGGCGCATTCAAAGCAATGAGCGATAGGTCCCTGGGCCATGGCCGGTCACAAGAATCTTCCGGCTGGCTGTTCTGGTTCGGACTGGCGATGGTCGCGTTGGGAATTGCGGCTGTTGTTTATCCCGTCTACTCGACGATGGCGGCCGAACTCTTCGTCAGCTGGCTGTTGCTGATCTCGGGCGCATTCTCGTTTTTCGGTTCATTCTCGATACGCGGCACTGGCCCATTCTTTGGCGCGCTTCTGCTGAGCGTGCTTTCCGTGGCAGCAGGCATATTCCTGCTCGCAAATCCGGCCTCCGGTGCCGCCTGGCTCACGCTCCTCGTGGGCGTCGTCTTCGCGTGCCAGGGCGCACTGGAAGTCTCCTTCGCATTCACGTTGCGGCCAAATTCCGGGTGGGTCTCCATGCTGATCTCGGGAATTATGAGCTTACTGCTCGCAGTCCTGATCCTGGCCGGCTGGCCTGCAATCTCGGCGGTTACGCTGGGTATCTTGTTTGGCGTGAATTTCCTGACCACCGGCATCGCTTACATGCTTTTGTCCCGCACGGTGTCGTCCGCCTCGTAGGTCACAAAGCACGAGAGCGGCACGAAGGATCTTCGTGCCGCTCAAGGAGATCGTTGAAGACCAAGGGTTTGACGACGGCTTTAACCGAGAGCTGGGAGAATAGGGTTTTCGGACCTGCACCGACCGGGCCACGATCGGATGGTCTTGGCGTAGTATCCTTCGCCATTCATGCTCTGATCGGACTGTATCTGTTGTTCGGCTGGCTCGTGCCATACGGGATGGAGCTAGCGTTCTACATGGTGTTATTGCCGGCGGTGGCGGGCAATGGCTGGTCAACCGCGGTCCCTGCTCCTCAACAATATTGAGACTTGGTTGCGCTACGGACGCTGGCGCGATCCGCGCAACCTGGAGGAAGGCGGCTTCGTTCTGATGTTGAGCTACTGGCTGTTCGGCTGGCGTCCCAGCCGCGCGGCGGCCAACGCGCGGAGCTCCCAAATCGGACCGGCCCCACTTCCATCGGTGGCCGCGACGGCGGTGCTCAGGTTCGGCGACCTCGGGCCTTGGGCAACTCGTCGGTCGCGGACGAACGGGTCTCAGTTGTTCTCATAAGAACTCAGCGATCAATCAAGGACTCTGGCGCGAGATCGCAGATACGCTCGCATGCATCGCTTCCGCGGGTTCGTCCGAATCTTCGCGAGCACCCGTTCAACACGAAGGAGAACACTATGAAATGCACAACGATCCTGATGCTCGCAAGCGTCGCGTTGACGACGCCGATCATCGCGCATGCCGGGCAGCCCGAGCCGATTGCCGGATCCGCCCTCATTGGCGTCACCTATGCAGAGCTGCGTGAGGTTACCACGGGCTGGAGCGCAAAGCGGCAGGTCCTCGGACAGCCCGTCTTCAACGGGAAGAATGAGAAGATCGGCAGCGTTGACGACGTCATCATCGCGCCCGACAAGTCGGTCTCCTATGGGATCATCGGCGCCGGCGGCTTCTTGGGCATGGGCAAGCACGATGTTGCAATACCAGTCAGCCAGATGAAACTGGTCAAGGGTCGGCTCGTTCTCGCAGGCGCCACGAAGGATGTCCTCATGGCGATGCCGGTTTTCGAATACGCCCACTGAGATATCGGCGAAGCTGCCGCGTTGCCGATCGAGGCGACCAGGCAGAGGTCCCTTTCACTCGCGCGGCCAACGCCCCATTCCGCGCAACTTGCGTGCCGTCGTCGCTCCCGCCGGACGACGGCACGCTCCTTTCAGCGCAGCAAAGTCGTGCCGTTCTTTGCAACGCATGACTGCAATCAGCCGGCAGCAGACTAACATAGATAATCATTTTCCCGGCGCTTTCGGCGCACAGGACTTCTCATAACAACTCAGCAATGGACCAAGGACTTCGGCGCAAAGCGGCCGCTAGGTTTTCGCACTGGCAATCCGAGGCGGAGTCTTCGGGTTAGCTCGCCGGGGCCAGGGCCATCCCTCCCCCTTAACGCAGAAAGGCAAGAGTCATGACAACTGCATTGAAGATCAAAGACACGAAGATCACGAATGCGCTGGATCACGTTCGTACAGCCACGCAAGAACTGCATGGAGCGATCAGCGATGCCGCGGCAAAGCGCGGCGGCGCCATCAAGGCCGATTTTGAGGCCATTCCGCAAATGACCAAGGCGGTTACGGAATCGCTCAAGGGCTCGCTGGCCGCGCAGAACGAGGCTGCAAAGAAGAACTCAGCGGATGCCGTCAAGTATCTCGAAGCTACGCAGAAGAACATTGCGGACGCAATGAAAAGTTCTGGCCAGGCATTCCAGACCTCGATCCGCAAAGGTCTCGCGGACGCGCGTGCTGCCGCCCAGAAGGTCAGTGAAGCCGTCGCTGCGACGCGTTCGGCGGAATCCACAAAAAGCCCCAAGAAATAGGAGAGTTTTTATGCACAATTACATCGCAGTGGTTTTCGATACCACAAGCAAAGCCTACCAGGGTCTGCATGCGCTCTGGCAGCTCGACGACGCCGGAGAAGTTACCGTACACGGAACCGCGGTGGTCCATCGCGACGACATGGGCTACTACCAGGTCGATACCAAGGAGACGCATCCCGGCCTGGCAACTGCCGTAGGCGTCGGCGTCGGCGCGCTGCTGGGACTTCTGGCAGGCCCTGCGGGCGCGGCGGTTGGTGCCGCTGGCGGCGCGGCCATCGGCGCCGCTACGGGTGGCGCAGTTGGCGTCACCACCGATCTGGTTCGCGCCGACAATCGCAGCCAGGCGGCCGCCGAGACAGGATTTGTTCTCAGCAGCGGCCAATCTGCCGTCATCGCCAATGTGAGCGAAGACTGGACGTCGCCGATCGACACGCGGATGCGCGAACTTGGCGGAACGGTCTATCGTCGCGCTGCGAGCGATATCGACGACGACAAGTGGTTCGACGACGACGGCTACTATCCGTACGACTACTATCTCTATCCGTACGAATACATCCCGCCGGCCTATGTTTGGTAGGGCCGAAGCTTTTCCGGCGAAGCCTTTCGTAGATCGCCACGGGAAGCGTGAAGGCTAAGAAAGTTAGGCGCTTTCGCCATTCGAAAATGGCGAAAGCGCTCTAACAGCCGGCCTGCATCGTGGCCTCGATGCCGGATTTGCTGCCGCAGGCCCAAGGAAGAGAGCAATGGCGAACAGCCCCGCGATTCGCTCGATGGAGTCCTTGACCGCAAGAATCCCGGCTGCGGAAATCGACGCCGATGGCATGACTCCCTCGGCGTCCCGTCGCGCGGTGGCTCCCCGGTCCGGCCACCGACAGGTATTCCGGCGGAGCCGAATTTGGTGACAACCATGCAGGCTAGCGGGCCTACCGTCAGCCGCAGGTGACAGACGCTTACTCGGGACGCTGTGGAGGAGACCAGCCGTGTCAAAGTTTCGAGGAACCGGAAAGTGAATTGCTGATGTCATTGTCAACCGCGGTCCCCGCCATCGGCGCGGCATTCGCCGCTTCGCTGGTCGAGTTCGTCGAGGCATTCACCATCGTTCTCGCAGTGGCCACGTTGAACGGATGGCGGCCGACAGCGATAGGTGCGCTCTCAGCCACTCTCCTGCTCGGACTGGCGGTGCTGGCACTCGGTCCTCTCCTCAGTCTCGTGCCGCCTCAACCACTCCAGCTCACTGTAGGCATCTTGCTCCTGCTGTTTGGAATGGCCTGGCTTCGCAAAGCCATTCTCCGATCGGCCGGGATCGTGCCGTTGCACGACGAAGATGCAATTTTTGCCGCCGAGAGAGCGCAACTCGTATCGGAGGAAGCAAGGCGCACAACCTCACGAAATTGGATCGCCGGCATAGCGGCCTTCAAGGCCGTGCTGCTTGAGGGTCTGGAGGTCGTGTTCATCGTCATTGCCGTTGGTGCCGGACGCGGCCTCCTCGCGTGGGCATCGCTAGGCGCGCTTGTGGCTTTCATTGCAGTCCTCGTCGCCGGCGTCATTCTCTATAGGCCGCTGTCGCGCGTGCCGGAGAATGCGCTCAAGTTCGGGGTCGGCGTGATGCTGACATCCTTTGGCGTCTTCTGGACCGGCGAAGGTCTTGGCATAGGCTGGCCCGGTCAGGATCTTGTGCTTCCGGCTTTTGTTGCGCTCTTTCTTGCAACAGGCCTTGTGATGGCTTCGTGGCTGCGGCAGGCAATCCATCCGGAGGCCAGATGAATATCTTGCTCGATGTTGCAACGGAACTTCTCGGCATGTTTTGGGCCGATGCCCGCCTCACGACGGCCATCCTCCTGCTCGTCGCGTTGACTGCCGGGATCACGGTAGGGTTTCACGCGAGCCTGGCCGGGGGCGGACTTTTGCTCATCGGTTGCCTCCTCATCCTCATCGAGGTGACCGCGCGCGGAGCAGGATGGCACCCGTGACAGATTCGAAGATCGACATGACTGCGCAGCCCGTGGTCCGCGTTCAGGCGTTGGAAGGGACTTATCCGCAACCCGAAGAGCACAAGCCGATTTCCGAGATTCTGAAGTACCTTGTGAATACCGCACCGGCCGACTACGTGACACCCGGCTGGCTTCTCGAGAATCTGGGCGATCGCTCATTCGGAGTGCTGGTCTTCGTTCTTGCGCTTTTCTCTCTCGCTCCGGGCGTGTGCGCCCTGACGGGCGTTGTGCTCATGGTTCTCGCCACGCAAATAGTCCTTGGCCACACAAAACCTGTTCTACCGCCACGCGCCGCTTCGCAGCGCATTCCAACTCAGCGCGTCGTGAAGGTGATCGGCAGAATTCTTCCCGCCCTCATTCGGCTCGAGCATATCGTTCGCCCTCGAGGTCACACTTCAGCCCGGGCGACCAAGCTCCTCGCCGGCCTTGCGGTCTTCCTGCTCGCCGCAGCAATTTATCTGCCTATTCCGTTTTCCAATATCCCTGCGGCAACCATCATGATGTTCATTGCATTTGCCTACCTCGCGAAGGACGGCGTGTTGCTCTCCCTTTCCCTGGTTGCAGCGGTTGCTACCCAGGCGATTCTGTTGTGGATGGTCGTAGGCGCGGCCGATTGGCTGCGTGCGGTCTGAGGATATCACTTGCTGGTCACTTTAGTTGTGATGTGTCGCTCCCAGAGCCAGTGCCGACGACGACATCCACGATTGAGTCCCCCACGATTCAACAGAGAAAGATACAGGCAACCGTCGCGGTCAATGACGGGGAAACGGTTGCGCTTGGTGGCATGATGCGACGTAGCGAAACGACAGCCAACAGCGGCGTTCCATACCTAAAGGACATTCCGGTCTTGGGGGGCTGTTCAGTACGCAGGACAACACGCGTGAACGCACTGAATTGATAATTTTTCTGGCGCCGCGAATCGTTCATAGCCCGCTGGCAGCGGCAGGAGTAACGGACGACCTTCGCAAAGGGCTAGAAGGCGTTCGGGAGACCATTGAGCATTTCGAGCACCAAAAGAATGACATTCCTCGCTTGCCGTGGCGGTAGTCTATATCGACGCGATCGCAGCACATCGGCACCAAGCATAATTACGAATTATAGGTGGGCGAACTATGGGCACTTGGACTTAGCTACCTCAACGGTGCGACAAGCGCCTCAGAGGTATGCAGTGCCCGGAGCGTCAGCACACTGACTGGGGGTCCGCACCCCTTGATTTGCCGTCAACTACAAGTTTAATGAAGATCTGCCGCGCTAGGAGCTTGGGGTGCGAGTCGCGTGGTTGGGGGGACTCCATGAAAGTTTCTATCGACGAATACGGGCGCCTGCAGAAGGCGGCGATC
>Ga0335083_10006881_pt1 | contig 14094 bp, 10 predicted proteins | sample Lox_Sample_42_FD_206716 | JGI IMG/M metagenome (GOLD analysis project Ga0335083, IMG submission 206716) | Soil microbial communities from Loxahatchee National Wildlife Refuge, Florida, United States - Lox_Sample_4.2 | ecosystem: Environmental > Terrestrial > Soil > Wetlands | place: USA...
CACGATCCCGGCGAAGCTGCTCCGCCACGAGGCGACCTGGATGCGAGCCAGCGCCTCGGCGTCGCCCGCGCGGGCCGGGCGCACGAAGCCGGCGGTTACCTCTGGCGGCGAGGCCGGGCTCACTTGTCGGGGTGGGCGAGGAGCGTGATGTCGCGCGCCGCCCCGGTCGCGGCCGAGGTGGCCATCGCCGCGTAGACCTGCAGCGCCGCGCTGACCGGACGCTGCCGGTCCGCGGGCTGGTAGGAGCCGAGCGAGGCCACCAGCCGATCGCGGCGAAGAGCCAGCTCGGCGTCCGTCACGTCGAGCCGCAGCTCGCGCCGCGGGATGTCGATGACCACGGTGTCGCCGTTCTCGGCCAGCGCGATGGGGCCGCCGCCCGCCGCCTCCGGCGCGATGTGGCAGATCGACAGGCCCGAGGTCCCGCCGGAGAACCGCCCGTCGGTGATCAGCGCGCAGGACCGGCCGAGACCCTTGCCCTTCAGGAACGAAGTCGGGTACAGCATCTCCTGCATGCCGGGACCGCCGCGCGGTCCCTCGTACCTGATGACGACCACATCGCCTGCTGAAACCGCGCCGCCGAGAATCCCCGCGACCGCGTCCTCCTGGCTCTCGAACACCACCGCCGGTCCGGAGAACTGCCAGATCTCCTCGGGCACGCCGGCCGTCTTGACGATCGCGCCGTCCGGTGCCAGGTTTCCGAACAGCACGGCCAGACCGCCGTCGGCGGTGTAGGCGTGCTCGACGTCCCGGATGCAGCCGGCCGTCCGGTCAGTGTCCAGCGTGTCCCAGCGCGCCGACTGCGCGTACGGCCGGGTGGTCCGCACCCCGCCCGGTGCCGCGTGGTACAGCGAGACCGCCTCCGCCGAAACCGCGGGCGACCGCAGATCCCACTCATCCAGGAACTCCCGCAGCGACGCGCTGTGCACGGTACGAACGTCCCGGTTGAGCAGCCCGGCCCGGTCGAGCTCGCCGAGGATCGTCGGGATGCCGCCGGCCCGGTGCACGTCCTCCACGTGGTACGAACTGCTCGGCGCGACCTTGCACAGGCACGGCACGCGGCGGGACAGCTCGTCGATCTCCTTCAGCCCGAAGCTGACGCCCGCCTCGTGCGCCGCGGCGAGCAGGTGCAGGATCGTGTTGGTCGACCCGCCCATGGCGACGTCGAGCGCCATCGCGTTCTCGAACGCGTCCCGGTTCGCGATCGACCTGGGCAGCACCGAGGCGTCGTCGTCGGCGTAGTACTGCCGGGTGATCTCGGCGATCAGCCGCCCGGCCCGCTCGAACAGGCCGCGCCGGTCCGCGTGGGTGGCCAGCGTGGTCCCGTTGCCCGGCAGGGCCAGGCCGATCGCCTCGGTCAGGCAGTTCATCGAGTTCGCGGTGAACATGCCGGAGCAGGAACCGCAGGTCGGGCAGGCCGATTCCTCCATCGCCAGCAGCCGCTCTTCGGACACCGACGGGTCGGCCGAGGCGATCATCGGGTCGATCAGGTCCAGCTTGGCCCCAGAGCCAGCGCCCGCGCCGTCGGCCAGGGCCGGGACAGTGCTGGCCAAAGCGGGGCCGGCCTCCATCGGCCCGCCGGACACGAACACGGTCGGGATGTTCAGCCGCATGGTGGCGATCAGCATGCCCGGCGTGATCTTGTCGCAGTTCGAGATGCAGATCATGGCGTCGGCGCAGTGCGCGTTCACCATGTACTCCACCGAGTCGGCGATCAGCTCCCGGCTGGGCAGCGAGTACAGCATGCCGCCGTGGCCCATGGCGATGCCGTCGTCCACCGCGATCGTGTTGAACTCGCGCGGGATCGCCCCGGCGGCCCAGATCGCGTCCGCGACCACCTGGCCGACCTCGCGCAGGTGCACGTGCCCGGGGACGAACTCGGTGAAGCTGTTTGCCACCGCGATGATCGGCTTGCCGAGGTCCTCCCTGGCTACCCCGGTCGCACGCAGCAGGGCGCGGGCGCCCGCCATGTTCCTGCCGTGCGTGACCGTCCGGGACCGAAGCGACGGCATACCGATCTCCCTCAGCGTGGGCTGGCGTAACTGGGCTGGCCTGAAAAATGTCCTGCGGCCGGGCAGGAACCCCAGCCTACCGGGGCTCAGGGGCCCGGTTCAGCTCGCCGGCGAACCTGAGCTGAGATGCGGGAACGCCTTGCCCGCGGCCTCGTAGATCTTCTCGATCTCGGCGTCGGTCAGCGGCCGGACATCGGCTTGCCGCGCATGGCGGCGCAGGTACTTGCGCAGCCGCGGCCCGCTGAACACGTCGACGTCCCTGATCGTGGCCACGTCCCAGGGGATCCTCGGGCCGTAGACCGCCATCGCCGGGCGCACCGTGACCGGCTTGCCGATCTCGCCGGAGATCATGTCGGCGGCCCGCTGGGCCTCCCACTGCGCGTGCTGGAGCCGGTCCTTCTTGGAGAACGGCCCGTGCCACAGCTGCGTGCCCTTCTTGGCCCGCACCACCAGGTGCTTGTCCCAGTCCTCCGAGTCGATGGCGAAGACGCCCGTCGGCCCGACCACCAGGTGGTCGATCTGCTCCTCGCTCTCCGGGATGGGCCTGGCGTGCATGGCCCGGTAGCCCGCGCGCCCGAGCTTGGTCAGCTGCCTGCGGGTGCGCTTCTGGGCGGCGGTCATCTTGATCACGCCAGGGACGGCGCGCCGCGACCGGTAGATGGTGTCGGCGATGATCACGATGACGGCCAGCGTGAGCCCGAGTTTCCAGGAAACCCAGAAGGAGAACCCCGCCATGACGACGGCCGCGACGATGAGCCGCATCCGCCAGGCCCGCATCCTCGGGTTCGCGCCCAGGTGAGTCAGGTTTCCCCGGCCCTCGCCGATGCCCGGCCGCCGCGGTCCGCCCGCGGTCTCCTCGACCGGGGTGACCACGGGCTTCCACTCCGGCTTGGCCGGCTCGGCGAGCGCGGCGGCGGCAGGTTCCTCCTGGCCGGAGCGCTCGCCCGGCGGGGACCAGTCCCACAGTGGCAGGTCCGCCGAATCCGGCTCGGCCTCGGTCAGCTCAGCCTCAGCCGCTACCGCCTCAGGCTGTACTACTGCCTCAGGCTGCACTACTTCAACAGGCGTCACTTCAGGCGGCTCAGCCTCAGCGGGCCGCGGCATGGCCCTGAGGAACGCGCGCTTAGCCGGCGCTGACCCGGCGGGCGGACCCTCGGCCGGCCTCACCTCAGCCGCTCGGGACGTGCTCGGCGCACCCGTCCCCGGCCAGGCCGCAGGCCCGTCGGTCCCCACCGGCTCGCTGGTCCCCACCGGGACGTCCGGCCCTCGGCCCTGACCTCCCGGCGTACCCTCAGCTGAACCTTGCGCTCGCGCCCCGTCGTGTGCTGCCCCGCTGCGATTACCAACCGTCACCGAACGTGATGACTTGTTTCTCAGCTTCGGCCACGCCATCCGGTATCACCCACCACCTCAGCGTAACTGCCATAGAACTCAGCGCATAGCCAGTCGCTAGGACGATTGTGCCCTACTCCGGCTGGTTTTATAGCTGGACATCCAGTTCGATAACCGGAGGTCCCGGACATGCCCGCGGTCGCGGCCACGCCCGAATGGCCAGGTCGTCGCCCTTTTGACCACGAACGTGCGCACACCGGTAAACAGCATCGGGGAATGCCGCCGGGATCACCGTGGCAACCCGTACCCTAGCGCCTCCCGCCCCAGGCGGCACCATCAGGCCCGTGGTTTACGATCTCCAGCATGGCCCAGATTCACGACCTGACCCTGATCGAGCTGGCCGCCGCGATCCGCTCGGGCGAGCTGTCGCCGGTCGCCGTCACCGACCACTACCTGCGCCGGACGACCGAGCTCAACGACCAGGTCGGCGCGTTCTACACGGTCACCGCTGAACTCGCCGCCGAGCAGGCCGTCGAGGCCGAGAAGGCCGTGGCCGCGGCCGCGGACAAAGCAAAGCTGCCCCCGCTGACCGGCGTGCCCATCCCGATCAAGGACCTGAACATGGTCGCCGGGGTCCGGCAGACCCTCGGCTCGATCGCGTTCGAGAACAGCGTGCCCGACGCCGATGACAACGTGGTCATCCTGATCAGGCAGGCCGGGGCGGTGATGACCGGCAAGACCGCGACCCCGGAGTTCGGGCTGCCCTGCTACACCGAGACCAAGATCGGCCCGCCCGCTCGCACGCCGTGGGACCTGTCCAGGTCCGCGGGCGGCTCGAGCGGCGGCGCGGCCGCCGCGGTGGCCGCCGGCCTGGCCCCGGCCGCCCAGGGCAGCGACGGCGGCGGCTCCATCCGCATCCCGTCCAGCGTCTGCGGCCTGTTCGGGATCAAGCCGTCCCGCGGCCGGGTCTCCGAGGGCCCGCTGGTGCCCGACCTGGCCGGCCTGGGCGTCAACGGCCCGCTGGCGCGCACCGTGGCCGACGCCGCCCTGCTGCTCGACGTGATGGCGCACAACTTCCCCGGCGACATGTACACCCAGCCGCCGCTGCCCGCGGGCGAGACGTTCCTCGGCTACGCCAGCCGCGAGCCCGGCCGGCTGCGGATCGGCCGCACCCTGCAGCACGCGGTCGAAGGGGCCGAGGTCCACCCGGACTGCGTGGCGGCCTACGAGGAAGCCAGCGCCCTGCTGGAGAGCCTCGGGCACGAGATCGTCGACATCGGCATGCCGTTCGGCCCGGACGTGGTGCCGTTCTTCGAGACGCTTTGGTACGCCTACGCCACCCTGGCCCCGCTCAGCCCGGAGCAGGAGCAGATGCTCCTCCCGCTGACCACGTACCTGCGTGGCCGCGGGAACGAGGTCCGCGCCCCCGAGCTGTTCTTCGCCCAGGGCTACCTCCAGGCGGTGACCAGGGCCGCGCTCGTCACGCTGAACGCCTACGACGCCGTCCTGACCCCCACGCTGGCGCTGCCCCCGCGGCCCGTCGGCTGGTTCGACGAGGTGGACCCGGCCCAGAACTTCGAGCGCCAGAAGCAGTTCACCCCGTTCACCGCGCTCTACAACGTCTCCGGCCAGCCCGCCGTCAACATCCCGCTCTACTCCAACGCCGACGGCCTGCCGATCGGCATCATGCTGGCCGGCCGGATGGGCGACGAGGGCACCCTGATCTCCCTGTCCGCCCAGCTCGAGCAGGCCCGCCCCTGGAAGGACCGCCACCCCCCGATCTGGTGACCCGCCGTAGGCGGCAACCCCGTCGCGACCCTTTCATAACGAACGGGGCCGCGTTCCCGCCCCGTTCAGCGCGCCGAGCGGCTGCCGGCGAACGAAGCTTTCGGAGTCGATGGCACATAGGGTGTAAGAGGCTGCCCGATGTGCCATCGACGCCATTTAATACGCCTTCACAGGAACTTGCCCGGTTCGTTACCGCCGGGCCGGGCCGGACAGCGTGAGCAGTTCCTGCTGGGCCAGCGGCGGCCGGGCCGACGAGCACTGGCCGTGCACCCGGGCGCCGACCATCTCCAGGCTCAGCTGGTATGTGCCGTGCCCGCTGATCCCGGCGTACCGGCCGGTCCCGCGCACGAGCTGGTAGCTGCCCGACTGGCTGACTAGGGACAGGCACGACGCGGGGAAGAACCGCTGGGAGCCGTGCGCCGACCGGTGGCTCAGCACGACCGTCCCGCCCGGGAACGTGATCGTGGCCGTCCTGGCGTCGCTCAGCCGGACCTGCCCGGCCGTCGTGAACACGCCGCGGGCGATGACGCTGGCCGCCCCGGGCTCGGTCGCTGCGGACATGACCTGGATGTACTCGGTACCCGAGGCGGCGGGCGCGGCGTGACCGGCGGCCGGTGACGCGCTCGCCGCGGCGACGCCGGCGGTGACGCCCGCGGCGGCGGTGATGGCCGCGGCCGTGGCCGCGAGGGTGAGCTTGACGTGCGTTCGCATGATGGTCCCCTGTTCCTTGTCGTGGTGCGAACATGTGCCGTCGACGCTAGGCGCGGGCCTACCTCCCGGTCATCGACGAACCAGGCGATTTCCCGCTCGCCCCACTGGCCGATTTCCCGGTGCCACGGCCTCATCCGATTGGCCGATGACAACCAGGTCAGCCGGGTTTACCGTGACGGCATGCGCCGGTGGCTGAGCGACAAACGGCAACGCGACTTGATGGTCGCGGCCGTGCTCGCCGCCGCCTCGCTGCTGCAGGTCTCCCTCACGCCGGCCCCGGTCGGCCAGCAGGCCCTCGCCGCCCTCTTCGCCGTCGCGACCTGCGCGACCGTCTCGTTCCGCCAGCGCTACCCGGCCACCGCCGGCGTGACAGCGCAGGGACTTATGGCGCTGGACTTCCTCACCTGGCACAACCTGGCGGCCGGAGGCTGGACGATCGCGTGGTTCTGCTCGCTGTACGGCCTGGCCGTCTGGTCGTCACGCTGGCGGTTCGTGGCCGGCGCGGCCTTTACCGGGCTGACCGACCTGTCGCCGGTGGGGCGCGACGCCGATCCGGCCCACTGGGATAGCACCGCGATCGGCTTCGCGCTCGGCACCGTCGTGGTCATGCTGCTCCTGCGCCGCATCGTCAGGGATCGGGACACGCGAGCCCGGCTGGCCGAACGCGAGCGGGACGTCGCCGCCCGCGAGGCCGTCGTCGAGGAGCGGGCCAGGATCGCGCGAGAACTTCACGACGCGGTGGCGCACAGCGTCTCCACGATCGTCATCCAGGCCGGCGCCGAGCGGCGCGTCACCGGGGACGGCTCGGCCCGCGAGGTGCTGCAGACCATCGAGCAGATCGGCCGCGACGCGCTCACCGAGATGCGGCGGCTGGTCGGCATGCTGCGGACCGACTCCGCCGACCGGCTGACCCCGCAGCCGACCCTGACCGACCTGCCCACGCTCATGACCCAGGTCCGCGAGGCCGGCCTGCCGGTAGAACTCCGCGTCGACGGCGAGCGCCGCGAGCTCCCCGTCGGCATCGAGCTCTCCGCGTACCGGATCGTCCAGGAGGCGCTGACCAACTCCCTCAAGCACGCTGGCCGGGCGCACGCCTCGGTCGACGTGCGCTACCGCCCCGACTCGCTCGAGCTCGAAATCGCCGACGACGGCGCCGGGATCGCGGCCGACGTCCCCGGCGGCGGCCACGGACTGGTGGGCATCCGGGAGCGGGTCAGCCTGTACGGAGGCACGTTCGACGCGTCGGCCAGGAACGGCGGCGGTTTCGCCGTACGCGTCCTGCTCCCGCTATGACCACGCTGCTGATCGCCGACGACCAGGCGCTGGTGCGGGTGGGCCTGCGCAAGATCCTGGAGAGCGAGCCGCGGACCACCGTGATCGGCGAGGCGCGCGACGGCCAGGACGCGGTCGCCGCCGCCCGCCGCCTGCGGCCTGATGTCGTGCTCATGGATATCCGCATGCCGGTCCTGGACGGCATCGAGGCCACCCGGCGCATCGTGCGGGATCAGCCGGCCTCGCGGGTGCTGATCTTGACCACGTTCGGCCTCGACGAGTACGTCTACGACGCGCTGCGGGCCGGCGCGAGCGGCTTCATGCTCAAGGACGCGCCGCCGGAGGAGATAGCCGCCGCGGTCCGCATCGTGGCCAGCGGCGACGCGCTGCTCGCCCCGGCCGTTACCCGTACCGTGATCGAGGAGTTCACCCGGACCTCGGCCCGGCCCCGGCCCGCCGTGCCCCGGGTGGTGAACGACCTGACGCCGCGCGAGCGCGAGGTGCTTGACCTGCTCATCCGCGGCCTGTCCAATCCGGAGATCTGCCGCGAGCTCGTGATCAGCGAGGCGACCGCCAAGACGCACGTGGCCAAGATCCTGCAGAAACTGGGTCTGCGGGACCGCGTCCAGGCGGTCATCTTCGCTTACGAAAGCGGCCTCGTCTCACCTGGCCCAGCTTCCTGATCAGTCCGAGGCGGTCTTGGCGGCGGCCAGGTGCGCCCAGTCGTGCAGGAAGACCTGCTGGAAGTACTGGGCCGCGTCCTGGTGGTAGATGATGACGCCCGCGTCCCGGTTCCACAGCGTCCCGTCGGCCGACCAGTTCTGGCTGCTGACCAGGACCGTGGCGCCGTCCACGACGATGCCCTTGTTGTGCACGTTCTTCTGGATCTTCACGTTGCTGACCACGTCGAGGCCCATGGCCTGGAGCTGCTCGAGGTAGCCGGCCGTCTCGAACTCGCTCATGATGATCTTGACGTCGACCCCGTGCTGCTGCCGGTCGATGACCGCGTTGATCAAGTCGAGGAACGGCTGCGCGGTGGTGACGCCCGCCTTGGGCGGCTCGATGTACTGGAACTGCATGTAGAGGGTCTGGGTCGCGCTGGCGATGAGGTCCTTCACCGCGCCCGCGTACACGCCGGGGTCGGGAGTCAGCAGCGGGGCGATCTTGATCACCCCGCTGACCGTGGCCGGCGGGAAGAACTGCGCGAAGGCCGGCGTCTCGGTGCTGCCCAGGTCCGGCGGCGTCAGCGGCTGGCCGGCCGCCTGCGGCGGCTGATTGTGGGCCGCCGCGATCTGCAGGTCGTTGCTGATGTAGTCCTCGAACACGCCCGCCAGCTCGGGCTGCTCGACCACCACGTGCCAGTCCCGGTCGCGGTGCCGGGCCTGGTCCGCGTCCGCCGCGACGTTGACCGGGTCGATGTCCGGCTGGTTGGAGTTGTTCCAGTTCCCGCTGGACAGCCAGAACACCGAATGGTCCCGGACCGCGACCTTGATGTGGTAGGCGGTGGGGTAGATCCAGGCGGTCGCGTCCGGGTCGGTGCGGGTCAGCGCCCAGGCCTGCGTGAAGTCCTGGCCCAGGGCCTGCCGCAGGTCGGCGACGGTGGTGGCGTCGGTCTGGTCCGCGGTCGGGTTCTGCCCCGGGTGGTCGAGCACCAGGTTCAGCTGCTTGCCGGTCAGGCTGTCGGTGACCGCCTGCAAGACGTGAGCTGAGGTGAAGTCGTACAGGCCGACGGTCAGCGTCTGCGTGGTGCCGGCCAGGAAGGCCTTGAGCACCGGCCAGCCGGTATCGGGGCTCGCGCTGAGGGTGATGGTCGCCTGCGCCTCGACCGGCCCGAGGGTGACGCCGGCCGGGCCGCTGTAGGTGAGCTCGGGTTTGGCCACCGCCGCCAGCTGGGCGTGCGCCGACGCGACCGCCGCCGGATGGACGCCGGTCAGCGTCCGCTCGTCAGCGAAGTGCGGCACCGACCCCAGGTTCGGCGCCAGCCGCAGCCCGGCCGCGTACTTCTGCGGGTCCTCCAGTTCCAGCGCCTTGGCCGGGGACGCCTGCCTGACGTCCACCGGCACGCCGCCCACCTCGGACGGCAGCAGCTCGCCCGCCGACGGCTGCGCGACCTTGTGCCTGACCGTCACCACGATGGACGGCGTGCTGGTCAGCCAGTCGCGCGTGACCTTGTAGCCCGGCCGGACGGACAGCACCCCCGGCTTGTCGAACGCGGCCATGTTCTCGTCGATGACAGCACTGAGACCCTCGGTCATTTTCCCGCCCCTATCGTTTCCAGCCTGGTGCTTCTCTTATACCGGTGGCAGAGGTCTCCTCCCTGATTCATATAGTGCGAGGGTGGCTTCAGCAGACAGCGGCGAAATCCTCGGGGACTCCGAAGTCAGCGCGATCCTGCTCGACGCCGGCGGCGTCCTGGTCTTTCCCCGGCCCGGTCTCGTCTGGCCGTCGCTGCGCGCGGCCGGCCTCGAACCCGACCTAGCCACCCTGGAACGGGCCCACTACCACGCCATGGCTGCCCAGGACATCGAGGCGCAGCCCCCTGCCCCGGGCACCTGGTGGCGTAATTACATGCTGACCTACGCCGCGGCCTGCGGCGCATCGGCCAGCCAGGCCGAGCAACTGGCCACCCAGATCGCCCTGCGTCCCCGGTCGGGCAGCTGGGCTTACGCCGGCCTGGGGGTCAAGGACGGCCTGCGTGCCCTGGCCGCGCTCGGCCTGCCGCTGGGCATCGTCTCCAACTCCGACGGCAGCGTCGAAGGCGACCTGCGCCGCCAGGGCATCTGCTACGGGCCGGCTGCGGCCGGCCAGGAAGCGGAGGGCGTCCCGATGGGCGTCATCGTCGACTCCGCCGTGGTCGGCGTGGCCAAGCCCGACCCGCGCATCTTCGGCTTCGCGCTCGACGCCCTGAACGTGCCCGCGAGCGGCACGGTCCTGCACGTGGGGGACAGCCTGCGCTACGACGTGGCCGGCGCGCTCGCGGCCGGCCTCCAGCCGGTGCACATGGACCCGTTCGGCCTGTGCCCGGTCCCCGATGGTCACCCGCACGTCCGCAGCCTGGCCGCCCTGGCCGAACTGGTCAGCTCCCGGATAACCGGAACCCGATAACCCTCAGCCGACAGTAAACTACAGCACCATGCGCTGGTCCAACATGCACATCCCGACGCTGCGCGACGATCCGGCCGATGCCGGCGCGCCCAGCCACCGCCTGCTGCTCCGCGCGGGCTATATCCGCCAGCTGATGGCCGGGCACTACTCGCTGCTGCCGCTCGGCCAGCGGGTCAGGCTCAAGGTGATCGGGATCATCCGCGAGGAGATGGACCGGATCGGCGCGCAGGAGTTCGTGATGCCGATCATGCACCCGGCCGAGCTGTGGCAGAAGAGCGGCCGCTGGGAGCTGATGGGCGACGAGCTGTTCCGCCTCAAGGACCGCAAGGGCGCCGACATGGTCCTGGCCATGACGCACGAGGAGAACATCACCACCCTGGCCGGCGAGCTCGAGTCCTACCGCCAGCTGCCGCAGATGTGGTACCAGTTCCAGACCAAGATGCGCGACGAGCCGCGCCCCAAGGCCGGCCTGATGCGCACCCGCGAGTTCACGATGAAGGACTCGTACAGCTTCGACGTAGACGCGGCTGGCCTCGACGAATCCTTCGCCAAGCATCGCGACGCCTACGTGCGGATCTTCGAGCGGCTGTCGATTCCCGCCGTCCCGGTCGCGGCGTCGAGCGGCGCGATGGGCGGCTCGACCTCCACCGAGTTCGTCTGCCCGTCGCCGTCCGGCGAGGACCTCATCGTCCGCTGCCCGGAGTGCGGTTACGCCGCGAACATCGAGAAGGCCGCGTCCCGGCTGGCCGCCGTAGACGATAACGAACGGGGCGGGCTGCTCGCGGCCCCTCAGCCCTTCGCCACCCCCGGCGTACGCACTATCGACGATCTCGTCTCGCAGTACCAGGCTCCGGCCGATGGCCAGATCAAGACCCTGGTCTACTTCCTTGACGACGTGCTCACCCTGGTGCTGATGCGCGGTGACCACGCGCTGAACGAGCAGAAGCTCATCGACGCCACCAGCACGACCGCCATCCGCCCGGCCCAGCCCGAGGAGATCCGCGCGGCGCTCGGCGCGCTGCCCGGCAGCCTGGGCGCGGTCGGCTCGGCGTCGAAGGACCACCCGGTGGTCGCCGACGAGGCGCTGCGCGGCCGGCGTGGCATGACCACCGGCGCCAATATCGACGACACCCACCTGCGCGGCGTCGACGTCGAGCGAGACATCACCGTCGGCCGGTGGGCCGACCTGCGCGCGGTGACGCCCGGCGACGCCTGCGTGAACTGCGGGCACGGCCTGGAGGTGGAGCGGGGCATCGAGGTCGGGCACATCTTCAAGCTCGGCTACAAGTACTCCGACGCCATGGACATCCGGGTGTCGGGCCCGGACGGCAAGCCCACCAAGCCCATCATGGGCTGCTACGGCATCGGCGTCGAGCGCGCCATGGCCACCGCCGTCGAGGTCCACCACGACGAGAAGGGCATCGTCTGGCCGGTCGCGATCGCCCCGTTCGCGGTCGTGGTGGTGATCGCCCAGCAGGAGGACGCGGCCGTGGCAGCCGAGGGGGAGCGGGTCTACCAGGCCCTGCTCGAGGCCGGGGTCGAGGTCATCGTGGACGACCGGCACGTCCGGGCCGGCGTCAAGTTCAGCGACGCCGAGCTGACCGGCATCCCGTTCCGGGTCACCGTGGGCAAGCGCGGCCTGGCCTCGGGGACCGCCGAGCTCACCGACCGCGCCGCCGGCACCACCGTCCCCATCCCGCTGGACGCCGAACTGCCCAAGCACGTCAGGGAGGCCGTGGCGGGAGCGTGACGTGACGCAGACGGTCAAGTGGCTCCCGAAGCCGGAAAAGCACGACTACCGGGCGGCCGAGGACTACCTGTCCCTGCTCATGCCGCCCAAGCGGGCCGCCAGCCTCAGCCGCAGGCTGGCCGCCGCCAAGGATGACATCACCCACCGCCAGGCCAAGGACATCCTGCGCGCCAGCCAGCTGCCCCTGCTCGGCGAGGAGAACAAGCACGTCGCGTCCGACCTGCGCAAGGCCGCGTCCGGGGTAGCCCTCTCGCCGATCCTGCTGCTACGCGGCGACGAGACCCACCCGCTCGTCGTCGCCGACGGCTACCACCGGGTCTGCGCGAGCTACTGGATCGACGAGAACACCGACATCCCCTGCATCCTGGTCGACCCCTAGTCCCTACCGGCCGCCTGCGCGTCCCTCGCCCGGCAGCGCAGCGCCCGCAGCACGTCGTCCCGGCCCTCGGTGAGGACCCGGCGCAGCGTGTCCGGCGGGTCCGCGGCGGCGATGTAGTCGTCCGTGGCCCGCACCGTCTCCGCCGAGATCGCGGCCGCCGCGTAGATCCCGCCGGCGAAGTCCTGCGCCATCGCCGTCGACCAGTCCCGCCACACATCCCCGACCACGGTGAAGTACTCCTCCCGGTACGGCTCGATCAGCGCCGCCTGGTCCAGGTCGACGAACCCGTTCAGGGTGGCACGGAACGTGGCCAGGGTCTGCTCGCCCGAGACCATCGTGTCCCAGGCCTCCCGCTTGGCCTCGGCGGTGGGAATGGCCGCGCGGCACGCCTCGGCGTTCCGCTGGCCCGCGTCGGTGGCGTCCCGGTCGAGCTCCGCCTCGATCCGCTCCGCGCCGAAGCCGTCGGCGCCCCGGCTGACCAGCCGGGACAGCAGGGCCCAGCGCAGGTCGGTGTCGACCGCGAGGCCGTCAAGCGCCGCCGAGCCGTCGAGCAGCCCGGCCAGCAAGGCCAGGTCCTCCGCGCTGGTGGCCACCCCGGCGAAGGCCCGGACGTAGGCGAGCTGGACGTCCGAGCCGGCCGGCGCACCGCCGAGCAGGCCGCGCAGCGTGCTGGCTATCAGGGCAAGCCCGGTCTCCCGCCAGCCGGGGTCGGCCAGCCGGCGTACCGCCAGGCTGGCTTGCCGCAGCAGCGTCTGCACCACGCTGATGTCGGCCACCGAGGAGATGCCCGACAGCACCAGCCGCACGTAGTCGCGCGCCGCCATCTCGCCGTCGCGGCACATGTCCCAGGCGGACGACCAGCACAGCGCCGCGGGCAGCGAGTCGGTGATGTCGCCGATCGAGTCCACCAGCGTGCGCAGCGAGTGCTCGTCGAGCCGGATCTTGGCGTAGGTGAGGTCCTCGTCGTTCACCAGCACCAGGTCGGGCCGGGCCTGGCCGGCCAGTTCCGGCACCACGGTGCGGGCCCCGGTCACGTCGGTCTCGATCCGGTGCCGCCGGACGATGCCCTCGCTGGTCCGGTCGTACAGGCCGATGGCGACGCGGTGCGAGCGGAGCACCGGGTGGCTGGCGGCCGCCTCCTGCTCCACCGCGAACTCGGTGAACCGCCCGTCGGCGTCCACCTGGTAGGACGGCCGCAGCGTGTTCACCCCGGCCTGCTGGAGCCACTGCGCCGACCAGGCGGCCAGGTCGCGGCCCGAGGTCTCCTCGAGCGCGGCCAGCAGGTCGGCCAGCGTCGCGTTGCCCCACGCGTGCGCGGCGAAGTACTTCCGCACGCCGTCAAGGAAGTTCTCCCGCCCGACGTACGCCACCAGCTGCTTGAGCACGGCCGCGCCCTTGGCGTAGGTGATCCCGTCGAAGTTCTGCTCGACCGCGGCGATGTCCGGGATATCGGCGGCGATCGGGTGGGTGGAGGGCAGCTGGTCCTGCCGGTAGGCCCAGGCCTTGTACAGCTGCGCGAACGTGGTCCAGGCGGACGTCCACCGGGTCGCCTCGGCCTGCGCCAGCGTGCCGGCCCAGGTGGCGAACGACTCGTTCAGCCACAGGTCGTCCCACCAGCGCATCGTGACCAGGTCGCCGAACCACATGTGCGCCATCTCGTGCAGGATCGTCTCGGCCCGTGCCTCGTGGGCGAAGTCGGTGACCCGCGACCGGAAGATGTAGCTCTCCAGGAACGTGACGCAGCCCGC
>Ga0335083_10006883_pt1 | contig 14094 bp, 8 predicted proteins | sample Lox_Sample_42_FD_206716 | JGI IMG/M metagenome (GOLD analysis project Ga0335083, IMG submission 206716) | Soil microbial communities from Loxahatchee National Wildlife Refuge, Florida, United States - Lox_Sample_4.2 | ecosystem: Environmental > Terrestrial > Soil > Wetlands | place: USA: Florida...
AGAAGGCCAACAAAATATAAGTATTATACCGATTATTCATTCACTACATTACTATTAATATTGCATACCTCCCATAATATCAAACCCTTCCTCATCGCTATTTTCTTCGGGGCGCAATTGGATCAATATATTCATCGTCGCTGTGATAGGATGGCGGCCTCACAACGATTTCTGGAGATGAGGAAGGTTCCCTGACATAACGTATTTCTCCCGACACAAATCCGGTAGCTTGCTGGGACTGTTGTGCTTCCTGCGCATCTACACTCAGCATGGCCAAAAATATGTGATACTGAGGGCTGAGGCTGCGTCCTCAGATTTCATGCACGGTCGACATGGCAACGAGATGATGTTGAACATGGTGACAAAGACGGTAGCGACGATGTTCCCTACCAGTTTGAATGCCCCAAGTATCACAGCAAAAAAGCCGGCGACAAAGGCAAGAATAACTTTCCCGATAACGATAACAATGCGTCCGATTAGTCCTGTGATGAGAAGACCTCTTACAGGATATACCGAGAACAGCTGGGATCACAAATACGATGGTAGCCAGCATGAGTGCAGCCAATAGAGCTAATACGACAGCAATCTGTTATCAGCGTCGTCAGAAGATGGTGACTACGCTCATGCCGCAACCGAACCCATGTTCGTCCAAGCCAGCGTTGGAACAGAACCTAAGGAGCTCCTCGATAGATTTTGTGACATTGTCGATCGTCTCGGGAAGACCAGCAGCGGTAAGGTCAGGCGGAGTCTGGAGTTGAAAGTCTTTAGAAGGAACATACATGGCGGAAGGGGTGAAGTAAGCGAACACAGCCGCGTCGTTTATGCATTATAAAGGGGGCTTACCCAACCCAGAGGCCAACCTTAAATGGGAGGAGGTGCCGATCAATCTCAGCCAAACAAACCTTGAAGAAATCATTCCCAGTTACTCTAAACGGCCCCTGTTGGTTCAAATCCTAGAAGTGTACGCAGATACAATGTCCATAAGTATTAAACTCCAAACAAAGCCAAACTACATTTTCCACAATTTATCCTCCCTTTGGTAACCCTGTGATCGTCCGCCCCAATAAATCTATTCCCACACCCACGGCAGTGTCATTCACAAACGTGCCACCTCTATTTATCACCAGTTGCATTGTCTCCTGAACTTCTGCGGCTTCAGATACCCCAAATCCCTGTACAACCGCCAATATTGCACATCGTCCGAAGACGAGATCTTCCTGGGTCAGAGTCGGTCCGTTCTGCCCCGATGGCACCGTCATCGTCGTTGCTACTATCGTAGACGAAGTCATTACGTTGGTCGTGGGACTAGTCGTCTGAACAGTCGTGGACTTGGTATAGATCTCCGACAGAGTCACCAGGATCGTTGGAAGCGTTGTATAGGATGTGTTCTCGATTATCGTCGTTAGTGTAACTGTTGTGGAGGCTTCGAAAACGGCATTACGGTCCAAACGGTCGACTTCGGACACGCCTAAGTCTGCCGAGGTGGTTCCATTGAGGATGACCAGGGTGTTCTGAGATGCGCAGCTGACATTATTTGCCGAGAACTGAGCAATTATCCGATCGGCTGATAGATTAAACTGACTCGAGAAATTGGATTGCGCAACTTGGAGTAGGGGCTGAATCGCCGAGCCAATCGATGTTCCATTTGCGGAATCATCTTTCGCCGTAAATGGAACGCACGCCGAATCATGAGTTTGACACTGACCGCCTGAGAAACCCGCAGCGCATAGACACGTGCACTGAAGCGGATTGCCCGTCAAATAGCTTGCTCCGCCGTTCTGACAACGGAATTGTATTTCGCACTGAGATAAAGAAAGGCTTTGCGACGATGATGATGCCCTTCGATTTCGCAAGATGAAAACCGGCGTGAGCACAGCGACGATGACAAGGATCACGATTATTATCAACACAATGACAAACGTTCGAACTTTAAGCCCGCAGCAACGTCGTTCGCGATGGACGGATGGTCCTTTGCCATCGTCATTTTCCCTTCCGTTACCGCCACCCGGAGAAGTAAAAAGCGGCCCTGTTGGGGTCGAATCGTTAGGATCGTATTTTGGAAACAACTTGCTTCCGATTCCTTCATCTTGGGGAACTATGCGTCCATCAAAGATTCCGTAAGGGTCAGTTGGACGAGTGGTGACGTTTTGAGATCGGGCGCTCTGGGGGAAATTGAATATAGGCCATCGAATGGGAGAGGCCCCATTGGTCCGAGGGACGTTTGCGGTAGAAGCAGGGAAGTGATTGACGAAGTAACCACGGGGTCCGCCTAAGAGCTTAATAGTGTTTAGTGCGCTCGAATTACCCTGTAAGCTCATGATATGCTCTGTTGACGTGGAATCTCGAAGATCATCTGGAAACCCGTGCAGATTTATTGAGCTTGCCGTTCTTCCAGTTGCTAACACTTCATGGAGTTTCGTGGCTCTATCCAACAAACCTGTCAAGCTTGTCATACTGCCACGAGCTTGCCCTTCTGCGATTGCATTCATGTTTATAGGAGGAGGCCGCCTCTTGCCTCGATCGTTTGAGCTGCTGAGGGATGATCCGGAAGAAACGTTGGATGAACCTGAGGATGTCGGTGTAGCAGGCAGTGGGGATGTCGGAGGCAAACGGATACCAGACGACGGTTGTCGGGAAACCGGAAATAAAGTAGGAGAGAGCTTGGGGCCAGGCAAAAATCCCGGGCTTAATAGAGCAGGATTAGGAGACTTCCGCGCAGTCGGAGTTGCTGTCGCCGTACTATACACGCTCGAAGGAGCTCTTGCAGGTGCCGGGACAGAAGGGAATTGACTTAAAATAAGAGGAGCCAGACCACCTTGTCGCGATATTCTTCGTTGGACGGTTGGCGGTTGTGGTAGCGGAATATCTGGTGGGTTGGAAACTCTTTTCTGCAAGGATGTTGCAGGCTTTGAGATCTGCCACATTAGCGAACAGCGGAATTTGGGAGTTCGTACTTCGGGGACGACACTCCTTCTCGAACTTGGATTCCGCACAATAGTCGCCGTTCCACGCCTTACGAGGCTGACACTTCGAACCAACTGCTCAAACTCTGATGTAGACGATGCCTCGCTCTCGTTGTCCTCAAAATCCGTGTCCGGATCAACGTCGATCGTAACAGGGCCAAGCACACCTGAAGAGGCTGTCGAAACCGCCCTGGAGGGATTCGACATCGAGCTTTTTACGTCGTCCGATTGCTGTGATGCCGGCATTGGCATTCGAGGGTCAACCTTGAAGAACGGCATAGGTTCCATTTGATCGAGTTTTCGAAGTTCGGCTTCATCGATTGATGATATTGTTGTGGTGCTGGGGTAGAACATGACCCCAGGCAGAGTGTTCTCGTCGCCAGTGGACGAACGGGGAACTGGTTTCCTCCCCCGTTTCGAGGATCGGGGAGGTGGAGCCGGTGCGTCTTCCGTCATAGGATCATCTCTCATGCTGACGCTTGGCCGCGCATTGCTTGATGAAGGATCTGGCTTTCCAGGGATTGTCCGGAGGGTGGTTCTGGAATTCAGTGATGGAGGTGTTGAAGGAAGGTCTGGTGCTCCGGAAGAAGCCGTAGCTAAAACAGTGGTTGCGGAGTTCCGCACGCGCGAAAGTGGCAGTGATGTGGGCGGTTCAGGAAATTCGTAAGTGATAGGTGACGTTTGAGGTGGCGAAATATAACCCGTTCCAGCTTCTGTTCCCGGGGGTGGGCCTAATACCGAACTTCGGTGACGAGAGGATCGTGGTGGGAATCTCGGAGCGCGATTGTTTTGCCGATACATATTCTATCCTGATCGAAGAAGTCTTAGCCAAGCACGGTCACTATGCAGGAGAGGAATATCGCAAAAACCAGGGACTATACCCTTTATCTACAAGTCTTTTGGAAACTGAAAGTTTTTTATATTCTCGTGCAATGTATCCAACCCAACATAACGATCAACAGAGAATGGCGGCAAATACTCGGATGGTATTCCCAACAGGTACGACGAAAAGCGAGCGACAAAAGGCACAGACGGAAGAATGGACGTAGCGCTTGCCCAGCACAGTGGAGAAACTCGACGGAGCGTTCCTTGGTGATGGGTGTGATGAGCTGGAAATGTAATATCTTTGTGTGCTGCACCCCTGGTTCCTGGCAAGTGCAGTATCGAAGTCGGCGCTATGTCAAACGGCCCGGCGGCCGCGCAAACGAGGGTGGGAGTGTGGTGGGCAGAAAGAAAGAGAGACACGCATGCCCGTGTTTGCAATGAAAGTAATTTCAGGAAAGGGTCCATGCTCTTGTTTTAAGTTACGCCACGAATCGATACCCCTGTTCAGCGCAATTGAACGTAACCTGCCTTAAGCCTGACCTTGCGCCGTCCTGAAAATCTATCCATCGCTAGTGGCATTTCCTCGGGGACGCGGCTATGTACAATTCGTCGGGAATTCCCACATGGGGCCAATGTCGCGGCCGGGCCGAAAGGTTGACCTTCACCTGACGTGATGATGTGACGATCTGATCAGGCGCAGGGGACCTTTTATTTTCAGGGGCGTCCTTCCGTGCGAGATCCAATCACAAGACTCGGCGCTCCACTAATAATTACCGCAATTTACCAGCGACCGGCTCGGCTCCGTGTTTCCAAAATTTATAAAACTTCATCTGTAGAGTTTCGTGTCCCAAGTCAGGACAATCTGTTAGAGCAATTTTTAGGCAATTTGACGAAATTAAGATCCTGAAATAGCACATACCTAGATTAAGCCAACCTCGCTATTTTCCGTTATTTTCGGCGGGTCACTACAGCCCGGCCCTGGAAATACAGTTGTCCCTGATGTTTTCAAATTGAAAATATATTTGTAAATTCCCCGTGATTGGACATATTTTTGGCTCTCTATATACTCTACGCACGGTCGCTTTTAATCAATCGTTTAATAGTAAGCCGTCGAGATCTCAGAAAATGCCCCATGCACGTTGCATGGCTGTCCAGAAGCCGAGTGATTGACTATCGCTCGGACTCAAAATCGGCCAAAAATAGCAAGTGTCAGCCATTAGTGCACTTCTGCTGATGATCGGCAAGGTGTCCATTTTTGCAAGCCCCAGGCTAGCCAAAAGCACTGGGGAGCACCGCCCTCGTTACCATATACCGTCCTCTCCGGTCAGAGACCCTGGCCGTTGGAGGACCCCAGAAGACACGTAAAAATCGCTTTCCGAACTTTTGTAAAACTCCTGCATTGGAGATCGATCCGCGGCGTTCAGGAGCTTCGAGAAGCGAATCAGCTCCCCGCAAAGGAACAGCGACTTCAAGGGCGGCACCTTTTTTGGTTTCATTCAAACTTTCCGATATTTTCCGAACTAAAAGGAGTTCAAATTGCGAATATTCTCGAGTGACCCCCACTTTAGTCCGCAACCTTATCTCCCGTTGCCGATCGAGTCGTTCACATGTAAGATCACAATTGGATGTTCCAGGCAATTTGGTCCTCGATCTCAACCAAAAAGATGTGTCACTGTTACAACTAATGAAGGATACTCTCACAATCCAATCGTGGGTCGAATTCATGGGCCGTTTGACTAGTGGCCCAGAGAGTGAAAGCTAGTTACTATCGTGAGGGGCCGTCCATGATTGGTAGGCTGGGCGCCCCATTGGCGTACTCTAAAGCACACGGCACACGCAAGTGCGAGCTAAAACAAGGTAGGTTCGGTTGGGTTTAACCTTCAGAAGTAGGTATGACGTGGCTTACCAAAAGCAGAATTGAAAGAAAGAACGATGGAGCCCGCGTATATTATAGGGTTGAGAAGGGATAGCTCGAGAAGTTACAGATCTTCCAAAAAGAACACAGCTTACCCAGCATGGAGATTCAAGAAGTCTTTATGGTCGAAAATGGCGAACTTGTCGGACATACGGCCACCGTGGACCCTAAAAACGAGGCTGTCTCTGAGATCGCGTATTGCAAGCTGCCAACAGAAGACGGGTACAAAAGTTCTGTCACACAGATTGACCTTCAGGGATTATCCCCCGTTTGAAACGAATGATCGCAATTTGCTTGCCGCAGGGCAGGCTACTGCCTGTTTGATGGTAAAAGAACGTTTCCGAGATGGCACATACAAGAACCGATATTCAACTGCCTTTTTCGTCACTTCAACACGGCTCATTACGGCCGGCCATAATGTTCGATTGAGTCACGATGCCGAGGCGATCACCGACATTAGGATCTACTATGCGGGGTGGAAGGAAGTAACCAAAGATACCAATACTCTCGATTGCCATGTTACGGGAAACTTGTACGAAGATGGAATGGCAGGGCGGAACAGTTCGAAAATCGACATTGCAATTCTTGAATGCCCTAATCATAATGCTGCCTCCCGTTTGAAACTTTCAGGCAACGTTGCGGCTCTTGGAGAGGGAGACTTCGTGGACATCATCGGATACCCGCAACAATTGAAAGACGAGCAGAAAGAAGGGATTAGGGAGCTGGGAGTCAGCGCAACCAACCTCGAAGACGCGGGTAAAATGCTTCCGGCTAGCACGCTCACCGCCACCCGGGGACGAATTAAACGTGTTGGAAACGGGGTTTTCTTCTACAACAATTCCACAGTTCCCGGGATGAGTGGAGCTTGCGTCGTATTCAATGGCTTAGTTTATGGTACATCGACTTCTATTTTGCACAATGATTTAATTCGACAGGCGTCCATCTAGGTCAATCCGACCAACTAAATCATGCTGTCTCTTTTCAATCGCCAAAGATTCGAAAATTTCTGCATGAACACGTTATTGAGACGTTTGTGACTAATGAAGATTTTGTGGAAGTTGTCGCTGGGACATCGGATATGTAAGCTTGGATTTTAGTTGGTAGGGTGCTTTCTCTTTCCATATTGTTAGTAGGGAATGGGATTTCATTTGGAGTTGGAATGAAAGGAAGGTCAGATGGATTCAAGCGCTAGGATCCCAGATAGGTGGTTCGAATGCAATCTTTTCATAACTTTGATCCCCGCAGCTTATAGAACTCCATAAAAAAGAGCTTAAAGTTTCTGAGATGCTGCAGCCGCAGTTCCAGAAGGTGTGCAAGTTCACAGGAAAGCTGGGCCTGAATATCTTCGGGAAAGAGAGCGAACTGGATTAGGGGCGGGCTCAGAGACGCGGAAAGCTTAATTGCTTTCGGAAGTACGACGAGTTTAAACTTCGAAACCCCCACGGGATCACTTGTGATGCTGACGCACCCCAACGTTGAGGAACCGAACCTTATCACCGAGATTGGAAACCACAAGGTCTCGAATAAGTCGAAGACGGCCAACTGCAGACTTCCGTGTCGGTATTACATGTTTGAGATAGCTACTGATGACGCAACCACTGCAAATCGCTTCCGTCCTGCACAACTCTCCTATATCATGTCGAAACTTTAAGGTGAAACTGCAGAACACTTTCCGCACCGGCGGCTCAAGGTAGTCAAGTCCTAGTGCAGTCCATAAAACATCCCGAGTTCTATTGGAAGAATGTTGTCATCATTCTCGAGGCATGGTCCCGCACGCTTATCTCCTGTAATTACATAATTAACATTCCCTTTGGCTCCGATTGGCTCGTATGCGGTCAAAGATCCGTTGCCTCTGATAATGCAGACGAATGTGATATTCTCGTTGGAATCACTGCAAAAAGCTTGACTAGGACATGCGGTCCATTGATAATGGCCCCGTTCATCTCCTATTATTCATGAACCTGGAACTGTGATAATCAAAGAAATAATTTGGCCCTCTGTGAAGGTTAGTTTTCGAACCTTCGAGAGCCAATCATTTTACAATATTTATGTGGCCCGGCCGCCATGGGCCACGGACCAATCTCGAGGATTGAGAGTTCCCGTTGCTACGAGCTCTTTGTCCACTGGAGGGTATATTCTACGTCTAAGCAATCGCAAACAGCTGAAAAGACAGGAGCAATCTAAGGCTATGGCTAGCCTTCTGGGAGGGTTGTTCGGCTTTTTCACCAGAGGCGGATCATCACGGAGCCTCCATGGATTCCAACTGGGATTTGGCCATGACGTGGCATTTGAAGAAGACCTTACTGTCTTTGAATCGGAAAGACTTCAATTAAGCCAGACCGGCGCTGTTATTGGCCTGACAGCGACCATCGACAAGGAAGGACTGCAGTTGTTTGAGCGTAAATCACACGAAGGGCAAACCTCCCTCCGGAAGACCGTCTGATCCTATTAGGACAGAACATGTGTTTGAGAAGGACAAGGAGCAGATACTGAAGATCTCTAAGTGCATGTGCCGTGTGTTCATCGAAGAAGGTGAGGTTGATGGAAAACAACGAAGGCATTTCTTTGGAACTGCCTTCTTTGTGGGCGAAACGAGATTAATTACGGCCGGACACATTATCGCAGGTGTAAATAATCCTGTCACACGAATTTCAATCAGTCTGCCTGGGGTTTCGAAAGTCGTTTCTACCGACATGAGCCTTCGGAAAATACCCCTTATCGAGTGCAAGGTCGTCGGAACGTTGTACAAAAAGGATTGGCACTACTCCAAAGATATCGCAATCCTCGATTCGGGTTCTTTCAGGAACCCGGATTATGTCCCGCTCTCATCCGTCATCCCTCCGAAGGAAGCAATTATCGACATCATCGGATATCCGGGGGAGATTAGACGGGAGTGTTTTCCCGGCTGGATCGTTGCTCGTGACTCGTGGAACTGTGGAGGATTCGGACGAGACGATGTCCTATCAAATCTCGACTTGTCCTGGGATGGGGGGCTCCTGTGTATTGTATCAAGGTTCCGTCATCGGTAAAAATTCTTGCGCGTATAGCGCTAATTTTAGCCGTTCACATCGGCCAATCCGAACGAAATATCCAACACCTAACAATGGCGGTGTCGTTCAAGGGCGAGGAAGTCTCTCGTTTTCTTCGCAAATATGGAGTGGGGGGTTCCGTAATATAATTAAGCCTTCCGAATTGGGGCGGGGTATTTTAGCTGGAATTGGGGCTTGATGTAGGCATGTGAAGCATGGCTTTGCGATTCGGACGATCCTTTTTGATTTCAGTTTGGAGAAATTTTAGCAGGGCCACAATGTACTCAATTATACATTCTACTCCAAAATCTCGTTAAGAATACAAAGTGCAAATGGGACTAGATATTAAGAACACAAAGCTACACGAAAAATGAAAGGTAAGAATATCATATTCCCCCAGCCAATTCCTACGAATGCCTTAACAAACTCCCTCAGTCCAGGTAAATGTACGCCAAGTAACGAAAAACAAACACAAGGGTTTTCTTTTCTCCAGCAATAAAAACAAGCCACGTTTTCTCCCCTCTATTTATGCGGTGACTTGTCGTAAGTGCGAAGATGGTGCCTTGTCAAGTTCATCGTGCCAGCGCGACGAAAGCTCATGGACACCATTAACTTTCACCGAGGGATCGTCCGATGACATTGTGACTTTGGATGTATTGAAGTCGAATGGGGATAAGCCGAGATCAGCGGGGTTGTTCACCGTGAGGCCTCGAGTCGGACTTTCGCGGTCGAGGAGGGAAGAAGTGGTTGATAGCCGGTAGCGATGGGAACTGCTCTCCCAATGCGAACGGAGTTGATCGAGTTCGTGCGCCAGAGAGTCGAGGGCGACAGACGTGCGATTGCCGACGCTAGATGATCGAGGGGAAATGGGCGGAGAAGTACCATCGGTACGCTTGGGTATTATACTGCGTCGATACGTGTCGACACTCGTCTCTACTTGATCTAGTAGGTGGGAGACCTTTTCTTCTGCCTCAGTTGCCCTGCTCTCCAGTTGTTGATTCTCTTGTTCCAGGCGTTTCGCCGTTGCTCTCGCGACGATGAGTTCGTTTTCGAGTTGAGACTTGGAATCATCGTTCTTGAGTCTCGTCAATTCCGCTTCGAGTTGCTTGCTTCGCTCCGACGCGGTGTCCAGCTCCTTCTGAACCTGGGAAAGTTGGGCCTTGAATGTATCCCGCTCCTGATTATGTTTGTCGAGTCGAGATTGTAAAGACTTGATCTGATCCGACATCGCATCAGCATCCGACTTTTGCATCACCTGCAAATTTTCAATCTCCTTGACCAACCGCTCCTTTTCCGTCTCCCACTCAATCACCGTCTCCCCACGGAAACTCTGCCTTTTCAAATCATGCAATTCCGTCTGCAAAAACGCATTCTGCGATTTATACTTTGTCAACTCTTCCTTCATCCGTCGAATCATCTTCTCGGTGCCCTTGACATAATGCACCGCAGATTGATAATCCGATTCGAGTTGGGCCAATCGATCCTGGAATACGACCGTTGAATCAGCGAGCTTCTTTTCGGCCTCGGCTTGCTTGCGCTGGGCGTCGACAATGTCAGCGGCGCTGGCAGTGGCGGAGCCTGCGGATGTACGTTCAATTTCTTCTTCGAGTGTTTTGACGCGGTCTTCTGCTTCGCGCTGGCGTCTTGTCGCGTCTTTATGACGCTTCTGGGCCACGGACAGGTTTTGCATGACTTGGTCTTGATTCGCTTCCAGCTCTTCACGTAGTTGTGTTGATTCTTCGAGTTGGCGTTCGAGTTCCCGAATTCTGTTGCTAACTTCCGGGGTTGCCGTGATAGAACGAAGAGGAGACGCGGAGGCAGGTCGTTCAGAGAAGAGTTGTTTGATGGCGGAATGCTTGGCGTAGGATGCGTCGAGATCTCGTTGGAGTTCAGTCATCTTTGTCCGAACCTTGGTGTATTCTCCCTGCAGCGACTGTAATTGATCAATCGATTGCGAGAGTTGTGATTGGAGATTCGCGATCTCTTTGATGTGCTCCGATTGCGAGGCTTCGAGTGCGGCGACACGTTCATTAGCTTTAGCAAGTTCTTGAACTGCCACTTCATGTGCTTCACGCGATTCAGCGTGGAGGGATTTCGTGGCATCGAGGTGCCCCTGCATAGTTTGCAGACGCCCTTCGTAATCGGTTGCATCGCTAGCCATTTGAGGGGACAGATTATCAAGACCGCTGAGCATAACGAGCCTCGCCGCGTCAGCCTCCTCCCTAGCCTGACTCAATTGACGCTCTAATAGATCCAGCTTCGACTGCTGTGTCTCTACCGCCGCGAGCTGCTGCTTCAATGAAACAACCTCTTTTGCCAAGTCTAAACGTTGTGTCCGTTCGGCGTATAATTCCCGCTCAGCAACCTCGGCACGTTCAACGGCCGTCTGCACCGCGGTCTTGGTTGCCTTCACTGCGTTCTGTTGATGTTCGACCAACCCCGTCAACTCACCAACCTGCCTCTTCAACTCGGCTGTCTCAATCCTCAAGTTCGCCACCAGTGCCTCGTGGTCAATGGACTTTGTCCGCTCATCCGTCACAGCCCTCTGTGCTTCATGGAATTTACCCCGCATCTCCTCCAAGGCCAGCGAATGTTCATTTCGTCTTCGCTCTAAATCCTCAAATTTCTCTAGATGCGTAGAACACATTTCTTCTGCTTGTTTGCGAGCAGCGTGTTCAGCGGCCAATTGATTCGTTAAACCTTCCACCTTCATGCTCAGCTCATTTTGCATCGAGAGAGCGAGAACGAGCTTCTTGCCCAATTCCCCAGCACGATCATCTTGAATCGGACTCGTGCTGTCTTCGCCTGTTTGCGCGGCTGCAAGACGGGCGCGAACGTACGCTGCATCGGACAAAGCTTCATCCCTTTGTCGCTCCGCCTCCGCGATTCGCTCACTTGCCGACCGCGTTTGATCCTTCACGAGCTCCTTGACTCGCGAAAGCTGATGGCGAGTGGACAACAGGGCTTGCAATAATTTCGTGTCTTTGGCTTGGAAATCATTCTTCCCAATGAAGTCGCCGAGATCGTCGTCTTCGTCGAAGGATTCAGTGTTGGGGATGTATCCTCGGGATTGGGCGAGGGCTAGTTCTGTCGTTGCCCATGCAAGACGTTTTTTGAGCTGTTCTATGGATGGTGATGTGGTATTGGTCGTGGACGAGGTGATTTGGGGGCTGGGTTGAAGACTTGGTTCGTCGTGTTGGGTTTCGCTGTGTTTCGCGTCGGCCGGGGATCGGTTGCCGAGACTCTCGACTTCTTTAGAATAGTCCTCGGGTGTGGCAGTGAGTCCATTGACTGGTGTCTGGGGTTTTGGAATGGACAGGTCGGGGGTGGACATTTCCACGTTTCGATCGACAGGTCGTTCGATAGCTCGTTCGGCGACTCGTTCCGTACCCCGATCTTTACGCTCTTGCTGGCGTTCCGGCGTAGTACGCGCTTGCAAGGGTCTTTCCTGCTGTCTTTCCCGTGGATCAGGAGGACTGGCAGTAACGCCGCCTGTTTGGGCCATTCCACCCAATTGGGGACTCGCCGCGCGATTTCGCATGCTCCCTTGCTGCTGAATTCCGCCACTTGCGGATCTTACTCTACCTTCTTGTGCAGGTGGCCCGCCGTACCCGCTTGCCCTCGTGGACAGGGATCCCACTTTAGGTGAGGGGGATCGAATTCGCGAAGGTTGTCGACGGGGATCTTCCGGACGACTTTCAGGACGGCCGGTCGACGACTCATTATTTCGTGACACAGCTCTCGGGCCTTGCTGTTGCTGTTGCGGCTGCGGTTGTTGCTGGGGTTGTGGGGATGTAAGATCTCGGACACGCTCTCTGTCTCTGGACGTTGCTGAGGAGGCCGATCGAGTGGTTGTGCCGGGTGGGAGTTGAGCTTCAGTTGGAAAACGAAATTTTGTTGTGTCGAGGACGAAGGCAACAGTTGATTCGTCTTTTCCTGCGGCGCTGTTTGCTGATTCGCCGCCAAGGACGATGACTCTGTCGAGGGCTGTAGTCAGGGTATGTCCACAACGAGCACTTGGTCCAAGCCCTGCATTGGCAAACGAAAACCATCGACGTACTTATCGTAAGCATGAGAAGTTAGTTAGAGGCTAATACATCCAACTTTGAAAGCGTATAAATCTGCCAACATACGTCCATCACTGCCGCGTCCACCGAAAATGTAAATGACATCACCAATTCTAGACGCCGAGTGACCTTCTCTCGGCGACGGTATATGTCCTGTGCATTCAATTTCGATCCAAGAATTCGATCGTGCATCGAAGAACCAGGTGTCGTTGAACCACAGTACTCCATCCGTTCCTCCGAACCTAGCAGATCAGACACCTGACAGGACGAGTAGAAACATACACCACCAACTTATCCTCCAGGGAAAGACAGATGTGTCCCGTTCGAGCACTCGGGGGATCCGTGACTGCCTGAACTAATTCCCATCGAGCATTAGAACTCGATAAGGTATTGAGATCAAAAGTAACGAGATCATTGAAATAGTATCCATCGACTTGTCCGCCAAAGACCAGAAGTCGAGAGCCGAGGATGTTGAGGGTGTGTCCATATCGCGGTGCCGGACGGGGACCCACGGTTTGAGCACGAGTCCACACCCGAGTTGCTAGAGGGATGGATTAATTTGATGGATGGAGGGGTGGAATACATGTGTTCAATAGGTATAATGAATCATCATGGGATAAATCAGTCGTTGCACATTCCCCGCCGAAAACTACTTATGCGTCAGCAATAGACCCGGGGGGATTCATGGATAGCGACCAATGAAAGCATTCCCGACAAGTAAACTTGCATGGCCCAGACGTGGACTAGGCCCATCTCCCGTAGCGTTAATGGAATATGCAGTCATACTCCCTAAACCACGTCAGAAATGCCGCCCGTTGCCTCAAGAGAGAGAGGAAGGCACCCGAATCAATGACATACAAATCATTCTTCCGTTTCTCCTTGACAAGTCCTCCAAACACATATATCTCGCCCTCCTTCCCAGCAGTAGAATTGGCAGCATGTCCAAACCGGGGAAACGGATTCACACTTCGAAATTTCCGTATTGCCCATGCTCCTCCGCTTCCTGAGGCGGCGCCAGGTGTCCCCGACCGCTGGACGGTGATGGTCGAGGGGGAATCAGGCGGAGAGCCAGGGGATGGACGGTGTGCGTTCACTGAGGCAACTCGACTTGTTGTTGAGTAGGGCGACGGACTTGCTGTGCCGCCAACGCCATTTGCGGTCAATGGGTTGGGGACGACAGGGGAATTTTGGGACGCTGAGGACGAGGATTGAGGGGGGCGCTGTCCTTCGGTCGGGGTGGTCGATGGGGCTGGGTTATCCTTCTTATTCTTATTCCTTGACCAGAATGACATCTT
>Ga0335083_10006884_pt1 | contig 14093 bp, 17 predicted proteins | sample Lox_Sample_42_FD_206716 | JGI IMG/M metagenome (GOLD analysis project Ga0335083, IMG submission 206716) | Soil microbial communities from Loxahatchee National Wildlife Refuge, Florida, United States - Lox_Sample_4.2 | ecosystem: Environmental > Terrestrial > Soil > Wetlands | place: USA...
GAAGGCCGCCCGATCCTGCCCACCCCGGCCATCGGCGCCGTCGGCGTGCTGGAGGATGCAGCAGGGGCCGTGGGCTACGGCATCTCCGCCGGGCTGGAGCTGGTGCTCGTCGGCGAGACCAAGGGCGAGCTTGGCCGCTCCCTGTACCTGCGTGAAATCCTCGGCCGCGAGGACGGCGCCCCGCCGGCGGTGGACCTCGCCGCCGAACGCAAGAACGGCGATTTCGTCCGCGCCCAGATCCTGGCAGGTCGCGTTGCCGCCTGCCATGACGTCTCCGATGGCGGCACACTCGTCGCCGTGGCGGAAATGGCGCTGGCTGGCGATGCCGGTGCGGAGCTAACCGCGCAGGGCGGCGCGGAATTCTGGTTCGGCGAGGACCAGGCCCGCTACGTTCTGGCGGTGCGCGATGCCGCCGCGCTGCTGACCGCAGCACGGGAAGCCGGTATTCCAATGCTGCGTATCGGCCATACCGTAACGGCAGACAAATTGACTCTGCCTGATGGTGTTGCCATATCCTTGCCACAGTTGCGGAACGCCCATGAAGGGTTCTTTCCGCATTGGTTTGCCTGAAAAGGGTAGCAGAGACCAATGGCCATGCTCGCAAGTGAAATCGAAGCCCTGATCAAGGCCGCCTTCCCGGATGCCAAGATCGAGATCGAGGATCTGGCGGGCGACAATGATCATTACGCTGCGAACATCGTGTCGGAAGCATTCCGGGGCGTGCCCCGGGTGCGCCAGCACCAGATGGTGTACGCCGCGCTCCAAGGCCGCATGGGCGGCGAACTTCACGCTTTGGCGCTGCAAACCTCAGCGCCCGATTAAGGATTCTAGAAGCTTATGGACAATCCTATTTTTGTTGAAATTCAGAGCCATATCGACGGTTCTGAGGTCATGCTGTTCATGAAGGGCACGCCGCTCTTCCCGCAATGCGGCTTTTCCGCCCGCGTGGTGCAGATCCTGAAGCATGCCGGCGTGCCGTTCGCCTCGGTAAACGTGCTGGAGACTCCGGAAATCCGCGAAGGCATCAAGGAATTCTCCAACTGGCCGACCATTCCGCAGCTCTACATCAAAGGCGAGTTCATCGGCGGCTGCGACATCGTGACCGAAATGTTCCAGTCGGGCGAATTGCAGGCCCTCCTCAGCCAAAAAGGCATCCAGCAAAACGCAGCCTGAACGTGCCTCTCCTCCGGTGATCGCTTTCGTCACCGATGAACTGCCCAGGCCCGGCGCCGCCGGGCACCTGGCGCTGAATCACGCGATCATCGACTGGCTGAAGCAGGAAGGCTTCGCCGTCACCATCCTGCTCACCGGCTCCAGGCTGGCTTGGCCGGTGCAGCGCTACACCGAGACCCGGGTGCTGGGGCCGCATATCACCCGGCTTGGCCCGTATCTCGGCGCTCTCTCGCCCGTCACTGCTTTGAGCATCACCCTGCGTGCGTTGCTGCGCCGCCTGCCCCCGCCGCTCGCCGCCCGGCTGCGGCGCGCCCGGCACAATGCCGATGCGGTGCTCGGCAGCTTCCCCAGCCCGTCCGATCTACGCTGGTGCGCCCGCGCCATTGAGCGCCTGCAGCCCCGGGCCGTGCTGATCGACACGGTATTCCGCGCCCCCCTGCTGGCCGAGCCGGAACTGTCCGGGGTGAACAGCCTCGTCATCACCCACGATGTGTTTCACCGCCGCGCCCAGGCGCTCTCGGCCGCCGGCTACCATGTGCTGCCGGAGAATTTTTCGCGCATCCGGGAAGCAACCCTGCTCGGGCGCGCCAGATCCATCGCCGCCATCCAACCCGAGGAGGCGGAAGAGCTGCTCGCCATGTGCCCGGCGCGCAATATTTTCACCGCGCCCATGCCCGCCCTGCCCTGCCCGCGCCCGCCAGATGTGGAGCGCATCCCCGGCAGGCTGATCTTCGTCGGCAGCGACTCGTTGCCCAACCTGGACGGGCTGCGCTGGTTCTTCTCCGAGATCTGGCCGCCATTACTGTCCGAGGGTCTGACGCTGGACCTGGTGGGCGATTGCGGCCCGGCGCTCACCCGCCTGCCCCGTGGCGTGAAGGCGTGGGGCCGCGTTCCTTCCCTTGCCCCGTTATTGCACCGCGCGTCGCTGGCCATCTCGCCGCTGCGCGCCGGTTCCGGGCTCAAGATCAAGCTGCTCGATTACGCCCGGCACGGGCTCTACACCATCGCCACGCCGCCGAGCCTGCAGGGTTTCTACCTGGACGCCGACTCCCCCTTCATCATGGCTGGCAGCGCCAACATGTTCGTGCAGGCGGTGCTGCGCCATGCCGCCTCCCCGCCGCAGCCCGGCGCGGCGCTCTCCTATGTCTCCTTGCATTACGGCGTGAAAACCAGCTTCGCCGGGCTGCGCGCCGCCCTTACTCCAGGCCCGGCCCCGGAAGCGCAGGATGATTTGCGGTCACTCAAGCTCTGACGCCCGGGCGCCATAAAAGCGTCATGCAAAGTTAACCTCGCCGCAGCAGATTTCCACCATTACATCCCGTAACAGCCCTCCCTGAAAATCGACTAACGATTCGTTAATCCGCCATGCATACCGAGTCATAGAGAGGCTGTAAGTGAACAAACGATATATCTTCCGCAGCAAACTGCGGAATCGTACGGCTTCGCGCGCCGTTGTGTTTGGTTTGGCCGCCAGCATTGCCATCGCGCCTGCCGCTGCTCCGCAAAGCGTGCCTAACACCATGTGCTTCGTTTCTGCCAATCCTGGCCTCGGTGGTCAGGCGGAAATTCATGCAGAACAACATGACGCCGCTGATAAACTGCACCCGCTTCACGAACTTCCCGCTCTCCGCTTCCTTCACCAATGAGCAAGGGCTGGGCCTGACAGAAAGACATCACACCCCGCTGCACGGCATCGCCGGCCATGACACGGGTGGTTCGCACGCCACCCACCTGACCGGCACCGAGGGCAATACCCGCCCCTTTATCGGCTTATCCGGTGAAACTTTGCCTAAATATACAAAAAATTCTTTTCCACTCCGTTAACCATGGCAACGCAGTGTCAGACGCATGACCTTCCAGACATGCCATGACAGAGCTTAACTTTCCCATTCTTGAGGACCTGGTTTCACAACAATCTGTGCGCGAGCTGCGTCAGCGTACCGCCAGGCGCGAAGTCACCGAACGCCGGCGAATGACCCAGCGCCTGCGCGAGGCTTTGGCAACGGACGGCTTCGCCCTGCATTACCAGCCGATCATCACCCTGGGCAGCGGCTTTGCCCGGGGGGCTGAAACCCTGCTCCGGCTGCGCCATTCCCGCCGCGGCTACATCCCCGCCCAGCATTTCATGCCCGTCGCCGAGCGCTCGGGCCTCATCACCAGCATCGCCGGCTGGGCACTGCACGAGGCCTGCCGGCACGCCGCCACTTGGCCCGCGCATTTCTCCATCGCCATGGCGCTGTCGCTGCCGCATCTGCAAAGCGGCCAGCTCATCCACCAGTTGCTCGAGTCGCTGAACCAGTCGGGAGTAGCACCCGAACGTCTGGAACTGGAAATTACCGAACCCGCGCTGCTGGACGGCAATAACGACACGGTGTTCGCGCTGAAAGCTCTGCAAGGCCTCGGCGTGCGGCTGGCGCTGAACAATTTCGCCACCTGCCATGCCTCCTTGAGCGCGCTCAAGCGCCTGCCCTTCTCCACGCTGCGGCTCGACCGCTCCCTGGTGCAGAACCTGGAAGAAGACTCGGGCAGCGCCATCGTGCGCGCCGCCATCAAGGCCGGGCACGCCCTGGGCCAGACCGTGCTGGCCGACGGCGTGGAAAGCGAGACGCAGTACCAGTTGCTCATGGAATTCGGCGCCGATGAGGGCCAGGGGCCGTATTTCGGCCAGCCCGTGGGGCCGGAGGAAATGGCCGCAATGTTCGCCCCGGGCTAAACACCTTTGAACATCGCGGGCAATCAGGCATAAGCCTTGCCTTATGACCACAGATCCAGCCGAACAGGCGATCCTTGCCACGCTCGCCGCCCGCGGGCCGAACAAATCCATCTGCCCCACCGAGGCCGCCCGCACCCTGGCTGGCAACCCGGCGGACGATAGCTGGCGCAAATCGCTGGCCCCCGTGAAGCTCGCGGCGCAGCGCCTGGCCCGCGCCGGGCGCATCGAGATCCTGCGCAAGGGCAAGCCCATCAGCCCGGATGTGCTGCATGGCGTGCTCCGCCTGCGCCTGAAGACGGAAGACTGATCATGGGCGAGCAGATGACCAACTTCATCACCGGCGTGGTGGAGGCCTGGAGCCTGGCCAAGCCCTATTTCCGCTCCGAGGAGCGCTGGGGCGCCTTCCTCCTGCTCGGCTCGGTCATCGCGCTAAACCTGCTGCTGGTCGCCATCAATGTTGTGTTCACCTACTGGCTGAACGACTTCTACAACGCCATCCAGGTCTACAATGTCTCCCTGGTGGAGAGACTGCTCTACGCTCCCATTACGAAGGTTTCCGCCACGGCCTACCCGATGCCGGGATTCGCCGAGCTGGTCATCACCTATGTTCTCATCGCGGTGTACGCCTTCTACCTCAACCAGATGCTGCAGATAAAATGGCGGCAATGGCTGACCGCGCATTACGTGGAGAACTGGCTCACCGACCGCGCTTATTACAACATCAGCCTGAGCCATACGCCGAGCTCGATCATCGACAACCCGGACCAGCGCATTGCCGAAGATTTGCGGGAGTTCACCGCCAGCACACTGAGCCTCGGCCTGGATTTTATCTCCAACGTCGTCACGCTGTTCAGCTTTGTCTTCGTGCTTTACGCCATCTCCGGCCCCATAAAATTGTTCGGCATCACCATCCCAGGCTACATGCTCTGGGTTGCCATTCTGTATTCCGCCATTGGCACAGCCATAACCCAGCTCATCGGCCGCAGGCTGGTGCCGCTCTCCTTCAACCAGCAGCGGCTGGAGGCTAATTTCCGCTACCGGCTGATCCGCGTGCGCGACAATCCGGAGGCCATCGCCCTCTCGCGTGGCGAGGAGGAGGAGCGCGCCTCGCTCGGCGCCAGCTTCCAGGCATTGCGGGATAATTTCTGGGCGATCATGCGCCGAACCAAGGCGCTGAACTTCTTTACCGTCGGTTTCAGCCAGATTGCCAACATCTTCCCGCTGGTGGTCAGCCTGCCGCGCTATTTTGCCAAGCAGATCGGTTATGGCGGGCTGGTGCAGATCCCCACCGTGTTTTCCCAGGTGCAGGGCGCGCTGTCCTGGTTCGTCAGCTCCTTCCAGGACCTTGTCACCTGGCGCGCCACCGTCTCACGTCTCTACGGCTTCCGTGAGGCGATGGAAGCCGCGCGCGCCGCCGCCGCGAACGGGCCGCGCCTGGGCGAGCCAGGCGAGGCGCTCAAACTGGAAAACCTCACCCTTACTTTGCCCGACGGCCGCAAGCTGCTGAACCACGCCAGCGTAACCCTGCCGCCGGGCGAGAAGATCACCGTCACCGGCCCGTCCGGCTCCGGCAAATCCACGCTGTTCCGCGCCATCGCCGGCATCTGGCCGTTCGGGGACGGGCAGATCACCCCGCCTTCCGGCAGCATCATGTTCCTGCCGCAAAAGCCATATTTCCCGCTTGGCAGCCTGAAGCGCAGCATCACCTACCCGGTGCCGGACAGCGAGATCGCCGATGCCGCGGCGCTGGATGCACTCACGGCGCTGGGCCTGGGGCACCTCGCTCCACTCCTGCACGATGTCAGCAATTGGGGCTTGCAGCTCTCGGGGGGCGAGCAGCAGCGCCTGGCCCTCGCCCGCGCGCTCGTCGCGGCACCGGACTGGCTGTTCCTGGACGAAGCAACCTCCGCGCTGGACCCGGAACTGGCCGCCAAGGTGCAGGCAACGCTGGCGAAACACCTGCCGAACACCACCATCGTCGCCATCAGCCACCATGACGGCGCCGGCCAGAGGCAACTGCATCTGGCCAATGGCATGCTGGCCGCTGCGGCCGAGCAATTGGTCTAGAGCATTCTAGCTTGACCACGCCGGTTCAAGCTAAACGCATATTGCTCTAGCGGGAGAGCCTGATCCCCACCATCCGGCCGGCGATTCGCTGGCGGATGGCCTCCAACACCGGCCCGGCGGTGCAGAGCGGCGCACAGCTCTCCGCCTCGCGCCGCTCCTGCATGGCCTCGGGCAGGGTGATGACAGTCTCGTCCGCATTATCGAACACGCCGCGATGCCCGGTATCGAGAAAGCTCTCCACCGGCGCCGCCTCGGCGAAGATGACACCGTGGCGCGGCAGTTCGATGTGGTAATAGGTCACCCGCCGCGCCGCATGGTCCTGGCGGATATTCGCCCAATTGATCAGCGCCTTGGCGGGGACCAGCACGCCATCGAGATACAGCGCATGGTCGGGTGAAAGCCTGAGCTCGCGCGTCGGCATCCCCTCGCCCAGCGCCCCGGCCTCGATGATCACCGGCCGCACCGCCTCGGGGCGCAGCTGCGCCGCAAGCTCGATCTCCCGCCGCCCGATCCAGATGACCGGCTGCTCCTCGCCCTCCCGGGTGATGACCAGATCGCCCACGCGCAACTCCTCCACCGCCACCTCGCCGCGCGGGGTGAGGATGCGCGTGCCTGCGGCAAAGCACGGGTTCACCGGCGTCTCGGTGGTGAACACGCCATCGACGAAGGGGTGGTTGCTGTTCGGGTTCTGCCGGATATCGGAGAAGCTGAGAACCAAAGTGGCGCTGTTGGCGGCCGTTCCGAACAGCCCCACGGCCATCTCGTCAATGATCTGCTGCTCGTTGGCATTCAGCGTGAACGGCGCCGCGGGCCCCGGCGCCACCGTGCCATCGGCGATCAGGATCACATCCCCGCTCTGCGCCGCCAGCGTGGCGATATTGGCGAAGTCAGCATTATCCGCCGCCGCGGTGTTGGCCACGTCCAGCTCCGAGAACAGGCTCTTGACCACCTGCAGCGTCACCTGATCGCCGCCAATGCCGTAGCTGCCGGGCTGGACGTTCAGCACCGTGCCGCCGAAATAGGCGCTGGTGGAGAGCGTGCCGTTGACCGTGGCGGTGTTCACCCCCACGGCCCCGTTGGTGAAGATCAGCACGCCGTTATCACCGGCATTATTGAGGAAATCGATATTCGTGCCGCCCGTGAGCGGCTGCGTGATGGTCAGCGTGCCGCCGGACGCTATGCTGTAAGTCGCCATACCCGTTCCCGCCGGCCAAGCGCCGCCCAGCACAACCAGCGTGCCAGATCAGACCAAGGCAACCTATCTCAGATTGTATCCGATCCGGTTAATGAATCAACAAACGGTGTTAAAGAATGAACCCGCCGCCGAGCACACGCGAGCCATCGTAGAACACCGCCGCCTGGCCGGGCGCGGCCAGGGCCGCTTCGTCCAGGTACAGCACGGCGCCGTTGCCCTCCGGGACGATGCGCGCCGGGTGTAGCGTGTCGCGCGCCCGCAGCTTCACCGCCGCGTGCAATTCGCGCGGCTCCACCAGCCAGTTCACGTCCCGCAGCCGCACCTCGGCGCTCTGCACCCCGCGCGGGCCGACGACGATGCGCCGTGTCCCCGGTTCGATCTTCTTCACCACCATATGCGCGGCGGCGTCCGGCAGGCGCTTGGCTTGGCCGATGGTGTAGCGGGCGATGCCCTGATGCTGGCCGAGCACGCGGCCATCTTCCGCCACCACCTCGCCAGCCTCCAGCGCATCGGGGCGGTATTTCTCGACAATGCCGGCATAAGAGCCGGAGGGAACGAAGCAGATATCCTGGCTGTCCGGCTTTTCCGCCACGGCGAGGCCCATCTCCGCCGCAACCGCACGGACCTCCGCCTTGGACGCATAGTCGCCAAGCGGGAACCGGCAGAACTCCAGTTGCTCGCGCGTGGTGGCGAACAAGAACCAGCTCTGGTCGCGGCTTTCATCCACGGCCTTGTGCATCTCGGCGCCGTCCGGGCCTTCCAGTCGGCGGACATAATGCCCGGTCGCCATCGCCTCGGCCCCCAGTTCGCGCGCCATTTCCAGCAGATCCCCGAATTTCAGGTGCTGGTTGCAGGCGATGCACGGCACAGGCGTCTGGCCGCCGGCATAGGAATCGGCAAAGGCGGAGATCACGCTCTGCTGGAAGCGCGTCTCCGAGTCGATGACGTAATGGGCAATGCCGAGCCGGTCCGCGACGCGCTTGGCGTCGTGGATGTCCTGCCCGGCGCAGCACGCGCTCTTGCGGCCCACGGCAGCGCCATGGTCGTAGAGCTGCAGCGTCACGCCGATCACCTCATGCCCGGCGCGCGCCATCAGCCCGGCAACCACCGAGCTGTCGACCCCGCCGGACATGGCGACCACAACCTTCATGGAGTCTTTTCCTTGCGCGCGGCCGCCCCACCAGCCCCGCGCGCGGCAGCGTCCGTCCTATGTCCGGCCGCTGCCATCAGCCAGCCTTCTTGCTCGCCGGCAGACGCACGGTCAGCCCGTCCAGCGCCTCGGTGATGACGATCTGGCAGCCAAGGCGGGAGGTCTTCTCCAGACCGAACGCCACGTCCAGCATGTCCTCCTCGTCCTCGGAGGGGGATTTCAGCTTGTCGAACCATTCCGGCGCGATGATCACATGGCAGGTGGAGCAGGCCAGCGAGCCCTCGCAGGCGCCTTCCAGGTCAACGCCATGCTTGTGCGCCACCTCGAGCACGGAGAGCCCGAGCGGGGCCTCCACCTCACGCGGCTGGCCGTTACGTTCGATAAAAGTCATTTTCGGCATGTATAGAACCCTGATGATTTCCGGGCGTCGTTAAGCCGAAGCGGCCTCTGGGCGCAAGGTACGTTTCACCATGGCGGCGTAGGCGGCGGTAAATGTCTCCACCGCGCCCGCAGTAACATCCCATGGCAGGGAGACGCGGATCGCCTGCCCTGCCTGCTCGCCCTGGCCCATGGCGGCCAGCACATGGCTCGGCGTAACCTTGCCGGAGGAACAGGCCGAACCGGCGGAAACTGCGATTCCCGCCATGTCCAGCGCGATCAGCTGGGTGTCCGCCCGCACGCCAGGCAAAGCGAGGCAGGTGGTGTTGGGCAGGCGCGGCGCCCCCACGCCCATCACCACCGCCCCCGTGGCCATGCAGGCGACCTCCATCGCGTCCCGGTAAGCGGCAATTTTCCCGGCCTCGTAGGGCTCGCCCAAAGCTGCCGCCAGCGCGGAAATGGCCGGGAGCGCCGGCGTTCCGCCGCGCCGCCCCAACTCCTGCCCGCCGCCGCGCATCAGCGGTTTGATCTCCACCCCCTTGCGCGTGACCAGCGCGCCCGCGCCCATCACCCCGCCGAATTTATGGCCGGAGAGAGCGAAGCTCGCCGCCCCCAGCCCCAGCCAATCCTGGTTGCAGCGGCCGATGGCCTGCACGGCATCGACATGCAGCAGCGCCCCATGTGCCGCGCAGAGCCGTCCCGCCGCCGCGATATCGTGCAGCACCCCGGTCTCGTTATTCGCGGCCATCAGGCAGACCAGCGCGTCAGCGTGCATCGCCAACAGCGTCTCCAGCGCCTCCAGATCCAGCGCGCCGGTTTCCAGCACCGGCACGGGTACCGCCCCTGGTGCTGCGGCGCGGACGGAATCATGCTCCGTGGCGCCGGTCAGCACGGCCCGGCCACCGCCCAGCGCGTGGATTGCCAGCGCATTCGCCTCGGTTGCTCCAGACGTGAACACCACATCCGCCGGGCGCGCGCCGCAATGCCGGGCTACGGTCTCCCGCGCCTCTTCGAGCAGCTTGCGTGCCGCCCGCCCCGCCGCATGGGTGGAGGACGGGTTGCCGAGCGTATTCATCGCCGCCAGCGCGGCCTCGCGCGCAGCGGGGCGCAGCGGCTCGGTGGCATTGGCATCCAGGTACAGCATCGTCGTCAGGTCCTGGATTTCTGCGCCGCCTGGGCGGCGAGCCGGGCTTCCAGCGCGGTCAGTTCGGCGCGGAGAAGCTCCACCTCGTGGAACAGCGGATCCAGGCAGGGGTCGCATGGCGTGCCATAGGCATCGAAGCGCGTGCTCCGTACGGTCCGCTCCACCGCCCTCGCCGGTATGCCCACCACCGTGGTGCCCGCAGGCACCGGCGCCACCACCACGGCATTGGCGCCAATGCGCGCCCCGTCGCCGATCTCGATCGCCCCCAGAACCTTGGCCCCGGCGCCGATGATCACGTTATTGCCGATGCTCGGGTGCCGCTTGCCCCCAACCGTGCTGGTGCCCCCCAGCGTCACCTGGTGGTAAATATACACGTCATCGCCGATCTCGGCGGTCTCGCCGATCACCACCCCCATGCCATGGTCGATGAGGAAGCGCCGCCCCAGCTTTGCCCCCGGGTGGATCTCGATGCCGGTAAGGAACCGGCCGATATGCGAGATAAACCGCCCCAGCGTGTGCCAGCCCCGCCGCCAGCAGAAGCTGGCGACCGTATGGATTCCAACAGCATGCAGGCCCGGATAGCAGAGCAGCACCTCAAGATTCGACCGTGCCGCCGGGTCGCGCTCGCGGTACGCCCTGACCGTCTCCGTTAAAAACATAAGGGACATGCGAATTTCCGTGGATAAACAGGCTAGAAGCAGGCTATATTAGCAGACCAGTGGGGAGACCCCGCGTTAAACGTTTTGTAATGCCACGAAGCTGTGAGGAGCATTTAGTTATCTGGACCGGGTAGGTCAACTTTCCGCTGGCCAAGGGCATCTGCCCTCGCCGGTCGTTTTTGCGGCTAAAGCTCTTTTTTAGCGAATTCCCGTATGCTGTTGATGAAAGACGAATCAGAGAATGCCTGAAGTGATGTTTGCCGGCCCGGAAGGCCGCCTTGAGGGTCGCTACCACCACGCCAAGGAGCGTGGCGCCCCGCTGGCGCTGGTGCTCCACCCGCACCCGCTGCACGGCGGCACCATGAACAACCGCATCACCTATACCATGTACCAGGTGTTCCAGCGCCTGGGGTTCTCCGTCATGCGCTTCAATTTCCGCGGCGTCGGCCGCAGCCAGAGCAAGTTTGACGGCGGCATGGGCGAGATCAACGACGCCGCGGCGGCGCTGGACTGGATGCAGTCGCTCAACCCCGGCCATGGCGGGCTGTGGATCGCCGGCTATTCCTTCGGCGCCTTTGTGGGCATGCAGTTGCTCATGCGCCGTCCGGAGGTCTCCGGCTGGGTGTCCGTCGCCCCCCCGGCGGCGCATTACGATTTCGGCTTCCTCGCCCCCTGCCCCTGCGGCGGGCTGATGATCCATGGCGATTCCGACGAGTTGGTGCCCGAAAATTCCGTGCGCAAGCTGGTGGACAAGCTCAACCTGCAGAAGGGCGTGGCCATCGATTACCGCGTGTTCGAGGGTGCGGACCATGTGTTCGCCAACCATGCGGAAAAGGTGGCGGAAGCGACGGAAGGCTATGTGACCCAGCAGCTTGCCCGCAAGCAGATGGCCCTGGCGGCGGATTAATCCTCGCCCCGCACCAAACGTAAAACGGCGCCTTTCGGCGCCGTTTTTTATGCCTGGCGGCGGGGTTACACGGCCTCGGCCATCTCCTGCATCTCTGCATCGGGCATCAGCGCCGGGATGGAGATGACACTGATAATGCGGTTGTCCAGCATCACCAGCCCCTCCAGGAATTCCTTTGGCGCCGCCGTGCCAGTTTCGGGGATTGGCTGGCGCATGTCATCGGTTACGGTGATGATGTCGCATACCGCGTCCACCAGCAGGCCGGCCACCTTGTCCCCGGCCTCCACCACCACCACCACCGAGGCCGGCCCCGGCTCCCACGCCGGCAGGCCGAGCCGCACGGCCAAATCCACGACCACCAGTACCGTGCCGCGCAGATTGATCATGCCTTTGATGAAACCGGACGCATGCGGAAGATATGTGGAGGCGATCCAGCCACGTATCTCGCGGATGGAGCGGATATCCATGGCGAATTCCTGCGCCCCGCTGCGTACTGAGAGCAATTCCATGCGCCGCTCCTGGTTGCCATGGCGGTGATGCATTCCATCCATCTTTAAAACATCTCCAATTCGCCGGATTGTTGGCTGGCCTCTTCCAGCCTAGGCGCACCCTTCAGCCGGTATTGCAGGTCCGATAGCGTGACATTGCTGAGCGCGCTGTCCGGGTTCACGCTCCACTCCTCGGGCAGTAGCCGGCCAATGGTCCGCACATATTTCGCCAGAGCCGCCAGCCTCTGCGCCAGCAGGTCCAGCGACTGCACATCACGATGGCGCTCCGGGTTGTTGGCCACCTCCAGCAGAGCCGGGCCAAGTGAGGCCTGCAACTGCTCGGCAAACTGCCAAAGCTCGTGAAACTCCTCGCCGAGAGCCTCCAATATCGAATTCAGCGGCGCATGGTGCCGCTCGTCTTCGCAGCTCCGGCTATTATCCATCCTGTCTCTCCCGCCTCGCACTTCAGCAAGGCCTGTGGCCTGAAAATGCCCGGCGCAGGTTAACGGCTGGCGAACATTCAGAACAATTCGACGTTGCCGGTGCTGGCCGGCATCTGCGGGCGCACCCACTCCGCGCGCAGGATGGATTCCGTTTCCTTGGCCAGCAGCACTTGGCGCGCCCGGCCGGTGACGGGCCAGAACTGGATCCGCCGTCCCTGCTCGCCGCGCAGGCTGCCGCCGACCAGGTTGATCCCCTCCTCACACAGGAAGCGTTCGGCAAAATGCGCGTTCATCTCGCCAATATCGGTCAGGCCCTTGATCATGCGCGCCCCGCCAAACAGCTTGGCCTGCATGCGGCTCTTCTGGGCACCTCGGCGCAGCAGCGCGTTCAGCAGCAGCTCCATGGCATGCACGCCAAAGCGCATCGCATCACCGCCGGGCTGGCGGTGCTTGCCATCACCGGGCAACAGAAAATGATTCATCCCGCCGATCCCGGCAACGCCATCCCAGATGCAGGCGGCGATGCAGGAGCCGAGGATCGTGGTCAGCACGGTGCGCGGGTCGTCATCCACATAATTCTCGCCTTGCACGATGTTGATCTTGCGCTCCTGCTCCTGCGCAGGCGTGCTGCTGATGAGGTTCATCCAGCGTACTCCGGGTTGCGGACATTGGTACTGAGCAGAATGCGCTCCGCGATGCGCTCCAGCGGCAATTGCCGCATCACCGCGCCAATCTCATAAGCCGCGCGCGGCATGCCATAGACCACGCAGCTCGCCTCATCCTGGCCGATCGTTTCCGCCCCCGCCTCGCGCAAAGCCAGCAGCCCTTCGGCGCCGTCGCGCCCCAGCCCGGTGAGAATCACGCCCACCGAGCGCGCCCCCACGCTTCGCAACACGGAATGGAACATCACATCCACTGATGGCCGGTGACCGTTCACCTTCGGTCCGTCGCTCAACCGCACATAGCCTCCAGACACTTCCAGATGCGCATTGCCCGGCGCCAGGTACACATGCCCGGTTTGCAGCTTCGCGCCATCCACCGCCTCGCTCACCTTCGCGGCGGATAATTTATTCAGCCGCGCGGCGAAGCTCGCCGTGAACGTCGGCGGCATATGCTGGCTGATCATGGTTGGCGGGCAATTGGCTGGAAATTTCGAGAGGATGGTAATCAGCGCCTCCACCCCACCGGTGGAGGACCCGATCGCCACCAGGCGTCCATCCGGCGCATAGCTGCCCACGGGCTGCGCCGCTGCGCGCTGAGCCAATACCGGCCTGCGGCGGGATTTCGCGGCTGCCTTCACCTTCTCGGCGAGTTGCTCGAAGCTGTCCCGGTTGTAAGAGGAGGGCTTGGCCACGCAATCGAACGCACCGATTTCCAGCGCCCGCAAATTCACCTCCGCCCCGGCCTGCGTCAGCGTGGAGACCATGATCACCGGCGTGGGCCGCAGCCGCATGATCTTGTCGAGAAACGCCAGCCCATCCATGTTCGGCATCTCGATGTCCAGCGTGATCACGTCCGGCGAGAGCTGCTTGATCAGCTGGCGTGCCTCATACGGATCAGCCGCCTGCCCCACCACCGCGATCTCCGGGTCAGCCCGCAGCGTCGCACTAATCACGCCTCGCATCGTCGCGGAGTCATCAACAACCAGCACCCGCACCGTCATTTCTTGTCTCCGCTGCGGCGCTTGCGGTAGGTGGTAATGCCGTCAGTGGCGAGCAGTGCCTCAGCCGGGCCGGAAACCCTCTCGGAGTGCCCGATATACAGCGCCCCGTTATC
>Ga0335083_10006885_pt1 | contig 14093 bp, 8 predicted proteins | sample Lox_Sample_42_FD_206716 | JGI IMG/M metagenome (GOLD analysis project Ga0335083, IMG submission 206716) | Soil microbial communities from Loxahatchee National Wildlife Refuge, Florida, United States - Lox_Sample_4.2 | ecosystem: Environmental > Terrestrial > Soil > Wetlands | place: USA: Florida...
TGGCCGTCGATCCTTGATTATATCGTAAAGCGATATATGTGAAACTCCAGAGCCACTGCGTTGACGGCCTTGCAGTGAGTCGGTCCCGTAACTCCTTTGGCTACGTGAGATTCCTTTCAATCCCTCGAACACAACCGAAACTTCCACTTGACACCGCGCCGCCCGAGTATTTGAATCGATTTAATATTGATTCGTTTGTGTCATGCCGGTCGTGTTTCGTTAATCCGATTCGCAGGGGTGTCGCTATGATCTTTGATTCGCGTCAGTTGGAGTCGCTCGCAAAGTCCTTCCTTTTGTTGCTTGCCGTTGTCCTCGTCTGTTCGCCGATTCCGTCTTTCTGCCAGAGTTATTTCGGTACGGTCAGTGGTGAGCTGACCGACCAGACCGGCGCCGTCGTTCAAGGCGCCAAAGTCACCCTCACCGACGTGCAAAAGGGCTTTACCTTCACGGCCACGTCCGACAGCACCGGCAGATATCTCTTCACCGCGATTCCGCCGGGTTATTACTCCGTGACCGCGGAGATGCAGGGATTCGAAAAAGCGATTCGCACAAATGTAAAGGTCAATGTCAGTGAAAACGCCACGGCCAATCTGAACCTGAAGATCGCCAGTGCGGTTCAATCCGTCGAAGTCACCGCCGAGTCCGAAGCCGTTTCTACCGAGGACGCGGTCACCGGCCAGGTCGTCAACCGCCGCTTCATCAACGATCTGCCTCTGGTCGATCGTTATGTGATGGACTTGACGTTCCTCGCTCCCGGTGTCACGACGATGGACGACCAGTGCCCCAATTGCGGCGGTACCAACTTCGTTTCTAACGGCAGCCGCGGCGCCAGTGCCGATATCCTCATGGACGGCGCCTCGATTACCAATTTCGAACCCAATGGCGGCGTTACGGAAGCCACTTACACGCCATCATCCGAGGCCGTCGAGGAATTCAAGGTCCAGCAATCGAATTTCAGCGCTGAGTATGGCTTTTCCGGAGCTTCCGTGATCAACATGATTACCCGCTCCGGCACCAACAGTTTTCATGGCAGCGCCTACGATTTCATCCGAAACCAGATGACCGACGCCAACAACTGGTTCCTCAATAGTCAGAACATCGGCATCCCTCCGGTCCACCGCAACAACTACGGCGGCACGATTGGCGGGCCCATTCGCAAGAACAAGACCTTCTTCTTCTTCGACTGGGACGGCACCCGCGATTCCTCCCTCGGCAACTACCAGGCTGGCGTCCCGAGCGCTGCGGAACGCAACGGCGATTTCGGCGAAATCTGTGGCGCAAACGGTGGTTCGTTCAATTCAGCCGGCATGTGCGTCGATAGCACGAATACCCTCGTCCCCGCCGGGCAGATTTGGGATCCCTATACAGGGACATTCCAAACACCCGCGGACCTGCCCTCCGGCGCCTATCGCAGTGCCTTCATTCCCTTTAACAACCTCGCTACCTATACCAGCCCGGGCAATCCCAAGCTCAACGGCACGCCGTTCCAGTTGCCGCAAACCCCCGGCAATCTCATCGATCCCGTCGCCCAGAAGATGATGAACCTCTTCCCTCAGCCCAATCTCAACAACGGCAACATCTATGACAATTGGGCCGCGGGCGGCTCCGGCCACGGCTACAACGATCAGTTCGACATCAAGGTCGACCACCGTTTCAGCGAAAAGAATCTCATCAGCGTGAAGTACTCCCAGCAATGGAGCCACGGCTCTTCCTACAACTGCTTCGGCAATTTCACCGACCCCTGTTCAACCGGACCCAACAATAGTTCCGCTCATCTGTTTGCCATTAACGATACGCAGACCTTCAGCCCGACACTCATCTTGACCACCACGTTCGGATTCACTCGCGGCTCTCTGCACATCGACGCGTACAACAGCAGCCTGAATTCGGATCCTCTCGGCACACTGGGTTTTCCGTCTTACCTCGAATCCAACGGTTTCAACGGTGTTCCGGCCATGTTCATCGGCGGAGGCTACTACTCTGCCGGTTTCACGAGTATCGGCAACGATCCCTATGGGAACTACGTCCAGGGTAAAGATGTGGGCCAGCTGAGCGCTGTCCTCAACAAGATCAAGGGACGTCACGACATCAAATTCGGCTTTGAGGGCCGCCTCCACCAGCAGAATTACATCCAGACGAACGCGCCCCTCGGGTACTTCAACTTCGACAACACCAGTTCCGCTCAGTGTCCCGACCCCGACCCGACCGTTTGCGGCGGTGACGGCATGGCCAGTTTCATGATGGGCAAGACGAGCAGTTCCTTCTATGAAATCCAGTTTCGCCCCGCTACCGAAAATTTTCAGTACGCCTGGTTTGTTCAGGACAATTTTAAGGTCTCTCCAAAGCTGACCCTGAATCTCGGTCTTCGCTACGACATTTCCGAGCCTCGCACCGAGCGCCACAACCGCATGAACTGGTTTGACCCCAACGTTGTTTCTCCCCTCCAAGTTTCCGGCCTGCCCACCATTTATGGCGGTGAAATGTTCAATAGCGCTCTGATCCGCAATAACTGGCTCACCGACTGGAAGAACATTCAGCCCCGCTTCGGCCTTGCTTATCTAATCACTCCCAAGACTGTCGTCCGCGGCGGCTACGGCATCTACTTCGGCCAATCTCGCTCGGGCGCCAACGGCCTGCTCAGTTACGGTTCGCAGGGCTACAACCAGTACACCAACGCCATCACGACGTATCAGAATGACGGCGCGACACCCTACCTGAGTCTGAGCAATCCGTTTCCTTATGGTTTGATCCAGCCGCCGGGCAGCTCTCTCGGCTTGATGAACGATGTGGGTTATGGCGCCATTGGCCCTCTTCGCACTCATGACGCCGCCAAAACTCCCTATGAGCAAACCTGGACTCTCGGATTTGAACAACAGCTTCCCTGGAATCTCGTTGCCAGCGCGAGTTACATCGGCAAGAAGGGAACTCACCTTTACTTCAGCGGCACCAACCAACTGAATGTCCTTCCTGCTTCCGTTGAAAATATGTCACCCACCGAGATCGGGGATTTGTTCAATTACGTGGACAACCCGTTTGCCGGCTCGATCACCGATCCCAACAGCACGCTCTCCAGCGACTCCGTCCAGGCGTTCCAGTTGATGGTCCCCTACCCGCAATTCACCGGCGTAGCCACCGACGTCAAGCCCATCGCCAATTCCACCTTCAACGCGCTGCAACTCACCCTCGAAAAGCGCTACTCCAACGGCTTGCAACTCTCCGCCAACTACACCTGGTCCAAGTCCATCGACGATTCGTCCACCTACGACGACAACGTCACTTGGCTCGGCAGCTTCACCAGTTTGCAGGACCCCAACAAGCCCTGGCTCGAACGCAGTCTTTCCACGTTCGATATCCCTCAATCCTTCAAACTCAACTACACCTACGATCTCCCCGTCGGCAAAGGCCGGCCCTACCTCGCCGATATGCCGCGCTGGCTCGACCTGATCGTGGGGGGCTGGAAAACCAACGGCGTCTGGGTGATTCAGGACGGCCGTCCTCTCTCTTTCGTCGTGGTCGATGGCGGCAACCCGATCCCGACCTATGGCGGTCAGCGCCCCAATCTCGTCGGCACGCCAAGACGCACTGGTGGTTCAGACGGAAATTGGATCAACAATTACTTCGCCAATCCGGAAGTCTTTCAAACGCCCGAGCAATACACTCTCGGCAATGCTCCCCGCGCCATCGGCAGCGTACGTAGTCCTTTCTACTTCACCTGCAATCTGTCGGTCGGAAAGCAATTCGCGCTGTCGGAGAAGTACGAGAGCATGCAGCTCGAACTGCGGCTCGAAGCCCAGAACGCCTTCAACCATCCGGTCTTCGGCTCTCCAAATACCAACGTCGGCGATCCCAACTTCGGTGTCGTCAGCTACACCGCTGTCGGCCCACGCCAGGTTCAGCTGGCGCTCAAGTTCATGTTCTAGGTCCGCTCACAACCCGGGCGCCGGCGACACCGATTTCGCTGGCGCCTTCACTTCAAACTCCGCGCTCCGCATCACCGTTTCATTCGTCAGCAGATCGATCGCCGTCACTTCAATCGTGTAGTGCCCCGGGCCGAAGTGGTTCATCGGGATGAAACGTTCGACGGTGAGTTGTTCCCCGCCTTGGTGCAGGTGCTCCGGCGTTTCCACCTCGTGCCACACTTCTTGCCGATCCTTCAAAATCCGGTACACCACCGACACCTTCGTCTTGTGTGTCTCTTCGTCCACCCGAAGATTGTAGAGCTGCCAATAAATTCCCATTCTGTCCGTCCCGGAAAACTCCAGGCCCAGAATCGGCCGCACCTTGAATGAATTCAATACAAACTGGCCGCCGCCACCCGTTTTCGCGCCTACCGGTTCGATGCGATCCGCCAGGATCAGCGAACTCGCGTCCAGTTTCTCTCCCTCAAACCGCGGCACGCGCAACGCCGTGCCAAGCACTCCAATTTTCCCGCTCTCCGTATCCTTGATCACGATGTCCAGCCGGTACAACCCGGATCGCAGCGGCAGTGATTTCTCGTAGATCGACGACAGGTCTTTCGAAGCTGCGAACAGAGAATCCGGCACGTCTCGCGAAATGACGTCTTCGAATGTCTGCACCACGCGCCCGCCTAGGTCCGTTACGCGGCCATACAACTCCAGAACCGCCGAATGTAATCCCTGCTTGCTCGTGTAACTCAGGTCGCGATTCCTCAACTGCACCGTGATCGGCACCAGCACCGTATTGCTCGTCGCGCGCAGGAAATCTGCCCTGTACTGGAAAGGCAGTTGATCTCCGACCATCCGCGCTGTGACCCTCTCCTCCAAATCCTTGAATTTCCCCGGTGCATGCTGCACTTGAAAATGCACATTTAACCGATCGAATTCGTTGTCCCGGGCCGGCACTCCTCCAATCGGCATGGGACACGTGGTGCCATTGCTGTTCGAGAACCGCCCAGCCTTTGTTGACTGTCCCATCTGCTCTGAAAGACTTGCGCCCATGCCCGATACATGCGCTCCAGCGTCCTTTTCACAAGGATCGAACGTGAGGTGATACTCACCTGAACTCGACGGATCGACAAACTCCAACTCGATGTTCTCCCCGATTCCTTCTAAGTGCCGATAACGCCACAGTTCCCATGGGTACGTTGTCGTCGTGCCGCCTCCCTGGCTCATGGGCCTGTCGTATGTTCCTCCCATGGGATGTGGCTCGATTTCGTCCGGCGGCCCCCAAATGATATAGATTCGCCCGCGATCCGTTTTTCTCCCGGAAATTCCCGAGGCAAAATGCTCATCCGCATACGCCAGTCTTCGATAATGCTCCTCCTTGACTGAATTCACCGGCGACTCCGGATCGGGGTTCCTTCGGTTCCAGAAACTCTCGATGAACTGTTCACGTTCTTCATTTGTCGAAAGCTGGAGGAAGGCTTGCCGCTCTTCCGGCGTAATGATGTATTCCACATCGCCGCCCAACCATGGGCCGTAGGCAAGGCTTAGTTCTTTCTTGATCCTCCTCTGTTCCTTCCCGTCAGTTTTGGTCTGTGCGTTTCCCTGCGAGGTGGGGCGCTCTTGGGCGGCACTCCCCATTGGCAGCGACACGACGAAAGCCGCCACAGCGAACAGACAGCACCTGTTCATCATGGAAACACCTCTTCGCGGATCTGGCCGGAGCCCACAGCAGAGTTCACAGAGATATCTCAACACCGAGATCGCCGCGGTTCTCCTTACTGCAGTCAGACTCATGCCGCGTCATCGAGGTTGCTCTGCCGTGACGTAATCCTCCCAAAAACGAAAACGGCCGCCCGAAGGTGGCCGCCCCGTTTCAAATCTGTTCTTTGTGGCTTCCTATGCCTTGTGATGAGGAGACTTCTTGTTCAACGTCGCCAGCAACTGCCTCGCGCTCGGTGGCGCCTTCACCATATGCTTCAACACGATGTCTTCCGCACTCATTTCCTTGCCGTATAGCTTCTTGTTGGCGTCGTTATCCGGACGCAGCGTTGATCCCTCCAGCGAAACGCCCGCAAACGCACCGCGCGCCCGCGAATAGCTCAGGATCTCCGCGCGCATCGTCGCATCCGTCGCCGCTGATGCCGTGCGCCCAACCGGCCCCGCCGCCACCGACGCGTCTCCGCCCAGCTTCACCTTGCTCGTCAACACGCCTTTTGCTGCGCGGTCATTCATCAGTAGCAGCACGAAGTCCGTCGCCTGCCCTCCGATCTGCAATCCGAAACTGCCGCCTTCCAACGCCATCATGGTCGGCGCTCCCCACGGCCCCGTGAAATTTGCGCCGCCGCGGCACGTCATCACTCCCCGGCCGTAACTGCCCCCCACAATGAACGCAGCCTTCAATACCGACGGCAACACGATTACGCATTCCGCTTTGTTCAGCAAATCCGCCGGGATGTTATCCGGTACATTGAGAATCTCAGACATCACTTTCCCCGCGTTCTCCACGCGGTCGGTTTCTTTCTCGTTGTCGTCCGCCAGCAGCGGCGACACGACCGACACCACAAATACCGCGCATAACAGGGATACCAAGACTTTTTTCATGCGGAGCTCCTTGGGGTTTACTGTGTAGTTGAGTCCTTTGTGTTTATCGAGCCAGCAGCAAAGGGCGGGAACTTCCGACGGCATTATAGGTTAAGACCCACTCATCTTCCCAGCCGAAAAATTCCTCTTCCCTGTGACTCTGCTTCTAGGCCTAGGACTCTTTCCTAATTTCGGACCAATTCTGTCCTGTATGCGATGCATTTCTCATCGCTTTGGTCAGATGTCGTTGACAGATTCATCGATTGCTGCAACGATTGGTCGTCCTTTCGACCCTTTCTCCCTGCCCCCGCTCGGTTAGGGAACCTCGCCGTCCCCATTGGACGATTTGGGGCCGTCTAGGGTCATTGCTGCAAGTCCGAATCCCGAAACACGCGGTTACGGGGAGTTAGCGGACGTTCATGCACCCTCTGGATCAAAATCGACTCCTGGCTGTCAGCCTCCTGCTCCTCTTCTGTCCTTCGTTGTCGTCCATCGCCGGCGACAAGAAATCCGACAAGAAAGCTCCCCAGCAGGCGGCCACTTACGTTGCGCCGACCGATCCTTCTCTCTACGTCGGCTCCGATACTTGCAAGACTTGCCACGACGAGATCTATTCGGGATTCCAGCAAACCCCTCATTTTGCCACCACCATGGACTCCAAGCTCGATGCCCATAAAGGCGTCGAATGGCACGGCTGTGAGGCCTGCCACGGTCCGGGTAAGGCTCACGTCGACGGCGGCGGCGACAAATCCCAAATTTTCACCTTCAAGGACGCAACTCCCCAGCAGACCAGCGCACGCTGCCTTCGCTGCCACCAATACACCGAAGAGCACGGCAATTACGATCGCTCCATGCATCTCGCCAACGGCATCGCCTGCATCGATTGCCACTCCCCGCACCACGCCAAAGAATCCCAATACCTGATGAAGGCCAAATCTCCCGAGCTTTGCTACACCTGCCACCAGGATATTCGAGCGCAGTTCGCCAGGCCCTTCCATCATCGCGTCCCCGAGGGTCTCCTGCAGTGCAACGACTGCCACAATCCGCACGGCGCCTACCGCCCCAAGCAGTTACGCACGAATGCTGCCGGCGACGAAGTTTGCTACAAGTGCCACTCCGAAAAGCAGGGACCCTTCGTCTATCAGCACGAGGCCAAGATCGAGGGCTGCATGATCTGCCACTCGCCCCACGGTTCCACGAACCAGCGCATGCTGGTGCAGAATCAGGTCAATCTCCTCTGCCTCAGCTGCCATTCGCTCAATGCCGACGCCGGACCGGCCGCTATCCCGACTTTCCATAACCAGTCCCAGAAATACCAGTCCTGCACTCTGTGTCACGTGGCCATCCACGGTTCGAACACCAGCTCCGTGTTCTTCACGCCATGAGGGAATCGACGATGAAGGCTGCACACAACCATCGCTCCCGGATTGGGTTTTATGGACTGACGGCCCTGTTCGCGCCCTTCGCTCTGGCCCTGGCGCTTTCGCCCATGGCTCGCGCGCAATGGGCCGACGAGGAAAAGGGCATTAATCAGGGGAATTACAACATCAAGCAATCTATCGAATTCGGCGGGCGTTTTACCGACATCGTTGGCGACCAGCAAGCCTACGACACGATGGTGAACCTACAGCAGGGCCCACGCCTGCTGGATTTCACCACGGAAATGCGCTCCCTCGATCAGCGCGGCACCTTCTTCGACCGTCTCTATTTCAGCAATTTCGGCTACGGCGGCGATCCCAACGTCGTCTCGGTTCTTCGCATCAGCAAAAACAAGTGGTACGCCTTCGACTCCATGTTCCGCCACGACGAAAACTTCTGGGACTACTCCCTCTTGGCCAACCCTTATAACCCCGCCGCTCCCCCCGCCAATGCCCCGGCCGGATTTAACCCCGTGGTCAACGCCTCTTCCACTTTGCTTAATACCCAGATCGTCGGCGTGACTCCGCACTACTTCAACACCCGGCGCAACATGCAGAATTACGGCCTTACCCTCCTCCCGGATTCCAAAATCCGCGTGCGCCTTGGCTACAACCACAACACCAATTCCGGTCCCTACTACTCGACCATTCACGAAGGCACCGAACAGTTCCTCTACCAGAACCTCTCGACGACCATGACTCAGTATCGGCTCGGCGTCGATTTCCGCTTCCTGCCCCACACCAACATCAGTTACGACCAGATCTGGAGCTACTACAAGACCGATCCCGGCGGCACCGATCTGAACCAGCAATTCAGCGTCGGCACAGGTTTCCCTCCCGTCGATCTCGGCGTCTCTTTCAACGGTCCCCCCTGCAACCCTACCTTCCAACCCGGCGGACTCGTGACCGCAACCTGCAACGCTTTCTACGGCTATCAGTCCCACTGGCGGTCGCGGATCGATGCCCCCACGGAACAGATCAGCCTGCAATCCAATCCCATCTCCTCCCTCCAGATCGCAGGAAAGTTCAGTTACACCGGCAGCGACTTCACCAACGATTTCAATCAAGCCTTCTCTGGACGCGTTTCCCGCTCCAACCTCTCCAATTACGCCGAATCCGGCCCTATGCAAGGCCGCCACGTCGCCTCCTACGGTGACCTTGGCGCGACCTGGCAGATCACCCACGATTTCAGCCTCGTCGACTCCTTCCATTACGGCAATTGGAATGAGCCCGCGCAGTACATCTCCACGCAATGCTCATTTTTCTCTACGAGCCTGATCGTGCCCGCCAACGTGTTCGTTCCAGCGGCCCCGCTCCCCTCCACTTCCTGCAGTGCCCCTGCCGGCCTTCCGAACGGCACTCCGGCACACAGCACCAGTTCCGGCCCCGATATCCTCGTCAATCTCGACAGCAACTTCCTCAAGCAGCAGACCATCACCAACCTGATCGAAGGCCAGGTGCAGATGTCCCCCAAGGCTGGCGCCTATTTCGGTTATCGCTACACGCACCGCGTCATTGCGGATGATTTCTACAACGTGCAAAACGCCATCTATTTCCCCAACAACGCGGCTCGCGGCAGTTGCGCTCTCGTCGGCGGCGTCTTGCCCGCCGGTTGCACCCAGAACCCCGACGGTTCCATTTCTTTCCTCACTCCGGATGCGATTTTCTCTCCCGCCAGCACCACCGATATCAATTCCAATTCCGCAGTGCTCGGATTGTGGTGGAAACCCATTCAGCATCTCACCGTCAATCTCGACGCCGACCTCGGTTCCGCCGATGCCACCTTCACCAACCTCAGCCCACGGAACTACCAGCAATTCCGCGCCAAAGTTCAGTACCGGGCTTCTGCCTGGCTCAATTTCACTGCGTATTTCACCACGTCCGACGGCCAGAACCCCGTCACCGACGTCAGCCTCACCGAACACAACCGCAATGCGGGCCTTTCTTTTTCCGTGACTCCGTCACAGAAGTTTTCCGCCCAACTGGGCTACAATTTCAATGCGATCGCGTCTCAACTGCTGATCTGCTTCACCAGCAGCCTCGCTCAGCCGAATCTTCCGGCTTGCCCGGATGTCACCGGCCTGGTGCAGCAATCTTCACCGTACAGCAGCCATATCAACACGGGTTTTCTGGACTTCCTCTGGACCCCACTGAATCCGTTGTCCATCGAAGTCGGCGCGAATCTCTCCGGCGTCACCGGGAGTGAGTTGAACTTGAATCCGCAAAGTGCCATCGCCACCGCTCCGGCTGGGCCTCTGAACTCCAGCTGGTACCAGCCCTATGGCGCGGTCGCCTATCACTTTGCAAAACACTGGACAGGACGCGCCCGCTGGGATTATTACGGTTATCACGAAGATTCGAACGGGTCGTATCAAGATCTGTTTGCGCCGCGCAGTTTCCACGGCAACTTGATTACACTGTCGGTTCGCTTCGGTTTTTGATGGACGGCGAGGGAAGCTTGAGGGGTCTCCGCCGAAATTAGTCAGGAGAGTCATATGGAGAACAAAGTAAAGCAACTGGGTGGGCTGACGCTGGCTGCAGCGCTGCTCGCGGGCGTTTGCCTGCTGAGCGCTCCGGCCAAGGCCGACGTTGCCGCTGGGGAAGCCACCTTCAAGGCCAAGTGCGCCGGCTGTCACGGTGCCGATGGCAAGGGCAAGGAAGCCATGAAGACTCGCGACCTCGCTTCTGCCGATGTTCAGAAGCAGAGTGATGCTGATCTCACCGGCATCATCACCAACGGCAAGGGCAAAATGCCGCCGTACAAGACCTTGAGCGCCGACCAGGTCAAAGACCTGGTTTCGTACATTCGCTCCCTCAAGAAGTAAGCTCTCTCTCGTTTCTGGCACGTGGCGCGGGCGCTCCTACGCGCCTCGTGCAAGGGAAAAAAACCAAGGAGGCAGTAAATGAAGAAGGTTCTATCTGTTCTCGCAGTGGCAGCGATGCTTTGCCTGGTTGGATCCGTCTCGCGCGCTCAGGATTCCGCGAACGGTGAAAAGCTCTTCAAGGCCAAGTGCGCTGCGTGTCATGGTGCCGATGCCGCTGGCAAGCCGGCTATGAAATCGCCCGCGATCAAGGGCAAGAGCGCCGATGACATCCAGAAAGCCATCTCCACTTCGCCCAAGCACGCCAATCTCAAGAGCCTGACCCCGGCCGAAGTGAAGGATCTCGCTGCTTATCTGGCGACCCTGAAGTAGGTCTCATCTTTTCGCCGGTGGGCCTGCTTCCGCAGGCGCACGATCTGTAGTGCCGTACACAGGCCCTGGCGTATCCTTCGCTGGGGCCTTTTCTACCCGTGCGCTCGCGACTCGCTCGCGGCCGGAATCGAGGAACAGGACTCATGAGTCCACAAAATACCGTCAGAGATTGGGTCAGGCTGCTTTACTACCTCAGCCAGAACACCTTGAGCTTGATCGGCGTCGTGCTCACCACCAGCAGCGCCGTCACTCTCATCGGTTTCTGGATCTATGATTTCATGCTCGCTGGGCCTCCCCATCCTTATGTCGGCATCCTGATCTTCCTCATCCTTCCCGGCGTCTTCGTCTTCGGATTGCTGCTTATCCCCCTTGGCATCTTCCTGCGCCGCAAAAAACTGCGCGATGCCGGGGAACTTCCCGCCATCTACCCCGCGGTCGACCTCAGGACCGACATGGTTCGCAACAGCCTCCTCTTCATCGGTTGCGCCACCATTCTCAATATCATGATCTTCGGTTTTGCTTCCTACCGTGGCGTCAGTTACATGGACTCCACCACCTTCTGCGGCCTCACCTGTCACACTGTCATGGCGCCCGAATACAGCGCCTATCAGGGCTCGCCGCACGCCCGCGTCGAATGCGTGCAATGTCACATCGGCCCCGGCGCCGGCTGGTTCGTGAAATCCAAGCTCTCCGGATTGCGCCAGGTTTTCGCCGTCACTTTCAAGACTTATTCGCGGCCCATCCCTTCTCCTGTGAAGTACCTGCGCCCCGCGCGCGAAACCTGCGAGCAATGCCACTGGCCGCAGCGCTTCTCCGGCGACAAGATTCTCGTGAAGACCAACTACAAGGAAGACGAAAAGAACACCTCGCTGACCACCGCCCTCATTCTGAAAATCGGTGGATTTACACGCGCCGGTTCCGTGGGCATTCACGGCCGTCATCTCGATGAAGGCTCCCGCATTCACTACATCTCCATCGATGACAAGCGCCAGGTCATTCCCGTCGTCTACTACACCGACGACAAGGGCAAGACCATCGAGTTCGACTCCACTGATATCAAGGTCACCAAGGAACAGCTCGCCAAAGGCGAACGCCGCGCCATGGATTGCATCGACTGCCACAACCGGCCTACTCACGCCTTCGAACTACCGGAAAATGCCGTCGATCTCCGCATCTCCCGCGGCGTCATCAGCACGGATCTTCCCTACATCCGCAAAAAGGCCGTCGAGCTGCTGAAGGCCGACTATCCCGATCGCGACACCGCAAAATCTCGCATCGAAGAAGGTATTACCAGCTATTACCGCTCCACTTATCCTGACGTCTACAACGGCAAGCGTGCGCTTGTCGAACAGGCGGCCGACGCCGTCTCCGCTATTTATCTCCGCAACATTTTTCCGGATATGAAAGTCGGATGGGGCGTTCACCCCAATAACCTCGGCCACAACGATTTCCCAGGCTGCTTCCGCTGCCACGACGGTTCGCACACCAGCGCTGACGGCCAGACGATTTCCAACGACTGCTCCGCTTGCCACAACTTGCTCGCGGTTCAGGAGGAAAACCCGAAGGTCCTCAAGGATCTCGGTCTGTAGTAACGACAACATGTAGGACTCTCGATTCGAGAGTCCGGAAGGTAGCGCTTTATGAGCTCCAATCGAGCCGGGGAGCGAAGCCGCTTCATCATCGGCTTCCTCTTCGCGCTGGCGTGGGTGCTCGCTCCCACCTGCGCTGCCGCAAATCCACCGAAGGCCCATGCGCCTAAGCCGGACGAGGCCTGCCTCGCCTGTCATGGCAGCCCGGGTATGAAGTCCGATAAGGGTAGGAACATTTCAATCAATGCCGCGAAACATGCGGCCAGTGCTCACGCCGTTCTCGCTTGTCAGGACTGCCACACGTCGATCAAGGACTTCCCGCACCCTGCCAAGGTCGCCAAAGTCGAGTGCGCCACTTGCCACGACGCCGAAGCCAAGGGCTTCGCCACCAGCGCCCACTCTGTCTTGAGCGAAACCGGCTGTGCCACGTGCCACGGCAATGTTCATGAACTCACCGCTGCCACCAATCTCATGCCCGGCAAATGTGCGGAATGCCACGAGCCCGAGCTGAAAGAGTTTGCCGACAGCATTCATGGTCAGGCCGCCAAGCGTGGTGATCCCGACGCACCGAAATGCGTTTCTTGCCACGGTGAGATTCATTCGGTAAAGCCTGCCAGCGAGCCTGACTCCGCCGTCGCACGCAAGAACCTCGCGGATTCCTGCGCTAAGTGCCACAGTGATGCTGGCTTCCTCTCGCGGCACAAAATCCCCGTCGCCCATCCCGTCGAGTCTTACAAGCAAAGCGTTCACGGACGCGCCATCGCCGCCGGCAATGAAAAGGCCGCCGATTGTAACAACTGCCACGGCAACCACAACATCTACCCCGCCCGCGACGAACGCTCCCGCGTCAATCATTGGAAGGTTTCACAGACCTGTGGCGAGTGCCATTCGGAGATCGCCAAGGTCTACAACGAAAGCGTTCATGGCGATGCTCTCAAGGCCGGCGTCAAAGATGCCCCTGCTTGTGTCGATTGTCACGGCGAACACTTGATCCTGGATCCCAACAATCCTGCCTCACCTGTCTACGCCGCCAACATTTCCGCGCAGACCTGCGGCCGTTGCCATTCCAGCTCGCGCTTAGCGCAGCTCTATGATCTGCCGGCCGACCGCGTTCCTTCTTACGCCGACAGCTATCACGGTCTCGCGCTCAAGGGCGGCAAGCTCACCGCTGCCAACTGCGCGTCCTGCCACGGCGTCCACAATATTTTCAGATCGGCGGACGCCCGCTCCACCGTCAATGCCGCCAACCTGCCCAAGACCTGCGGCCAGTGCCACGCGGGTGCCGATCAGGCTCACTATTCCATCGGCCCCGTTCATGTGCAGACTGGTGTCGGCCCGAATCATCCCGTCGTGAAGTGGATCCGCTGGACGTACTGGGTGCTGATCCCCGCCACGCTTGGCTTCATG
>Ga0335083_10006886_pt1 | contig 14092 bp, 14 predicted proteins | sample Lox_Sample_42_FD_206716 | JGI IMG/M metagenome (GOLD analysis project Ga0335083, IMG submission 206716) | Soil microbial communities from Loxahatchee National Wildlife Refuge, Florida, United States - Lox_Sample_4.2 | ecosystem: Environmental > Terrestrial > Soil > Wetlands | place: USA...
TGCCCCGTGTGTGGCGAGCACCCGACCGTCACCCAGTTGATCGACTACGAGGCGTTTTGCAAGGCGAAAGTTCCGGGGGGTGGAACGGGAGCGGGGCGGGAGGACCCGGAGCTTTCCGTACGCGACCTGGCGAGCCTGCGCGGGACCCCGGCGGCGCCTCAGATCATCGACGTGCGAGAGCCATGGGAGTGGGCGCTGGCACACCTCGATGGCGCTCAGCGCATTCCGTTGCGCGAGCTGTCCCGTCGTCTGGGGGAGCTCGACCCCAAAACCGAGATTGTCACGCTGTGTCATCACGGCACCCGGTCGGCGCGGGCGGCCGCGATCTTGAGAGAAGCCGGGTTCAGCCGAGTGCGTAATCTGCGCGGGGGGATCGACGCCTGGTCTCGGGAAGTGGACTCCTCGGTGCCGAAATACTGAGTCCGGGGTCTCGCTGAAGGCTGATCGCTGACGGCTTCCGAATGCCGAAGGGGGGACTCGAACCCCCACGGGCTTGCGCCCACTGGCTCCTGAAGCCAGCGCGTCTACCAGTTCCACCACTTCGGCAGGTTCGGGAACGGCGAATATAGACGGCGGTATAACCTCAAGTCAACGTTTAGCTTGACCCCTCTGCCCGCTATTTCTATACTTGGCCAAGCCCCTTGGACAAAGTCTCTATCGCTCGGAATCCGCGGGCGCGGCATGACTATCACCTCCTCGAAACCTGGGAGGCCGGTCTCGTGCTCACCGGCCCCGAGGTGAAGTCGCTCCGAGAGGGGAAGGCGAGCATCGGCGAAGCCTACGCGCACGTGCAGCATGGAGAGGTCTGGCTGGAAGGAATGACGATTTCGCCCTACTCACATGGGAGCTACAACAACCCTCCCCCCACCCGCTCGCGTAAGCTGTTGCTCCACAAGAGCGAAATCCGCAAACTCATCGGCGGCACCAGTCAGAAGGGACTCACCGTGGTGCCGCTCGAGCTGTACTTCAAGGATGGGCTGGCCAAGATTGCCGTCGCCTTGGCACGGGCCAAGAAGCTGCACGACAAACGCGAAGATCTGAAGCGGCGGGAGGCGGAACGCGAGCTGGCGCGCGCGGTCCGGGGACGGCGCGAGTGATCGTACCCATCTTGCTGGCCCTTGCCGATCCGGGGACACTGCGGATCGTGACCCGTCAGGGGGAGACCAGCATTCCCATCAGCGTCGAGCATGGCGTGGCCGTCGCCGCCCCGCTCCTCGCCGGCCCGCTCGACCTGGCGGTCGTGGTGGATGGATCCCGGGCGACCGTGGTGCTGCGGGGGATCGGTTTCATCTTCGCCATCGGCACTCCGTATGTCCGCACGGGCGATCGGGTCTGTCAGCTGGCGAGCGAGTCCTACGTCGCGCGGGACACGCTGTTCCTGCCGCTGACCTGGGTAGCCGACTGTGTGCCGCGTGTCTTTGGAGTCCGGTTCCGCTGGGATCCCACGAACAACCGACTGACTGAAACGGCGACACCGACACCGGCGGCGGGGACGGCGGCCGCGCTCCCCCGTCCCTCTTCCCCCGTCCCCGTCGTCCATGCTGGATCCCCCCCGGCCTTGCCTCCGCCGAACCCGCTGACCGGTCTGCGGCTGCGTCACGGGATCGTCATCGACCCCGGTCACGGCGGCCGCGATCCGGGAAATCCGGGTCGGTATTTCCCCAAGGGAATGACGGAAAAGGACGTCAACCTCATGATCGCCCGGCTGCTTCGCGCCGAGCTGCAGCGCCGGGGGATCACTGCCTCGGTGACGCGGGCTTCCGACACCCTGATCGATCTTCACGACCGTGCGGGGTATTGTAAGGAAGACTGCGATCTGTTCGTGAGCATCCACGTCAATTCGATGCCGGCGGGACGGCATAGCGGCGGAGCGAGCGGCGTGGAAACCTACTTTCTCTCGGATGCCAAGACGGAAGACCAGCGACGCGTGGCGGAGATGGAAAACGACGCCATCCGGTTCGAGACGGCGGGCGCCCAGCAGGCTGAGGGGGATCTCGGGCACATCCTGAAGGATCTCCAGCAGAACGAATACCTCCGTGAGTCGGCGCGGCTGGCCGAGCTCGTGCAGCAGCGCGTGGCCGCGGTCCACCCCGGCGGGGATCGCGGCGTGCAACAGGCGGCGTTCTTCGTCCTGAGCAGCGCCCGGCGTCCGGCCGTCCTGGTGGAGACCGGATTCTCGACCAACCGGGGTGACGGTGAGTTTCTCGCCTCGGCGCTGGGGCAGCGCAGGATCGCCAATGCCATCGCCGACGGCGTCGTCGCCTACCTTCTGGAGTTCGAGCGTAGAACCGCGGGAACCGGGAGCGGTCGGTGATTCGCCTGCGCGCGAGCCTGATCGGACTCGCAGCCCTGATGGCGAGCGAGGGGTGCGTCTACTACAACTCCATGTGGAGTGCCGAACGTCTGGCGAAGGAGGCGCACCGGCAGGAGGCGGAAGGGCAAGTCGCGATGGCCAAGCTGACGTGGGCCCGCGCGGCCGTGAAGGCCGAGTCGATCGTGATCCGCCATCCGCGCAGCCGCTGGGCCGACGATGCGCTGGTGCTGCAGGTCGAGGGTCTGGCCAACAGCGGGAACTGCATGGTGATCGACGAGCCGAGGGCCCGGGCCGAAGCCAGCGTGTCGGACGGCGCGTTGCGCGAGCGGGTGGCGCTCGCGGGGGCCCGCTGCGCGCTCGCCCAGGGGCATCCCGGCGCGGTGCCGGCGCTGCTCCACAGCGTAGTGACTTCCAAAGACGCCGATCGCCGGTCCGTCGCGTTCTACCTGTTGGGGCAGAGCGCGGCGGCGCGTGCGGATTGGGAGCAGGCGATCGACGCCTTCAGCCGCTCCAAAGAGCCGAACGCCGCGATGGGCCGGGCCCGCGCCCTGTTGGCCGCCGGACGTATCCCCGAGGCTCGGGTGTTCATCGACACGCTGGCCGGCCGGCACTTCGACGATTCGTTGTGGGCGGCCACCCTGGACGACATCGCCCGCGCCGCGGGCGATTCGGTGGCGTCGCTGGCCCTCGACTCTCTGTTGGCCCGAACGCGGTTGCCCGCGGGGTCCAAAGCGCGCCTGCTGCTGGCCGACGGAGACCGGCTGCGCCGGGGCGGCCGCCACGGACCCGCCGGAGCCCGGTACGATCTGGTACTCCGCCTCGTGCCGGACTCCGTCGAGGGGGCTCAGGCGGAGATACGCGGTGTGTTGGCCGCTGCGGGAGCCGCGCAGGGAATCGCCGATCTCGCTCCAATTGCCAGCCACGCGGACCAGATTGTCTCGCGGGGTGCCGGCACGTCACAGCATGAGGCGGAGGCGGTGCAGCGAGTCCTGGGCGCCGTGCGCTCGCCGGAGAACACCGACATCGGTTGGTTCCGGGCCGGGGAGATCGCGCGGGATACGCTCGTGGCACCGGCTCTGGCCGCCGCGTGGTTTGGAAGGATTCCGCGGCAGTTCCCCAACTCGCTGTTCGCGCCCAAGGCGCTGATCGCGCTCGCCATGTTATCTCCCGGCACGAGCGATTCGGTTTTGGCCGTGCTCGACTCGTCCTTCCCCGCGTCGCCGTATACGCTGGCGCTGCGGGGCGACGTGAGCCCGGCCTACCAGGCTCTGGAAGACTCCCTGGGCGAGGCGTTGGGGCTCACGAAACTGGGCGTCCCCGCGTTCTTCGCCCAAAGCATTGGTACCGCGGTGCCTGGTCAGAAAGGACCCCCGCTCGATCCCGCTGATGCCGCGGCCGCCGTCGCCGCTCGCCCCGCCGCGGGCCGCCCGGCGCCGTCACCCGCGGGACGCCGCCCCGCGCCGGTTCGCCCCACGCCCGGCCAGCCGACCCGGCTCCCCTCGCCGGACGCGGCAGACCGGCCGTGACGGCGGTCCGGCTGTTCGACACCGAATTCCAGAATCCTGTCCTGCTGGCTTCCGGTACTGCCGGGTTCGGCCGCGAGCTGGACCGGATGGTGGACCTCGATGCGCTTGGCGGGATCGTCACCAAGGCGGTCACGCCCGAGCCGCGCCAGGGCAACCCCGCGCCGCGCGTTGCGGAATTCGCGGGCGGGATGCTCAACTCCGTGGGACTCGCGAACCCCGGTGTCGCGGTCGTCGCACGGGAGCGGCTACCCTGGCTCGCGGCGCGCCTGACCCGCGCCCGCGTGCTGGTGAACGTCGCCGGCTCCTCGGTGGCGGACTACGTGCGCGTGCTCGAGCAGTTGTCGGAAACGCCGATCATCACCGCCTTCGAGATCAACGCGTCCTGTCCCAACACCGAGGCCGGCGGGCTCGAGTTTGGCGCGGAGCCCGCGGGGCTGCGCGCGCTCGTGGAGCAGTGTCGTCGCAGTACCAAACGGCCGCTCGTGATCAAGCTGTCGCCGGCGTTGCCGGACATCGCGGCCATGGCCCGGGTGGCGCGCGATGCGGGCGCGGAGGCCGTGAGCCTCGTCAACACGATGCCGGGCATGCTGGAGCGGCGTCTGGGCAACGGATTCGGAGGCGTGAGCGGGCCGGCGTTGTTGCCGGTGGGGGTTCTGGCCACCCGGCGGGTGGCGGAGCGGGTCGGCATGCCGGTGATCGGGGTCGGTGGCATCCGCAGCGCGGCTGACGCCCGCGAGTATCTGCGAGCGGGCGCGTCCCTCGTCGCCATCGGCACCGCGGGCCTCGCCGACCCGCGCCTCCCGGCGCGGGTGGCCCGGGATCTCGCGCGTGGCTGAGCTCGTCGTCGCCTTCGATCTGCCGACCGGCCGGGAGGCACTCGCACTGGCCGACCGGCTTCCCGGACTGCGCTGGGCGAAGCTCGGGCCGGTGCTGTATGTGCGGGAAGGGCCGGCGGTGGTGCAGGAGCTGACCCGTCGCGGCGTGCGGGTGTTCCTGGACCTGAAGTGGCACGACATTCCGTCCACGGTCGCCGGCGCGGTGAGCGCGGCTCGCGAGCTGGGCGTCGCGATGGCCACCGTGCACACCTTGGGTGGCCGGGCGATGCTCGCCGCCGCGGCGCGCGCGGGCGGTGATCTGCCGCTCGTCGGGGTGACGGTGCTGACCTCGCACCGCAATGAGGACTTCGAGCAGGTGGTGGGTCGCGGAGTCCCCGATCTGGGCGCGGAGGCCGAGCGGCTGGCACGACTGGCCATTGCGGCGGGTCTGCGCGGCGTGGTCGCTTCGGGGCACGAGCTCGTCCTGCTGCGCGAAGCGCTGGGGCCGGGCCCGCTGCTGGTCGTACCCGGGATCAGGATCCCCGAGGCCGCTCCGCCGTCATCGGATGACCAGGCCCGCAGCATCGGACCCGCCGAGGCCGTGCGTCAGGGGGCCACGCATTTGGTCGTCGGGCGCCCGATCACGCAGGCCGCCGACCCAGCGTCGGCGTATCGGCGCTTTCTCGAGGCCTGTGATGCGTAGCCGGGCCGTGCTTTTCTGCGGACTCGCCCTATCCCTCGCCGGGCCGCTCCGGAATCTCGCCGGTCAGGAGGGTTTGACGGCGGCGGCTGAGCGGGTCCGGGGAGCGTGGCTTGCCCATGACGTGCGCACGATTGTGGCCGGGAGTCCGGGGGTGACGCTGCGGATCCCGGGGGCCGACCCCTCGGCGGCGATCAGCCCGGGCCAGGCGGGGGAGCTGTTGAGCCGGTACCTCCAGAACGCGGTGGAGCGCTCGACCGAGGTATCGGTGGTGCGCGAGGTAGAGGCGGGGCAGGGGTTTGTGGAGTTGATCCGGCGCTACGTGGTCCGCGGCACGAGCGAAGCTCGGGAGGAGCGGATTTACGTGGGGATCCGGACCGTGGCGGGGGGGCGATGGGTGGTGGTGGAACTGCGGACTGGGCGGTGACCTGAGAAGGGCTAATCCCGCCCCTTGCGATAACTTACGGCCCCCTCTATCGTTCACGGCTCAACTGGAAATTTTTTCTGGGGGCGACGGCGTTGAAGGTTCGGACCAGCGTCAAACCGATCTGCGAGCATTGTAAAGTGGTGAAGCGGCGGGGCGTGATTCGCGTCATCTGCAAGCGCACACCCAAGCACAAGCAGCGGCAGGGCTAGGGCCATGGCACGCATTGCCGGAATCGACCTCCCGCGGGACAAGAAGGTCGAGTTCGCCCTCCCGTACATCTACGGCGTCGGCCGCAGCAACGCGAAACGGATCCTGGCGGAGACGGGTATCAGCCCGGACACGCGCGTGCGGGACCTCCGCGACGCGGAAGTCGCGCGGCTGCGCCAGGTCATCGAGCGGGATTACAAAGTCGAAGGCGCGCTGCGCACCGAGACGGCGATGAACATCAAGCGATTGATGGACATCGGCTCGTATCGCGGCTCCCGGCACCGGAAAAATCTTCCGGTGCGCGGCCAGCGCACGCACACCAACGCGCGCACCAAGAAGGGGCCGCGGCGCGCCATCGCGGGCAAGAAGAAGCCCGCGTTGAAGAAGTAAGGCATGGCACAGAACAAAGCGACCGGCGCCAAGCGCGCCAAGCGGGTGGTCGAGGCGGAGGGGGTGGCGCACATTACCGCGACCTTCAACAATACGCTCATCACCATCTCCGACAATCAAGGGAACGCGATCACCTGGGGCTCGGCCGGCAAGGCGGGGTTCAAGGGATCGAAAAAGTCCACGCCGTTCGCCGCGACCGTCGCGGCCGAGCAGGCGGCGCGCGAAGCGCTGAATCTGGGCGTCAAGCGCGTCCATGTGCGCGTGCAGGGCCCCGGGTCGGGCCGCGAGTCCGCGATTCAGGCGCTCGCCACGGCCGGCCTGCAGATCCGCTCGATCAAGGACGTCACGCCGATCCCGCACAACGGGTGCCGGCCTCCCAAGAAGCGGCGGGTCTGACGCATGGCACGGTATACGGGACCGGTGTGCCGGCTCTGCCGGCGCGAGGGCACGAAGCTGTTCCTGAAGGGCACGCGCTGTCTCACCGAGAAGTGCGCCATCGAGCGCCGCGAATACGCGCCGGGGCAGCATGGGCAGAGCACCGGCCGGCGTCGCAAGGCGTCCGAGTATTCCAAGCAGCTGCGGGAAAAGCAGAAGGTCAAGCGGATTTATGGATTGTCCGAGCGCCAGTTCCGCAACGTGTTCAATCGGGTGTTGCGGGAACCGGGGGTGACCGGCGAAGCGTTGCTGATCGCGCTGGAGACCCGGCTCGACAACATGACGTATCGCATGGGCTTTGCCACCTCGCGGCGCCAGGCGCGGCAGCTGGTCCGGCATCGCCACATCCAGGTCAACGGCCGCACGGTGGACATTCCGTCCTTCCGCGTCCGCCCCGGTGACGAAGTCCGCGTCGTCGAAGCCTCGCGCGAGAGCGTGCAGGTGAAGTCGGCGCTCGAGCAGTTTGGACGCACCCAGCCGGTGTCCTGGGTCCAGGTCGACACCGCCCAGGCCCTCGGTCGGATGACCGAACGGCCCACCCGCGATACGATCCCGATCGCGGCACAAGAACAGCTTATCGTCGAGCTCTATTCCAAGTGATGACGACTCTCGATTTGACGGGGTTGGTCCGGCCGCACCTGGTCGAAATGACCAAGCGGGAAGACAACCCGAACGCGGCGGAATTCCGCCTGCAGCCGCTCGAGCGCGGCTACGGCTACACGCTCGGTAATTCCCTGCGCCGGATGCTGCTGTCGTCCCTCAGGGGCGCGGCGGTCTGGGCGTTCCGGCTGGACGGCGTCGTGCACGAGCATCAGACGGTGCCCGGCGTGGTCGAAGACGTGCACCAGATCATCCAGCGCCTGAAGCAGCTCACGCTGATTCTCGCGCCGGACGTCGATGAAGCCGTGCTGCACATCCGGCGGGACACCGCCGGGCCGGTGTACGCGCGGGACATCGAGGCCCACGGCGCGGTGATGGTGGTGAGCGGCGATCAGCTGCTGTTCACGCTGCAGGAGGATCGCGAGATCGCCGGCGAGGTGTACGTCAACAAAGGCCGCGGCTACGTCGAGGCGGAGCAGCACCCGGTCGATCGGACCCTGCCGGTGGACGTGGTGCGGATCGATTCGATCTACAATCCCGTCCGGCGGGCGAACTTCACGGTCGCGGAAACCCGCGTCGGGCAGCGCACCGACTACGACCGCCTGACCCTCACGGTCGAGACGAACGGCACGATCTCTCCCGAGGACGCGGTGGCCTACGCGGCCGCCCTGGCCCAGGAGCACTTCCGTTTCTTCGTCGACTTCGGCAAGGTGCCGATGGTGGCCGCCGTCGACGCGACGGTGGGCGACAGTGATGGGCGGCGGCTCGCCGACCTGTTCGGTCGCAGCATCGACGACCTGGGTCTCTCGGTGCGCTCGGTCAACTCTCTCAAGAACTCGAACATCCGGACCCTGGGCGACCTCGTGAAGTACGAAGAGGGCGACCTGCTCAAGGTGAAGAACGTGGGCGAAAAGGCCCTGGGAGAAATCGCCGATCTGCTGCGGCGCGAAGGGCTGAACTTCGGGATGGCCTACGACGAGGCCGAGGGTCAGGTCCGGGTCACCGATCCGGGTAGCGTGCCGGTCGCCCGGGCGACCGAAGGCGCGGAGGAGTAGGATGCGGCACCGGGCCAAGAACCGGCAGCTGTCCCGCACGGCCAGTCACCGGCAGGCGCTGCTCGCCAACCTGGCCGCGAGCCTGTTCCGGCACGACGGGATCGTGACCACTCAGGCCAAAGCGAAAGAGCTGCGCCCGTACGCCGAGCGCCTCATCACCCTGGCGCGTCGGGGCGACCTGCACGCGCGGCGCCTCGTCGAGCGTCGCATCAAGGACCGGGAAGTCACCCACAAGTTGTTCGCGGACCTGGGCAAGCGCTTTGCCGCGCGGCCGGGTGGTTACACGCGCATCATCAAGCTCGGGCACCGTCGCGGCGACGGCGCCGACGTGGCGCGGATCGAGCTGCTGAGTGAGTGAGCGGCGAACGCCGGAGGGAGACAGCGAGAGGGGGGCCCTTCGGGTCCCCCTTTCTTTAAGCGGCCTTGATCACCCGGTTGGACTTGAGACACCGGGTGCAGACGCGGAGGCGCCGGGTGGTGCCGTCCACCACCGCCCGGACCCGCTGCAGATTGGGGTACCAACGTCGGTTGGTCTTGTTGTTAGCGTGGCTGACATTGTGCCCGGCGGCCGGGCCCTTGCCACAGATCTCACACACTCGAGCCATACGCGAACGTCCTCAGAATGAGCGCCAGAAAATTCAAGGCGGCGAAACCTAAACGGATCAGTGGAAGGCGGCAACCCCGCCGCACCGCGCTGATCACGGGGATTACGGGCCAGGACGGGTCGTACCTGGCGGAATTGCTGCTCGAGAAGGGCTACCGCGTCGTGGGGATCGTGCGGCGAACCTCGCACGACTCCTACGAGCGCATCGGCCACCTGCTCGACCGCCTGGAGATCGAGCCGGCCGACCTCCTCGACCAGCACAGTCTGACCTCGGTCGTGCGCGACACGCGACCCGACGAGATCTACAACCTCGCGGCCCAGAGCTTCGTCCCCACTTCCTGGACCCAGCCCGTCCTGACGGGGGAGTTCACCGCGCTCGGCGTCACGCGGTTGCTCGAAGCCGTGCGATCGGCCCACCCGACGGCGCGGTTCTATCAGGCGAGCTCTTCGGAAATGTTCGGCAAGGCGGTGGAGACGCCGCAGCGGGAGTCGACGCCGTTCTATCCCCGCTCGCCCTACGGGGTCGCGAAGGTGTACGCGCATTGGATCACCGTCAACTATCGCGAGTCGTACGGCCTGTACGCGGTGAGCGGCATTCTCTTCAACCACGAATCGCCGCGTCGCGGGCTGGAGTTCGTGACGCGCAAGGTGACCCACGGTGTGGCTCGCATCGTTCAGGGACTGGCCACCGAGCTGCGACTCGGCAATCTCGAGGCGCGCCGCGACTGGGGGTATGCCGGCGATTATGTGGACGCCATGTGGCGGATGCTGCAGCAGCCGGAGCCGCGGGATTTCGTGATCGGGACCGGCGAGACGCATACCGTCGGAGAGCTGTGCGAGATCGCGTTCGCCCATGTCAAGCTCGACTGGCGGAAGTTCGTCCGGGTCGACCCGCGCTTCGTCCGGCCGGCGGAGGTGGACGTGTTGCAGGCCGATGCGTCCCAGGCCCGGCGGTCGCTCGGCTGGAAACCGCGGGTGAGCTTCCCCGAGCTGGTGCGGATGATGGTGGACGCGGATCTGGAGCGCCTGCGGTGAAGGTGCTCGTGACCGGGGCCGACGGCTTCGTCGGCGCCGTGCTGGTGCGGCGGTTGTTGCGCGACGGTCACGCCGTCAGTGGCACGATCCGCCGCAACGAGGATCTGCGTGGCGATCGATTCACGTCCGAGGAGCGCCGCGCCGTGTCCTGGATCCCCTACGAGCTGGCGGACGACGCCTCCGCGCGGGAGGCGGCGGCGGGTGGCTGGGACGCGGTCTATCACCTGGCCGCGGTGGCCTCGGTCGCGCAGGCGCAGCTGCATCCCGGGGCCACGTGGAATGAGAACGCGGGAGGCACCGCCCGCCTCGTCTGGGAGCTGGCGCAGGCACGCCAGCGCGGGAGCGCCGATCCCAGCGTGATCCTCATCTCGAGCATCGAGGTCTACGGTGCCGGTCCCGCGGTGCCGCGCGTAGAAACCGACCCGGTCGCGCCCGTGTCCGCCTACGCGGCCAGCAAGGTGGGCGCCGAGGCGGCGGGCCTTCAGGAGTGGCGCCGCTCGGGTTTGCGGGTGGTGGTGGCCCGGCCCTCATCGCACACCGGTCAGGGTCAGAGCGACCGCGGATTCGTCCCGCGCTACGCCCGCCGCATCCGGGCGGCGAAGCAGCGCGGCGCCCCCGCGATCGCGACCGGCATCCTGGACGGCGTGCGGGACTTTCTTCACGTGGACGACGTTGTGGAGGCGTACACGCGCTTGAGCACGGACGGTCGTCCCGGTGAGATCTACAACGTGTCCTCCGGCACGGGGGTCGCGCTGGAAAAAGTGGTACGGCGCCTTGAAGCGCTGGCCGGGTGGGACGGGCTTCATGAGGTCGCCAGCGGCGAGATCCGCCGCGACGCCGTGCCGTACCTGGTTGGGGATTCCGGCAAACTGCGCGCGGCGACCGGGTGGGCCCCGCGACACACGCTCGATCAGACGCTTCAGGCCGTCCTCGATGCCCAAACGGACTGACCTTCACCGCATCCTGCTGCTCGGCTCCGGCCCGATTGTGATTGGGCAGGGGGCGGAGTTCGACTATTCCGGCACCCAGGCGGTGAAGGCCTTAAAAGAAGAAGGGTACGAGGTCGTGCTGGTGAATTCGAATCCGGCCACGATCATGACCGATCCAGAGCTGGCCGACCGGACCTACATCGAGCCGCTGACCCCGGAGTGGGTGCGGCGGGTGATCGAGCGGGAGCGGCCCGATGCCTTGCTGCCCACCATGGGTGGCCAGACGGCGCTGAACGTCGCCATGGCGCTGGCCAAGAACGGGACGCTGGCGGAGTTCGGCGTGGAGCTGATCGGCGCCTCGGCGCGGTCGATCGAGATGGCCGAAGACCGCGCGGAGTTCGCGGCGGCGATGCGACGCATCGGGCTCGACACGCCCCACGGCCGCACCGTCAAATCCAGAGCCGAGGCGCTGGAGGCCGTGGCGGTGACCGGCTACCCGGCGATCATCCGGCCGTCGTTCACGCTGGGCGGGACGGGCGGCGGGGTGGCGTACAACGCGCTCGAGTTCGAAGAGCTCGTGGACCACGCGCTCGAGCTGTCGCCCGTGCACTCGACGCTGATCGAGCGCTCGGTGCTCGGGTGGAAGGAGTTCGAGCTCGAGGTCATGCGGGACGGACGCGACAACGTCGTCATCGTCTGCTCCATCGAGAACCTCGACCCCATGGGCGTGCATACCGGCGATTCGATCACAGTGGCCCCCGCCATGACCCTGACCGACCGCGAATATCAGAAGATGCGCGACGCGGCCATCGCCATCATCCGCGAGATCGGCGTGGCGGCGGGCGGGTGCAACATCCAGTTCTCGGTGAATCCCGCCGACGGCGAGATGCTGGTGATCGAAATGAATCCCCGGGTGTCGCGCTCTTCGGCGCTGGCGTCCAAGGCGACGGGATTCCCGATCGCCCGCATCGGCACGAAGCTCGCCGTGGGGTTCACCCTCGACGAGCTCCCCAACGACATCACGCGGACCACGCCGGCGTCCTTCGAGCCGGTGCTCGACTACGTCGTGGTCAAGGTGCCACGCTTCGCCTTCGAGAAGTTCCCGACCGCCGATTTCCGGCTGACCACGCAGATGAAGTCCGTGGGCGAGGCGATGGCGATCGGCCGCACCTTCAAGGAAGCCTTTCAGAAGGGACTGCGGGCACTCGAAACGGGACGCCCCGGCTGGGTCACGGGGGCCACGCTCGGCGACGACCGCCTCACCGGGGATTCGCCCGAGGACCTGCGCGTCGCGCTCCGCACCGCGACCCCCGAGCGGATCTACCAGATCAAGCGGGCGCTGGCAGCGGGGCTGGACGTAGAGGGCATCGCGCAGGCGACGGGGATCGATCCGTGGTTCCTCTATCAGTTCGAGGAGTTGATCGCGGCGGAACGGTGGTTCACCGGTCTGGCGGAGCCGGGTGCCCCGGAGCTGCGGCGGATGAAGCGGCTCGGGTTCTCCGATCGCCAGCTCGCGTCGCTGCGCGGGACGACGGAGCGCGCGGTGCGGGAGCGCCGCTGGGCCCTCGATGTCCACCCGCGCTACAAGACCGTGGACACCTGTGCCGGCGAGTTCCCGTCGTCCACGCCCTATCTCTACTCCTCCTACGACGAGGAGAACGAGAGCCAGCCGTTCGGCGAGCAGGGCATCGTCATCCTCGGCAGCGGTCCGAATCGGATCGGTCAGGGCGTGGAGTTCGACTATTGCTGCGTCCGTGCCGGGCTGGCATTCCGGGAATTCGGCTTCAAGACGATCATGATCAATTCCAATCCGGAGACCGTCTCGACCGACTTCGACATTTCGGACAAGCTCTATTTCGAGCCGCTCACCTTCGAGGACGTCATCGAAATCGTGCGCTGGGAGCGGCCCAAGGGCGTGGTCGTCCAGCTGGGCGGTCAGACGCCGTTGCGCCTGACCGCCGCCCTGGCGGAGGCCGGGGTACCGATCCTGGGGACCTCTCCCGACGCGATCGACATCGCCGAGGATCGCGGCCGGTTCGAGCAGCTCGTGACGCGGCTGGGCGTCACCCAACCGGCCAACGGCACGGCCCGCTCGGTGGACGAGGCCGTGCGGGTGGCGGAGCGGATCGGGTACCCGGTCTTGATCCGACCCTCCTACGTCCTGGGCGGCCGGGCCATGGAAATCGTCTACGACGCCGGGACGCTGCGGGAGTTCTTCGAGCTGGCGGCACGGGTAGCCCCCGAGTATCCCGTGCTGTGCGACCGCTTCCTCGAGGACGCCTTCGAGGCCGACGTCGATGCCATCGCCGATGGCCACCGCTGCGTCATCGGAGGCGTGATGCAGCACATCGAGGACGCCGGGGTCCATTCGGGGGACTCGGCCTGCGTGCTTCCCCCATACCTGATCGGCGACCGGCAGGTCGAGGAGATGCGCCGCCATACCAAGGCGTTCGCGGAGGCGCTGGGGGTGATCGGTCTGATCAACGTCCAGTACGCCATCAAGGACGGGGTGGTGTATGTGCTGGAGGTGAATCCCAGGGCCTCCCGCACCGTGCCGTTCGTGAGCAAGGCCACGGGGGTCCCCCTCGCCAAGCTGGCCGCGGCGGTCATGGTGGGCCGCACCCTGGATGAGCTGGGGGTGCCGGACGACCTGCCTTTGCCGGGTGTGGCGGTCAAGGAGGCGGTCTTCCCCTTCACCAAACTGCCCGGCGTGGATACCCTTTTGGGCCCGGAAATGCGCTCGACCGGGGAGGCCATGGGGTTCGCCGACAGCTTCGGGATGGCCTTCGCCAAGGCCCAGATCGCGGCCGACGGGAGCCTGCCGCTCGAGGGGACGGTGTTCGTCACCGTCAACGATTCGGACAAGCCCACGGTGGTGCCGATCGTCCGGCGGTTCCACGAGCTGGGGTTCCGGATTTTGGCGACGGAGGGCACGCAGAAGTATCTGCGCGCGCGGGGGGTGCCCGCGGAACGCGTCGGCAAGGTGCACGAGGGGCGACCCAACTGCATCGACCTGCTCGTTTCCGGGGAGATCCATCTGCTCATCAACACGCCG
>Ga0335083_10006887_pt1 | contig 14090 bp, 11 predicted proteins | sample Lox_Sample_42_FD_206716 | JGI IMG/M metagenome (GOLD analysis project Ga0335083, IMG submission 206716) | Soil microbial communities from Loxahatchee National Wildlife Refuge, Florida, United States - Lox_Sample_4.2 | ecosystem: Environmental > Terrestrial > Soil > Wetlands | place: USA...
GCTGGCCGGCAACCTGATTCCGTGGATCGACAAGGACCTGGGCAACGGCCAGTCGAAGGAAGAATGGAAGGGCGGCGCCGAGACCAACAAGATCCTGGGTCGCGGCGAAGGCTTCGTCGGCGCCACCGGCTCGGCACCGATCGTGGTGGACGGCCTGTGCGTGCGGATCGGCGCCATGCGCTGCCACTCGCAGGCCCTGACCATCAAGCTGCGCAAGGACGTGCCGCTGGACGAGATCGAAGGCATGCTCGCCGCCCACAACCCGTGGGCCAAGGTGGTGCCGAACACCCGCGAAGCCAGCATGACGGACCTGACGCCGGCTGCCGTGACGGGCACGCTGACCATCCCGGTCGGCCGCCTGCGCAAGATGCAGATGGGTGGCGAATACCTGTCGGCCTTTACCGTCGGCGACCAGCTCCTGTGGGGCGCGGCCGAGCCGCTGCGCCGCATGCTGCGCATTTTGATCGAGTCCTGATCCCGTTCCGGGGCCTGGCCGCGTTCGTTGCAGCCAGGCAACAGAATATTGGGCTTTCCTTGCAACGCCGCGCCATGAGCGCGGCGTTGTCACGTCCGGGTAGCGAAATTTCCGATCCATGCGTCACAATACAGGCGGCATGCCCGACGCGTCGGCTGTCGGCCGGCCGCCCGGGGAACTGTAAAGCTTTGCAGAGTCGGGGCAGTGCCAGCAGTGCCTTGCCCGTCAGAAGGCAAGTCATTTGGGTTGCTACTAAAAACATAACGGAGCACAAGGTGAGTGTGAGCCAACATCGCCGGAAAGATGCGCCTACCGTCCGTCAGCGCTGGTCAACGCTGGCCGTGACGGCACTGGGTCTGCTGCTGACGCAGCCAGCCGCCCATGCCGCCGGGTTCGGACAATTACGGGTCCAATCCAGTCTGGGGCAACCGCTTCAGGCTGAAATCGATATCAGCGGGATCGCGCCTGAAGAGGCCGAGAGCCTCAGCGTCAAGCTGGCGCCGCCCGCCGCGTACGCGCAGGCCGGGCTGACCTACCTGCCCGCGGTCGGCGGGCTGCGCATGCAGCTCGAGCGCCGTCCGAACGGCAGCTACGTGGCGCGGCTGCGGTCCACGCAGCCGATCAGCGAGCCTTTCGTCGACCTGCTGGTCGATCTCTCATGGCCGGGCGGCCGCGTGTCGCGCGCCTTTACCTTCCTGCTGGATCCGGCAGGCACCGCCAGGCCGGCGGAGCAGACGTACGCGCCGGCTCCTGTCATCCAGGCGGCCACGCCGGACCTGCCGGCCCGCGCCGCCGCGCCGGTCGGCCAGCCTGCGCCCGCCGTGGCTCCTGCCGCGCCAGCGAAGCCGGCCGCACGGCCGCAGCCGCGCCAGGCCGCTGCGCCGGCCCCCGCTTCCGTACAGGGCGACGGGTCGACCTATACGGTGCAGCGCGGCGACACGCTCTATGGCGTGGCCGGCGACGTGGTGCAGGGCCAGGACGCCGTCTCGCTCGAGCAGATGCTGCTCGCGCTCTACCGGAACAATCCCGGCGCCTTCATCGGCGGCAGCATCAACCAACTGAAGACCGGTGCGGTGCTGCAGGTGCCGACGCCCGCGCAGGCCCAGTCGGTGCCGCCGCGCGAGGCCCACCGCGAGGTGCTGGCCCGTACGCAGGGCTTCGACAGCTACCGCGCCCGGCTGGCCGCCGCCGCCGAGGCCAAGACGGTCGCCCCGCGCGATGGCCGCGAGCAATCCGGTGCCATCACGGCCCGCGTGCAGGACCAGGCCGCTCCGGCCGCCGGTCCGCGCGACGAACTCAAGCTGAGCAAGGCCGAGCGCGGCGCGGAAGCCGCAGCCACGGCGCAGGCCGAGGCGAAGGTGGCGCAGGAGCGCCAGGCGCGCGAGGCCGAGGCCCGTCTCGAGCAGTTGCAGAAGAACGTCAACGACCTGCAGCGCCTGGTCGAGCTGAAGAACGCCGAGATCGCGCGCCTCGGCCAGCCGATGCCGGCCAAGGCCAAGGCGGACGCCGCGAACCCCGCGGCCAACGAAGCCCCGCGTGTCGTGTCGGCCACCAACGCCAAGCCGGACGCCGACGCGAAGCCGGACGCCGTTGCCAAGCCGGATGCCACCGCCGTTGCCGCCACCGCGGCGCCCGCTGCGGCAGCACCCGTCGCCGCGGCTTCGGCGCCTGCCGCCCAGCCGGCTTCCGCTGCCCAGGCGCCTGCCGTCGCAGCGGCGCCGGCAGCCAAGCCCGCACCGGTCAAGCATGCCGCCCCGGCCCCGGCCCCGGCTCCGGCGCCGGAGTCGTCCTTCATCGGCGACCTGTTCTCCAATCCGATGCTGCTCCCCGGCGTCGGCCTGCTGGCGGCGCTGCTCGGCGGCTACTACATCTACCGTCGCCGCCAGAAGGGCGCGACGGAGGCGACCGGTTTCGGCGACAGCATCCTGTCGCAGGAAAGCACGGTGATGGCCGGCGCCAATTCGCTGTTCGGCGCGGCGGGCGGCCAGAGCGTCGATACCTCGCAGCACAGCGTGTTCGGTGCAGACTTCCATATCGGCAACAATGCCGCGGAAGCCAACGAGGTCGATCCGATCGCCGAAGCCGACGTCTATATCGCCTATGGGCGCGACCTGCAGGCCGAAGAGATCCTGCGCGAAGCCCTGCAGCAAAAGCCGGAGCGCCAGGCCATCCGCCTGAAGCTCCTGGAGATCTACAGCAACCGTCAGGATGTGGAAGGGTTCCGCGTGATTGCAGAAGAGATGTTCGCCCAGACGAGCGGACACGGAGCGGAATGGCAGCAGGCCGCGCACATGGGCCGCAAGCTCGATCCGGCGAATGCCCTGTATCTGGCCGTGGAGCCGGATCCGGACAACGGCGAGGAAGCGGCCGACCCGCTCGACACCACTACGCCGGTGGCCGACCAGTGGCGCACGCAGGATCCGTCGCAAGACTTGTCGGAGCCACCGCAGGAGCCGGCCATGCCGGACTTGGCGCTGCCGCTCGACGGCTTCCCGGCTCCGGCCGCGGGCGATCCCATCGTCGCCTCGGAAGAGGCCGGGCTGACCTTTGCGATGACCGCGCCGATGCAGCCGGTGGCTCGCCTGAACGACAGCCTGAACACGGAACTGCCGGCCGGGCTGGTCGACGGCCAGGGCGAATCGGCCTCGATCGACACCGACGGCATGCCGCCGCTGGAAGCCGTGACACGCACCGGCCCGATGACCTTCGACATGTCGGCCATTTCGCTCGACCTGGGTGCCGGCTCGAGCGAGCAAGCCGCTGCCGACGAGGCCAAGGCCGAGGCGCATGCGGCCGAGCTGCGCGCGGTGGAGGAAGCGACCATGCCGCTGCCGACGCCGACGATGATCCGCAACGGCAAGCTGGCCGAGCCCATCGACCTGGGCCAGGTGGGGTCGGCCGATGCGTCGGGCGCAAGCAGCGTGTCACCGAGCACCCTGTCCGGCGATCCGCTGGACGGCGGGCGCGACATGCAGATCAAGCTCGACCTGGCGCGTGCCTATATCGAGATCGGTGACCGGGACGGCGCCCGCGAACTGCTGCAGGAAGTGGTCGACCAGTCGCAGGACGTGTTGCAGGAGGAGGCCCGCGTGCTGCTGCTGCAGGTCGCCTGAGCTATCATTGACGACCCTGGCCGCGGCGTTCGCGCCCGGGCCGAATGAAGTCACGATGCGCCGGAAGCGTCCCTTCCGGCGCATTGCTTTTTGTCACGACCCATGAACCGTATCGCCCTAGGCCTGCACTACGACGGCTCGGCCTTTTCCGGCTGGCAGTCGCAGCCGCACCGCAATACCGTGCAGGACTTCCTGGAAGACGCCGTCCAGAAGTTCGCCGGCACTCGCCTGCTGACGACGGTGGCGGGGCGTACCGATACCGGCGTGCATGCGCTGGGGCAGGTCATTCATCTCGACACGGCGCTGGACCGCGACATGTTTTCGTGGGTGCGCGGCGTCAACGCCTTCCTGCCGCCGTCCATCGCGCTGCAGTGGGCCGTGCCGGTGGACGAGGGCTTCCACGCGCGCTTCCTGGCCTACGAGCGCATGTACTATTACGCGCTCTATACCGGCCCGCACCGCGTGCCGCTGCTGCACGGCCGCGCCGGCTACCAGATGCTGCCGCCGGGCCAGCGGCTCGATGTCGACGCGATGGCGCGGGCGGCGGCCTGCCTGCTCGGCGAGCACGATTTCTCGTCGTTTCGCGCCGCCGAGTGCCAGGCGAAGTCGCCGGTCAAGACGATGTACGACGTGACGGTGCGGGGGCAGGGCGACTGGGTCTTCCTGCGCTTCCGCGCCAGCGCCTTCCTGCATCACATGGTGCGCAACCTGATGGGCTGCCTCGTCGCCGTCGGCCGCGGCCGCTATCCGCCCGAGTGGCTGGCCGAGGTGCTGGCGGGCCGTGACCGCAAGCTTGCCGCGCCTACCTTCATGCCCGACGGCCTGTATCTCGCCGACGTGAAGTATCCTGAGCCTTACCGGCTGCCGGCGGCCAACCCGTCGGCCAGCCTGTTCCACGGAGTGTTTCCCGATGCCGCAGCCTGAGCCGTTGTCCGCTGCTCCTACCCGAACCCGCATCAAAATCTGCGGCCTGACACGCGAGGACGACGTGCGCGCCGCCACCGATGCCGGTGCCGACGCCATCGGCCTGGTGTTCTATGCGCCCAGCCCGCGCTGCGTCGACCTGGCCCGCGCCGCGGAGCTGGCAGAGCTGGCGCCGCCATTCGTGTCGGTGGTGGGGCTCTTCGTCAATGCCGCCATCGAGGAGATCGCCCATGTAGCCGAGCGCGTGCCGCTGACGCTGCTCCAGTTCCATGGGGACGAAACGCCGCAATTCTGCCGCGAGGCCGCCCAGCACACCCGGCTGCCCTACCTGCGCGCCGCGCGTGTCCGGCCGGGGCTCGATTTGGTAGAATTCGCCGACCAATATCGTGACGCCGCCGCGCTCTTGCTGGACGCCTTCGTGGAAGGCTACGGCGGTGGTGGCCACGTCTTCGACTGGACATTGATTCCCCCCACATGGCTTCCGTCCGATCCGCCCAATCCCCGCACAAGCGACGCACCTCGCATCGTTTTGAGTGGTGGGTTGAACGCGCAAAACGTCGCTGAGGCCGTGACGCGCGTGCGGCCCTACGCCGTGGACGTCAGCAGTGGCGTCGAGGCCGCAAAGGGTGTGAAGGACCACGCCCGCATCGCCGAATTCGTGCGCGCGGTGCGTCGCGCCGAGGGTGCCTGAAGGTTCGTCAGCAGATTCGCCGGAAGGGCGCCCAACCTACCAGTCATCCCGCCAGCCGCCTGGCATGCCTGCGAATGCAGCGCGAGGCGGCGGCCCTGAAAGTGTTCAGACCATGTACCAACTGCCCGATTCCCGCGGCCATTTCGGCCCCTACGGCGGCTCCTTCGTCTCCGAGACGCTGGTGCACGCGCTCGACGAACTGCGCGAGGCCTACGCGGCCAGCCAGAAGGACCCCGAATTCGACGCCGAATACCGCCGCGAACTGAAGCATTTCGTCGGCCGCCCCTCGCCGATCTACCACGCGCAGCGCTGGAGCGAGACGCTCGGCGGCGCGCAGATCTACTTCAAGCGCGAGGACCTCAACCACACCGGCGCGCACAAGATCAACAACGTGATCGGCCAGGCACTGCTCGCCCGCAAGATGGGCAAGAAGCGCGTGATCGCCGAGACCGGCGCCGGCCAGCACGGCGTGGCCACGGCCACCATCGCGGCGCGCTTCGGCATGGAGTGCGTGGTCTACATGGGTGCCGAGGACGTCCGCCGCCAGGCCGCCAACGTCTATCGCATGAAGCTGCTCGGCGCCAGCGTGGTGCCGGTGGAAAGCGGCTCGCGCACGCTGAAGGACGCGCTTAACGAAGCCATGCGCGACTGGGTGACCAACGTCGAGACCACGTTCTACATCATCGGCACCGTGGCGGGCCCGCACCCGTACCCGATGATGGTGCGCGACTTCCAGTGCGTGATCGGCGAGGAAGCCAGGGTGCAGATGCCCGAGATGGCCGGCCGCCAGCCGGACGCTGTGATCGCCTGCGTGGGCGGCGGCTCGAACGCGATGGGCATCTTCTATCCGTACATCGACTTCCCGGACGTGAAGCTGATTGGCGTGGAAGCGTCGGGCGACGGCCTGGAAACCGGCCGCCACTCGGCGTCGCTGATCGCCGGCTCGCCGGGCGTGCTGCACGGCAACCGCACGTACCTGCTGCAGGACGAGAACGGCCAGATCATCGAGACGCATTCGGTCTCGGCCGGCCTCGACTACCCGGGCGTGGGCCCCGAGCATGCCTGGCTGAAGGACATCGGCCGCGCCGAATACGTGCCGATCAGCGATGACGAGGCGCTCAAGGCGTTCCACGACTGTTGCCGCATCGAGGGCATCATCCCGGCGCTCGAGTCGAGCCATGCCATCGCCTATGCCTGCAAGCTGGCGCCGACGCTGCCGTCGGACAAGATCCTGCTGGTGAACCTTTCCGGGCGCGGCGACAAGGACATGCACACCGTCGCCGAACGCTCCGGCCTGAAGCTCTGAATGTCGACCATCCACCAGTTCCCGGGATCGATTCCCCTCTCCGACGTGCCCGGCGCGTCGGCCCACCTCTTCGAGCAGGACGTGCTCGAAGGCATCCACCGCCTGCCCGACGGCTCCATCGACCTGATCGTCGCCGACCCGCCCTACGGCCTCGGCAAGGACTACGGCAACGACTCGGACCGCCTCTCGGGCGACGCCTACCTGGAGTGGGCCGAGAAGTGGATCGACGCGGTGGTGCCCAAGCTGGCGCCGCGCGGCACGCTGTACCTGTTCTGCACGTGGCAGTACTCGCCCGAGCTGTTCGTCATGCTCAAGCGGCGCCTGACGATGATCAACGAGATCATCTGGGACCGCCGCGTGCCGAGCATGGGCGGCACCACGCGCAAGTTCTCATCGGTACACGACAACATCGGCTTCTTCGCGAAGCAGCGCGACTACTACTTCGATCTCGACCCGGTCCGCATCCCGTATGACGCCGAGACCAAGAAGGCGCGCAGCCGCCCGCGTTTCGAGGGCAAGAAGTGGCTGGAGGTGGGCTACAACCCGAAGGACCTGTGGAGCGTGTCGCGCATCCACCGGCAGGACCCGGAGCGTGCCGATCATCCGACGCAGAAGCCGCTGGAGATCGTCGAGCGCATGGTGCTGTCGAGCTGCCCGCCGGGCGGTCTGGTGCTGGACCCGTTCACGGGGAGCGGCACCACCGCCGTGGCCTGCCTGCGCCACGGCCGCCGTTTCGTCGGCTTCGAGATGAATCCCCAGTATGTGGACGTGGCGCGCTCGCGCGTGGCCGGTGTCATGCCGATGCCGAATACGCCAGCCGAGCCCGTCCCGACCCCCGCCATTGCCGCCGCCAACGATGACGATTCGCTGGCCGCCCAACTGATTCCCTGACCATGTCCCGTATCCAGCAAACCTTCGCGGCCCTCGCCGCGCAGCAGAAAAAGGGCCTGATCCCCTTCATCACGGCCGGCGACCCCGAGCCCGGCCTGACCGTTGCGCTGATGCACGCCCTGGTGGCGGGCGGCGCCGACGTGATCGAACTGGGCGTGCCGTTTTCCGACCCGATGGCCGACGGCCCGGTGATCCAGCGCGCTTCCGAGCGGGCGCTGGCCAACGGCGTATCGCTGAAGCGCGTACTGGAATGGGTGCGCGAGTTCCGCCAGACGGACGACAAGACTCCGGTGGTGCTGATGGGCTATGCCAATCCCATCGAGCGCATGGGCGAGGCGGCCTTCGCCACGGCGGCGAAAGCGGCCGGCGTGGACGGCGTGCTGGTGGTCGACTATCCGCCCGAGGAGTGCGAGTCGTTCGCCGCGCTGATGCGCGAGAACGGCATGGACCCGATCTTCCTGCTCGCGCCGACCTCGACCGACGCGCGCATCGAGGTCGTGTCGCGCGTGGCGAGCGGCTACCTGTACTACGTGTCGCTCAAGGGCGTGACTGGCTCGGGCGCGCTCGACCTCGACAGCGTGGCCGCCCGCATCCCGCTGATCAAGCGCCATGCCAACCTGCCGGTGGGCGTCGGCTTCGGCATCCGTGACGCCGAGACCGCCCGGGCGATCGGCAGCCTCGCCGACGCCGTGGTGATCGGCAGCCGCCTGGTGCAACTGCTGGAAGAGACCCCGTGCGCACAGGCCGCGGAGGGGTTGCGCAGCTTTATCGCCGGTATCCGGCAGGCGCTGGACAGCATCAAGTGATGGTTGCAGCATGCCGCGTAACATCGGTGTGCTGCAGGATCCATAAACGGTACCGTCGATTCGATCCGAACCGGCCCGCCGTGGTAAATTCAAGGGTTAGCCCATGCCGGCCGCCGCCCGATTCCCGTTGGCGCGCGGCGGTCTTCCGTCAGGAGCCTCTATGAGCTGGTTGGATAAACTCCTCCCCCCCAAGATTCAACAGACCGACCCCTCCACCCGCAAGGGCATTCCGGAAGGGCTGTGGGTCAAGTGCCCGTCGTGCGAGTCGACCCTGTACCGCACCGACGTGGAAGCCAATCTGCAGGTCTGCCCGAAGTGCGACCACCACATGCGCATCAACGCGCGCAAGCGCCTCGACGCGCTGCTCGACGCCGAAGGCCGCTATGAGATCGGCCAGGAAGTGGTGCCGGTCGACGCCCTGAAGTTCAAGGACACCAAGAAGTATCCGGACCGCATCAAGGCGGCCATGGAAGACACGGGCGAGACCGACGCGCTCATCGTGATGGGCGGTGCCATCCATACCATTCCGGTCGTGGTCGCCTGCTTCGAGTTCGAATTCATGGGCGGCTCGATGGGCTCGGTGGTGGGCGAGCGCTTCGTGCGCGGCGCCCAGGCCGCCCTGGAGCAGAAGGTCCCGTTCATCTGCTTCACCGCCACCGGCGGCGCGCGCATGCAGGAGAGCCTGCTGTCGCTGCTGCAGATGGCCAAGACCACGTCGATGCTGAACCTGCTGTCCGCTTCCAAGCTGCCGTTCATCAGCGTGCTGACCGACCCGACCACCGGTGGCGTGTCGGCCAGCTTCGCCTTCCTGGGCGACGTGGTGATCGCCGAGCCGAAGGCGCTGATCGGCTTCGCCGGCCCGCGCGTGATCGAGCAGACCGTGCGCGAGAAGCTGCCCGAAGGTTTCCAGCGTTCGGAGTTCCTGGTGCAGAAGGGCGCGGTCGACATGATCGTCGACCGCCGCAAACTGCGCTCGGAACTGGCACAGTTGCTGGCGCTGCTGCAGAAGCAGCCGGCCGACGCCGTGGCCTGATTCGGCGTAACCGATTCGTCGTCCCCGCGAAAGCGGGAACCCAGCGGCTTTTCTTGCGCTGGCAAAGACACTGGGCCCCCGCGTTCGCGGGGGCGACGGGTATCTCAAGTAGTCGAAGGCGCGGGTGGTCAACGCGCCTTTTTGGTTTTTCCCATCCCGAAATGCCCCCCTTCCATACCCTGCCCGAGTGGCTCGCCCACCTTGAAACCGCCCATCCCGTCGGCATCGACATGGGCCTCACGCGCATCAGCCGGGTCAAGGAAGCCCTGGGCTTGCGGCTCGACGCCGTGGTGTTCACCGTGGGCGGCACCAACGGCAAGGGGTCGACCTGCGCCATGCTCGAGCGCATCCTGCTCGAGGCGGGCTACAAGGTCGGCTGCCACACCTCGCCGCACCTCATCAGCTTCAACGAGCGCGCCCGCGTCAATGGAGAGATGGCGACCGACGCGCAACTGCTGCCGCACTTCGAGGCCGTCGAGCGGGCCCGCACCAGCTTCGCGGACCCGGTCAGCCTGACGTATTTCGAGTTCACGATGCTGGCGATCCTGCACGTGTTCTCGGAATCGGGCCTGGACGCGATCATCCTCGAAGTCGGCCTCGGCGGCCGGCTGGATGCGGTCAATGTCATCGATACCGACTGCGCCGTCATTACCAGCGTTGACCTGGACCACATGAACTACCTCGGCAACACGCGCGAGGCCATCGGCTACGAGAAGGCCGGCATTTTCCGGCCCGGCGTGCCGGCCATTTGCGGCGACCCGGTGCCGCCGCGGTCGCTGATCGACCATGCCGAGGCCATCGGTGCCGAATTGTGGCTGACGGGGCGCGATTTCCACCATCAGGCGTCGAAGGGGCAGGAGCGCCAGCAGTGGGAGTGGAGCGGCGGCGGCCGTCGCCTGAACGGGCTGGGCTACCCGGCCCTGCGCGGCGCCAACCAGCTGCTGAACGCCTCGGCGGCGCTGGCGGCCCTGCAGGCCGTGCGCGACCGCCTGCCGGTGAGCGCGCAGGAAGTCCGCAACGGGCTTGCCTTCGTCGAACTGCCGGGCCGCTTCCAGGTGCTGGCCGGCCGCCCGACCGTGGTCCTCGATGTGGCGCATAACCCGCACGCGGCGGCCACGCTGGGGCAGAACCTCGACAACATGGGCTTCTTCCGCTACACGTACGCGGTATTCGGCGCCATGCAGGACAAGGACATCGCCGGGGTGCTGCGCCATGTGGTCGACAAGGTCGACCACTGGTGCCTGACCAGCCTGCCTACGCCCCGCGCGGCGAGCGCGGCGCAACTGCAGGAAGCGCTCGAGGCGGGCGGCTTCCAGCCCGGCCCGGACGCCAGCGCAACGTGCTTCGACAGCCCCGAAGCGGCTTTCCGCGAGGCGATGGGAAGAGCAACCGAGAATGATAGAATTGTCGTCTTCGGATCGTTCTTTACCGTTGCCGGCGTCATGGCTTACCGGGCGACGCAGGCGAACTGACGCGGCGGCTTGCAATCCAACGCGAAGTTCATCCGCGCAGTTCTTCCGCGTGGTTCATCCGATTCCCCATCACACGGCGCACCGACACCACTCTATGGGCCTGTTCTCGCTGTTCTCCTCCAACAAGGGTGACGACCCGGCTCCCGCGCGCGCGCGCCGTCAGCGAACCGACCCGGGCGCAGGCATCGCCTCCTCCCGCAGGCTGGCGGACGAGTACGCCGACGACACGCTCGACCCGGATTTTCCGCAGAAGCAGCGCGCGCGCCGCCGCCTCATCGGCGCCGTGGTGCTGATGGTGGCTGCCGTGATCGTGCTGCCGCTGGTCTTCGAATCCAAGCCCCGGCCGGTCTCCGACGACATCGCCGTGAAGGTGGCGAGCGGGCAGGGCGCTGCGCAGAAACCGAAGGTCGAGGCCCGCAAGGCCCAGCCCCTGCCACCGCAGGCCGCCGCGCGCAGCGACACGCAGGCGCTGGACCCGGACGAGGAACTGGTAAGCGCCGCGCCCGCGCGTGCCGACAGCAAGCCCGCGGACACGAAGTCCGCCAGCACGGCAGGCAAGCCCGACACCAAGGCGGATGCCAAGGTCGAGAAGACAGACGCCAAGGCGACCGGCAGCGGCAAGTACCTGATCCTGATCGGTGCCTTCGCGTCCGAGGAAAAGGCGAAGAACTGGATGACCAGGCTCAAGGCCAGCAAGGTGCCGGCCTACATCGAGAAGAAGACGCTGGCCGACGGCGAGCGCATCCTGTTGCGCGCCGGTCCCTTCCCCGACCGCGCGGCCGCCGACGCGGCCGACAAGCGTGTGCGCGACGCCGGGCTGACGTCGAAGGTCGTGGAACTATAAGGCGCCGCGGCTGATTTCCGATGCAAGTGACTTTCTTCGATTACGGCGTGGCCTTCATCCTGGCCGCGTCGGCCCTGATCGGTGTGCTGCGCGGGCTGGTGCGCGAGGTGCTGTCGCTGATCGGCTGGGTGGTGGCATTCTGGGTGGCGTACCACTACGTCGGCGTGGCGGCGGGCTGGATGCCCGAGTCGATGCCGGGCGGCGAGCTGGGGCGGCATGTGATCGGTTTCGTGGTGCTGTTCCTCGGCACGGTGATCGCGACAGGCCTGGTCAGCGCGGTCGTCGGGCAGGTCCTGCAGACCACCGGTCTGAAGCCGGCCGACCGAGGCCTTGGCCTGGTGTTCGGCCTGCTGCGGGGCGTGGTGCTGGTGATGGTGCTGGTGACGCTGGCGAGCTTTACCAAGCTGCCCGAAGAGCCGTTCTGGCGCGAAGCGGTGACACGCCCCTATGTCGCGCAGGCCATGGATGCCTTGCGCCCGTGGCTGCCGCCGGAACTGGCGAAGTATGTGAAGACCTGAGCGAGGCCGGCCGCGCCAGGTTCGCGGCACGGCCCCGATGACGGGGTGCTGACAAAACGAAGGATCGCGGATCGCCGCATCCGCCCAATCGTTTCGTGAGTATCTCGAAGTACGCAACGCGTCCGCTCCCGGACGACGCTGCGCCCCCTGATTCAAAGCCTCCTGGGAGTCTGGCATGTGCGGTATCGTCGGCGCGGTTTCATCCTCGCCCGTCAATCAATTGATTTACGACAGCCTGCTGCTGTTGCAACACCGCGGACAGGATGCAGCCGGCATCGCTACCGCCAACGGCAGCACCTTCCACATGCACAAGGCCAACGGCCTCGTGCGCGACGTGTTCCGCACGCGCAACATGCGCGGCCTGCCCGGCACGGCCGGCATCGGCCAGGTGCGCTATCCCACCGCCGGCTCCGCCTCCAGCGAGGAAGAAGCCCAGCCGTTCTACGTCAACGCGCCGTACGGCGTCATCCTGGCCCATAACGGCAACCTGACCAACTGGCAGCAGCTGCGCGAGGAAATGTTCCGCCGCGACCGCCGCCACATCAACACGCACTCGGACACTGAAGTCCTGCTGAACGTGCTGGCCGACGAGCTGCAGCGCGCCAGCAACGGCATGGAACTGGACCCCGAGACCATCTTCAAGGCCGTGTCCGGCATGCACCGCCGGGTCAAGGGCTCGTATGCCATCGCCGCGCAGATCGCCGGCTACGGCATGCTGGCCGTGCGCGACCCGTTCGGCATCCGCCCGCTGTGCCTGGGCTCGGTCGAGACACCGGCTGGCCGCGAGTGGATGGTGGCGTCGGAATCGGTGGCGCTGGAAGGCATCGGCTACCGCTTCGAGCGTGACGTGGCCCCGGGCGAGGCGATCTTCATCAGCCTCGAGGGCAAGCTCTACACCAAGCAGTGCGCGGAAAATCCCGTGCTGACGCCCTGCATCTTCGAGTACGTCTACCTGGCCCGCCCGGACTCGTGCATCGACGGCGTGCCCGTCTATGACGCGCGCCTGCGCATGGGCGACTACCTCGCCGAGAAGATCCGCCGCGAAGTGTCTGCCGGCGACATCGACGTGGTCATGCCGATCCCCGATTCGAGCCGCCCGGCCGCCATGCAGGTGGCCAACAAGCTCGGCGTGAACTATCGCGAGGGCTTCTTCAAGAACCGCTACGTCGGCCGCACCTTCATCATGCCCGGCCAGGCCGTGCGCAAGAAGTCGGTGCGCCAGAAGCTCAACGCGATGGGCGTGGAGTTCAAGGGCAAGAACGTGCTGATCGTCGACGACTCCATCGTGCGCGGCACCACCTCGTTCGAGATCGTGCAGATGGCGCGCGACGCGGGCGCCAGGAAGGTGATCTTCGCCTCGGCCGCGCCGCCGGTGAAGTTCCCGAACGTCTACGGCATCGACATGCCGACCCGCAGCGAACTGGTGGCCTACGGCCGCACGCGCGAGGAAATCGCCGCCATCATCGGCGCCGACCAGCTCGTGTACCAGGACGTCGAGGACATGAAGCAGGCCGTGCGCGACATCAACCCGGCGCTGAAGGACTTCGACGCCTCGTGCTTCGATGGCCGCTACATCACCGGCGACATCGACGAGGCCTATCTGGACCGCCTGGAGACTGCCCGCAGCCAGGCCGACCGCGAAGGCAACGGCGGTGGCGAGACGGAGCGTTCGCAGCTCCACCTGCAGCGTTCCAGCAACAACGAGTGATCCGACCATGAGCCAATCGTTCGACCCTTCCGGCTACGGCATCGACACCCTCGGCGTGCGCGCCGGCACGCTGCGCAGCGAGTTCATGGAGCACTCCGAGGCGATGTATCTCACCTCGTCGTTCTGCTTCAACAGCGCCGCCGAGGCTGCCGAGCGCTTCGCCAACTCGGAGCAGGGCTTCACGTACTCTCGCTTCACCAACCCGACGGTGTCGATGTTCCAGTCGCGCCTGGCGGCGCTGGAAGGCGCCGAGGCGTGCATGGCAACGGCGTCGGGCATGAGCGCGATCATGTCGATCGTGCTGGCGAC
>Ga0335083_10006889_pt1 | contig 14089 bp, 14 predicted proteins | sample Lox_Sample_42_FD_206716 | JGI IMG/M metagenome (GOLD analysis project Ga0335083, IMG submission 206716) | Soil microbial communities from Loxahatchee National Wildlife Refuge, Florida, United States - Lox_Sample_4.2 | ecosystem: Environmental > Terrestrial > Soil > Wetlands | place: USA...
GACTGCATCCGGATCCCACGTCTTCTCGTCGGGATTGTTCTTGATGTTGTTGTCGCCTTCCCACTTCTGGGCGATGTTCCAGTCGCCGTCACGCAATACGCCTTCGACCAGCAAGCCTTTCGCGGCCTGAGGATTGCTCTTTACTTCGGGCGGAGCCATCAGCGAGTCCTCGCCGCGGCTGTAACCGGTCGCGCCGATCACCTTGGCCTGGTACTCATTGCCAAGTTTCTTCAGTTGCGGGTTGATGGCAGCGAGGAACTGTCCCGAGCCATCGCCCATGATGACGACAAAGTTCGCGCCGTTCGAGCACTGCGACGATCCGCTGGAGATCTCGCGGGCGCAGGCGATCAGGTCTTCCTGCATTTTTCCGGTGTCATCCTGACGAATGAGCGACAGGTTGACGCCGTGTTTTTCCATCAGAGACCCCTTGGTGGTGTTCGCGCCGCCGTTGGCGTAGATCATGTTGATCTGAGCGTTCCATTCCCAGATCTCGCCTCGAATCAACGTCGCCGGCACACTGGCGGCCGTTGAACTGGGAAGCGCCACGGGATCGACGTTCTGCACCAGGGCTTCTTTCACGTCCGGCAGCGCGGCCTTTTCGGGCACGAGCGCCTTCATGACGCCAGGAGTGGGAATCCAGCCAAGTTCCGCGGCCTTGCGAAGTCCAAACACAAAGCCCACAACGAGCAGAATGATCAGGATAATCTTCGGGCCAGTCTTGAGATGTGCCATGCCTTGCGTTTCCTCCCCGGATACAACTCTTGCTGATTCAACTCAGCTTCGAATTCTTGCTACTTGAACATGTCCCCGTAGTCGCCCGCGCTCTTCGCTGCCGGTGGAGCATCCGGAGCTTTGCCGGCGGGAACCGGAACTGGCGCCGCGGTTGCCCCAGGAAGCAGGAATGCCGTGTCGGTCGCCCCCGAAGTGAGCAGCTTCTGCTCGTAGGCGTCGAGTTTCTCGAGAGCTTCGGTCTCGACCGCGCCGTTCTCCAGGTCGATCGTGTCCATGAAGTTCTGCGCCAGGCGCTGGAAGTCTTCCATTTCGCCCAGTTTGCGTCCGGCCTCTTCGGCGAGGTGCTCCATGGTCTGGTTATAGAGTTCCTTTTCATCGCCCGTGCCTTTGATCACCGCGAGTGCTGTGCGATAGGCGCGATAGGCGGCGTTGATCGTCTTGTACTCGATCTCCGCCTGCTTGACTTCGTTGTCGGTGTCTTCAATATAGAAATCAATGTGGACTGCCCACTTGCTGAGCAGGTCGTAGATGTTTTGCAGCTTGCTGAGCAGTTGCTGGTAGCTGAGATTCGATTTCTGCAGGCGCCCGGCCTGATTGGCCTTGGCCTTCATCTGCAGCGCCATGCGGAGCTGCTCATTTTGATCGGCGGTGCTCGTGGCGAGTTTCTTGGCGTGGGCCGCCAGGCGCATGTTTTCGTTCGCCATCGCCTGGTTCTTGTCGATGACGTTCTTCAAGTACTGGATCTGGCCGCTGACATTCGAAATCTGCTGCGACATCACGTCGCGGCGTTTGCGCATCTGCGACAAGTGATCTTTCAGGATGCCGATGGGATCGATGTTAATGATCATCCCGGTAATCCAGCGCATCAACAGGCGGAACAGCAGATGAGTGCGGCTGCTGAAAAGGATAAACAGCACCGCGGCAATCATCGCCGCCAGATAAATCATGTGCAGCGTGTCAGCCAGCATCGACACGACGAAAGGCACGATCTGCGCCCAGCCATAAACCGCCGCCGCTGCCGCCAGGGCGATGAAAATCATGCCGGTCTTGCCCTCAGGGCGCGCCCAGAAAGACTTCAACTCATCCCCGAGATTCGTAGGTGTAGAAGGCGTTATGCTCATGGGGCTTTATCCTTAGTCTCTTCGTTATCCCTGGAGAAGGCTGACGTACTTGGCCTTTTCCTGATCGATCTCAAGCGCGCGTCGCTGCACCGCGATGGCGAACTGCGATTCGGCGCGTTGAATCTTGCCTTGTGCTCCCACCAACTCAGTCGTGACATCCGAAAGCCGCTGCTGGAGCTGTGCAATCTCTCTTTGTTTTTGCGCGATCGCGTCGGTGACTTCTTGCACCTTCTTCTGACGGTCGTCCACTTCTCGTTGCTTCGTGGCCGCCGCTGAGGCCGAAAACGATTCCTGCTCGTTCTGCAGTGCGACTTTCAGGCCGTCGAACGTGGCGAGAATCTTCTCCTGCGATAGACCTTCCTGCGCCTTAGCTTGAATGACCGCGGTCTTAAACTTGGTGCGCTCATCGAGCGAGGGGATCGCTGAGAGTGGGTCAAGATACTTGTGTATCGTGGCCGCGACCTGCGTCGATGCAAAATTCGTCTTCGCCAGAATTCTCTGGTAGACGTGTTCAGTCTCCTCGCTCATTGGCTGCGTGCCCGCCTGTTGATACGAGACAGTCTGAGGAGAAGCGGCGACGGGCGCGGCTGCGGGAGGAGTTACATCAGACTGGGATTGAGGATGCGTCTGCCCCTGGGGCTTAGGGTCGTCGTCTTCAATGATGACGTGTTTAATACCGTCGATGAACTTATTGCTCATAACCCGCACTCCCTGTCTTGTGTTACGTACACTCCCGCCAGGTAGTTCCCCGGCGACACGGCTCCTGATCTTTGTTTGCCTGTATGTTACTGAAAATGATCGCTTCGTTATAGCGTCGCCTGGGGATGGGTACCTGCTCTACCAACGTCTACCCATTCCACGGATTACCGCGACGGGCAACACAGGATGCTATGGCCTCGGGAAGGGTCTGTCAACGGCACGATGGACGAGAAATATTGCACTTCGCAAAGTAGTTTTGCAGATTTTCGCGGGTGCCAGTTACTCAGTCGTTTTCGGATGATGCGGGCGCAGCGAACGCGCGACCAGCACTAAACCGCCAACCAGCAGAATCAGCATCACCATCGTCTCGAAAAGACTGGTTGGCTGAAAGTAGATGTGCATGTTGGCGATGATGCCGGCGAAGATGAACAGCGCTCCGGCTACGGTGAGCAGCCATCCGATGGTGCTCTTGCCGTTCCAGAACAGGATGCCGACGCCAAACAACATGGGCAGCAGCGTGATGCCAAAACTGCTGCCTCCCCAGAAGCTCCAGTAGGAACCCATCACGGTGACTTTGTGAGTGATGAGGAAGCCTCCCACGCATGCCATGGCAAAACCGAGCAGAAACATGCCGAGCCCGCCGGAGGTTCCACCGACATCGCTGATTGAACGGTTGTCCATGGGCGGAAGGATAGCACTTCGCGGTTCGGTGGGGAATGATCCATCGGCAAACGTGCCGAGGTCAATATGACATCTTGCAATAACCTATTTGCGGGGTGCGCTGCGGCCGAGTGCGACCAGGAAGATCGTGCTCTTGCCGCGGGCGTGGGGAGAAAAGAAGTTGACCACGTCATCATCGTAGAAAGTCAGGCCGCTGGCGCCCAGGTGCTGGGCGTATGCGGCAAGGTAAAGCTTGCCGCCGAGAATGCCGGCCTCCAGTTGCGCCGCGCGATAGCCGCGATTTCCGTAGCGCTCCAGAATTTTCTTCAGGTCGGCAAGGAAGAACACATCGACAGCCGCATCGGCGGGAAGTTGCTGTTCGAGTCCAAGGAAGCCCGCCTTGTCGCGGAAGTTCCCGGTCTTCAATTGTTCGAAGACCTTCGTTTTCCACTCATAGAAGTAGGCTCCGGCGGCAAGGCCATCCACATTGTTCACGATCAAGTAGAGATCATTGAGATGGCTTCCGAACGGATCGAGGAAGTCGGCGGGAATTCCGCGCGTGGCGCGATCCAGTATCAGGGAAAGATCCGGCAGTGTGATGGCATCCCGCGAGAACCGGCGCGTGGAGCCGCGCCGAGCGATCACTTTCTCGATGGAGTCTGGCGGAATGGATTTGTGAGGCAGATAGAGTGGCGTCGTTCTCGCGTTGGCCGGAAGGATGTCGTGCGCTGGCGTTTTGCCCCGCAAGGCCTCGACCTCGGTGGCGGAATCCAGCGAAGAGGCTTCGTGCATCTTGCGCATCGCAGGATAGTCGATCTCCTCTTTGGAGTAGGGGACGATCGGAAGATTGAGCGGGGAAATTTGCGGCGCCTTCAACGGCGTCGCTTGCCGGTGCCCGATTGAGACCAGCGAAAATGCCACTTCGCGCTTGGTGTCGAGGCTGAGCAACTCATTGATCTGAGTGTCGACAAAGCCAGTCACAACCTTGGCCGGCAGTTTCGATGCTTCCGACATCGCCAGGAGATTGGCGAGGATCGTGCCGTTGTCCCAGCCGAAATGGCGATAGGTGCGGGAGCGATACTTCCAGGCATTGCGCCAGTACGTCCCCGTACAAATAATGATGACCGGAGCATGGGCAATCGAGGCGTCACCACCCGTGGCTTCGACGACCGTCTGCCGGAAGTCCCCCGCACGCAATTGCCGCAGACCGAACTCCGCGACGCCGAAGTGGTAGACGCCCGCCGCGAGGCCAGGAGAACTAGCGCCGGGCAGAGTTTCCCCAGGGAGATCGGTGCAAACAACATAGAGTTCGATCTCGTAAAGCGCGCCGGTGCAGGCGGCCGCGCGAAAGAATGTCTCGACTCGTTCCTGGCGTTTGCTCCGAACGACGCCAGCAGAAAAGAAAAGAAGTTGCGCCAGCGCCTCAAGACTGGGAATGGCTTCGCCCGAGGCTTGCGTCCCGGGAATTGCGATCGCGTCGAGCGCAGCTCGGCCCGTCTCGCGAAAATCACGCGGCAGGCGCATCACTTCGAGCGTGGGGTAGATCTTGAAGAGCAGCGGCTTGTTGTCCCAGTCGAGAAAGTGCGGACTGGTCCGCACGCTGAGTTGCGAATGTTTAGTGCCACTGTGATATTGCCACGCCGCGTCGAGCTGGTTGTTCTGGCTCAGGAGCAACTCCTTCGGGTCAGCGATAGGCGTTGGGCGGCAGGCCGGTGATACGAATTCCAGCATGGCCCTTGTGGCGGATATTCATCCCTACAAGTAAGGCGGTGATCTGTTCAACGATGCGCGCATTTTCAAGTTTGCCGCCATCGAGCGCGCGTACGCCGGGAATCTTGGCGGCCAGCTCGCGCGTAAGTTGTGCGGCGTCAGGATCGTCGCTGCAGACAATCACGTCGCAGTCGAGTGGGTTGTCCGTGCCCAGCAGATCGGCGGAAACGTTGTGGAAGGCGGCGACCACGCTCACTTCATCAGGCACGAGTTCGGCCGCTTGTTGTGCGGCGGAGCCTTGCCACACGCCCAGAGTGCGCGAGGCGCGGCCACCGACTCCAGCTGCCAGTGGGACGGTCGCATCGATCAGGATGCTTCCCGCGGTGATCGCGGATTTCAGTTTTTTGAGCAGGGCGGCCTGACCTTCGAATGGGACGGTCAGCATCAGGATGTCGGATGCGGCGCACGCGGCGCTATTTTCCATGCCGGAGATCTTGGCCTGGCCTCCAAGTCTCTGTTGAATCGTGGCAGCGGCCTGCTGCGCGCGCTGTTCCTCTCGCGATCCGATAATGACGGTTTCTCCGGCTCGCGCCCAGCGGAAGGCAAGCCCCATGCCCGCCGGGCCAGTGCCTCCGATGACGGCAATCGGGCGCGCGCCGACGGGGCTGGAGTTCATGCGAATTCAGCCTCAAGCGCGTGTTCGGCAGTGAACGTCTCTTCATTCACGGGAACTTTGATGTGGATCCGCGAGTACGTCGTGTTGCGCTCGGCGGGGATGCGGCCCATCTCAAGAATGAGCGACTGGAAATCCTCGGGGCTGGTGTACTGGCCGGCAGTAGCTCCCGCTTCGCGCGAAATGTTTTCTTCCATCAACGTTCCGCCGTAATCGTTGGCTCCAGCGTGCAGGCAGAGCTGTGAAAGGCTGCGATTCAGCTTGACCCACGAAACCTGAATATTGTTGATGGATCCGGCAAGCAGAAGCCGTGCCAGCGCGTGCACCTTGAGGTGTTCGGCCAACGTTGGGCCAGTGCGCGCCAGGCCCTGCTGAAACAGTAACGTGTTCTGGTGAACGAAGCCCAGTGGGACGAACTCGGTGAAGCCTCCCGTTTCAGATTGGATGTCGCGCAACAGCCGCATCTGGCGCACCCAGTGCGCAGGCGTCTCGGCGTGCCCGTACATGAGCGTCGAGGTCGTGCGTATGCCGCAACGGTGCGCTGTGCGGATGACTTCGATCCACTGTGCGGTGGAAAGTTTGTTTGCCGAGAGAATGTGGCGGATCTCGTCATCGAGAATTTCGGCAGCGGTGCCAGGCAGAGTGCCGAGGCCGTTGTCGCGCAGCATCGAAAGATAATCGACAAGCGGCATGCCGGTGAGTTCGACGCCGTAGACGATCTCCATCGGCGAGAACGCATGAATATGCATCTGCGGGACCGCATTCTTCACGGCGCGCAGAATGTCGCGGTAGTAGAACTTGGGAAGTTCGCGGGGCAAGCCTCCTTGTATGCAGACTTCCGTAGCGCCGATTTGCCAAGCTTCCACGGCCTTGCGAGCCATGTCGTCGAGAGAATGGAAATACGTGTCGGATTCGCGCGGCCCGCGGCTGAAGGCGCAGAACTTGCATCCCACGAAGCAGATGTTGGTGAAATTGATGTTGCGGTTGACCACGTAGGTGACGATGTTGCCCGCAAGTTCAGCGCGCAGAATGTTGGCCGCGACCAGCAGCCCTAAAAGATCGTCCCCTTCGGCATTGGCCAGAGCGTAGGACTCTTCCAGCGACAGGTCGGCGCCGTTTTGCGCTTCGAGAACCGTCTCCAGAGAGGCCCGCAGCGGGAACGTCACCCGCGGGGCGATATCAGACCAGTCGAGCGCGGGGAAGGATTCCAGTTCAGAGTCAGAAAGTTTGCGGGGCACAATGTTCTCCGTCGGTACAGTGTAGCTCGATCCGCGCAGAGCCACAAAAGCGAACGTCATCCACAATGTCATGAGCGAACGTCATCTGCGATGTCATCCTGGAACCCAGCCCAGCTGGGTTGAGGGACCCTACGACGGATGAAAGTCCGATGCTGTGGATGGGAACGCCCATGTCGCACGCACCCGGGTGTTCTTGCCGACAGCATGATCGTCCGCCGCGCAACGTAAGGTCCCTCGGAGGGCTGATCGCTCTCCTCAGGATGACATCCTTGCTGTGACCTCAAGAGGATGACCCTCAGCGAATGAGTTATCGAAACAAATCGGTTGATGCCGGACGAAGAAGCTCGCGGACACCACCAGTTCCGGCTTCATAGCGGAAGCCGCGGACGATGCAAGCCGGCGCTCGATTCAGCTTGCCGCAGACCAGCCCGGCGGCGCATGCCAGTTCATCAGCCACCGCCTCAACGCTGGCTTTCAATTTGTAACCGTGGGAATCGCGCCGGCCCCGGTCGTCACGCAAAGGCTTCATCCCGGCGATGCCGATGGCGAACTCTGTCAGCCCCTCGCGCCAGGGGCGTCCAAAACTGTCGGTAATGATGACAGCGATGGCGAGGCCGGTGCGTTTCTTCAAAGCGCGCCTGAGATCGGCGGCGGACCGATCGGAATCTTCGGGGAGCAGCAGAGCCTGATCGCCTCCGCTCACGTTGGAGACGTCGACGCCGCTGTTGGCACAGAGGAAGCCGTGATGCGTTTCGCTTATGAGGACGCCGTTCTTACGCCGGATGACGGCTCGGCTCTCGCGCACGGCCAGTTCGATCACGCGCGCGTCGAGAGCGTATTGCTTCGCCCACACGATGGAATCGTCGGAGGGCTCGATCGTTGCCAGATCGACGACGCGGCCTTCGGACTTGGAGACGATTTTGTGTTTCACCACGAGGATGTCGCCGGATTGGAGCCGAATGCGGCGATGGCGCATCCCGCCCAGCAGTTTGTCGGCGAGCGGGTCTCCGGGTTGGATTTCGTCCGCGAGCGTGATGGGAATCAGCCGAAGTTCGGCGGCCGCACTCATTTTCTTGCGCCGCTTCGCAGCTGATTTGTTCCGTACGACGGGCTTCTTCACAAAGCAATCTTATCCGGTTGGGGAGCTTTCATTCCGTGCCGGTCCGCGGCTCGTCGGAAAAGGGCGCCCGTCCCATGCTCGCATATTCGCGGGCCAGGCGCTGCGCGCGGGTTCCGCCCGGGAGCGAGATCAGCTGCTGCAGGTCTTCGGGGTTGTCGACGTCGACCGCGATGCCGGCAAAGTTCAGCACGACGCAAGGTTTGCCAGTTGCTTGCGCCGCAGCATGATGCGGCTTGAAGCTGTCGTTGCCGAAGCGCAGCGGGAACAGATTTGCCGGACGGCGGAAGATGGCGTTCGTTCCGCGTCCATCACCGGCAGGGACGAGCACGCTTCCCTCTGCAGGTGCATGCTTCAGAATCTCTTCGAGTTCCCACGCTTCGATCAGCGGGATATCAGCGGGAATCACCAGCGTGCTGTCCACGCCGCGTTCAACGCAGATACGGGTCGCCATCTCGATGGCGCCGGTTTCCCCTGGGTTCTCCCGATCGGGAATTACCTCGAATCCATATCCCGTGGCCACCTTCATCGCGTAGGGATCGCTGCTGACGATGGCAACCGGCGGGCGGTTTTTCCAGCCATGTAGGGTTTCGAGCACGTCATGCAGCATGGCCTGCGCCAAGGCCGTGCGGGATGGTTGGTCGAGGACTTCTGCCAGGCGTTGCTTTGCCGACGACGTGTTCTTGATGGGAACGAGAATCACGGCTGACGGTCCAGTCGTCGGAACCCGACGCCTTGGTGCTGCGGTTGATGGCTGGTACGCGGTCCAGTCGAGTGAGCGAGAGCTTCGCGTGCCAGTGCTGCTTTGTCTTCCGCGCTGCGCATGATGGTCTGGGTGCACTGCACGCGCAAGCCGTTCGTCCGGAGCGCCTCAGCGGCGCGCGCATCCCGCGTGTCACAGATCAGCACGTCGAGAAAATCTTCATAGGCCTGCGCCACGCCGGCGATCGAACAGGGCAAGCCCTGTGCAGCCATCAGGATTCCCGCCGGACCTGCGACCGGCGCATTACCGACAATGGGGCTGACGGCGGCGACCTTTCCACGCGCACGCAACAGAGCGTCGCGAATCCCGGGTACTGCCAGAATCGGGCCGATGCTCGTGATGGGATTGCTGGGAGCGATCAGCACTGCGTCAGCGGAGACAATGGCGTCGATAACCCCCGGTGCGGGTTCAGCGTCGGAGGCTCCCGCAAAGCGCACCGAGTTCACCGGGTCCTGATACCAGCGCTGCACGAAATATTCCTCAAAGCTGAGTTCGCCGTTAGGCGTATCGACTCGCGTTTCAACCCGCGAGTCGCTCATGGGCAGAACGCGCGCCTTGACCCCTAGCTTCTCCGAAATTACAGCCGTGGCATCAGAGAGCGTCCTGCCCTCGGCCAGCAGGCGCGAACGCAGCAGGTGCATGGCGAGATCCCGGTCGCCAGTGTGGAACCACGTCGGCTCGCCGAGTTGCCCCATGGCCTGCAGGCAGAGGAAGGTGTCGCCCTTCACGCCCCATCCGCGCTCGCGGCTGAGCATGCCGGACAATACGTAAGTAATGGAGTCGATGTCAGGCGAGACGTAGAGACCCCACCAGAGCAGATCATCGCCGGTGTTCACAACCAGCGTGATGTCTTCGGCGGGCATGACCTGGCGGAGGCCGTCGACGAACTTGGCGCCACCCGTGCCGCCGCTGAGCACGCAAATCATTGCTTCCGCTCCATCCTCGTTTCGATGCCATCCTCTTTTCGACCCATCAGGCGGCCCTCTTCATTTTTGCCAGGCCGTGATCATCCGCAGCGGCGCGCAGTCTCTCTGCCAAGAGCCCGGGTCGCGATGCTAGTGCGGGCAGGAATTCTGGATACACCGGCAAGCGCTGGCGCAAGGCGAATCCCTTGGCTTCCGTCCGCAGGCGCAGTTGCTCCAGATGCGGCCACGGCTTCTCCGGATTGATGAAGTCAGGGGTCAGCGGCGAAATCCCTCCCCAATCGTTGATGCCGGCGTCCACCAAATCATCATAGTAAGGTGCCGACAGGTTGGGAGGAGCCTGAATATTGACATTGGGGAGTAACAAGCGAGCTACCGCCACGGCGCGGAGCATCTCTCCACGCGTGGGCTCGGGCCAGTTCGCCATCGGAATCGTTGGCTTCACGCGGAAATTCTGCACAATCACTTCCTGGATGTGTCCATAACGTTCGTGCAGATCGCGAATCGCCAGCAGGGTGTCGACGCGGTCCTCTAGCGATTCGCCGATGCCGATGAGCAGGCCCGTCGTGAACGGGGCATTTTGTTTGCCGGCATCCTCTATCGTACGCAGGCGCTTGGCCGGGAGCTTGTCAGGAGCATTGTCGTGCGCCGCCCCCGGGGCCAGCAGAGCCGCATTTGTGGTTTCGAGCATCAGCCCCATGCTAGGAGAGACATTGGCGAGCCGGGCGATCCATTCCGCGCTCAGCAGGCCGGGATTCGGGTGTGGAAGCAGGCTGGTCTCGCGCAGTACCAGCTCGCACATGGCTTCGAGATAGTGCAGCGTCGACCTATAGCCGAGGTGGCGCAGCGTTTCGCGCATCTCGGGAAAAAGCAATTCGGGTTTGTCGCCGAGGCTGAAGAGCGCCTCCGTGCATCCCAGCTTTTCGCCGGCGCGGGCGACCGAGAGGACTTCGTCAGGTGTCATGGTGTGGGCGCCGGGTCCACCGGGATCGCGGCGGAAGGTGCAATATCCGCAATAGTCGCGGCAGAGGTTGGTCAGCGGCAGGAAAACTTTGCGCGAATAGGTGATGACACCCGGCTTAAACCGCTCCTTCGCCGCGCGGGCCGCGGCGAGCAGTTCGGGGAGATCGTCGTCCGAGCAGCCGATCAGATGCAGGGCATCCCCGCGGGTAATGGGTGCTGCAGGCGCGATGGAGGTGACGCTCACGTGAATCGAATGATACAACGGCAGGGCATGGTAATGTAGGCGGTTGCAGCGTGGCGGGGAACCGCCGACAGCAGCGATGCAAAAAGCGTAGCGCCGGCATCTTGCCGGCTGTCGCGAGGGCGTCTCGCCCTCGCCGTGGCCAGCGAGAGCGCGTCGTTAACAGATCCAGGGTACCTCGCTGTCGGCGCGGCGGGCGGGACGCCCGCCGGACAGCCGCCGGGACGGCGACGCTACTCTAAACCTGCACTATGAGCCTGAATTCTCTGGAATTTCGCAAAGCGATGGGGTGCTTCGCCACCGGGGTGACCATCATCACGGTCGGCCTGGAGGGCGAAGTCCACGGCATGACCGCCAATGCCTTTGCCTCGGTGTCGCTCGATCCCATGCTGGTGCTGGTTTGCGTCGACAACAGCACGCGGACGCACGATCACCTGCATGCGAAGAAGCGTTTCGGCATCAATGTGCTATGCCAGGATCAACGGGCGATTTCGGAATACTATGCGCGTCCGGAGCGCACCCACGAAAATGCCGAGGCCGAAGCCGGAGCGCGCTTTGACCGGACGCAGCACGGGACTCCGGTGCTGCACGGGGCGCTGGCGTATCTGGAGTGCAAGCTCCGCTCAGCGGAAGTGGCCGGCGACCACACTATATTTATTGCAGAGGTTGAGGACGTAGTCGTGCGGGAAGGTGACCCGCTCCTGTTCTTCCGTGGGAAGTATCGGAAGGTGGGAGAAGAGATCGGGAAATAGAGGCCTGCCACTTTTCACGCACAAGAGACATCTAATTAACACGTACATAATTCGTTGAAATGGAGTCGATTATGGCCGAAGAGACGGCAGAGAAAGTTGTCAAAACAGAATCTGAGTGGAAGAAGCAACTTACCGACGAGCAGTATAACGTCACCCGCGAGGCTGGGACCGAGTGCGCGTTCACCGGGAAATACTGGGACACGAAAGAACCTGGGATGTATCACTGCGTGTGCTGCGGGTCGCCGCTGTTTGATTCACAGACGAAATTTAATTCCGGCACTGGCTGGCCGAGCTTCACTAAGCCTGCCGAAGGCGGCGGAGTGGTCGAGCATCGCGATACGCAGTACGGGATGGTGCGAACCGAAGTTCGCTGCGCCAAGTGCGATGCGCATCTGGGACATGTGTTTGACGACGGTCCGGCGCCGACCGGGCTGCGCTATTGCATGAATTCGGCGGCGTTGGATTTGCGGAAGGCGGAGAAAAAGTAAAAGTCTGTTCCGGTATCGCAAATTCCGCTGCAAATTTCCTGTAAGTCATTGAGTCTAGGTGTAAGTGATTGAAAAGTCGTAGAACGGCCCTGGCAAGCTCCAGGGCCTTTCTTTTTTCTGCGGCTGAAGAAATCCTCGTCCGGCTAGTCGATCGTCGCTGTAAGGGCCGTTTCCGGCCCCGCAAAGGGTATTCTACGAGGCAATCTGCTGCCGGTTTCGAAGCACCCGAAACGCGGGGAAGATTGCCCTGCGTCCAACAGAAATACGTACCGAAATGTACGTACAACTGGCATAAGTGCCGAGTCGTCAGGGACTTAGGGGCGAAAATAACAAGGGCACGCTCGCGCGTGCCCATTTTCCTGCTCCAGACGTCTGTCTTGCCGGAACCTACGCGTTGGCTGTGGCAGCCATGGCCTTCGGAGCCTCGACGGCTTTCGGCTGCGCGTTCTGCTTGCCTTCGTTGCGGACCTGAATGCCACCCTTGAGCGAGGCGCCGTCTTCAACGCTGATGCGCACGGTGGAGATGTCGCCGGCCACCGAGCCTTCGGCGCGGATGTCGACGCGGTCGCTGCACTCGATGTTGCCATTCACTTTGCCCATGACCACGACTTCCTTGGCCTGGATGCTGGCGTCGACTTTGCCGTTGCGGCCGATGGTGACTCGGCTCTCGGGCATGTTGATCTTGCCTTCGATGCGGCCGTCAATGTAGAGAGCTTCGGAGCCGCTGATTTCGCCCTTGATGACCAAAGTGCGGCCGATGGTGGCCTGATCCACGGGAGCGGTGACGGTTTTGACTGGGTTGTTCGGGTTGACGTTGGGAGCCGGCGAGCCGGCCTTGGGGTTGAACGAGTATTCCGACGACTGAAGCATGCGACCTTCCTTGGTCCCGCGCGGCTTGCCTTGGGGCGCCGCTTCCTATGCGGTTGGTCTTGAAATTTGTGGCCTCGGCAGTTGCTGGCCACTTGGCCACCCTGAATATCGCACAGGGGTAAGTCGAGGCGAGAGATTACGGAAGGTGGTGTACAGGTGCGGAGGGCGTGTTTGTCCCGCTGGGACATCTGAAAATAGCCCGGCGTTTTCAACGCCGGGAGTTGCGAACAATGACGACAAAACTCGTCCCGTAGGGACGTCTGATCTCTTATGCCATTCCTGTGGTTTTCACTCGTGCCTACGGCACGGCATTCACAATCGTGCACGGAACCCGCCAGTGGAACTGGCGGGCTATTTTCCTTGGTCCCTCCGGGACGTTCTCATCTCTGTATGCGAGTTCGTCGACGGGCTGAACTCAGTCGGAGCCCTGCAGGGCTTCCGTCACGTCTTCCCATTCCTTGATCAGTGCCGCATGATTGGCTTTGTGCTGCTCCAGTTCCTGGGCTTGGCGCTGGCTCTCTTCGGCGCTGACGAAATTCTGCAGCGCGGTTTCCAGGCGTGCGATTTCGTCTTCGGTCTCGCTGATTTTTCTTTCCAGTTCGTGGACGCGCTCTTCCATCTGCTTGCGCTTGATGGGGTTCAGGCGCTTCTTGGCATCGGCCGGATCGGCGGATCCATTTCCATTTGTAGGTGTAATTGCGGCGGGCTTCGGTGCTGAGGCCGGTTCGTTTCGAGGAGCCTTCGCTCCCGGAACGTCATCCAGCGTGGGCGCGACGTGCTGTCCACCCTGCTTGCGCCAGAGATAGTCTTCGTAGTTGCCGGGGAAGACTTCGACCTTGCCGCCGCCGACTTCGAAGACGCGTGTGGCCAACTTATCAATGAAATAGCGATCGTGTGACACGAAGACGACAGTGCCCGTGTATTTCACCAGCGCCTCGAGCAGCACGTCTTTGGCGCGCAGGTCGAGGTGGTTCGTCGGTTCGTCGAGCAGCAGAAAGTTCGCGGGATGCAGCAGCAGGCGCAACAGGGCGTAGCGTCCGCGCTCGCCGCCGGAGAGAACGCCGATCTTCTTAAATACGTCTTCGTCGGAAAACAGGAAGCATCCCAGCAGGCTGCGCAGTTCGGTTTCGCCGGAACTG
>Ga0335083_10006890_pt1 | contig 14086 bp, 11 predicted proteins | sample Lox_Sample_42_FD_206716 | JGI IMG/M metagenome (GOLD analysis project Ga0335083, IMG submission 206716) | Soil microbial communities from Loxahatchee National Wildlife Refuge, Florida, United States - Lox_Sample_4.2 | ecosystem: Environmental > Terrestrial > Soil > Wetlands | place: USA...
GACGGCGGTGGCGCTCATGCCGGACTTGATGTTGATGTACTTGGTGCCTAGCACGTTGGCGGCGCTGATTTGCGAAACCGAATCCACCGGGATGTCCTTCAGTTGATTTTCGGGGATCTCCATTTCAATGCGAACCAGCCGCTGGGGATCTTTCGAACCGGAGAGCGTAATTCGCTTGACCTTACCCACAGGAATGCCATTCAGGTTGACTGGCGCACCCGTGGCCAAGGCGGCGGCGTCCGCCATGTAGGTATAGATGACGGCTTGGGATTCGAAGAGATTGGTGTGGCCGGTGATCAGGAAGATCAAGATCGCAAGAATTGCCATCGCCGCTAAGGCGAGAATCCCGGCCTTCAGACGCGCCCAACGTGCCTTGGTCTGGATCGCCATAGTTTAGGAGCGTTTTGGCACAAATTTGCTGATATAGCGGTCGGTGGACGCCTCCAACTCGGCCTCTGTTCCTTCAAAAACGGCGCGGCCTTCCTTCATCACCATGAAGGTAGTGGGACGGGGATTTGAGCCGTGGTCGCGTGCACCCCCATTGCGCGAAATCGGCTCCAGTTGGCCACTGCTGCGATTGTATCGAAAATTGGCCATGAGCTGGCCGTCTTGGTAGCGTTGCGTAACGATGAGGGTGGTGGTGTTCTGGGAATCGCGTTCCTTGGCGATGAGAGCCATGATGGTGTTGGCGGTGATGGGATCGAGGCCGGCGGTGGGCGAATCGTAGAGCACCAGCGGCGGCTGGGTGACGACGGCGCGGGCAATTCCAACGCGCCGGCGCATGCCGCCGGACAATTCGCTGGGGTATTTATCCAAGGTCTGCTCCAGCTCGACGAACCGCAGGGCGTCCTCCACGCGCTCATCCACCTGGGCGGGCGAAACGGTCTGGAGCTTGCGATTCACCAGAGGATACGCGACGTTTTCCGCCACCGTAATGGAATCGAACAAGCCGCCTTCCTGGAACAGCACGCCCACCTGGCTGCGAATGTCGAACATTTGACGCTCGCTCATATCGGTAACGTCGCGGCCGAACAGGAACACGCGGCCCGCGTCGGGCTTGATGAGACCCAGCGCGGTTTTCAATAGGGTGGTTTTTCCGCTTCCAGCCGCTCCCAGCACCACGCGTGTGTCGCCTGCGGTCATGTCAAACGACAAATTTTCGAGCGCCACCAGGTCGTCGAACCGCACCGTAATGTTTTCCAGGCGCAGCACGCTCGCGTCGGGCGGTTGAGTATCCGGAGCGTGCATTAGCTCAAATTCACGAAGATGCGCGTCAAAAGCGACGTGATAACGAATATCCAAACGGACGCAACCACTACGGCTTCGGTTGTGGCTCGGCCCACGCCTTGCGTACCTCCGCTGGTCCGAAGCCCGTAAAAACAGCCCACCAGCGAAATGACGAAGGCGAAGACGAAAGGTTTCAAAAGGCCCTGGACGATATCGTTGTACTCCAAAGCCTGATAGGCGTTGGTCCAGTATTGCGAGCTGGTCAGGTTGAGCGTGAAATAGGCGATCACGTAGCCGCCGAAGATGCCCACGAAATCCGCAATGATGGTGAGCATCGGCAGCATCACGCAGGTGGCGATCATGCGCGGTGTCACCAGTTTCTGGATGGGATCGGTTCCCAGAGCGCGCATGGCGTCGATCTGCTCGGTTACCTTCATGGAGCCCAGTTCGCTGGCGATGCCGGAGGCGTTGCGTCCGGCCACCAGCAGTGCGGTCAGGACCGGCCCCAGCTCGCGCACCAGCGTGATGGCTACAATCTGGCCCACCTGGCCGGTAGCGCCGTATTGAGCCAAAGCGCGCGACATTTGCATGGTAATGACGACGCCGCTGAAGAACCCGGTCAAAATGATGATGGGCAGGCTGCCCACACCGATGATGTCCATCTGGAGGGCGATGTCGTCGGAGTAATGCGGACTGCGGAAGACGTTACGGAGCGCCAGCCCGGCTAGCGAGTAGAAATCTTGGATGGCGGCGACGGGCGGCTTCAGGAAGTCGAGCAAACCGGCACCCTCATCTTTCCAGATGCTACCATGCCGAAATGTTTATGCGCGGCCAGGTGGTGCGTTAGATCTGTTTTGGCCCAGCCAAGCCTTCCCTCACATGCCGTTCTTGTAGGTCGTTACCGCGGATGCTTTTCCTCCCGGCATCGTGACTACCGGATCAGGTATCAGAGTGAGGATGTCCTTGGCGATTGTCAGCTGCGAAAAACAGAACTGCTCTTATCAAGAGGCCCTCCTTTTTGCGCAAGTATATCGTTTCGCTGAGGTGAGAGAACTTTTGGAGGCGGCGCGATCCGATGGCAACCACCTCTCATCCGACCGCTACCAACAGCCACACAGAAGCGTGCGACCCGGCGATGCATTTATAGCCGGACTATCTTGGGCGATGAGTGATGCTTGAGAGCGTTGCGCGTGTCGACAATGAGCGGGGCGCGTTGGACGATAGCGGCGTAGTCGAAATCGCTATGGTCGGTGACCACTACAACGCAGTCGGCATCCGACGACATGGCCAGCGCATCTTCAGCGGTTAGCTCGTGGTGGTCGAGGCGAACGCTTGGAACAAAAGGATCGCTGTATGTGACCCGGGCGCCGCGGCGCTCCAACAGCAGGATGATGTCCAGCGCGGGCGACTCGCGAACATCATCGATATTGCGCTTATAGGCGACGCCGAGGACGTGAACATGGGAACCTTTGAGGGGCTTGGAATGATCGTTGAGCGCGTTCTGAATCTTGTCGACCACGAAATGCGGCATCTGGCCGTTGATGTAGCCGGCCAAATCAATGAAGCGGGCTTCGATGCCGGCCTGCTTGGTTTTCCAGGAAAGATAAAACGGGTCGATGGGGATGCAGTGCCCGCCCAGGCCGGGGCCGGGATAGAACGGCATGAACCCGAATGGCTTGGTGGCCGCGGCATCGATCACCTCCCAGACGTTGATGCCCATGCGGTCGCACATGAGAGCCATTTCGTTTACCAAACCGATGTTGATCATGCGAAACGTATTTTCGAGCAGCTTCACCATTTCGGCGACGCTGGTGGAGCTGACTGGAACTACTTTTTCGAGCGCTTGCGAATAGAACAGCGCGCCCAGGCGCGTGCAGGCCGGCGTGATGCCGCCGACAACTTTGGGAATATTGACGGTTTGAAATTTTGGATTGCCGGGATCGACGCGCTCGGGCGAAAAGCAGAGGAAGAATTGCTCGCCGGCTTTGAGGCCGGGGCGTTCGAGCATGGGCAGCACCAGCTCATCGGTGGTTCCCGGATAGGTGGTGGACTCGAGAATCACGAGCTTGCCGGGGCCGAAATGGTTAGCGATTTCCTGGCAAGCCGACACGATGTAGCTCATGTCGGGGTCTTTGGTTTTTCGCAAGGGCGTGGGGACCGCGATGTTGATAGTGTCCAGATCAGCGACGGCGGAGAAATCCGTGGTGGCCGAGAATTTTCCGGTCTCCACCAGCGGGCGCAGGGATTCCGTGGGAACGTCCTGGACGTAGGATTCGCCGCGCTTGAGTTTTGCGATTTTGGATTCCTGGATGTCGATGCCGGTGACGCTGAATCCGGCTCTGGCGAACTCCACGGCGAGAGGCAGGCCGACGTAGCCGAGGCCGACGATCCCGACGCGAGCGGTGCGGGATTTGATTTTTTCTGCCAGGACCTCAGCGGTGCTGGAAGTGGCTGGTTGCATGTTCACTTCTAATCTACCCTGGGAGCGACGTCTCCCTGCGGTAAGCGCTAGCGCAGGTTCAACTGTTTTAGCTCATTTTGCAGGGCCGCCCAGCGCTGTTCGAGAGCGGTGAAGGCTTTGTGCCGGTCGGCCACGGCGGCGATTTCTTGAGTGGTCGGAGCGGCGTCCGCGTCCTGCAACAGGTTTAGAAGGTTGCTCAGTGCGACGCGGAGGCTGTTCAGTGTGGCGGGTCCAGCGGGTGCGCCCCGCCCGCCGCGGCCTCCGGTTGAGGCGCCTTCGAGCGCGGTCAATCTTTGATCCAGATCCTTCGCTTGGCCAAGCTTGGGATGCAGCGCGCGGATCTGATCGAGAATCGAAATGCAGGCGAGTTCGTCGTCATAGAGCTGTTTCGACAGCGTGAATTGCTCAGTGAGCCCGGCGATGGGTGTGTGAACGCGCGGGTCCAGCTTGACGGTGAGGCGCTGCGTGTAGCTGCGTCCGGCCGCGGTGAGTTTGACGTTGTAGACGCCCGGAAGCGCCCAGGGTGAGGTCGGCTCCGGTGCGGTATTGTGAGCGACGGCCGCGATGGGATACGTTGGCCGGGCGCCGGGTACAGGTGGATAGTGCAGATCCCATAGAAAGCGATGCATGCCGGACGAATTTGCAAGCGTCTGCGCGGGACGCAACCAATGGCGCGGAATCGGAAGCAGAGGATCGGGCAGCTGCTGGGGATCGTCGCTCGAATAGCGGCGGACCAGCTTACCGCCGGCGTCGGAGATTTCAAGCGTTACCGGGCCCGCTGCGTCCGCGCCAAGGTAGTAATCGAGGATCGCCCCGTCTGGTGGATTTTGCGCCGCGGGTTCGTCGGGCGGCAGGGGCGTGTCGGTGTTGGTGTCCCAGCGGACTCGCATCGCGATCTGCGGGCGGAACAAGAAAGCCGCGGCGCTTGTGACGGAATTTGTGAGCTGGCGCAGCGGCGTGATATCGTCCAAAATCCAGAAACCGCGGCCGTGTGTCGCTGCCGCCAGGTCATCGCCTTTGACGATGAGATCACGAATCGATGTTGCGGGCATGTTCAAGCGCAGCGACTGCCAATGATCGCCGTCGTCGAACGAAACATAAACTTGCGTCTCCGTTCCAGCAAAGAGCAGGCCCTTGCGCACCGGGTCTTCGCGCACCACGTCGACCGGCGCACCATCGGGAAGACCATTCACGATCTCGGTCCAGGTTTTGCCGCCGTCGTGAGTGCGCAGGATGTGCGGGCGCATGTCGTCCAGCCGCAGCGTGTTGATGGCAGCGTAGGCTGTGAACGCGTCAAAATGGCCCGCGTCTAGAATGGAAACTTTGGCGAACGGCGTGAGCTGCGGCGGCGTCACGTCTTTCCAATGCAGGCCGCCATCGACAGTGACGTGGATCAGGCCATCGTCAGTACCGGCCCAGATGCGGTTGACATCGAGCGGGGACGGGGCGAGCGCGTAGATTACGCCGCGCTCGGATGGCTGCGCGCTGGGCGCATCGCGGTATTTGCCGACGCTGGGCGGGATCTGCCAGGTCTTGCGCGAAAGGTCGGGGCTGATCTGCTGCCAGGTTTCGCCGCCGTCGCGCGTTTTCCATAACGTGTTCGCGGCGAAGTACAGTGTGCGTTTGTCGATGGGAGAGAACATCACCGGCTCTGTGCGGAGCATGCGAAAATCGGCCGGTCGCAGCGGCTTGGGAAGGATGTTCTTAGTCTGGCCGGTGCGGCGATCGTAGCGCGTCAGCTTGCCACCATAGATGACGTCGGGATCGAGCGGGTCCGGCGCGGCGTATCCATATTCCTCGACGCCCACCGGATGCCACTCACGAAAAGTGATCTCGCCGTCGTTGCCGCGGCTGGCCACGCAGGCCGATCCGCTCTCTTGCTGGCCGCCGCACAACCGATATGGGAACGCGTTGTCGGCGGCGATGTGGTACATCTGCGCCGTCGATTGGTTGTACCAGGAACTCCAGGTTTCGCCACCGTTGACGGTCACGATCGCGCCTTGATCGCCGGTGATGAGCAGGATTCCTGGGTTCGTGGGATTGATCCAGATCCTCTGGTAATCGTCGCCGCCGGGCGCGCCGCGAAATGCCGTCCAGGTTTTTCCGGCGTCGGTGGATTTCCAAGTGACCACGCTGGCGCTATAGACCACGTCAGGATTTTTCGGATCGACGGCCGGCACCGGCAGGTCGCCTCCGCCGATGCGCTGGGCGGGGCGCGCGTCATCGGTTGCGCGGGTCCAATTCTCGCCCGAGTCGTCAGAGCGATAAATACCGGTGCCGCGAGAAGTCGCAATCGAGGCGTAAAGGCGACTGGACCGGCCGGGCGCGATGGCGAGGCTGGCCTGGATCACGCCCTCTTCAGGCAGGCCTTTCGTCAATTGACGCCAAGTTGTGCCACCGTCCGTGGATTTGAAAATACCTCCGCCGTTTCCGCTCCAGGCGCCGTTTTCCCAGGGGCCTTGGCGAGCTTCCCACAATGCCGCGTAGACGGTGTCGGCATGCGCGGGATCGATTTCGACGTCGTTGGCGCCGGTGTTCTCGTCCTTGTAGAGCACCTTCTCAAATGTCTGGCCGCCGTCTGTGGAGCGGAAAATGCCGCGCTCCGGGTTCGGGCCGTAGGGATGGCCGAGCACGGCGACAAAAAGACGGTTGGGATCGTGCGGGTCGACTGCGATTTGCGGGATCTGTTGGCCGTTGCGTAGACCGAGATGTGTCCAGGACCTGCCTGCGTCGGTGGATCGGTAGATACCGTCGCCGACCGAAAGATCGGGGCGTTGCAGGCCTTCGCCGCTGCCGACGTAGATGATGTTTGGATCCGAAGGAGCAATTGCGATGGCGCCGATGGAGCCGCTGGGTTGATCGTCAAAGATGGGCTGCCAGGTGCGGCCGAAGTCGGTAGTCTTCCAGACGCCGCCATTGACCACGCCAATGTAGAAGACGTTGGGCTCACCCGGAACGCCGGCGGAGGCGCGAGTGCGGCCGCCGCGCAATGGTCCGATGGATCGCCAGCGGAGGTTGGAGAAAAATTTCGAGTCGAACGTTTGCGGGAGAGCGAGTGGCGCGACAGTGCCAAGCAGCACGCACAGCAGCGCGGCGGTGGATCGATGTTTCATGAGGCTCCAGGCGGAAGTATAGCGGATGTTCGTGACATAATGGCGAAGAACGCCGCAACTCGTGAAATTTCACAGAGCATTACTGGTTGGTTGTTTGCTCGGTCTAAGTGCCGCCGCCCTCCCTGCGCAGGTGGAGATCGATAACCAATGGGTGCGGGTCGAGCGGGTGAACCTTGACCGCGAGTCTTTCGCGGCGCGTGGGCCTTCTGTTGTGGTCTATCTGAGGGATGCCGATGACCACGCGGCCGGCGAAGTGTCCTATGTGAGCCCGGGCTCTCAGAGAAATCTGGCAAGCAAACCGCTGCAAGCCATCTACATTCAGTTGAAACAGCCGCCATCCCAAGCAGCGCCGGTCTCGCTCGATCCGGTCAGGCTCGACCCGCAGCACCACATCGTGCTGCTCGAAAACGATCGTGTTCGCGCGATCCGCACCATTCTCGAGCCACATCTGAAAGCTCCCATGCATGAGCACCCGCACTATGTCGTTGTGTATCTCACGGAGTTGCACACCACCATGGCGATGGCCGACGGACGGAACATCGACAACGTGCGCAGACCCGGCGAAATCGCCTGGCGCGACGCCTTAAAGCATGCCACCGAAAATGTGGGCGACCGCACGGCAATGGAGATTCAGGTCGAGTTGAAGTGATCGCGATATCTAGGTTTTTTCGCGCTCGCCGCGGCGCAAATAACTGTCGTCCTTGGTGAGCCAATCCGTGCGGATGGGCGAGAAGATGTCGACATCCAGCGTGTCCTCGAGCGCCACGGCGCGATGCGGCACGTTGGATGGAATCCTCAGCACCTCACCCTTGCGCACAATCACTTCTCTTCCCTCGAGCTGGAACTTCAGAGCGCCGTCGAGAATCAGGGTGAGCTGCTCGCTTTCGTGCTGATGCTCGGGCACCACCGCGTCCCTTTTCAGGAAGACCTGCGCCACCATGGCCTTGTCGCCGCTGATTACCTTGCGCGAAATCATTTCGCTCATCACCTCGAGCGGAACAGAGTCCCAAGCGTAGTGTTCCATGCGCACTTATTTTACGACGGACGCTGGCGCGCTCGCGGCGCTGCTAGAGCGGCATCCTGTGGCTGGCCTGTTCTTCCTTGACAATTTGAAAGCCGGTGTTCGCCGCCGGGACTCCAGCATAGATTGCCATTTCGAGCAGCGTTTCCTTGAGGTCTGGAAGTTCGAGTTCATGAGCTAAGCCGGTTCGCACATGCATCCGGAATTCTTCCCAGCGTCCTAGAGCGCCCATCATCGCCAGCGCCAGCAGACGCCGCGTGCGCAGGTCGAGTCCTGGGCGAGTCCACACGCTGCCCCAACCGTAGCGCGTGATCAACGTTTGAAAATCCCGGTTGAAATCGGTGGTCTTGGCGATGGCGCCGTCAACGTGAGCATTTCCCAGCACAGTGCGGCGGACTCGCTCGCCGGCTTGCAAAGGATCGGCGGGAGCTTGCCACAAAAAATCGAGCAAGGCCGCCGTGAAGGATTGCGGACGTTCGATGTTGGAAAGATGCGCGGCTGCCAGCCGCACAGTGCGTGTATCGGGAATCTCGCGCGCCAGCACTTCGCCGTGTCCCTCCCAAGGAGTGGCGACGTCTTTATAGCCTGCGATCACCAGTGTTGGAATGTGGATTTGCGGGAGCAGGTTGGTGTGGTTCATATCGCGAATCGCGGCGCAACAACCTGCGTAGCCGACAGGATCAGTCCCCAGGAATACCCGGCGCAGCGAATCCACGCGCGGATCGCGGCGGGCTACGGTTTCGGCCGAAAACGACCGCTCCTGAAAGGTTCCTTCCAGCTTGTTCATGCCACCGCTGAAGACGGCCTGACGCCGCGCGTCCCAATTGGACGGTGGTCCGACATGAGGCGAGGTGTTGGCCAGAACCAGGTGCGATACACGGTCCGCGGCCTTCGCGCCCAGCCATTGGCCCACGAAGCCGCCCAGAGAGATTCCACAATAGGCGAAGCGCTTGATCTCGAGTGCGTCGGCTAACCCCAGCACGTCGTGCGCCAGGCGCTCAATGGTGTAGTCGCCTGCGGGAACGTCCGAGGCCCCGTGCCCGCGCGTGTCGAAGCGCAAGATACGGAAGTGCGGGACCAGGTCCAGCGTCTGCCGGTCCCACAGGCTGTGATCGAGGCCGAGCGAATGTGCGAGCACGAGAACGGGGGCGTCGTCGCGCCCCTCCAGCCGGTAAAAAAGGCGCGTGTTGTCGACCAGTGCGTAAGGCAAATCGATCTCCTTTTTATTTTTCGGGTGGCGTGACGAGCCGCTTTTGAAAAACGGATGCCAGGCCGAGGTAGCCCTGTGGCGAGTCCAGCGTCTCGAGCGTCCCGCGAGGGATGATGCGCGTGACCTCGGGCATCTCGGCGAGAATGTCCATCAGCTTGCGGTCTTGCTGGCTGCTTCTGAGTGCTGCTTGTTCGAGCAGCTTATGCGCCACGTCGCGGCCTAGAGTGGCGCCCAACAGCATCATCACGCGCTCGGCGAAAACGCTTCCGCGGGTGGCTTCGAGATTGGCGCGCATGCGCGACGCGTCGACGGTGAGGCCCTCGGCGGCTTCCGCCATCGATGCGACGGCCACGCCCAAGGCCTGAATGATGGACGTAACGATAGGCCACTCGGCCTGCCAGCCGCCCGCTCCGCGCTCGTGCTCTTGCACCATCGCGGAAAGGAACGAAGCCAGCAGGCCTGGTACGCGGTGGGCGGAGGCGAGTGTTAACGAGCAAGCGATGGGGTTGTGTTTATGCGGCATGGTGGAGGAGCCGCCGCGTCCATCGCCGCCCGGTTCGGCGGCCTCGTTGACCTCGCCCTGCATCAGAAGCGCAACGTCTCGCGCCATTTTTCCGAGCGAGCCGCACTCGACGGAGCAAGCCGCGAGCAACGCCGCCAGCGAGTCGCGCTGGGTGTGCCAGGGCGCGTCCGGATATTTCAATCCGAGTTCCGCGGCTAGATTCTTCCCGACCGCGTCGCCCTTGTCTCTTAAAGCCGCCAGTGTGCCGCTCGCTCCGCCGAACTGGAGCACTTCCGCTTCGGCAAAGCGGGTGTCGATGCGAGACCATCCACGGCGAATCGCCGCCAGCCAGCCCGCGGCTTTCAAGCCGAAGGTGATGGGAGGCGCGGGTTGCAACAGCGTGCGCCCCAGCATCACGGTGTTTTCGTGCTGAGACGCGAGCTTTCGCAGAGCTTCGATCAAACGCGCATGATCGGAGGCAATAATCGCCCGCGCCCGCCGCAAAAGCAAAACGAGAGCGGTGTCGGTGACATCCTGACTTGTAGCTCCCCAATGCACGAAACGTGCCGCCTGTGGATCGTTGGCGCGCACCCTTTTGGTAAGAGCTTGAACGACTGGGATGGCCGGTGTGCCGGCGCGAAAAGCTTCCTGCGGCAAAACGCCGGTGTCAAAACCTTCGGCGACGGCTGCTTTGGAGATAGCATCCGCGGCCTCTTGCGGAATCACGCCCTGACGCGCTTCGGCGCGCGCGAGCGCTGCTTCGAAATCCAGCATGGCCTGTAAAACCTGCTGGTCGGAAAACGCATTCGCCAGCGCTTCCGTGGTGGCGAGGCTGTTGATCAGTCGCACCGGCATCTAGATTTCGAAGAACACCGTTTCGTGTTCGCCGCAAAGATGTATGTCAAATTTCCAGGCTGAGGGCTGGTCGGGATCCGGGCGAGCGATGAGTGTATTGCGGCGCTCACCGGGCGCCAGAGCCAGAACGGGATCTTGCTCATTGGCCGGATCTCCTGCGAAATAGATGCGGGTAACCGCGCGCTTGAGCAGGCCCCGGGCGAATACGGAGACGTTGATGTGGGGCGCTTCAGGCGTGCCGCTGGAACTGGTCACCCGGCCTGGCTTCACGGTTTCGAACACGCACGCGCCTTGCTCGTCGGTGGCAAGGCGTCCGAAGCCGCGAAACGTCGCATCCGCCTGCCACAGTTCGATCACCGCGTCGTCCACAGGCGCGCCATCTCCATCCAAGACGTGAACGATTAGTGTCAGGCGTTCACCTTGTACGGCGGGTCCGGCCAAATGCCCGCCGATTTCGTAAGCCGCGAGGCACAGATGGAAGAACGGGCCGATGGTCTGCGAAGGAGTCGGCTGCATGTCATTCCTCGAAGGGCGTGGCGGCGCGGCCGCGCAGCACGATGTCGAATCGATAGCCGAGCGCCCATTCCGGTTGGGTGAGCCCCAAATCAAATTGAGCGATCAGGCGTTGTCTGGCCGCCTCTTCGCGCACGGAATGAAAAATCGGATCGAACGCCAGCAGCGGATCGCCGGGAAAATACATCTGCGTGACCAATCGTGCGCCGAAGCTTGCGCCAAAAAGTGAGAAATGGATATGCGCCGGCCGCCAGGCATTGGCGTGGTTCAGCCAGGGATAGGCGCCGGGCTTGATGGTGGTGAAACGATAATTGCCGTTCGAATCGGTCAGCGTGCGGCCGGCGCCCGTGAAATTCGGATCGAGCGGCGCATGATGCTGGTCCTTCCTGTGGAGGTATCGGCCAGCCGCGTTGGTTTGCCAAATCTCGACCAGCGTATTACTCACCGGACGCCCATCCTCATCGCACACGCGGCCGGTCACCAGGATGCGTTCGCCCTGGGGTTCGCCGGCATGCTGCCGGGTGAGATCGTTGCACGATTCGGTGATCGAATCGCTCCCGAACACCGGGCCGGTGCGCACCTTAAACGCCTCCGGGAGAAGAATTAGGGGCTGGCGAGGGGCACGGAGAATAGTGGCGCGATACGGCTCGTAAAGATATCCGGGATCGGCGCTGCGCTCGAGTGCGCGAGAAGCTTGGTCGGCCACTAACGTTGTAGTCTACTAGAAGTTCACTGAGCATGCGCACACAGGTCGGAATCATTGGCGCGGGACCGGCTGGACTGATGCTCTCGCATCTGCTGCATCTGGAAGGCGTCGAGTCGGTAGTCATCGAGACTCGCAGTCGCCAATATGTGGAAGAGCGTGTGCGCGCCGGCGTTCTCGAGCAGGGCACTGTCGACTTGATGATCGAAACGGGCGTCGGCGGCCGGCTGAAGCGCGAAGGCTTGGTCCATCGCGGGATCGAGCTAAGTTTCCTGGGCCGCCGGCATCGCATCGATCTGGCCGGGCTCACCGGCGGAAAATGCATCACAGTCTACGCCCAGCACGAGGTCATAAAGGACTTGATCCGCGCGCGCCTCGCCGCGGGCGGCCAGATCTGCTTCAACGTGGAAGACGTAAGCGTGCACGAGATTGAATCCAGTTCGCCGCATATCCGTTTCCGCGGCAGCGATGGCGCGGACCAGAAGTTGGAGTGCGATTTCCTGGCTGGATGCGATGGGTTCCATGGAATCTCGCGATCGTCGATTCCGCCGGATTGCTTGACGTGCTACGACCGCACCTATCCGTTCGCCTGGCTGGGAATTCTAGCGGAAGCGGCGCCGGCTTGCGGAGAGCTGATCTACACTTATCACGAGCGCGGGTTCGCGCTGTTCAGCATGCGCTCGCCTTTGGTCACCCGGCTCTATTTGCAATGCACGCCTGACGAAAATCTAGCAGACTGGCCAGACGAGCGCATCTGGGCGGAACTCACGACGAGACTTCGAACGCGTGATGGCTGGACGCCCGTACAGGGACCGATCATTCAGAAAGGCGTCGCCGAGATGCGCGGTTTCGTAGTGGAGCCGATGCAGCACGGCAGGCTTTTTTTGGCGGGCGATGCCGCGCACATCGTTCCGCCCACCGGCGCTAAAGGCCTGAACCTGGCGGTCGCGGATGTTCGCATTCTGGCCCGCGCGCTGGCCGATTTTTTTCGCAATGGCCGGCGTGAGCTACTGGACCGCTACTCGGAGACCTGCCTGCGCCGCGTCTGGAAGGTGCAGCGGTTTTCCTGGTGGATGACTTCCATGCTGCATCGTTTTCCCGGCGACACCGGATTCGATCAGCGCCGGCAACTCGCGGAACTGGACTACCTGACCACCTCTCGCGCGGCCATGACCAGCCTGGTGGAGAATTACGTCGGCCTGCCGCTGGATTGACGATACTGATCACGCAGTCGTACGTCTATAGTTCAAATATGGACCAACTGTTTCAGGACCTGAAATACGGCGTGCGTACGCTGGCTCGCAGTCCCGGATTCACTCTGGTTGCGGTGCTTTCACTCGCGCTCGGCATCGGCGCCAACACCGCGATTTTCACCCTCACGGACGCTGTCTTTCTGAACCCGCTGCCGGTTGAGGAATCCTCGCGCGTCCTGGAGCTCTTCACGGTGGACCATGCCACCATTGCCACGGCCGCCAACTTCAATCGAACGGCCATGTCATTCAAGAACTATCTGGATTTTCGCGATCAAAATGACGTGTTCTCCGGCTTGGCGGCTTTCGTGCCGGCCGGTGTCACTCTTACGGGCAAGGGTGAACCGAAGCCGGAACCGGCCATGCTGGTGACGGCAAATTATTTTGACGTGCTGGGCGTGAAGCCCATGCTGGGCCGCACGTTCCTTCCCAGCGAGGACAAGAAACCGGGTGGCAATCCGGTGGTCGTGCTGAGCCATACATTATGGACCCGCGACTTTGGCGCGGATCCTGGAATTCTTGGCCAGACTATTTCGCTGAACCTGACGCCTTACACCGTGATCGGCGTTGCTCCTCCCGGTTTCAAGGCCACGTTCACGGTGGGAAATCCAAACTTGGTCTGGATTCCGATGAGCATGCACGCCCAAACATTCGCGGCTCAGATTGAGACTTTGTTCCAGTCCCGCCGTTTTCGCATAGCCTCGGTTTTCGGGCGTCTTAAACCCGGTGTGCAGCCGCAACAGGCGCTGGCTTCGCTCAAGACCATTGCTTCTCGCCTGGAACAGCAATACCCGCGCGACAACAACGGCCGCACCGTCGAGGTTTCCTCATTGCAAGAAGCGGCGCTGGGCATCCTTCCGCGCGACCAGCTTGTGATTGCAGGGGTGGCGCTGAGCTCGGTGGTTGGCCTGGTGTTGCTGATCGCCTGCGTTAACCTGGCGAACCTGCTGATGGCCCGATCGTCCAAGCGTGCCCGCGAGATGGGCATACGAACCGCTCTCGGAGCCGGACGGGGCCGGATTGTGCGCCAGCTTCTCACCGAAAGCCTGTTGTTGTCGGCTGCCGGAGGGATCGGTGGGCTGCTGATCGGTTCGCTCGGATATCAATTGCTGTGGTCGTTTCGCCCGACATTTCTACAGCAGAACAGTCTGGCTCTCGGGATGGACACACGCGTATTCGTCTTCACGGTGATCGTTGCGTTATTCACTGGGGTCTTATTCGGGCTCGCTCC
>Ga0335083_10006892_pt1 | contig 14083 bp, 11 predicted proteins | sample Lox_Sample_42_FD_206716 | JGI IMG/M metagenome (GOLD analysis project Ga0335083, IMG submission 206716) | Soil microbial communities from Loxahatchee National Wildlife Refuge, Florida, United States - Lox_Sample_4.2 | ecosystem: Environmental > Terrestrial > Soil > Wetlands | place: USA...
GCTGTGGGTCAAGCTGGTTTCGCCCGGTGACAGCGGCCGGGGCGGGCACACCGGTGGGGTGACGGTCAACGTCAGCCGGTAAGTGCAGACCTGTTGTCCGGGTCAGCCCCCGGCGCAAGTCGGGGACTTGCGCCGGGGGCTGTACGCGCGACGCGGACAGGTTTCAGCGAATCACGCCACAGGCAATTCGCGCCCCGGATCCCCCGGAAGGCTGCGTCTTGTAGTCGTCCGGCAATGCATGGACGATGAGCGACTTGCCGAGAATCGCGGTGGGCGCGCCGTCCTTGTCCACCAGGTTCGGTCCCTTGACCACCGCATTGATGGTGGCGCGGCCATTCTCGTCGGCCTTGGCATTCGGGAGGTCCCCCAGATGCTCGCCATGGGGAGCCTTGGTGGGATTGAAATGCTCCCCGGCACTCTTGAAGTCGGGCGGGTCGCACTTGCCGAATTCATGCACGTGGAAGCCATGCTCCTTGCCCGGCGCAAGGCCGGTGATCTCGCCGCGGATGTAAATGGCGTCGCCTTCGTTGCTCACCGTGAGATCGCCCTTCACCGAACTGCCGGGTGCGGAGACGAGATGGACATGCGCGGTGGCGGGGCGCTTCGCAGGCGCGGTGGCCGATGCAGCGGCAGGAGCGGTGGCAGGTGTATTGGGAGCCGCCTCTACAGGCGCAGGTGCAGGCGTTGCGACTGTCTCCTCCTGCTTGCTGCAGGCAGCGCAGATGGCGGCGGGAATCAGCATGGCCAGCATCAGGATTTTCATGGTGTCCCGCCTCGTCTTCGAGAGTTCTTCTGAAGCCGAGCGTGCACGAGCACACCTGCCGCCGCAGTCAACGCGTGCGAGATGCGCATGTAGTCGGATTCCTACTTGCGGCAGACGCAATTCGACCGGGCGCGGAAACGGCATCCATGAAGAGGTTTATGCAAGAATGACCGCAGGCTGGATGGGACGTCCGCCACTAGCTAACAACAAGTAGGGAGCACGATGAAGTCATCCCGGCGTCGCGTCGGTATTCAACCCCTCGCTCGGGCATGCTTCCTGGCGGCATTGCTGCCCGCTCTGCTGCTGGCAGGCTGCGGCGGCGGCAGCAGCAGTGACAGTGGCGGTGGCAACGATCCTCCAGCCCCGACGCTGACCCTGACGGCGAACTCGACCACCATTACAGTCGGCGACTCGATCGCGCTGAGCTGGTCTGCCACCAACGCCACTTCCTGTACCGCATCGGGTGGCTGGAGCGGCGACAAGGCGACCTCGGGCAACCAGAACATCGCGGCCGGGGCGGCCGGTTCGGTCAAGTTCACACTGAGCTGCAGCGGCGCAGGCGGCAGCATCTCCCGCAGCGCAACGGTCACCGTCAGCTCGGCCGACTCGTCATCGCCGACACTTTCGCTTGCCGCCAACCCCGGCACCGTGAACGTCGGCAGTTCTTTCACGCTTGATTGGTCCACGACCAATGCCACTTCCTGCACCGCCTCGGGTGGGTGGACCGGCGCCAGGCAGACCGCGGGCAGCGAGAGCTTCACCGGTGTAACGCCGGGCACCATCACCTACACACTGGCCTGTGTCGGCGCCGGTGGCAGTGTCATGCAGAGCGTTGCGGTAACCATCAATTCAACGCCGCAGGCAACGCTCACCCTGACGGCCGATCCCGCCACCGTCGCGGTTGGCGCTCCCTTCACGCTGCAATGGACCTCCACCAACGTTGCCAATTGCACAGCGTCGGGTGCGTGGAGCGGCAACAAGGCAACCTCCGGCAGCCAGCGCTTCACGGCGACTTCTCCCGGCACCGCCACCTTCAACCTTGCCTGCGCCGGCGACAACGGCAGCATCTCGCGAAGTGCAACGGTCACTATCACGCAGGCGGAGATCGGCCAGCCTTTCATCCTCGTCACCGTCATTGGCTTCACGCCCTATGCTGAGGTACCCGGGCTGCTGACTTCCGGCAAATCCGCGCTGGTCTACGTCGACGTGTGGAACCAGACGGGTACAGCTGCGGTGACGGATGCGACCGTGTCGATAAACGGCACGGTCCTGCCTTACGACAGCAGCCTGCTGGAGTATGTGGGTGAGTTGAACGTGAGTCCGGGCGCAACGATCACGGCTTCGGTTACGGTGGCCGGAGTACCGTACGTCGCGTCGACGCGCCAGTTCGACACCTATCCAGCGATCACGACACCGTATGACAGCATGGCATGGACCAGTTCCGTTGCGAACGAGATCCGCTGGAATGGCACGCCCTCGCGCCCGGGCGCGCAGTTGCTGCTGGGGATGCTCGGGCCCTCGGGGCAGAACTGGCCTTCCAGTGGTTGGGTAAATCCGGGCAATTCGGCGACCTCGTACATCGTGCCTGCAGGTGCGCTTTCCGCGCTCGACTATGTGCTGCTTGTCGGCTACGCCGATATCGCCGAGTTCCCCGGGGCACAGGCCGGCTCGGCGTTCGTGCTTGGCGGTTTCGATTATCGGTATGTGTCTGTCCACACGCCTCCCCCTGGAACACCCAATGTAACGGCGCTGACCTTCAAGACACAGCCTCCCGTGGCGGTCGGCGTGAATGGCACGAAGCAGATGGCGGTGCAAGCCACGGTGGATTGCTGCATATCCAGCGACTGGACAACCAAAGCCGACTGGAGCAGCTCGAACACGGCCATCCTCACGGTCAACAGCGCCGGTATCGTCACGGGCGTGGCGGCAGGAACAGCCAATGTGATCGCCACGTACAACGGGGTATCCGCCAGCATGCCGGTGCGCGTTCTCCCCTCCTCGGCGCTGCCGGTCAGCCCGCCCATGGCATCGGCCGCATTCCAGGCAGACCATACGCACGCCGGCTACCTGACGCTGGGGCAGGCCCCGGCATTGCCACTGACCAATCGCTGGACCGCCACATTCGCGGGTCGGGTTTCCTACCCACTGGTCGCGAACGGTCGCGTGTTCGTGGTCGTGGACCGCAGCGTTCCGCCAAATGGCGTGCTGGGCACCAGTGTCTACGCACTGGATGTGAACACGGGTGCCACGTTGTGGGGTCCGCTCGACAACTCGTCCAGCTACCGCTGGGCGGCACACACCTATGCCAATGGAAAGCTGTTCGTGATCACGGCCGGCGGATTGCTGCGCGCCCTCGACGCGGCGACGGGTGCGGTGATCTGGAGCGTGCAGATGCCGGGCAACATGGGCTATTCGGCACCGCCGGTGGCTGTCAATGGCCTGGTGTATCTATCGGCCGGCTCCAGTGGACAGATGTTCGCCGTCGACCAGCAGGACGGTGCAATAGTGTGGACGGCTTCCGCCCAAAACGGCATGGACAGCTCGCCCACGCTGGCCAGCGATGGCTTGTTCGTCTCGTACGCCTGTGACACTCACCGGCTGGATCCCCTCAGCGGCGATACGCTGTGGCATTACCGTGGCGCCTGCGCCAGCGGCGGGGGCGGGAGCACCTCGGTGTTGGCGGGTAACCAGCTCTTCGCCACCGTGTACACGGGATCAGGCATCGAGTACCGCACGTTCAACGTGACGGATGGCGCCATTGTCAGCGGCTTTGCTCCGGGTGGCCGCCCGGCGGTAGCGGGTGGCACGGCCTACTTCGTGAGCAGTGGCGTGCTGCGCGCGGTCGACATCGCCACCAATACCACGCGCTGGACATATGCGGCCGATCCCACTTTGAGCACAGCACCTCTGGTCATCGACAACATGGTCGCGGTGGGATCGTCCTCTGGAGCGGTCTACCTGATCGATGCTGCTACCGGCAATCCACTGTGGAGTGGACAGGCGGCGGCAGGCGTGAGCCCGACCAGCGAAGGTGCGGCGAACATACCAACGGGGCTTGGGGCGGGAGGCGGATACCTGCTGGTGCCCGGAGGTAGCACGTTGACGGGCTGGAAGATGGTTCCGTAGCAGGTCCGGGTTCCTGTTCAGGACAGGCGCAGTGGCGGTACGCTTGCGCCATGCGATTGGGATTCGAGCACATCTACGCCGCGCTGCCGCCGGTATTCCACACCGACGTGCAGCCGGCCGCGGTACCGGCACCTGCGCTGCTGGCCTGGAACGACGCACTCGCGGATGAGCTTTGCCTCGACGCTGCGGCGATCCGCCCCGTTGCGCACGAGCTCTTCTCCGGCCGCCAGCTGCCGGAAGATGCCCGGCCGATCGCGCTGGCCTATGCCGGCCATCAGTTCGCGCACTTCGTGCCCGCCCTCGGCGATGGACGCGCGCTGCTGCTGGGCGAACTGCGCGACTGCCGTGGCACGCTGCGCGATGTGCAGTTCAAGGGCTCCGGCCGCACACCCTGGTCGCGCACCGGCGATGGCCTGGCCGCCGTGGGGCCGATGCTGCGCGAGTACCTCGTCAGCGAGGCCATGCACGCCCTGGGCATTCCCACCACACGCTCGCTGGCCGTGGTCGCCACCGGCGCGCAGGTGCGCCGCGAGATGCTCCTGCCCGGCGCCATCCTCACGCGTGTCGCGGCGAGCCACGTGCGCGTCGGAACGTTCGAGTACTTCGCGGCGCGCGGCGACGCGCATTCCACGCAAGCCCTGCTCGACTACTGCATCGCGCGTCACTACCCGGAACTGCGGGGCGCGGCCGATGCGCCGCTGGAGTTCCTGCGCGCCGTCGCCGCGCGCCAGGCACATCTGGTGGCGCTGTGGTGTGGAGTCGGTTTCATCCACGGTGTGATGAACACCGACAACATGGCCATCAGCGGCGAGACCATCGACTACGGTCCCTGTGCCTTCATGGATGCCTACGACCCGGCCACCGTATTCAGCTCGATCGATCATCGCGGCCGCTACAGCTATGGCAACCAGTCGGCCGTCGCGCAGTGGAACCTGGCCCGGCTGGCCGAATGCCTGCTGCCGTTGATGCAGGGTGAGGTGGAAGAGAAGGTCGCGCGCGCCACGGCCGCCGTCGACGGGTTCACCGGGCAGTTTGACGCCGCCTTCCTGCGGCAGATGCGCCTGAAGCTGGGACTCACGCAACCGCAACCGGGTGACACGGAACTGGTCCAGGAACTGCTGCGGGTCATGCACGCAGCCCGCGCCGACTTCACGCTGACGTTCCGGCAGCTGGCCGATGCGGTCGATGGCGGCAGGTTGTCCGCGCTCGAGAATGCCGACAGGTGGCTGGATCGCTGGCGTACGCGCCTGGCGCTTGAGCCGATGCCGACCGCCGATCGCCGCGCGGCGCTGCGCGCCGTGAACCCCGCCTTCATCCCGCGCAACCATCGCGTGGAGGCCGCGCTCGAGGCCGCCTCCGCCCGCGGCGACATGGCACCGTTCAATGTGCTGCTGGCGCTGGTACAGCGACCCTTCGACGATCACCCGGGATTCGAAGCTTGGATGCTGCCTCCCGCGGATCACGAGCGCGTGCCCGCCACGTTCTGCGGCACGTGACGGAAATCACCAACAATAATCGGAGATCAGGGATGTCCCGTTCCATCGGCCGCGCCGCGGCCCTGCCGCTCGTCCTGCTGGCCGCCGCGTGGTGCTGCATGGCGTGCGCCGCACAACCGGTCGATCCTGCGGCGAGCGCCATCGCCGGCATGCCGCTCGCCGACTTCGCACACTACGTCGAAGGCCGCAATTTCTACGGCACCTATCTGTTCGGCCACAAGGTGGGATGGATCAGCGATGAATCGCGGGTGACGCAATACGGCGGCGCCGCGGTGCTGGAAGATACCTCGGAATTGCACATGGAGGTGGGAGTGGGCCGCAAACGCACCGTGAGCATCACGCGGGAAGTCACGCGCTACTTGCTCGACGGCACGGGCGCGATCGTGTCGATGGAAACGCTCACGATCGACGACGGCAGCCGCGTGCTGCGTTCCGCGGTTCGTGAAGGCGAGCAGCTGCGCATCACCACCCGCGAGAACGGCAAGACCAGCGAGCGCCTCACGCCATTGTCGCGCGATACGCTGAAAATCCACCAGGATGTGGTGGCATGGCTGGCGGGCCCGCGCAGGAAGGGCGACAGGATCATGACCTTCGAAGCGAGCCTGGACAAGGAAAGCATCGATGACGAGGAGCCCATGGAGTTCCTCGCCTTCGAGCCGCTCGTCTGGGGTGGGGTACCGGTCAAGGCCGGCCGCGTCGAGATTCACATGGGCGGACCCAACCTCTACGCATGGCTGGGACCGGACGGCAAGCCCATGCGCGGCAAGGTGGCGGGCCTGGTCGAGTTCCGGGCCGAAAAGGAGGAAGTCGCCAAGGCGCTGGACCGGGAACCGGTGGACATGCTGGCCGCCTCCTCGATCAAGGTCTCCAGGTCGCTGGGCGATCGTGACTCGATCACCAGCCTCACGCTGGAACTGAGCGGTCTGGGCGATTACCGGTTGCCGGCGGATACGCGCCAGCGCGTGCAGCGCTCCGGCAAGGGAAGCGCAACGGTGCAGCTGGTGCGCGAATCCGGGTCGCCCGCAGCCGCGCCGCTCACGCCGCAGGAACGCGCGCAGTTCCTGCGTTCCACGCCGAGTGTGCAGAGCGACGACGCGTCGATCCAGCAGCTGGCGCGGGAAATCGCCGGCGATGAAACCGACCCGGTGAAGATCAGCGCGCGCATCGTGGAGTGGATCGCGCGGAACATGCGCAGGAGCTACGGCGCCAATGCCTCCACGGCCACCGCCGTGCTGGCGCAGAGAGCCGGCGACTGCACCGAACATGCGCTGCTGTTCACGGCGCTGGCGCGCGCCGCTGGCGTCCCTGCGCGCGAGCTGGGCGGCCTTATCTATGTGGAAGACCCCGCACCGTTGTTCGGCTGGCACGAATGGGCCGAGATCCACGACGGCCGGGGATGGATCTCGGTGGACCCGACCTGGTCCCAGCTGCCGGTCGATGCCACGCACGTGCAGTTCTCGGCCGACGACAACGAAATGAACCTGAAGGACTCAGGCTGGATCGAAGTACTCGGCAAGCTGAAGATCGCCGTGAAGAAGGTGGACCGGCAGGGCGGCTGAGCAGTGGTTTGGTAGTAATATCCCGTCACCAGCAGGACAGCTGACCGAAAAACAACAGGGAGTGGACCATGCGCGTTCCAGCACCGGTTTACGTGGGTCTCGTGGTGGCGTCCGCCCTCGTCTGCGTGGTCTTCTGGCGCGAACTGCAGGCGAGCCGGCAGGCTTTGGCGGCCGGGCAGGCGGCACTGCAGGCGGAGCGGCAACAGAGCGAAGCATTGCGTACCGAGCTCGCCCAGGCACGGGCCGATCTCGCGGCAAGACCGGTGGTGCAGATGCCGGCCGCGGCGCCTGAGCCGGCAAGCAAGCCTGCCGAGGAGCTCGTCGCAATGGTCACCGACGCCGCGAAGCGCCAGAAGGCCATGCTGGAGAATTCCGAGACACACAAGGCGCGCCTCGCGGAGGTGCGCGCCACGCTGAAGAATCGCAACCCGCTGCTGGCCAGGGAACTGGGCATCAGCGAGCAGGAAGCCGACAAGGTCTTCGACCTGATGGCCGAGGGCCAGCTGCGCCAGGAGGCGCTGGCCGCGGACCTCATCGCGCGCGGGAATACGGCGGATGCGGCCACGGTCGATGAAATGAGGCGTCAGCAGCAGGCACAGGAGCAGCAGGACAAGAACAGCCTTGCTGCCCTGCTGGGCCAGGCGGGGTACGAGAAGCTGCAGTACGTCGAGGAGACGCAGGCCGCGCGCACACGGATCGTCAACATGACGAACCTGCTGGCGCAATCCGGCCAGCCGATGAGCACCGACCAGGCGCTGTCATTGACCAGGGTGATGGCCGACGAGCAGAAGCGCGAGGAGAAGGAATCGCAGGAGCTGCGCGCCAGCGGGACGTACGGCCAGGTATCCCAGGTGGACCGTGCGGTCGAGGGAGACCGTCGCATCCTGGATGCGGCTTCGGGCTTCCTCTCGGCCCAGCAGCTGCAGACCATCCGTACGCGATTCGAACAGCGACAGGCCATGGAGCGGGCGACAGGCAATGTGCAGGCCCGGGAGCGGGCGGCGACGCAGGATGCGGCGAACTAGCAGGTTGTGGAGTACCATGACGGCCAAAGGAGAACTTCAATGTTGCGAAAAAACCAGCTTCCCCTCATCGCACTGCTCGCACTCGCCCCGGCCGCCTACGCGGTCCCGGGTGCCCCTCCCGGCGCCGGCGGCCCCGGCGGGTACGCCGCTGCGCCGCCGCCCCAGGCTAACGACCCCACGAAAGCCGGCAAGAGCTACAAGCTCGGGTATGAGGAGTGGCAGATGGCAGCCGGGCTCCAGGAAGCCGGCGAAGGGATGACCGGCGAAGAGGCCAAGCGCAACAAGGAAGCGGTCACAGGCGGCTTCGAGAGGGCCCGCGACAAGTTCCGCGTTGCCACGGAGGCGGACCCGAACATGAAAGAGGCCTGGAACATGCTGGGCTACACCAGCCGCATGCTGGGCGACTACGACGCCTCGCTGAAGGCCTACGAGAAGGCGCTGGCGCTGCAGCCGGATTACCCCGAGGCGATCGAATACCGCGCGGAGCTGTTCCTGCTCACCGGGCGGCTGGCTGACGCAAAAGATGCCTATGCCTGGCTGCTGAAATCTTCCAAGCCTGAGTATGCGGAGACGCTCAAGGCCTCGATGAAGGATTGGGCCAAGACCAAGAAGGCAACGCCGGGCGTGGCTGACGCCGACCGCCTGCAATTTACCGCCTGGGTGAAGACGCTGTAACAGGCGCCAACCCCCGGAGGGGCTGGACCTCCGGGTGAAAAGCCCCGCTTCGTGCGGGGCTTTGCTTCTTCAGGGAGCGGATTGCTGACGGTGCGCCGTGATGGGGGCGTTCATGCCACCCGGGCCGCCACCCATGCCACCGCCACCGCCACCGCCCATGGGCATGCCGCCCATGCCGCCCATTCCCCCCATGCCACCACCACCCATCATGCCGCCCCCGCGCATGCCACCGCCTCCCATGCCGCCGCCCATGGGCATGCCGCCCATGCCTGGCATCTGCATCTGCCGCGTCAATTCCATGTCATCGCCGGAGACCTTGGCGGTGTACTTCGTGACCATTTCCACGGGTTTTGCGTTCGCGTTTGCCGGCTGGCCAGGCATCTGCATTGGCGGCATGGTCGTCTTGACGGAAAAATGCAGAGCGGAGGGCCCCGCCTTGCCATCATTGATCTCGATTGGCGCGCCGCCATCGATGGCAACGGTTCCCGTGACCTTCTCGCCATCCTGCTTCAGGACGAACTCCATGCTTTGAGCCGGGCCGCGTCCGCCCTCGATCGTGGCGGTCCACTTTCCCGTGACGTCGTAAGTCGCCTTGGCATCTGACTTCGGCGCGGCACCACCGCCACCCGCCCACGCGTTCAGCGCCACCATTGAAAGCAGCGATGCAATGCCGATCCGCCTGATGTTCATGGAATGACTCCTGTATGAACGGACCGGCAGAATATGCCGAAGAGTCGGCACAGGGAAGGTGCATCCAGGGTGGATCTGCGCGACCTCTGCTGCAACCCCAATCACAGCTGCCTCACGCCATCGCGCTCCGGTACACTCGCCGCTCCGATGAATACCACTGCCGCTGCCGTGCGGACGACGGCACTTGATATCCGCTATGCCCAGGTGGGCTTGCTGCAATTGAAGCTGCGCAGCACCGACCCCGGCGCCATCCTCGACGAACTGACCGGCAAGGTGGCCACCGTGCCGCAATTCTTCCGGCAGACCGCGATCTGCCTGGACCTGGCAGAGCTGGAGGGCGAACCCGATGCCTCCGAAATGCGCGGCGTCATCGAGGCGGTCCGCCGCTGCGGCATGCTGGTGGTGGGTTTTGCCGAAGGCCCGACCAGCACCGAGCTGGCCAGGACCATGGGCCTGCCGGTGATCGCCGGCTTCCGGCCGCAGAATGCCGCTGCGCGCGCGCCTGCGCCAGCCACGCCGGCAGTCGCAGCCGCGCCTGTGCCACAACCCCTGCCGGCGCTGATCCACACCCAGCCGGTGCGCTCCGGCCAGCGCCTGTACGCGCGCGACCGCGACCTCATCGTCACCGCCAGCGTCGGCGCCGCGGCCGAGGTGATGGCCGATGGCTGCGTGCACATCTACGGTGCACTGCGCGGCCGTGCCATGGCCGGCGTGCGCGGCGATACCGGCGCGCGCGTGTTCACCCGCGAGTTCCACGCCGAACTGGTGGCGGTGGCCGGCGTGTTCAAGGTATTCGAGCAGCTGCCGGCGGAGCTGGCCGGCCAGCCCGTGCAGGCGCTGCTGGCCGGCGAGGAACTGCGCTTCGCGCGCCTCGACGGCTGAAGGCATCCATCCAACTCTCCCACGGAAGAAACCACCCAGTGACCGAAATCATCGTCGTGACTTCAGGCAAGGGCGGCGTCGGCAAGACGACCACCTCGGCCAGCCTGTCCTGCGGGCTGGCGCGCAAGGGCAAGAAGGTGGCCGTGATCGACTTCGACATCGGCCTGCGCAACCTCGACCTGATCATGGGCTGCGAGCGGCGGGTCGTGTACGACTTCGTCAACGTGATCCAGGGCGACTGCACGCTGAAGCAGGCGCTGATCAAGGACAAGCGGCTGGAGACGCTGCACGTGCTGGCGGCCTCGCAGACCCGCGACAAGGATGCGCTGACCGCGGAAGGTGTGAGGAGGGTGCTCGACGAGCTCGCCGCCGAGGGCTTCGACTACATCATCTGCGACTCGCCCGCCGGCATCGAGAAGGGCGCGCACCTGGCCATGTACTACGCCGACCGAGCCGTGGTGGTGGTGAACCCGGAGGTTTCCTCGGTGCGCGATTCCGACCGCATCCTCGGCCTGCTGGCCAGCAAGACCGAGCGCGCCGAGAAGGGCAACGGCGGGGTGAAGGAACACCTGCTGCTCACCCGCTACAGCCCGCGCCGTGTCGCGGCCGGCGAAATGCTCAGCGTCGCGGACGTGAAGGAGATCCTCGGCCTGGACGTGATCGGCGTGATCCCGGAATCCACCGACGTGCTCACCGCCTCCAACGCCGGCACGCCGGTGATCCTCAACGAGGGCAGCGACGTTTCCGAGGCCTACACGGACGCCGTGGAGCGCCTGCTGGGCACCGAGCTGCCGCTGCGCTTCGTCGACGAGCCGAAGAAGGGCTTCTTCGCCCGCATGTTCGGAGGTTGACCATGGGACTGATGGCCCTGTTCCGTCGCACTCCGCCGTCGGCCAGCGTGGCCAAGGAAAGGCTGCGCATCATCGTTGCCCAGGAGCGCAGCGGTCGCGGCGGACCGGACTACCTGCCGCTGCTGCGCCGCGAACTGCTGGAAGTGATCCGCAAGTACGTCAAGGTGGAGCCCGATGCGGTGAAGGTGCACGTGGAGCGGGAGGAAGGGCACGACGTGCTGGAACTGTCGGTGTCGCTGCCGGGGAAGGCTGGAAGCTGATCGAAATGAAAAAGCCCCGGCGGGAAACCACCGAGGCTTCTTCACGTATGGCCCGACATATCACCGTCGGGCCCTTGAACAGGCTATGCGCCCCCTGGTGCCGCGCCTGCTGGTCCCTTCGGCGCTGCGCCCGGCCCACCCGGGCCGCCTGGTGCCGCTCCCGGGCCTCTTGCTCTGCCACAGCCCGGCGTCGTGCAAACCGTCAGTTCGTGGATGTAGCGATTCTTGCCGCCCTCGACCCTGAACATCTGGCCGCTCGGAGTACCCGGGTCCCTCGGCAATCCGCCGTCGAGAAAGGGAAAGTTGTGGAAGATGACAACGACGCCGTAGTTCTCGTCGATGACGTAGCGGCGGTTGGTCACCTTGAGCGGCGATGGAAACTTCCCCATGTTGCAGTTGTTGCCCTCCGGGTTGCGCGTGCCCGTGTAAGCGCTGCCCTCGAGCCGGGCGCAGGGCGTGCCATGCGGCACCTGGATATCCGGGTTCCCCCAATTGTCCAGGTACGCGTCGGCCGCCGCCTTGATGGCCTCGCGCGTGTCGCGCTTGTCCTTGGGGATCTCGCCCCAGTTCTCGGACTTGGTGAAGCCCAGGTACTTGTCCGCGCCGAACAGCCAGTCTCCCTGGTCCGTCACCACCGACTCCATCTTCGTCACCTGCCCCTTCTTTGTCGCCTCCATGCGCGTGAGGATCACGTACGGGTGCGGGTCCGTGGCCGCCACCAGCTCCGTGAAGGCGGCGCATTGCGTCGTGTCGTAGAAGCTGCGGGTGAAATCGACCTTCAACGGGCCGGCCAGCACGCCCTTGCCGGCGTCCATGGCCTTGTCGTTCTCTCCGTAGTACGCGCCCTTGGCGAGCGGCAGCATGGTGGCTTTCCCGGCGGTCTGGGCGTTGACATACGTGGCGGCCAATTTCTGCAGCGTCTCGCGGCTGCATCCCGTCCGGGCATTTTTCGCAGCTCCTGACGCCGCAGCCCCGCCACTGGGCGTTACGCAGGCCGCCAGGGCCATGCCGGCCAGAACGATCGAACAGAACGTGATGGTGACTCCCGCTTTCTCTCTTCTCATTTGCGCATCCCCTCCCGGGTTCTTTGCGTGGATTGTACGCCGATTACCGGCTGACCTGCAGGCTGCCGCCGCCGCCCCGGCCTCCACCGGCGGTGGAGACGACCTTGACCCACAGGGCATCCTTGTCCTTGAAGTACGAGGTGGCGCTGGCCGTGCGCAGCGCATCCAGGCTGCTTTGCTCCGCGCCCGAGGCTGCGGTGGTGAAGCCCGGCAGCTCGAAGATCACCCACGAGCCCGGATCCAGTTCCGTCAGCGTGAGGGCGATCGACGGCCTCTCGGTAGTCACCTTGATTTCGGTACCCGCGCGCACGGTGGTGGCGGTCAATTCGAACTGCTTGCCGTTGCGGCTGAGGGTGACTGGCGGCTGGGCAGGGGCGCCACCGGCGCCGCCGGTTCGAATGCCGGGCGCACCGCCGGGTCTCGGGGCACCACCGGGACGAGGGCCACCGAAGCCGCCGCCGCCGGGGCCGCCAACCGTCAGGCGCCCGATATCGCCCTTGCAGACGGTGGCGTTCCACTCCGGCTTGCGCTCACAGGCCTGTGCGTCGACGGAGATGCTGTCGATGACGCCATCGTCGATGAGAACGTAGGAATCCGGAACGCCGCTGAGCGAGCCGTCCAGGTCGCGGATCACCGCGGTCTTCCAGGCCACGCTGCTGCCATTGTCGTTGGCCCACCTGGCGTTGCCCTGCATCGGCGGGAAATACACCGGTTTGGCGTTGATGAATTTCACGCGCTCGACGGAGTTGTTGGAGGTGACTGCGAAGCTCGTATACATCAGGTAAGAGAACGCTCCGGTCTTGCGCGTGGCGTTGTCCTGGAAATTCACGAACGTGTCATTCACCACGTCATGACGCAGGTCGTAGAACTCGTAGCCGCGGATCGGGAAATCCGGCAGTTCGGGCTTCGGCAGGCTGCGGCCGTAGGCCTTTTCCGCATCGGTCCTGGGGTTGCCGATGTTCTCGGTCTCGCCCACGAACAGCGAGTCCTCCACCCTCGATGTAAAGGGGTTGCCACCGCCGAAGCCAGCCGCATGGGTATAGCCGATGGCGTTGTCGGCCACCTTCACGTTCCTGAAGACATGCATCTCGCCGCGGCCCCAGATGCCGCCATTGCGGTTCTTGTAGGCGGTGAGATCCTCGAAGACGGTTTCCAGCGGCTTGCTGTTCGCGTCTGCGGGGTTTTCCCGCGCCCACAGTGAGTCGCCGGTAACACTGAAGGTATTGTTGGCGTTGATGTTGCGGTCGAACATGAACGAGTCATAGTTGGAGTGGGCGACATTGCCCTTGAACTCGCGGAATTTCGTCCGCCGCGGCCAGGTGTTCCTGCTGATGTCCGTGTCCGCGAAGGCACCGTTCGGATGTTCGGGCAACGACATCCAGAAGCCGTTCGAGTCGGAACCCGCGGCGACATTGTCCACGTAGCTGTTGTCCGGGTTGGTGATCCAGAAGGACGACACCGTGTTGTCCGAGGGCAGCAGCACGTCCTTGGACTGCTGGCCGTTGGTGCCGTTCTTGATCTCACCGCTGGCGGCGAGGTTGGTCGGCACGCAGGGCTTGGAGGTGTGGCACTTGGTCTGGATGGCGAGGTTGTGCACGAACTCGTTGCCGTGCTCGATGCCGTCCTCCAGGAAGAAGCAGTGGCCCACGGTGTTGTAGGTGACGTTGTTCTCGACGTGCACGTAGTTCGTGC
>Ga0335083_10006893_pt1 | contig 14082 bp, 5 predicted proteins | sample Lox_Sample_42_FD_206716 | JGI IMG/M metagenome (GOLD analysis project Ga0335083, IMG submission 206716) | Soil microbial communities from Loxahatchee National Wildlife Refuge, Florida, United States - Lox_Sample_4.2 | ecosystem: Environmental > Terrestrial > Soil > Wetlands | place: USA: Florida...
GCAGGGAGGCCCGGTCGCCTGCGGTCAGGTGGGCGGCGGCGTCGTGCGGGCCGTTGAGCTCGATGACCCGTTCCTCGTCCTCGTGCTCGACCGTCAGCCTGAACTGAGGCGTGCACGCGCTCGCATCGACCCCCTCGGCGGTCATGTCCCTGGCACCCAGCGCGACCAACTGGTCCGCGACCTGCCCGATCGTCTCAGGGTCGGTGGCAGGCAGGGGTTGTTCGTAGCGCTGGCCAAGGTCTGAGAACCCGATACCGAAGGCACTGAACACCGCGGCCATGCGCGGGATCAGCACATGCCGGGCCCCGGCCCGGCGGGCCGCGCCGCACACGGTCATCGGGCCTGCGCCACCGAACGCCGCGAGCACCGTGTCACCGGTGATGGTGGCGCTGGCGGTCAGGGCCTCAGCGATCGCCTTCGCGTAGGCGGTCTCCATCTGGCCCAGCGCCTCGTCGAGCGAGATCCCCAGCGGGCCGGCGATGTTGGTCTCGATCACGTTCGCGCTCCGGTCCGGGTGCAGGGCGAGGGTGCCGCCGAGGTAGGTCGCCGGGTCGAGCAGACCGCAAAGCAGCAGCACGTCGGTGATCGTTGCCTGGTCGCCGCCGAGCCCGAAGCAGGCCGGTCCGGGTGCGGCGCCCACGCTGTCCGGGCCGACCTGCAGGCGGCCATCGACCACGCGGAAGACCGAGCTTCCACCGACGCCGTAACTGGTGATGGTGGCCAGTTCCAGAGAGCTCGGGGCGTGCTCGATCGTCCCTCGCCGGTCTACGCGGATGGAGCCGTCGCTGACCACCCCGATGTCGGTGGTCGTTCCGCCGACATCGAGCATGACCAGATGGCGCAGGCCGTAATGGCTGGCCAGGGCCCTCGTGCCCTCCAGGCCCCCGCGCGGGCCGGAGCTGTACGTCGTGAGGGCCGCTGACTTCGACACGCGGGACGAAGCGCCGTCGTTGCGGAAGATCCGTAGCGGCTGGCGGGCCCGGGCGTCCCGCAGCCGGCGGTCAGCGTTGAACAGGAATCGCTCCATGGCCGGGTGCAGGAACGCGTTGAGCAGGCTCGACCAGGTCCGGCGGACATCATCCGGGTCGGCGACGAGTTCCCAGGAGAACAGCAGCGGGACCGCGCCGAGCAGATGACGTGGATAGAGCCTGAGTAGTAGGCCCTTCGCCCGGCCCTCGCCGTCCGGGCCGTCCGCGCCGCCCACCGCGACCACCAGGCGCCGGGCTCCCCGCGCGCACAGGTCGTTCACCTGTGTGAGCAGCTCGCGGCTCAGCGGCTCGTCAGCGGCACCGAGACTGATGGTGGCCCAGCGGTCGCCGACCAGCGCCGCCAGCAGGTCTTCCTGGGCCTGGGTGGCCGCTAGGCCCTCGACCAGTGTCGGGTCCGTGACCAGCAGGCCCAGCTTAGGGCCGGCCCGCTGCACCAGGGCATTGGTGCCCTGGGTGGTGGAATACCGGATGCAATCGGTGGACTGCAGCAGCGCCGCCAACTGCGGCTGCCCGTAGGCCAGTTCGGAAACCTGGGCCAGGCCGTCGAACAGGCACCGGCTCAGGTCATAGGGGGTGGTCAGGGTTTTGGTGTAACGCACCTCGTCGCCATCGACGAGGCAGAAGTCGGTAAGCGTGCCGCCGTTGTCGATATTTATCAGCCGTGTCATGCCTGCGCGTCCCCTCCGGCGCTGCCCGGCTGGCGCGATCACCTATCCGCCTGGCGGGTGCCTTGTCGCTGCTTGTGACGGCAGCGTAAAGAGATCCGGAGGTGGCGGGCATCGTGATGCGGGCACGACGTTTGGTCCTGCTCACGGTCCGCCAGGACAACAGCCCTAGGTGCGCACCGGGCAGGCGGCCGGCCCCGGATGTGCGCCCGGAACTACATCCGGGCGGGTGTTCGTGGTGCGCGCACGATGGCAGGGCCGGGCCGGGGCTCTAGCGTCAGGGCAGGACGGAAGGGGGACGCCGTGACAGCAGCTACCATCCCGGACGAGAGGGCGTTGCGGGATCCCATTGGGCCCTGCGTCGCCGACGCGCGCCAGGAACTGGACAACGCTGACTTCGCCGACCGGGTCACCGCGGTCGCCGCGGTGTTCGCGGCGGCCGGGCTGAGCCGCGGCGGGGTGCTGGCCATCATGCTGCCCAACCGGGTCGAGCTTGTCACCAGCATGTTCGCCGCCTGGCGGCTCGGAGCTGCCGTGACCCCGGTGAACCCCGCGCTGACCGCGCAGGAGGCCCGCTACCAGATCGGCGATGCGGGTGCCACCCTGGTCGTCGCGGACGACACGGGCGCGGCCATGCTGGGTGAGGGCCCGCACCGGATCATTGGGCTCGACGCGGTCCGGGCCCCGGTCCCGCCGCCGGCGCCGCCTGCCGTGGTGAGCGATCCGGGCGCGCTGGCGTTGCTGATCTACACCAGTGGCACGACAGGGCGGCCCAAGGGCGTCCGGCTGGACCACGCCAACATCAGCGCGACCGCGGAGCTCATCGTCGACTGGTTCGAGATGACCGCTGACACCCGCAGTCTGCTGGTGCTGCCGCTGTTTCACGTGAACGGGATCATGGTCAGCGTGGTGTCCCCGCTGCTGGCGGGTGGCTCGGCGTTCATCGCCGAGCGGTTCCAGGCAGCCAGCTTCTGGGCGACGGTCGAGCAGGTCAGGCCCACCTTTTTCTCCGCGGTCCCCACCATCTACGCACTGCTGGTGTCCCGGCCGGGGGCGCAGCCCGACACCGGGAGCCTGCGCTTTGTCATCTGCGGGGCCGCGCCGATGCCGGGCCAGCTGATCGGCGAGTTCGAGGGGCGGTTCGGCGTGCCGGTCGTAGAAGGTTATGGCCTGTCCGAGTGCACGGTGGCCTGCACGCTCAACCCGCTGCGAGGCCCCCGCAAGGCGGGCACTGTCGGGCTGCCGCTACCCGGTATCGACGTCGCCGTGGTGGACCAGGTCGGCCAGTTCCTGCCCGCCGGGCAGGCAGGCGAAGTGGTCATCCGCGGACCCAATGTCATGCGCGGCTACCTGGGCAGGCCGGATGAAACCGCGCAGGTCCTGCGCGGCGGCTGGCTGCACACCGGTGACATCGGCCGGTTCGATAGCGACGGCTACCTCACTCTGGTCGACCGGATCAAGGACCTGATCATCCGGGGTGGGGAGAACATCTACCCGAAAGAGATCGAGGACGCCCTCCATGCCCACGGCGCGGTACTCGAGGCCGCGGTCGTCGCGCAGCCCGACCCGGTCTTCGGCGAGCAGCCCGTGGCCTTCGTGGCCCTTCGCCCCGGCCACAGCGCTGACCCCGAAGAGCTCATCGAGCACTGCCGGCAATCCCTGGCCCGCTACAAAGTGCCGCGCGCCGTCCACATCGAAGAAGCACTGCCTAAAAACACAATCGGGAAGATCGCCAAACCAGCCCTCCGCGAACGCCTGCAACGACAGGACCCAGCCCAGGGAACACCCACCTGACCCGCTGCTGGCGGCAGCGTACGGCGAGCCGGCCCGGCGCGTGCCGCTGGATAGCGGCTTTCACCCTCAATTGGGGTAAACACTCATGTGAGGTGGGTGGGACCGGCGTGGAGGTGCGCAATGGGGACCGGTGAGGTCCGGCCGGGCCGGGAGCGGCCGGACCGGCTCGAGGTAGTCCACCAGAGCGCGCGCACGCGCGTGACCCGCTTGACTTACGCCGGGCGCACGGTCATCCGCAAGGAGCCGCTGGCGCCGGACGCAGACTACCGGGTGCGGCACGAAACGGCGATCCTGGAGCGGCTGCGCGGCGTCACTGGGGTGGCGCAGCTAGTGCAGGCCCCATACGATCCGGGATCGCTCGTGCTGGCCGACGCCGGCGGCATGAGCCTGGCCGGGCGAGGGGAGCCGATGCCTGCCGATGACCTGATCGCGCTCGGGTTGGGGCTGTCCCGGGCGGTGGCGGGGATGCACCGGGCGGGCGTGATGCACCGGGATATCACCCCGGGCAACATCGTGATCTCCCACGACGGGGACCCGTGCCTGGTGGACTTTGCCCTGGCCACTTCATTGGCCGAGATCCGCCCCGGGTTCACCCATCACAGCGAGATCGCCGGGACCCTGGCCTACCTGGCGCCGGAGCAGACCGGGCGCACCGGCCGGCCGGTAGATCAGCGGGCCGACCTGTACGCCCTGGGGGCCACGTTGTACGAGCTGGCCACCGGCGGCGCCCCATTCGGCTCGGGGGATCCGCTACGGCTTACCCACGATCTCCTGGCCCGGGTGCCGGCGCCACCGGCGCAGGTGAACCCGGCGGTGCCGGAGCCCCTGTCGGCGATCATCATGCACCTGCTGGAGAAAGAACCGGACCACCGGTACCAGAGCGCCGACGGCGTGGTCTACGACCTGCAACGGCTGAGGGACACGGGCGCACTGGGAGCGGCGGGGCTGCGGGTCGGCGAGCATGATGTTCCGCTCCGGCTGATGCCACCGTCACGGCTCGTGGGGCGAGATGATGACGTGGCGGCGCTGCGGGCGGCGTTCGAGAAGGCGCTGGCGGGCCGCTGCCGGGGAGTGCTGATCAGTGGGACGCCGGGGGTAGGGAAGACGGCGCTGGCCGATGAACTGCGGCCGGTGGTCACCGGCGTGGATGGCTGGTTCGTGGCGGGCAAGTTCGACCATTACCAGCGGGACCTGCAGTTCGATGCGGTTAATCAGGCGTTGCGGGCACTGGGCCGGCTGCTCCTGGCCGAGCCGGACGATGAGCTGGCCCCGGTCCGCGAGCGGGTCCTGGGCGCAGCCGGGCCGAACGCGGGCCTGCTGGCCGCGACGGTGCCGGAGTTCGCGGCACTGCTGGCAGTTCCGCCTGACCCGGGGGATCCACTGACCGCGCAAGTACGGACGCAGCAGACGGGTGTCCAGGTGCTGCGCGCGGTCGCCTCGCGGAAACGGCCGGTGGTGATGTTTCTTGATGATCTGCAGTGGGCCGGGCGTACCCCCCTGGGCTTCGCCGACCTAGTGCTGAGCGAGGAGCCGACTGAGGGCCTGTTGCTGATGGGCGCGTATCGCGAAGGCGATGTCGAGGCATCTCACCCACTGGCGGCGCTGGTGTCGCGGTGGGGTCAGCAGGCTGAGTTGCCACAGATTCACCTGGAGAACCTGCCGGTTTCCGGCTCGACCACCATGGTCGCGGAGATGCTGCATGTGGACCGGGCCTCGGCGGCCGGCCTGGCCCAGGTGATCCAGCCGCATACGTCCGGTAATCCGTACGAAACGGTGGAACTGCTCACCGCGCTGCGCCGCGACGGGGTGCTCGCCGCGACGGCGGCCGGGTGGCGGTGGGATGAGGCCACGGTGCGCGCTCACCTGGGCCAGGACGAGGCTGCCCTCTCGTCGGCTCACGTTGAGGCCCTGCCGGCCCAGTCCCGGCAGATGGCCGAGGCGATGGCCTGTCTTGGCGGCCGGGCCGAGTTGAGCCACCTGCAGGCCGCCACCGGCGAGCCAGCGGCCGTGGTGGACCAGGCTCTGGCCGCCGCCCTGGCCGAGGGTCTGCTCGTGGCGGAGCCCGGCGCGCATCAGGCGGTGCGGTTTCGCCACGACCGCATCCGGGAGGCGGTGCTGCGCGGGCTGGACCCGCAGCGGCAGCGCAGCCTGCGGTTGGCCATGGCCCGGCGGCTGGCCGCCGAGCCCGGGCTGTTCACAGCCGCTGCCGGGCAGTACCTGCCGGTGGCCGACGCCGTCGATGATCCCGCGGAGCGGCGGCAAGTGGTGGGATTGCTCCGGCGCGCCGCCGGCCAGGCCGCACTGATCGGGGACTATGCGCTGGTCAACGCGCTGCTGTCCGCGGCGCTGCGGCTGATCGACCCGGGTGAGACCGGCGCGCTGGTCGAGGTGCATACCGCTCGCCATGCCGCCCTGTACTGCCTGGGACGCTCGGATGACGTCGACGAGGAGTACCGGGCCATCGAGAGGCTGTGCCGCACAGCGGTGGAGCGCGCGGACGCGACGGCGGTCCAGGTCACCAGCCTGACCCACCGGAACCGTCTGACGGAGGCGATCGGGCTCAGCCTGCAGTCGCTGGCTGAGCTGGGCATCGCCGTTCCAGCCGCGGACCGGCTTCCCGCCGAGGTCGACCAGCAGTTCAAATACCTGTATCGGTGGCTGGATGAGACCGAAGCTGCGGATGACCTGGCCCGGCCCGAGATCACCGACCCGACGTTGCTCGCCGCGACACGCCTGATCGATGCGGTCCTGACGGCCGCCTACCTCGTCCCCGACGTCTCCCTGTTGGCCTGGCTGAGTTTGGAAACGGTCCGGATCTGGGTGGAGCACGGCCCCGCCCGGACCCTGCTCGGCCCGGCCAGCATCGTGGCCTTCGCTGCCACCGCCCTGCGCGGCGACGACGCCGCCGGGTACCGGGCGATGCTGCGGATCATGGCGCTGGGCGAAGCCCGCGGCTACGAGCCCGAGACGTCCCGGGTACGTGTGCCGTTCGCCCTCATGGCCTGCTGGTTCGAGCCGCTCGAAAACGGGGTCCAGGTGGGCCAGCGGGCCAGGGAAGGGCTGCTCGCCGGCGGCGACCTAGCCAACGTCAGCTACGCCTACTACACGACCGTGCATTACATGCTCGACAGTGAGCCATTGCTGGACGCCTACATCGGCGAGGTGGAGGCGGGGCTGGCTTTTGCGCGGCGTACCGGCAGCGAACAGACCATCCAGTGGCTCGACAGCTGCCGGTGGCTGGCTGGGGTGCTGCGTGGCGACATCGCCGCGGCTGACGAGGTGGTGCCCGTCGACCAGTATGCCGGCAACCCGGTGGCGCTTCTCCACGCGCACCTGAGCCGGGCAATCGTCGCCGTCCTCTTCGGCGATCCGGCCGGCCTGACGCGGCACACAGCCGCAGCGATGCCGCTCATTCCGGCTAACGTGGGCAACTACTCGACCGCCGTGGCCCGGCTGCTGCGCGGGCTGGCCCTCGCCCAGCAGGCCCGCGCCGCCGATGATGACGAGCGTGACGGCTCGCTGTCCGAACTCGACGACGTGACGGGGTGGCTGGCGGCGCACGCCGCGAACGCGCCGGATAATTTCCTGCACCTGCTGCGACTGCTCGAGGCGGAACGGGCGTGGGCGGCCGGGGACTTCCGCGCCGCCGCGCTGGCCTTCGACGCCGCGGAACTGGAGGTCGCCCGGCGTCAGCGGCCATGGCACCGGGCGCTGATCGCCGAACGGGCCGGGTGCTTCTACCTTGCGCACGCCTTCGATCACGCAGGCCATGATCTGCTCGCCCGGGCCCGCCAGTACTACCTCTCCTGGGGTGCCGCCGCCAAAGTCGCCCAGCTGGACTGGGCCTACCCGGCCCAGCAGCCACGGGCCGACGCGGCCACCGGGCCACGCCGTGACGATCTCGACGATCTTCCCCGCGGCGGTCCTTCGGCCACGCCCGGAACCGTCGACCTACTGGGCATCGTGTCCGCCTCGCAGGCGCTGAGCTCGCAGACCAGTATCGACCGGCTGTACACCCGGGTGACCAAGGTGGTCAGCGCGCTTACTGGCGCCACTGGCGTGCACCTGGCGCTGTGGGACGAGGACCGGCAAGGCTGGCTCCTGCCCGTCCCGGATGGTGGCACGGTTCCGGTCAGCAGCACTGGCCACCAGCACGCAGTGCCGATCTCGGTGCTGCGATACGCCGAGCGAACGCGGGAGCCGCTGGTCGTAGCCGATGCCACCCGCGACGACCGGTTCGCTCGCGATCCTTATTTCACCGACGCCGGATGCTGCTCGCTGCTGGCCTTGCCGATCCTTAGCCGCGGCACGCTGCAGGCGGTGCTGGTGCTGGAAAACCGCCTCCTTCGCGGCGCGTTCACCGCTGAACGGCTCGACGCCGTCCAGCTCATCGCCGGCCAGCTCGCCGTCTCCCTCGACAACGCCCAGCTGTACGCTCAGCTCACCAAGTCACGGGCGCGGATCGTGACCGCTGCCGACCAGGCGCGCCGGCGGATCGAGCGGGACCTGCACGACGGTGCGCAGCAGCGGCTGGTCACCCTGTCGCTGCAGCTGCGGGCAGCGGCGGCGGCGGTGCCACCCGAGCTCACCGAACTCGGCGCCGATCTTGCCGAGGCGGCCGCCGAGGCGGCCGGGGCGCTGGACGAGATACGCGAGATCGCGCGCGGCATTCACCCGGCGGTCCTGGCCAAAGGCGGCCTGCGCCCCGCCCTCACGGTGCTTGCCCGCCGCTCCCCCGTCCCGGTCGACCTGCAGGTGCGTGCAGACCAGCGGCTGCCGGAGCCGGTCGAGGTCAGCGCGTACTACGTCGTCGCCGAGGCGCTGACCAATGCGGCCAAGCACGCGGGCGCCTCGGCCATCGCAGTCCACGTCGAGCCCAGCGAGGCAAACGCCAACCTGCGGATAACGGTCCGCGACGATGGCGCCGGCGGCGCCGACTTCACGAGCGGTACCGGCCTCGCCGGTCTCAAGGACCGCGTCGAGGCCCTGGGCGGCCGGCTCTCCCTTGACAGCCCGCGGGGGGTGGGCACCAGCCTGCGTGCCGAACTCCCGCTGACCACGAACGGCGACCTCACCTCGGGCTAGCCTGACGGCCCGAGGAGTGACCAGCCTATGGCCCAGCGCTGGCCTCTTCCGTCGGCGCCGGCAAACCGCCACCGCTCTGCTTGTTTCTACCGGGGCGGTGCGGATGGCCCTTGATCGGCCGCTGGCCTGGCGTCCCCTGGTTGCCGGGTGAGTGCGCGGGATGGCTGGGCCTTGCTGCCGTGGCCGAGGGGCAGCGTGATCGCTACGGTAGTGCCCGCGCTGGGCGGGCTGCGCAGGGAGAGGTGGCCGCCGAGCGTCTCGACCCGGTCCTTGATCCCGACGAGGCCTGAGCCGCGACCGAGGGTGGCGCCGCCGCACCCGTCATCGCGCACCTCGATGCCCAGCACGTCCCCCCTGACGTCCACCTGCACGCAGACTTCCGAGGCGGAGGCGTGCCTGGCCGTGTTGGTCAGCGCCTCGGCGACCACGTGGTACACGGCCAGCTCGGTCTCCTCGGGCAACCGCCCGTCAACGCGGATGTCGAGGCGGGCCGGGACGGCGGAGCGGCGGGCCAGTGCCCTGAGCGCCGGTTTCAGGCCGCCTTCGGCCAGGGCGGCTGGGTGGACGCCGCTGGCGATCTCCCGCAGCTCGCCAACCACCCCGGTCAGTTCTGCGACCGCGTAACCTAGCTGCGCCTTCAGCTCCGGAGCCTCGGGCGGAACCGCCGCCTCCGCGGCCCGCAGGCGTAGCGTGACGGCGACCAAACGCTGCTGGGGGCTGTCATGCAGATCGCGCCCGATGCGGCGCCGGACGGCGTCAGCCGTGGCCACGATCCGGGCCCGGGATTCCGTCAGCGCGGCCCGGGCCTCGGCGTTGGCGACCGCGGTGGCCACCAGCTCGGTGAACCCGGCCAGCCGCTCCTCAGTGTCCGCATGCGGCGGGGCGTGCATGGACGTAAGCATCATGAGACCCCACAGCCGACCATCGACGCTGATCGGCACGCCGACCGATGAGCGGGTGCCGACCGTCTGGGCCAGGTCGGCGATCGCCCCCGTGGCATGGGCGTAGTCGTCCAATCGTGCCGGTCGCCCGGTCTCGAACACTTGGGTGGTCACGTTTCGCCCACCGAGTTCCATGCGGCTGCCGATTGGGAGCAGCAAGCGGGACCCGGTGCTACTCCACATGCCGAGCACCGTCAGCGCCCGGCCGTCCGGGTCGTACCTGCTCAGGGAGGAATAGTCACTACCGAGCATCTGGCCGACCTCAGCGGTGACCGCGGTGAAGACCTCCTCCGGCGGCAGTCCCCGGGCGACCAGCGTCGCCACCCGCCGCAACGCCGCCTGCTCCTCGGCGAACCCGCGCAGCTCAACGCGGGCCTGCGCGTTAGCGATCGCGGTGGCGACCAGCTCAGTGAACCCTGCCAGCCGTGCCTCGGTGTCGTCCGACAGCGGCTCCTCGCCCGTGGACGACACGTTCATGAGGCCCCACAGCCGACCCTCGGCACTGATCGGCACGCCCACTGCGGTGCGGATGCCCGCCGCGAGCGCGGGCGCCAGCGATGGGCCCAGATCCCCGGCTATGGTGTCAAGCCGCGCCGGCTCGCGGGTCTGGAAGACCTGCGTGTGCAGGTTCGGCCCGCCGAACGGCAGCCGGGTGCCCACCGGGAAGATGGCCGGGGCGCCCGTCCTGGACCAAGCCCCGACAATCGTCACAGCGCCGTCCTGGTGGTACCGGCTCATGGTCGTGAAGTCGACCCCGAGCACCACGCCGACCTCGGCGCTGACCGCCGCGAATACCGCTTCCGGCGGCTCTCCCCGGGCGACCAGCGTCGCCACCCGCCGCAGCGCCGCCTGCTCCTCGGCGATCCGGTCACCGGGCCAGGGAGCCATCCGGGCCTCCGCACCTGCGGCAGATACGCCGCCTTCTCGCAGCTCCCCTCGGACGCTGCGGCGTCCCCATGGGAGGGAAGCCTAGCCGGGGAAACCCTCCCGATGAACATCATCCGTGGCCACAAGGCCAGGAGCCACACCGCGAGGTATCCAGACGTTCCGGAACAACCTGCGGCGCCAGGGAGATCTGTGTGGTGGCGCGGCCCGCATGGTCGAAGTCACGTTCCTTCAGGATGGGTAGTTGGCTAGGAACAGTGCCTCGGCCAGCGCCATGTGCTCGATCTCGGCCGGATCCACGCTCTCGTTGGGCGCGTGGATCAGGCAGCGAGGCTCCTCGACGCCGGTGAGCATGATCTCCGCGTCAGGGAACGTCTCATGAAGCACGTTGCACAGCGGGATCGATCCACCCTGGCCCTCGGTGGTGGCCGACCGGCCGTAGGCCTGCTCGAGGGCGTGTTTCATCGCGGTGTAGGCAGGCCCGTCGGCGCGGGCGGCGAACGGCTCTCCTGCAGCCTCCCGCTCGATCTGCACCCGGGCGTGCCAGGGGGTGACCGCGTCCAGGTGGGCGACCAGAGCGTCTTGGGCGTGGCGGGCCTCCATGCCCGGCGGGACCCGGAGGCTTACCCGGGCGCGTGCCTGCGCCGGTACCGCGGCGGACGAGCCGACTACTGGCGGGCAGTCGATGCCCAGCACGGTGACGGCAGGCCGCGACCAGAGCATGTCCGCCACGCGTCCCGAACCGAGCAGATCGACGCCGCTGAGCACGTGCGCGTCGGCGCGGAACTGTTCAGCCGGATACTCCACGCCCTGCCACGTCCCGTTGCCATCCAGGCCCTGGATCGTGGTGTTGCCCTCCGGGTCGCGCAGGGTCGCCAGCATGCTGAGGAGCGCCATCAGCGCATCGGGCGCAGGGCCGCCGAACATGCCCGAGTGCATCGGGGTCCCCAGCGTGTTCACCGTCACCGTAACGTTCGCCAGTCCGCGCAGTGCGGTGGTGAGAGTCGGGACGCCGACAGCGAAGTTGCCGGTGTCCGCCACGATGATGGAGTCGGCGTGCAGGAGGTCAGCATGCGACGGGACAAAGGCTTCCAGGCCGCCAGTGCCCTGTTCCTCGGAGCCCTCGGCGATCAGCTTGATTCCGACGGGAAGCTCTCCGCCGAGAGCGCGCAGGGCGGTGAGATGCGTCACGATGTTGCCCTTGCAGTCGGCGGCGCCGCGGCCGTACCAGCGTCCGTTGCGCTCAGTGAGCTGAAACACGGGCGTCTTCCACGCGGTGCCGCTGGGGTCCAGCGGCGGTTGCACGTCGTAGTGGCAGTACAGCAGGACAGTGGGAGCGCCGTTGGGAGCCGGGATGTGCCCGAAGACGGAGGGGTGGCCGTCGGGCGTGGGTTCCAGCCGGGCGTCGCGCAGCCCGGCCCCCGTGAACATGTCGATCACCAGGTGGGCGGCCTTGAGGCACTCCGACGCGGGGAATTGCCGCGGGTCGGCCACCGATTGGCAGGCCACGAGCGCCGCCAGGTCGCTGTGGGCTTGAGGCATCAGCTTACGGATGCGGTCGTGCAGATTTTTCGCGGTCGTCATGGTGTTCGCCCCGTTTCAGATTTAGGCTCTCGCCAGCTTCAGGGTTTGCGGTCAGTGGTGGAAGGCCGAGCGTTCTTTGCGCGATGGTGATCCGCCTGCCTCGGCCAGGTGCCTGGTCGCCTTGCGCAGGTCGCGGACGAGCAGTTCGGCCAGGTCCTGGCCGAACCCGTTGCGCACGACGATCCGCAGCACGGCGGTGTCCTGCAGGTTGGCGGGCAGCGTGTAGGCAGGTATCTGCCAGCCGTTGAGGCGTAGCTCCTCGGACACGTCGAAAACCGTGTACCCGCTGACGTGGCCGGCGAGCTGGAAAGCGAGCACGGGGATCGTGCTGCCGTCGGAGAGGAGCTGGAAGGGCCCCATGTCCGCGATCTCGGTAGCCAGCCACCGGGCAGTGCCCCGGCAGGCCTGCTGCACCTGGGTGTATCCCTCGCGGCCGAGCCGGACCATAGTGAAGTACTGCGCCACCACCGGAGCGCTCGAGCGGGTGAAGTTCAGCGCGAACGTGGGCATGGTGCCACCCAGGTAGTTGACCCGGAAGATGAGGTCTTCCGGCAGCGCGTCGCTGTCGCGCCACACCACCCAGCCCAGGTTCGGGTACACCAGGCCGTACTTATGCCCGGAGGCGTTGATTGAGTGCACGCGCGGTAGCCGGAAGTCCCACTCCAGCTCCGGATCCAGGAACGGGGCGACGAAGCCTCCCGACGCCGCGTCTACGTGAACTGGGACATCCAGGCCGGTCTGGCGGTGCAGATGGTCCAGCGCCGCGGCGATCTCCGCAACCGGCTCGTACGCGCCGTCCAGGGTCGAGCCGAGGATCGCCACGACACCGATGGTGTTCTCGTCGCACAGTTCCGCGGCCTGGGCCGCGCCCAGGCAGGTCCGCCCAGGTTCCAGCGGCATCTTGCGGGGCTCGATGTCCCAGTAGCGGCAGAACTTGTCCCAGCACACCTGGACGTTGGCGCCCATGACCAGGTTGGGCCGGTCGGCGGCCTGTCCCGTGGCCCGGCGGCGCTCCCGCCACCGCCACTTCAGCGCCAGCCCGCCCAGCATGCACGCCTCGCTCGAGCCTGTGGTCGAACAGCCGGTAGCCTGCCCGGCCTGCTGGGAGTGCCACAAATCCGCGAGAATGTTCACGCAGCGCAGCTCGATCTCGGCGCTCTGCGATGACTCGTCCCGGTCGACGATGTTCTTGTCCAGGCACTCCTCGATGAGGACCCGGGCATCGGGCTCCATCCAGGTGCCGATGAACGTGGCCAGGTTCAGGCGGCCGTTGGCGTCGAGCAGCAGCTCGTCGTGGACCAGTTGATAGGCGGTCCGCGACGGTAGCATCCGCTCCGCAAGGCGGAAGCGTGGCACGCTGTGCTTCTCCCCCGGCTGGGCGAACTCGGGCCGGATGCTGACCTCGTCACCGGACATTTCGCCAGCGACTGACGTTTGCAGGGGCATGACGTGCGCTCCTTTCTGCCGCTACTTGTAGTAGCGCCTGGCGTTGACGTACTTCTTGAAGCCGGGCAGCTTCTGCGGGCAGTACACCTGCAGGACCAGCGCCTCACCAGTGACAGTGCGCCGGCTGGCCGTGGTTGGCCGTGATCCGACGGTCGCGGCGCCGTTGGAGAGCTGCTGATCCTGCAGGGCCTTGGTGAGCGCGCTGGTCGGGTGGTCGCACACCGGGCCGCCGTTGTCCCCGAGCACGGCGATCAGCGTCTTGTGATCCACCGGGACGGTCAGGCCGTGCCGGGCAAACGACGCGGCAACCTGATCAGCTCTGCTCTGGGCCAGCTGGTTGTCTTTGCCCTGCTTGTAGGCAAACACCCCAGCGATGGCCAGCGCGGCGACCACCACCGCGATGACCCAGCCCCACCACCGGTGTTCGCGCCGGGGGGTGCCACCACCGGAGGGGGGCGAGGCAGCCGGAGCGGTCCCACCGCCCGCAGGGCCCGCCGTGGCCGGGGCAGCGCTGGCCGCACTGGCCGCGCCGGGAGTGCTGGCTACGGGGGCGGTGGCCCCACCGTTGGCTGCGGGGGCGGTGGCCCCGCCGTTGGCTGCGGGAGCGGTGGCCCTGCCGTCCGGGGCCTTCCACGACGGCTTGCGCAGCTTGTAGAGCAGCGTGGGCGGCAGCACTCCCAGCACCAGGACCCC
>Ga0335083_10006894_pt1 | contig 14081 bp, 12 predicted proteins | sample Lox_Sample_42_FD_206716 | JGI IMG/M metagenome (GOLD analysis project Ga0335083, IMG submission 206716) | Soil microbial communities from Loxahatchee National Wildlife Refuge, Florida, United States - Lox_Sample_4.2 | ecosystem: Environmental > Terrestrial > Soil > Wetlands | place: USA...
TTTAGTAAGCGATAGCCACGCTTCGTAGCTCTGATCAACGTGATGCCATGCGCCGACTAGGGCGAAGTATCGAACCGATCCTGGTTCAGGCGAGCTCCAGGACTCCCCGAGGGGTTAGCGGCAGCCGTATTACAACCACGTAATACTTAGATGTTAACAGTATCTAACGCGTATGACAAGCATATATCACCATGCTTATATTTGGCCAATCGTCATATGAGGCACGTATGCGATAGCGACCAGCGTACCGCGGCGCGGCCCCGCCGCCGGGCCTGGACAATCGCCTTGTGGCCGGACGGTGATCACCGTCCGGCCACAAGAGCGTGTCGTTAGTCGCTGAGCGCAGGCGCCGTCAGCGTCTACCGCCGGGCGCGCAGGCAGGCATCCCGGCCGCCGGGATGGTCAGGGGATGGCGGCGGCCCAGCCGGGCGCGCGCTCGTGCCCCTCGTTTCTGGTCGCATGAATCGCCGTCTCGAGCATGGAGCGAGTTGGCGGTTTCCGCGGAATATTCGTCGGTGGGCGGCAGGAACGTCAACGACGGACTGACGATACAGGATCTTGGCGCGAGCGACATGGCCAGCCCGGCGACGAGCCGGCCGCTAGCCGCCAGCTGGTACATCGCTGGGCGGCAGGTGATTAGCCTTGGGTACACGGAGTTTCCCTCCTGGTGAACGATGCGTACGTTTTGTGATTCGGCGCCGGGCGCCAGTCCCCTCCACGGGCGTCGGGCGTGATATGTGCTGTGTGATGTGCGGCGGGCAGCGCCGGGTCTTCGGTGGAGATGAGCTACCCGACTATCCGCAGGCGCTGGAGTTCCGCGCCTTCCTCTTCTCGGACGTGAACCGAGCCCCCGTCGCGGATCACCTGCTCGAGATAGGCATAGAGCTGGATGGCGCGGTTGATGGTGTCCGTCTTGGTGTCACCGGTGAGTTCGACCGCGACCTTGAGCGCCGCCGACGAGCGCGGCGTCAGGTTCACGGTGATCCGCTCGAGTTCGCGGCCACCGCCACGCCGCGACCAGCGTGCATTCTGCTGAGACCCCTCTTCGGTCTTGCTTGTCATGTTCCCTCCTGTAAGGGCTAGCTCCCCCGTCGGATTGATCCCGACCAATCCGGCCTGCCCTGAACTCGATGACGTCGAAGCGCCCACGAGCTCCGGCCTGACCCCGCCGCTTCCGCGGCAGGCATCGTTTTCCGTGATTTCACAATCACCTCCCTTCCCCGTAGCTCCCGGCGGCGAGCAGCGGCGACCGCAGCTCGGCCGGGATCCCGGCGCTTCCCGCTCCGACCGTCCGGACTGGCCGGACTGGCCGGCCCCGGGGGTCTGGTACAGCAGGTTAGCATCTGTTGTGTGACTAGCATACAGTCATTATACTGACGACAAGTTGATACATGTCAACCATGCAGTTGGTGTTAGATACAGTCTATGTCCGCCTTGCAGCAGCATAGTACGCATATAGAGTGAAGGTGACGATCATGTCGTAGATGGGCGCGACCACGGTTCCAGCAGGCTGGCCGCCGGAGCCGAGCCGCCGAGACGGCGCGGCCGAGCCGCGGCCCCCGTGAGGTCGTAGAGGGATGGAGCAAGTGCCCAAAGAAACGGACTTGTCACACGAGCAGCCAAGTCGCCGCTCGCTGCTGCCGGGCCGGCGTCCGGCCCGTGCCATCGGCCGCCACCGGCGGGCCGGTTCGCTGCTGAGCCGGCTCAGGCTCAGGCGGAGGGCCCGGGTGACGCGGATCACCGACCTGTCCGCGATCGAGGGCGACCCCACCAGCCGCGCCAACCCGGGAGTGGTCCGGCTGAGCGCCGAGCTACGCCCGCTCCGGGGGATTTTCAGCATCGACATGGAGGCGCCGGCCGAGTCTTCATCCGGCACGGCCGCATCGGTGGTGATGCTCCTGGTGACGGGCGCGCTGCTGGGAGCGGGGGCGCTGGCCGCGGGCAGCTACTGGCGCTTCCCGCCGGCGGTGTCGGCCGTCATCACCGCACTGTTGTTCGTTTCACCGATCCTCACCTATATCGCCATACGCCGTCGCCGATAAGACATCCAGGTCACACGGGAAGTATCTGCACGTACTTATGCAATTGCATTTGCTCTGTTAGGATGCACGAGGCAGACGGGGAAGCAGGCCTGCGGCGCCCGCTCTGCTTGGGGGTTCTCTTTTCCCACATATTGAGAAAAAGGAGAAAGATGCAGGTCAACAACGGCATTCCGGCCGATCAGCTGAAATCGGCACGGTGGCGGAAGAGCCAGGCCAGCAACCCGAGCGGGAGCTGCGTGGAGGTCGCAGCGCTCGACGACGACGGCGGGGTCGCCATGCGTAACTCACGGCATCCGTCGGGCCCCGCGCTCATCTATACGCGCGCCGAGATCGAGGCGTTCCTGACCGGGGCGAAGAATGGCGAGTTCGACGACCTGGGGACCAGCGTTAGCTAACCCGAGCGCCAGTGTCGCCTGCGTTGTGATGGCATTAACGGTAATGCGAGTAAAGTGATGCCTCGGCGGTGCCGGGATGCGGTGATACTGTGCCGTTTGGGCATTGCCGCATGTGCATCGCCGTTGTCAGTCTGGCCCAGCCAGGCGGGCGTTATTACTCGCATTAACAGCCTGACCTGGCAGGCGACACTGGACGTCATATCCGATCGGCTCACGGAGTGAGGCATGAGCACGGTTCAGCGGGACGGCCAGCCGGCCGCTGACGCCCAGGGGCCGACCGTGCCCCGCATGCTCGTGGGCATCGAGTTGCACCGGTACCGCGACGCGGCCGGCATCTCGCCGGACCAGGCGGCGTACGAGATCCGCGCCTCCCGGTCCAAGATCAGCCGGATGGAGAACGGCCTCGTCCGGTTCAAGGAACGGGACGTCACCGACCTGCTCACGTTGTACGGCATCACCGACGAGCAGATCCGGGGCCGGCTGGTGACGCTGGCCCGGCAGGCCAACACGCCGGGCTGGTGGTCCAAGTACGGCGACATCATGGCCGACTGGTTCGAGTCCTACCTGGGCCTGGAGACGGCCGCGTCGGTCATCAGGACCTTCGAGCTGCAGTTCGTGCACGGCCTGTTCCAGACCGAGGACTACGCCCGGTCGGTCACCCTGCTCGGCCACACCGGCTCCTCGGCCGAGGAGATCGACCGGCGGGTCAGCCTGCGGCTCAAGCGCCAGGACCTGCTGACCGGCCCGAATCCGCCGCAGGTGTGGTCGGTGCTGGACGAGGGGGCGCTGCGGCGCCCGGTCGGCGGGCGCCGGGTCATGCGGGCCCAGCTGAGCCACCTGGCCGAGGTGGCCCGGATGCGCCAGGTCACCCTCCAGGTCGTGCCGTTCGACCGGGGCGGTCACGCCGCGGCCGGCGGGTCGTTCACCGTGCTGCGCTTCAGCGAACCCGAAGTACCCGACGTGGTGTACCTCGAGCAGCTCACCAGCGCCCTGTACCTGGACAAGCGCGAGGACGTCGACCACTACATGGAAGTCATGAACCACCTGTCCACCGAGGCGCTGACTCCGGTCGAGAGCATGCGCTACATCACCGACATGAGCCGGGAGATCTGAGTTCCATGACCGAGGAAACGCCAGCCCAGAAGATCGACATCACCGTGCCGCACTCGGCCAGGATCTGGAACTACTGGCTGGGCGGTAAGGACAACTACCCGGTCGACCGCGAGGCCGGCGACCAGTACAAGGAGATCTTCCCCGGCATCGCCGTGGTCGCCCGCACCTCCCGGGCCTGGCTCACCCGGGCGGTCCGCTACCTGGCCGCCGAGGCCGGGATGCGGCAGTTCCTCGACATCGGCACCGGGCTGCCCACGGCCGACAACACGCACCAGGTCGCCCAGCGGGCGGCGCCGGAGTCGAAGATCGTCTACGTGGACAACGACCCGCTGGTGCTGGCACACGCCCGCGCCCTCCTGACCAGCAGCCCCGAGGGCACCTGCGACTACCTGGACGCTGATATCAGGAACCCGGGCGCGATCCTGGACGCCGCGCGCGACCTGCTCGACTTCGGCCAGCCGGTCGCCCTGATGCTGATGGGCATCATGGGCCACTTCACCGACGACGAGGCCTACCCGATCGTGAGCCAGCTGCTGGCCGGCCTGCCCTCGGGCAGTTACTTCGCGCTCTACGACGGCGCCAGCACCAACGCGGCGTTCAACGAGGCCCAGCAGGGCTACAACGACAGCGGCGCGGTGCCGTACCACCTGCGCAGCCCGGAGCAGTTCGAGCGGTATTTCGAGGGCCTGGAGCTGGTCCCCCCGGGCGTGGTGCCGCTGGTGCAGTGGCGTCCCGACCCCGACACCGAGCAGGCCGAGATCTACTCCTACTGCGGGGTCGCCCGCAAGCCGTAGCAGGCCAGGGGATTTGCTCGGTACGGGTATGAGCGACATCACAGCTCAGGCCCTGGTACGGGGCTCTAGCCTGGGTTTAGGGTCGCGCAGTCCCTGAGTCCTCGTGCCGCACGCTAATCCCGTAGGAGTGATAGTCATGGTCTCCATCGCCGCAGACCAGTCAGATACGAGCCTGCCCGAACTAGCCCAGTGGGTCGCCGGGATCGCGGAGCTGGCCAAGCCCGACGCGGTCGTATGGTGCGACGGCTCGCAGGCCGAGTGGGACCGGCTGACCCGCCTGCTGGTGGACAGCGGCACGTTCACCCGGCTGAACCCGGATCTGCGCCCGAACAGCTTCTACTGCGCGTCCGACCCCAGCGACGTGGCCCGGGTCGAGGACCGCACGTTCATCTGCTCCGAGCGCGCGGAGGACGCGGGCCCGACCAACAACTGGATCTCCCCTGACGAGATGCGCCAGACGTTCGGCGAGATCTTCGACGGGTGCATGCGCGGCCGGGTCATGTACGTCGTGCCGTTCTGCATGGGCCCGCTGGGCGGCGAGATCTCCCAGGTCGGGGTCGAGATCACCGACTCGCCGTACGTGGTGGTGTCGATGCGGATCATGACCCGGATGGGGACCGAGGCGCTGCGGGAGATCGAGCGGCGCGGCTCCTTCGTGAAGGCGGTCCACTCGGTAGGGGCACCGTTGGCTGACGGTCAGGCCGACGTGCCGTGGCCGTGCAATCCGGTCAAGTACATCTCGCACTTCCCCGAGACCAGGGAGATCTGGTCCTACGGCTCCGGGTACGGCGGCAACGCGCTGCTCGGCAAGAAGTGCTACGCGCTGCGGATCGCCTCGGTGATGGCCAGGGACGAGGGCTGGCTGGCCGAGCACATGCTCATCGTCAAGGTCACTCCCCCCGCCGGCGAGGCCCGCTACATCGCGGCCGCGTTCCCGTCCGCGTGCGGCAAGACCAACCTGGCCATGCTGCAGCCGGCCATTCCCGGCTGGCAGGTCGAGACCGTCGGCGACGACATCGCCTGGATGCGGTTCGGCCCGGACGGCAGGCTGTACGCGATCAACCCGGAGGCCGGGTTCTTCGGCGTCGCGCCCGGCACCGGGATGAAGACCAACGCCAACGCGGTCGCGGCCATGTGGGGCAACTCGATCTTCACCAACGTGGCGCTGACCGACGACGGCGACGTGTGGTGGGAGGGCCTGACCGAGGAGCCGCCCGCGCACCTCATCGACTGGAAGGGCCGGGACTGGACTCCCGGGTCGCCCGAGCCCGCCGCGCACCCGAACGCCAGGTTCACTACCCCGGCCCGCCAGTGCCCGACCATCGCGCCGGAGTGGGACGACCCGGCGGGCGTGCCGATCTCGGCGATCCTGTTCGGCGGGCGGCGGGCCTCGACGGTGCCGCTGGTCATCGAGTCGTTCGACTGGGACCACGGGGTGTTCCTGGGGGCCAACGTCGCCTCGGAGAAGACCGCGGCGGCCGAGGGCACCGTGGGCGAACTGCGGCACGACCCGTTCGCGATGCTCCCGTTCTGCGGCTACAACATGGGCGACTACTTCGGGCACTGGCTGTCGGTGGGGCAGAAGGCCGAGCCGGAGAAGCTGCCGCGGCTGTTCTACGTCAACTGGTTCAGGAAGGACGCCTCCGGGCGGTTCGTCTGGCCCGGCTTCGGCGAGAACAGCCGGGTGCTCAAGTGGATCGTGGAGCGGGTGTCAGCGGCGGATTCGGCCGACTCGGGTACGGAAGGCGCGGTCTCGACGCCGGTCGGGCTGCTGCCCGCGCCGGGGGCGCTCGGGCTGGACGGTCTCGAGCTCAGCCAGGCCGACCTGGACCTGCTGCTCACCGTCGACGTGGCGGCGTGGAAGCGGGAGGCGGAGCAGATGCCCGAGTTCTTCCGCGGCTTCGGCGGTCACCTGCCGGCCCGGCTGTGGGAGCTGCACGAAGAGCTGACCGCCCGGCTCGGCTAACCCAAGGGGGTGGTGATGGCCGGGGACCAGCGGATACTCGGCCTGGTGCTCGCGGGGTCGCCGGGGACGCGGCTGGCCCCGCTGACCGACGACCGGGCGAAGTCGGCGGTGCCGTTCGGCGGGCTCTACCGGCTGGTGGACTTCGCGCTGTCCAACCTGGTCAACGCGAGCATCAGGAAGATCTGCGTGCTCACCCAGTACAAGAGCCACAGCCTGGACCGGCACATCACCACCACCTGGCGGCTGAACGCCCTGCTCGGCAACTACGTGGCGCCGGTCCCGGCCCAGCAGCGGCTGGGACCGCGCTGGCAGACGGGCTCGGCGGATGCGATCTACCAGTCGCTGAACCTCATCCGCAGCGAGCAGCCGGACCTGGTCGCGGTGTTCGGCGCCGACGACGTCTACCGGATGGACCCGTCGCAGATGATCGAGGCTCACCTCGGCTGGGGCGCCGGCGTCACGGTGGCGGGGATCCCGGTAGTGAGGGAAACGGCGTCGTCGTTCGGTGTAATCGGGGTTGGGCCTGACGGTCACCGGATCGAGGCCTTCCTGGAGAAGCCGGCCGATCCCCCTCCCCTGTCCGGGCGGCCGGATACCTCGCTCGCGGCCATGGGTAATTACATCTTCGATCGCGACGTGCTGGTGGAGGCGCTGCGCGCGGACGCCGCCGACGAGAGCAGCCAGCACGGCATCGGCAGCGACATCATGCCGAGGCTGGTGCGGGAGGGCGTCGCGCACGTCTACGACTTCCTGCAGAACGAGGTGCCGGGGTCGTCGGGTCCCGATCACGGCTACTGGCGGGACGTGGGCACCATCGACTCGTACTTCGCGGCGCATATGGACCTGTGCGCCGTGCACCCGGTGTTCAGCCTGTACAACGACCGGTGGCCGATCCTGACGCAGGTGCCGACGCAGCCGCCGGCCAAGTTCGTCCTCGACGACGGCGAGCGGGTCGGCCAGGCGGTCAACTCCGTGGTCAGCAACGGGGTGATCGTGTCCGGCGGGCTGGTGCGGGAGTCGGTGCTGTCGCCGGGGGTGCGGGTTTCTGGGTTGGCCCGGGTGGAGCGTTCGGTGGTCCTGCACGGCGCCCGGGTGGAGGAGCGGGCGGTGGTGCGGAACGCGATCCTGGACAAGAACGTGGTGGTGCGGGCGGGCGCGACGGTGGGCGTGGACCCGGAGCGGGACGCCGAGCGCGGGTTCACGGTGTCAGAAGGCGGCGTCACCGTGGTGAGCAAGGGGCGCGTGGTGGAGCCGTGAAACCGAAGGCTGCCTCATTTGACTCGCTCGTCATGAGATAAATCGGGCTGGCCGCTCTCGTCCTGGATAATGCATTAGAGTTTCCGCGGGAACGCTCAACGTCACGATGGCTCAGAGGGGGGCCGTGGCAGAGGAATCCGCGCCGAGATTTGCCGATCTGCTCAGGCAATTGCGTAACTCGGCCGATCTGACCCAGGAAGAACTAGCCGAGGCGTCGGGCCTCGGCCTCCGGACCATCAGCGACATGGAACGCGGGCTGACCGCGAAGGCCCGCAAGGACAGCGCCCGGCTGCTGGCGGACGCTCTCGGCCTGAGCGGGGCGGCCCGGGAGAATTTCGAGGCCGTCGCGCGGGGACGCACGCCGCCAGTGCCGCCGGAGCCGCCGGCCGGCGGCGGGGCCGCGGCAACGCGGACGCTGCCCAGGGACATCACCTCGTTCACCGGCCGCCAGGACGAGCTGCTGCAGCTGCTCGGAGCGTCCGCGGCGGCGTCCGGGGTGGTGAGCATCCACGCGATCGGCGGGATGGCCGGGGTGGGCAAGACCGCGTTCGCGGTGCACGTCGCGCACCGGCTCGTGCCGCAGTTCCCCGACGGGCAGGTGTTCCTGCCGCTGCACGGTCACATGCCCGGGCAGCGCCCGGTAGCGCCGGCCGACGCCCTGGCCAGCCTGCTGCAGACCACCGGCGTGGCCGCCCGGCGGATCCCGCCGGACCCCGAGGCCAGGGCCGGGCTGTGGCGGGATCACCTGGCGGGCAAGAAGCTGCTGCTTGTCCTAGACGACGCGGTGGACAGCGACCAGGTCAGGCCGCTGCTCCCCGGCACGGCCGGGACCCTGGTGCTGATCACCAGCCGACGGCACCTGACCGCGCTGGACGACATCCGCTCGATCAGCCTCGACTCGCTGGAGCCCGGTGAGGCGGCCGCCCTCCTCGTCCGCCTGGCCGCCCGGCCTGACCTGGAACTCAGCGACGAGGCGGTGGGGCAGCTCGTCGGGCTGACCGGCTGCCTGCCGCTGGCCGTCGGGATGGTGGCCGGGCAGCTGCACCACCACCCGTCCTGGACCGCCGCCGACCTGGCGGCCCAGCTCAGCACGGCCCAGGACCGGCTCGAGCTCATGGCCGCGGAGAACCGGTCGGTCGCCGCGGCCTTCGACCTCTCCTACGCCGGGCTGACCGAGACCCAGCGGCGGCTGTTCCGGCGCCTGGGCCTGCACCCGGGCCCGGATACGGACGCGTACGCCGCCGCGGCCCTAGCCGACGCGCCGCCGGGGCCGACTAGCCTGTCCGCCGTCCGCCGCGACCTCGAGGCGCTCTACGACCGGTATCTGCTGACCGAGCCGGCCCCGGGACGTTACCGCTTCCACGACCTGATCCGCGAGCACGCGCGCACCCTGGCCGCGACCGACCCGCCGGCCGACCGCGAGGCCGCGGTGGCCCGGCTGGACGGCTACTTCCTGCACACCGCCCGGCGGGCGGACCGGCACCTGGCCCGGCGCACCTCAGCGGTGCCTCCGGGCCCCGACGGGACGGTGCCGCGGCACGCACCCGCCCTCGCGACGCGCCAGGACGCGGTGGCCTGGATGGAGCGCGAGCGCCTCAACCTGCAGGCCGCCGCCGCAGCGGCCCAGGCCGGGCAGCCGCCCGGTTACCCGGCCGCCATCTCGGCCGTCATGCACGGTTTCCTGCGCGTGCAGGGGCACTGGGACCAGGCGATCACCCTGCACGAGCTGGCCATCCAGACCGCGGGCCAGGACGCGGACCGGCTCTCGGAGGCCGAGGCCCGTACCGAGCTGGCCGCCGTGAAGATGCTGACCGGGGACTACGCCGCCGCCCGGCACCATCTGGAGCAGGCCATCGCGGTGTTCAGCGAGCTGGGCAGCCGCCGCGGCGAGGCGAACGCGCTCCATCAGCTCGGCAACATCCAGTACCCGGTCGGGGACTACCCGGCGGCCCTCCGCAGCCTGACCCGGGCGGTGGAGTACTTCCGCGAGCTCGGCGACCGCACTGCGGAAGGCACTGCCCTGCGGGACCTCGGCGCGGTCCAGGCGCTGACCGGTGACCTTCCCGCGGCCACCGAGAGCCTCACCCGTGCCCTGGGAGTCGTCACCGACCCGCAGGACCGGGCCAACGCACTGAACTACCTGGGCGCCATGTACCGGATGGCGGGTGACTACCCGGCCGCCGGCCAGGCGCAGCTGGAGGCCCTGGCCGGGCACCGCCAGACCGGCGACAAGTTCGGGCAGGCCAGCGACCTCAGCGAGCTGAGCATGGTGCAGCGGCTGACCGGCGACTACGAGGCCGCCACCGCCAGCGGGACCGAGGCGCTCCAGCTGTTCCGCAGCGTGGGCAACCGGCTCGGGGAGGCGGCTGTCCTGGGCGACCTCGGCCTCATGCAGCACCTGACCGAGGATTACCCGGCGTCCCTGGACAACCTGCGGCAGGCCCTGGAGATCTTCACCGACCTGGAGCACCGGGAAGGACAGGCCAGCATCCTCAACTACCTGGGCACGGTGCTGACCAGGACCGGGGACCAGGCCGGGGCTCATGACAGCCTGGATCGGGCGCTGGACATCTACACCTCCCTCGGCCACCGGCAGGGGCAGGCGGAGGTCCTCAGCAGCCTGGGCGATGCGGCACTGGCCCAGGCGAGGCCGCCGGACGCGCGGGAACGCTACCGCCAGGCCCTAGACATCGCGGTCAGCATCGCCTCGCCGCCCGAGGAGGCGCGCGCCCTCGAAGGCATCGGCCGGTGCCAGCTGCTGGGAGGCGAGACCGCCGCGGGCACCGAGACCCTCGGCCGGGCACTGGTCATCTACCAGCACATCAACTCACCCGGCACCGAACGGGTCAGCGCGCTCCTGCGCGACCAGGACCGCTGATCCTGCCCGGCCGGCGGTCCGGCCTGCCTCGGTCTCATCGCCGGCCGCCGCGGAACCGTGGGTCATTCCGTGGGCCTTCCGCATGGTGATGCCGCCAGGCCGCCCGTAGCGTCATGGGTAGTTCCTCCGGTCGGCGCCAGGCCACGAGGAGCACCGCTAGCGGCAGCACAGCAGCTCCCCGGAAACCCCTCTCACCATCCCGGCCGGCCGCGCCATGCCCAGATCCGGAGCCGGCCAGGGACCTCTCACCCCCTTTGACATCAGGAAGAAGGAACGATCATGCCTGTTTCAGGAACCAGGACCCGCACCGCCGCCCTGCTCACAGCCGCTTTCGCGGCACTGGCCGTCCCGGCCGCCGCGCTCGCCGGACCAGCGAGCGCGAGCCAGCCGCCCTCGACGCTGACGGCCGGCCAGACACTAGCGGCCGGCGGCACGCTGATGTCGCAGAACACGTCGTACCGGCTCGTCATGCAGACCGATGGAAACCTGGTCGAATACGGGCCGTCCGGCTGGATGTGGACTAGCAACACGGCCGGCTCAGGCGGCGCCAACCGGCTCGTCATGCAGACCGACGGAAACCTGGTCATGTACACCGCCACCGGCGCGGTCCCGTTCGCGACCGGCGAGGTCGGCTCGGGCAGCAATGACTCGCTGGTGGTGCAGAACGACGGCAACGTCGTGCAGTACGGCAGCGGCGGCGCGGTGTTCGCGAGCCAGTCCAGCACCGAGCGGGCCATCCAGTGGTTCTACAACCACATGGGCTCGACCGCGTACGAGGGGAACTGTGAGAAGGCCGTGGAGAACTCCTTCGGCACGAACTTGCAGTACCTCACCGCCTACCAGGACTGGCAGCACCGCGCCCAGCACCCGAACTCGGCGGCGGCGCCGCGCGGCACCCTGGTCTTCTACATGACCAGCGCCTCGGGGCACGTCACCATCAGCCTCGGCAACGGGACCGTGATCTCGACCAGCGCGGCCGGGCACAGGATCGGCATCTCGCCCATCACGGGGTTCTTCAACCCGCTGCTCGGATGGGCTCCGTCGCCCTGGTAACAGCCAGGGAACCCCGGTAGGACCCGGGGGGGAGAACCGCGCCGCTCCGGGAAGGCGCTCCCGGAGCGGCGCGGCCTGACGTTGTCAGCCCTGGGGGCCGGGCTCCGCGGATGGGGGCAGGTAGCCCTGGCTGATGAGGCGCTGGGCGCCGGCGGCGTAGACGGCGGGATCGGCGGGGGCGATCGTGGCCAGGCCGTCCACGTAGCGGTTCATCATGCAGAAGGCGGCCGCGATGAGGACGGCGTCGTGGATCTCCAGGTCGGTCGCGCCAGCCGCGCGGGCCTGCGCCACCAGGTCGTCGGTGACGTCGCGGCCGCTGCGCTGCACGGCGGCGGCGATCGCCAGCAGAGCTTGCAGCTTGGCGGATAGGGGCGCGCGGGCCGCGTCGGCGCGGACCTGCTCGACCAGGTCCATCCCGCCGGGCAGCTGGGCGGCGGCGGTGGCCGAATGCGCGGCCATGCAGTACCGGCACTCGTTCAGGGCGGACACCTGGGCCGCGATCAGCTCCCGCTCGCCCCGGGTCAGGGTGCTCGGGCCGCGGAGCAGCACCTCGGCCAGCTCGCTGATCGGCCGCCCGGTCTCCGGGCGGTAGCGCAGCAGCCCGCGGATGCCCGGTTCTGCTGAGTTCAGGGTGATGTGGGGCATGGCAGCATTCTGGCGGGCGCGTTTACCGGCTGGTGAGCTTGTACTCCTCGAGGAGGCGGCGGCCGACGATCATCTTCTGGATCTCGGCGGTGCCCTCGCCGATGAGGAGCATGGGGGCCTCGCGGTAGAGGCGCTCGATCTCGTACTCCTTGGAGAAGCCGTAGCCGCCGTGGATGCGGAACGAGTCCTCGACGACCTCCTTGCCGTACTCCGAGGCGAGGTACTTGGCCATCCCGGCCTCGAGGTCGTTGCGCTGGCCCGAGTCCTTGCGGCGGGCCGCCATCACCATCAGCTGGTGGGCCGCCTCGACCTTGGTGGCCATCTCGGCCAGCTTGAACTGGATGGCCTGGTGCCGGGCGATGGGCTGGCCGAAGGTCTGCCGCTGCTGGGCGTAGGCGACGGCGAGCTCGAAGGCGCGCAGGGCGATGCCGCAGCCGCGGGCGGCCACGTTGACCCGGCCGACCTCCACCCCGTCCATCATCTGGTAGAAGCCCTGGCCGGTGCGGCCGCCGAGGACGCGGCCGGCCGGGACGCGGACGCCCTCGAGGAGGAGCTCGGTGGTGTCGACGCCCTTGTAGCCCATCTTGTCGATCTTGCCGGGGATGGTCAGGCCGGGGACGGAGGGGTTGGGGCCGTAGCCGGGTTCCTTCTCGATCAGGAAGGTGGTCATGTTCCGGTGCGGGGCGTCGTGCCCGTCGTCGGTCTTGCACAGCACCGCGACCAGATTGGCGGTACCGCCGTTGGTCAGCCACATCTTCTGGCCGTCGATGACGAAATCGTCGCCGTCTTTGGTGGCCTTGGTCCGGATGGCGGCGACGTCGGAGCCGAGGCCGGGCTCGGACATGGAGAAGGCGCCGCGCACGTCGCCGGCCGCCATCCGGGGCAGGAAGTAGGCCTGCTGCTCCTGGGTGCCGTGCCTGGCGATCATGTGGGCCACGATGAAGTGGGTGTTGATGATGCCGGACACCGACATCCAGCCGCGGGCGATCTCCTCCACCGCCAGGGCATAGACCAGCAGCGAGGCGCCGAGGCCGCCGTGCTCCGCGGGGATGGTCAGGCCGAACAGGCCGAGCTTCTTGAGCCCCGCCACGATCTGGGTGGGGTACTCGTCGCGGTGCTCGAGCTCAGTGGCCACCGGGAGGATCTCGCGTTCGGTGAAGTCGTGCACCGTGGCCAGGATGTCCCGCTCGAACTCGTTCAGTCCGTCGGTCTGCGCCAGGCGTCCCATGGGCTTGCCCCCTTTTTAGGTCAGTGGCTCCGGTCGGCCGACGCTGTGCTCCTTGACGTAGTCCTCGGTCGGCACCATGACCTTGCGGCGGAACACGCAGACCACGGTGCCGTCCTGCTTGTAGCCGCGGGTCTCGACCTCGACCACGCCCCGGTCGCCCTTGGAGGTCAGCCGCTTGGCCAGCACGGTGGTCTCGCCGTAGATGGTGTCGCCGTGGAAGGTGGGCGCCACGTGCCGCAGCGACTCGACCTCCAGGTTGGCGATGGCCTGGCCGGAGACGTCGGGCACCGACATGCCGAGCAGGAGCGAGTAGATGTAGTTGCCCACCACCACGTTGCGGCCGAACTCGGTGGCCTGCCCGGCGTAGTGGGCGTCCAGGTGGAGCGGGTGGTGGTTCATGGTGAGCAGGCAGAACAGGTGGTCGTCGTACTCGGTGACGGTCTTGCCCGGCCAGTGCTTGTAGATGGCGCCGACCTCGAACTCCTCGTAGGTTCGTCCGAATCCCATCGCTCAGGCCTCCGACGGGGGCTCGAACTTGGAGGTCCTGCGCATCCCGGCGGCGCGGCCCTTGGCCGCGATGACCAGGGCCATCTTGCGGGAGGCCTCGTCGATCATCTCGTCGCCGAGCATGGCCGAGCCCTTGGCCCCGCCCGCCTCCGAGGTGCACCAGTCGTAGGCGTCCAGGATCAGCTCGGCGTGGTCGTAGTCGT
>Ga0335083_10006895_pt1 | contig 14080 bp, 7 predicted proteins | sample Lox_Sample_42_FD_206716 | JGI IMG/M metagenome (GOLD analysis project Ga0335083, IMG submission 206716) | Soil microbial communities from Loxahatchee National Wildlife Refuge, Florida, United States - Lox_Sample_4.2 | ecosystem: Environmental > Terrestrial > Soil > Wetlands | place: USA: Florida...
ACCAGGGCCTCTTCGACACCGCGTCGTAGGTGCTCTCGGGCGCGAGTGCCTTCTTCGCGACCGGCGGTGCGCCATGCTTCGAGCGCGCACTCGGTGACCGGCTGGCCTTCGCGTCCGAAGCGCGTCTCGTGGCAGAGCAGCCAGAATGCGGCGAAGTCGGCGTAGCGATCCTCAGCGAAGATGCGCTGAAGATCGGCCTCGATCCACGCGGGGCGCGTGAGGCTGGCGTTGTCGCGAACGATGCGGAGAGCGACGCCGTCGCTGGCGATGCCCCAGAGCGCGCCCTCTTGCGCGTTCAGATACTCCTGTGCGAGACCGAAGGCGCTGCGCCTGCGCGTGCCGTCGCCAAACGCTGGCGAGAGCGTATCAAGCCCGCTGCCCGTCGGCGCTATGACGACCGGCACGCGACCGCCGAGCGAAGCGTGGCCGATGGGATACGTCCGCTCAGAGAGAACCGCCGGTGGCACCGGGAGCAGCGACGAGAAGCCAAAGGCATCGCGGAGAACGGCGAGGACAAAGCGCTCGGCGATCATTTTCGCGTCAGTCTTCGCGTCCCCGCTTGTCTTCAGCTCGGCCCAGTGCGCTTGGGCGATGCGCCAATAGCGACCGATCTCGTCGCGGAGGTTGAGCCCTTTGGGGATGCGGTAATCGGCTTCGGCCTGCGTGCCCGCTTGGAGCTGGGCGACCTTCGAGAGCCACTCGGGTGATAGCAAGCCGCCCTCGATCGAGAGCGCATCGAAGGCCAGCTGGGCTTCGCGCGTACGAGCGCGACGGCTAGCCATCCGAAGACTCCATCGTCGGTGTGGAGCGCAGCATCTCGACATGCGCCGCTGGAAGCCCAACGCGCTCGGCAGCGCGAATCATCATGTCGAGATACGCGCGCGTCGGCGGTATTTCGGTCGCCCTGCACCTGTCGGCGACGGCGACGTACACCCATGCTTCCACCGACGTCCCACCGATGAGTTGCGCACGAACCGGTACATCGCCACGCGAGTAGTAGTTCGGGTGGCCTTCTTTTCGATCGATTGCGGCAAGCCCAGCGCCGTTCACGTGCAAGGCGACGCCCGGCAAGACAGCACCCGCGAAGCGCTCTATGTTGGCCGCACCACCTTTGCGTGACTGCGAATAGTAGTTCCAGACCAAGCGGAACCCGGGCAGCGTTGCCGGTTCGCATCGTTCGATGCGCGCCTTGTGGTGTCCGTTCGCGATGAACCACGAACGAAGGTCATCAACATCCATGTTCGACCCGTAGGCGAAGGTCCATTCGAGCGAGGCACCCATCAATTGACCTTCGGGAGTAGAACGAAGAGGCCGATGACGTCCGGAGGAAGGAGCGCCTTCACGGCGTAGCTGCCGCGTGCGTCGGCGGCCTCGCGGACGCGCCGATGATCAGCCAGCAGGGCCTGCGCGCGGCGCTCGGCGAAGGCGTCCAGTTCCACCCCGCGCGTCTCGAACTGTCCGAGCGCCTGCGCGACCGCGCGTTCGCGGACGTGCGCAGGCGGATCGGACGCTGGCGCGGGCGACAACAGCGCGAGTGCCTCCGGTCCTTCGAGCGGGATCGGGGCACCGCCCCACGCGATCGCGGTCGACTCTTCGACGAGCAGCGTGGTGTTTTGCTGGCCGCGTTGGGAGGTGAGTTGGTGACGCAAGCGGACGAGCACGACCAGCGTTCGCGAGGTGATGCCATCAGCCACCCAGCAGCCTACGCGCCCAAGCACGCTAGGATCGTTCGTGTCGCTGGCGTTCCCAAGAGTGCGTTCGAGCAACGTCTCGGCGAGTACCGACACGAGCGGATGGCTGCGCTGTACCGACCGACAGCGCGGCGCAGGCGGATACTCGAAGTCGATCAGGATGGGACCCTCGAGCCCTTCCAGCTCTAGCCGTTCGCGGACGTCCTCCGGCAACGCGGAGAGCGGGGTCTTGAAGCCACGCTTCAGCGGCTCGAGCGCGCCGCCGAGGCGCGCTAACGCGCGGCCCGTGAAGCGCTGCACATCTTCTTTCCCGCCGAGCGCAGCCAGCGACTTCTTCCATTCGGGCAACACGTCCTCGGGCTTGAGGCGACGCTGTGCGAACACGGTGCGGTTCTTCTTTGCCTTGTCGGCGGCATCCTGCCAACGCGTCTCGATAGCTCTGGCCTCGTCCATCTCGATGAATGAGAAGGCTTGCTGACGTCGTCCCTCGCGCTTGCGAAGGAGCACAGCCTTCATGAGGGCCTGGCTTAGCGTGTGTCCGTCATCGGGTAGCGGCACGGGTACGCCGAGTTCTTCGCGGATCTTGTCAGCCTTCCTCAGAATGACCTCGAGCACGGCACCGTCGACGGGGTTGTTCGCGCCATACAGGAGCGTGGCGCGCACGACCTTGCGTTTCTGCCCGAAACGATCGACACGACCTTCGCGCTGCTCGTGGCGTGTAGGATTCCACGACAGATCGTAGTGAACGACTGCGTCGAAATGGTCCTGTAGGTTCACGCCTTCGGATAGGCAGTCGGTCGCGACGAGGATCTTGCATTCGGCGTCGCCGAGCCTCTCCACCTTCTCTTTGCGCTCGTCTGAGGTCAGCTCGCCGGTGACTACGCCGACGGTGACATCCTTGAGCTTCGCGGCGAGGTGTTGCCCGAGGTAGTGCGCCGTGGCGATATAGCGGCAGAAAATGACGGGGCTGAAGCCCTCCTTAGCTAGCTCGACGATGTGCTCGGTTAACAACTTGAGCTTGGGGTCGCCTGCCTGGCCGGCGAGATCTTCGGCCTGTGTGATGAGGTTCGCGAGCGCCTTGTCGTCGGTAGCGGCGGGTGGCTCGACGTCATCGTCTGGAAGCGCGTCAGCAGAACCGTCGAAGATACGGGATTCGATCTCGTCCTCGGCGACCTCTTGTTCGAGGCCCGCGCGTGTGCGCAAGGCTTGGACTGCAGCCGCAGGGCTCGAGGCCACGCAGCGCATCAGAGCCAGCGTGCCCCAGAAGTTGAGGCGCTGCTTCTTCGTGTCCTCACCCGCCGCAGCAACCACGGACGCGCAGTAGTCAAGCACCGCATGGAAGAAGCCTTCCCATGCGCCGCTGAGCTCGTAGGTCAGTTCCTTCGTCTCCCGCCGAGGGAAGAGGTTTCCCTCTTTCCACTCGGAGATGTCGGGGCGGCGCCGCTGAACGAAATGCGCAGCGAGGCGATCCCGCAGCTTCTTGTGATCCTCACCCGTTACCTCCGAGAGCGCTGCGAAGTCCTGGTGCAGAAGGCCGAGCAGGCGGAAGTAGGCCTCTTCGTCACCGCTATGCGGCGTCGCGGTGAGCATCACGAGGTGGCGCGCCCTGTCCTCGACGAGGCCCTTGAGGAGCTCGTAGCGCTGATGGCGCCCCTGCCCCGTCGCCGCGCAGGTGTGAGCTTCGTCGACGATCACTAGCTCTGGGCATGCGCGCAAAAACTCCGCCCGGCGGCGCTCGCTTTTGATGTAGTCGAGGCTCACGACCGTGTGCGGATAGGTCGTGAAGATGCTCTCGCTAGGCGGCAGATTGCGCTCTAGGCGCGCAGCGCTGGCCGCGGTGACAGCGACCGGCCGAAGGTGGAAGCGCCCGTCAAGCTCGCTCACCCACTGATCGACGAGGTGGGGCGGGCACAACACCGCGCAGCGCTCGATGTCGCCACGATCGAGCAACTCGCGCGCGATCAGCGCGGCCTCGATTGTCTTGCCGACACCGACGTCGTCAGCGATCAGCAAGCGAACCGGATCGAGCTTGAGTGCCATGAGCAGAGGGACGAGCTGGTACGCGCGCGGCTCGATTGCGATCTGGCCGAAGCTGCGGAACGGACCGGCACCGCGGCGAAGGGACAGGACCAGTGCGTCGCGCAGCAGTAGCGCCGCGTCATGGCCGGCCTTCTGCGTGGGCTCGGGCCTTGGGAACGCAGCATCGGCGACTGGCACCGCTTCGAGGCCCAGATGAATGAAGGTCTGATCCTCCTCGGATCCTGAGACCGGCCGAACGCGCAGCACTTCAGCGTCGCTTCCCGACAGCACGATCCACTCGCGACCGCGTGCGCGAACGAGGCTGCCCGGGCTCCACCGAGCTTCGCGAACGGGCGGTGGCGTCGTTGTCACTCAGTTCTCCCAAGCAGCTTTGCGAGAGTCGTCGTGGCATCGGGCCAGTTCGCTTCGGTGTTGCCGAGCACGACCACGGCGAAGCCCTTGTCCTCGAGCTGTGACACGAGCGCTGGATTCTCGTCGATCAGCGCCACGACATAGTGGCTGCGCCACACCAGCGGGATGCGCCATGCATCCACAACCAACGGAGAAGGATCTGTCGCGGGTATCTCTCGAGCGTGTGCATAAACGATCCACGCGCCCGTCACATCGCTACCCGCGCTCAGCGGCGGCGGTGACGTGGGACGTCGGGGCGTGGGCGTGGCTAGAATCGTGGTGCGGCCTTGAGCAAGCCTTATCAGTAGCCCTTGCGCGTCGGCGTCACGACGTTCCAGTTGCTCGTGATCGGGCTGGTTGTAGTACGACATCACGCAGCGGTAGCAGGCCGCGACGCATGTCGTCCCCGCCACGTCAGCGAGCTTGGTCGCGCCGTCCGGCAGACCACCGGTCAGATCGAAGTGCATTATCTCGAGCGCCTGGTGTGCGACCTCGGCGAGCCGCTCGGGCTCGGCAACCAGCCGCGTGAGCACGCCGGCGCCACCCTCGGTCGCCTCGTAGAACAGGAAGCCCGTGCGCGCGTCGCGTGTGGGCATCGGCTCGGCGAGGATCTCTCCCTCTTCGAGTTGGAACACGGCCTCGATGCCGCGCAGCAGCGCGTGCTGGAGTGTCGTCAGCGTTTTTTGCGAGAGCTCGGCGTCCGCCGGCTTCAGGAGCAGCGCGTTCTTGCGATCCTGCACGCTCGGCACGATCCATTGGCGCGGTGATGCTGTCGGATCCGTGGCCTCATCACCCTCGTCCTCGTTCTTCGCCCAATAGCCCGAGACAGGGTCCATCATGTAGCCGAGCTGCGTTCGGTTCTTCCTGCGACGCAGGCCCTTGTTCAGCCGCGTAATTGTCGCGCCGGGTCCATAGGCGAGTTTGAAGATCGCGCCCGCATCATCGGAGGCGACGCCCTCGCGCACATCGAGCGCGTGGTCGCGCGTCGCCCATTCGAACGTGGTTTGAAGCTCGAAGCCCTGACGCTGCCGCTCCTCGTCGTTGGCAGTGATGCGCTCGGTGGGCTGGGTCGACACGTTCTCGATGCGATAGGTGTGATTGATGATCTCGGCGTCGCCGAGCGGCGCGCCGCACGCATGACATATCGAGAAATCGTCGTTCCAGTGACCACCGCCACAGCCCCGACAAACGCGCACGGTCTTCGTCGGGAGGCGGACGTCGGCCGTCGCGCTCGCCTGGTGGCTCAGCGATAGCATCGCGCGAACTACCCGATACGCGCGGCCCTCGTGATAGACGAGGCTGCGCGGACCGAACTCCGAGAGCGCGAGGAACCGCGGCCGTTGTAGATACGTCTGACGTCCGCGGCCGTCGTTTGTCGCCGGGATGTACGCCATGAGCGGCAGCCGCGGGAAGTTGTAACCGGGAAGGAATCCCTCGGTAGCGAGATAGCGATACGTGTAGAAGTCGCTCGACTGGCTACTCGATCCCTTTTGCAGCAGGTCGAGCTGATCTACGGCCTGGAGGTACCGACTCTTCGCGGCCTTCTTCTCCGCGGGCGGCGCGGAGTAGTCGCTCTCGGTCTTGTGCGCTGCGTCTCGCTGCTGCTCGGCCGCTGCGAACAGGTCACGCCAGCGATTGAACGCCTGCTCGAAGCGCGTCGGTGCGCTGGCAACGACTTCGGTGGCGTAAACATCTCGTCCCGGGTACCAGGGAGCCAGCTCCGGCGTTAGCTCCTCATCGAGAAGATCGAGCACGCGCTTGATCCGGCGCTGCGCTTCGTCTGCGACTACTGGCACGGCGAGCGCGTCCTTCAGCTCCTGTTTCAACGGGCGTTTTGGATCGGGCAGCACGACTAGTTCCGCGATCGAGGGGTCGAGCGGAAGCTCGGTGCATGCAAGCCAGACGGCGGACACGTGACTCTCGACGAGGTCGCGGTTAGCGAGATCGAGTAGCGGCGGGCGAACCTCACCATGGACCATCGCGCGTGGATCGCGGAAGAAGTATTGGTCGTGCGGGCTCTGCGACGAGCTGTACGTGAGGACAAGCGCGGCCTGTCCGCTGCGACCCGCGCGACCGCTGCGTTGTGCGTAGTTGGCGGGCGTCGGTGGAAGGTTACGCAAGTACACCGCGTTCAGAGCTGAGATGTCGACGCCAAGCTCCATCGTCGGTGAGCAAAACAACACGGGCAGGAACCGCTTGGTCTCGCCAATCTCGCGCAGGTGTTTCTCGTCCATGCCGAGTTCCTGCTGTTCCTTCTCGCCGAACCGGAACCGTTTCTCGCGCACGCTGCGCTTCTCGGCATCGACCTGGGCCGTGTGCTCGCGCGCCTCGAAGCCAAACAGCGGATGCACTGGCTCACGCAACGTGGCGGCTAGGTTCGCGTAGAAGTCGCGAAAGAAGGCGTTCTCGTTGGGATGCTTCGGATCGATCGTCGGCGTGCCGCGCTTGAACAGCACGCAGGCGTCGACCAAGCGATAGCCGACCTGGTCACCGAACGGTGTCACCTCGTCTTGCACGAGTCCGTGTGTGCAAGCCGCCTTGAGCAGGGACTCGATCAGAACATCGAACTCCTTGGACTTCAGCGCGCGCACCGCCGCCGGCTCTGACCACAGCGGATCCCCGCTTGAGGACTTGGAAGCCTTCAGGAGCTTGCCGAGGGAGCTGCGCGAGCCGCCGCGCAGGATCAGATCTTCATCGCGAAGGCTCGTCCCCTTCCGCGGCGGTGGCGATACCAGCAGCCAACGAGCGCGGCGAGGCTTCTCGTCGGTGCCGAAGCCCCAAGGGACCCGGAGGCGCGCGTGCGACTTCTGCAACATCTGTTCGATCGAGGTGGGTTCGAGGACCTGGCTGCGGATCGCCATCCACTTGCGCAAGTGATCGAACATCTCGCGGTAGACGGCCTTTCGCACCGCGGGGCTGGCGAGCCTGAGCACATCGGGTGCCGACGCGAACAGATCTTGGTCGGCGGCGAGGTCATCGATCCCTAAATAGTCGACTGTCACCAACTCGAGCTGTTCGAGGTTCGGGTTCGTGTAGCGCCATCCGCGACGCTGATCGAACCAAACGCGGTAGGACAGCACCTGGCGAAGCACGCCTTCGGCGTCCTGGAGATTGAAGCCCTTCAGCGTGGGTTCGAGCAACCACTCGGCGCGCAACTCAGGCGTCGGGCGATCGAAGCCAAGCGCCCGCTGTTGCGCTGCTCCCAGTTCGTCGCTCCGCAGCCCCTTGTTGCCAGCGGCATCGAGCGCGCCGAGGAAAGCGGCGCGGATAAGGCTCGCGAACAGGAAGTCATTGAAGTGGCCGGACTGGAGCGCAGCATCCTGGCGGTTGTCCGTGAAGCCGAGCAACTTGCGGGTGTAACTCGGCAGTCCCGACTCTTTTCCGTGCATCCATCGCAACGCGCTCGATACCAGCACCGTCGTTGCTGAGCTACGGCCTTCCGCGGAGAGCGATGCGAGACGCGTGCGGTCGCGAGCCGAGGTGCTGTGCGTTGTTCCGCACCGGAGACAAAACCGGAATCGGCCAGGCAGGAACCACGCCTTCTCGCCGGTTCCCATACGCCCGTCCGCCGACACCGCGACTTCGCGAGCGCGCGAGCTTCTGTAGTGACTCTTGATGCGAGGGTTGCCGGCTGCATCGAAGTCGAGCCACGTCTCCGGGTAGTTCTCTTCGCGGTCCGAGAATGTGAAGTCTGCGTCGCGGCCGTGGAGTGTTAGGAACCCGAACAGTTCGCGCTCGGGGGCATCGGCCTCGTCGCCCTCGGCCTCGTCGTCATCCTTCTCAGGTGCTGCGTCGTCGATATCCCGCGCAAGGAAGAGTGGCCCGTTGGCGTCGGAGATGAGCCGAACCGGATGATACTCGTGCCCGCACTCGCGGCAGAAGTGGACCGGGTAAAGGCGCTTCTCGGGCGCGCTGGGAAGAAATTGCTGGCCCTCGACGGTCACCGAGCGCTTGCCCGGAGGTTCCAACGTCGCGAATGCGTGGCCTGCGCCTGAGATGAATTGGTGGAGCTTGAATGCGAAGAAGCCGCGCGCCGAACCTTTGCCGGTTCGATCACGCTCGGGCATGCTCGAGATCAACAGCAGTGATCGCAATGCGGCACGGCACGCCGCTTCGGTACGCCCCGACTCGATGGCGAGCTCTCGCGCGGCCTCGTCGAGCGTGCGCGGGCGGGCTCGATGCCACGCAGGGTTAGCGTCGGTGGTCGTGATGCCGAGCCGAGTCTCGGTCCAGATCGCGAGCGGGTGCGCTTTCAGGGTCGCGTCGGTGATGTCGTTCGGAAAGCTGGCGTCGATCGCGGAGCCGAGCGCGCTCTTCACCGACTCGGCTGTCTTCCTCGCGTCAGTGACGCGCTCCAGTTCCTCAATGATTACGTTACTAGGATCCACGTTCGTCGAGAACAGCTTGGACGCTACCCCAGCCACGACTTCCTGCTTGTTGCGAACGCTCCCCTCACTCGCCATCGTCGCCGACGTGCCGATGCACTGAAGCTTCTCGGGTGCCAAGCGCTCGCGGACGCGGCGCACGAGGAGCGCGACGTCAGCGCCTTGGCGACCACGATAGGTGTGCAGCTCGTCGAGCACGAGGAACCGAAGCCCGACGCAATTTCCGATCACATCGCGATCGGTTTTGTCCTGCCGGGTCATCAGCAACTCGAGCATCATGAAGTTGGTGAGCAGGATGTCGGGCGGGTTGTCAGCGATGCTACGGCGCTCCTCGTCGTCCTCCTGGCCGGTGTAGCGCGCGAACGTGACGGGACGCTCGCCCGCGACGTTTGCGACGAACTTGTCCAGCTCTTCGCGCTGGCTGTTCGCGAGCGCATTCATCGGATAGATGATGATCGCGCGCGTCCGCTTCGCCGCGGAGGCACGCTTCTCGGCGAGCACGGCACTAACGATTGGGATGAAGAAGCACAGCGACTTGCCCGAGCCCGTGCCAGTGGTGACAACGTAGCTCTCGCCTTGCGACGCCAGCGCGATCGCCTGCTCCTGGTGCTTGTAGAGGGAGAGGGGCGTGCCATCGACGCGAAAGATCTCGGCGGTACGAGTGTCGAGCGCGCCGGCTTCGATCAGCGCGCTCAGGTTTGCGCCGCGCTTGTAGTTAGGGTTTATCTGGATCAGCGGATCCGGCCAGAATCTGCCCTTCGCATAGATCGCGTCGACTTGGGCTCGAATGTCTTCGGCGTGGATGGTCGTGAAAGAGGTTGCAAACTGCCGGTACTCGTTAACGACAGTGTCTCGTAGAGAGAACACGTCCATCGTGTTCGATGGTGGCTTCACGTCGGGCAGCTTGCTTGTCATCGAAGTTGTTTGATCGATCTCAATGGACGTGGTGATCACGTCATTGACTCGGAACTGGGCCAGCGTTCCATCGGTGCGAACGATCTGCTCGCGCTCCTGATCGTAGCGAGCCCCGATCGTGCCGAGCCTGCATGTGACGAACTCATCGGCCAATAGATCGCCTAATGGGCGCTCCTGACCCGGTCGAAGGTTGTTGCGATTGCCGCCAGCGACAAGGACATCTCGGCCGTCCGCCGCCATGTATGCCCCGGGGCTGTAGTCGACGACGATTCCGGAACCGCAACCTGCAAGCATCGTCTCTGTTTGCCCCGCAAGCCTCGAATCGGCGCCGTCCCAACCGTGCTTGGCCTGCACTGGCAGCGTCTTCACCCGGACGAGTTCCCCGGCCGCGTTCTTCACCTCGATCTGGAGGATTGCGTCCGCGCCGAGCACCTTCTCCGGCGCGCCTGGCCCGCGTCCCCGCACTCGAACGAGTTGGGTGTGCCACGTGTATCGCACGCCCTCATGCACCTCCGTGCCACGCACGTCGCGGCGGAGCACCGAACCAAGTGCACCTGTTAAACCATCTTCGTCGGCGTGCTGCGCGGCGTAATCTTCAACCGCGTCGATCGCGGCCCGGCGGTACTGGTCGGCGATCTTGGTGAGCACGATCTCGGGCAGCAGGTCCTTCATCCTGGCGCTCCGAAAGACGACCTACCCGCACATCGCTCGCGATGCTGGAATTGAACGAATTGACCGGACTGAAGAAGCATTGGCGCGGGCCGAGCCTGGCCGCCCCATGCCAAGCCCCGACGAGCAGGGATCTAGGCTACGTCCCGGGCTGGACCTTGGGCAAGGGGCAGGTGTGGCCGGATCATGCATGGCCCGACCGCATCGCACGATCGGCTGGCACCGCTCAGTTCTCGATCGCAGCAGCCTCGACGATCCGCTGGAACTCGGCGAGCAGCTCCTTGTGCTTCTGTGCGAGGTAGCGAACGACCTTGCTGTTGTCGAGCAGCGACTTGAGATAGCCGCGCGCGATCGTCAAGTCGAACGAGTTGCGCTCGTACGACTCCTGCACGAGCAAGAACTCCTTCTCCAGCGCCTGCGCCTCGCTCTGCATGCGGCCGAGATCCTCGGGCTTCATCCCAGCGGCCGTTTGCTTCGCGCGCTCGGACTCGACGAGCTGCTCCTTCGGCGTCGCCACCAGCAGCGCTTGTGCATATGTCGAGGTGTAAATTCCCGACGAGATCATCAGCTCGGCCATCTCGATCTGCCGCAGCGGCTTCACTCGCTTGAACTCGCGAAGCGCAGTGAGCGCCACGGGCTTGTCCTTGAGCAGCTCGACGGCTTCCTTGCAGATGCCTTTGAGCATCGTTCGGTTCTGCTGGATCGTCGCGACGCGCAGCCCGAGCGCGCTCGCGATGCTCTCGGCGGAAACGCCGGCATCGAGTGCCTTCATGATCATTCGGTTGCCCTGGATCGGTGCGATCCGGTTGACCTTGTGGTTGTGCGTGTATGCTTCGTCGTCGGTCGCGATCAGGCAGTCGACCTCGGTGATGCCGAGGTCGCGGAGCGCGTGAATGCGCGCGTGCCCGTCGAGCAACATGTACTTGCCGCGACCCTGCGGATAGACGATCGGTGGCTCGATGATGCCGAGCTCCTTAATCGACGCGACGATCTGCATGTACTTGGTCTGCGCTTTGATGGCCGCGTCGATCTGTTTCGTCATCAAGATGTCGTCGAGGTTGAGCCGGACGGTGTCGAGCTCGAATCCGGCTTTGACTGCCTTCGTCATTTGTTCCTCATGGTCTCGACGAGCTGTTTCGGAATCTCCGCGAGCTTGGCGCCGCGCAGAACCGCCACGAACTCCTCGTCGTCGAGCAACTGGCGAAGCGCCGTGGTGATGAACTGGAGCTGTCGCTCGATCTTGTGCGCGTTCTTCACGAGTACGCTTTGGCGTACCGTCTGCCGCTGGTACTCGCGCACGAGATCGTTTGCTGATGTCGGCTTTCGGATCGGCTTCTTCTTGCCGACCTCCTTCTCCTTCCCGCGAGCGCGTCGTACCTCGACCAACTTGCGAGCTCGGATGAGCGCCTTCCCCCGAAGCTTTCCGGTCTCGTACGCCTCGGCCAACGCACGCTGAACGGCGACATCGTCGAGGGCAGCGATCTCCGCGGCGACACTGATCGGGATCTCGCCTCGCTCGACCGCCTCGATCAGTCGCTCCTCCCCGTTTTCGAACAATCGCAACAACTCGGCGACGTACATCTCCGAAAGATCGACCTTCGCAGCGATCGCCGTCACGGTGTGCCCACGCTCCTTGAGCGCGACGATCTGTCGCGAGAGCTCGAGCGTCGACTGTGTCCGGCGCGCGAGGTTCTCCACGAGACTCATCAGGTACCGACGTTCGAGAGGCGCGTCGATCACGATCGCCGGCACCTCGGTTTGGCCGAGCGCCGCATACGCCTCGACCCGGCCCTGACCGCACACGAGGTCGTACGTATCGTCTCCGTCCTCGCGTCGGCTCACAGTGATCGGCTTCTTCAGCCCGAGGTTCGAGATGCTGCTGATGATCTCCTGGAACTTGTGCTTGTTCCGCGACCGCTGATTGATGACGCGGATCTTCGAGATCGGGATCATTTGAACGTTCATGAGGCAGCCTCCTCGATGGGTACGAGCTCGGCCATCGAGTACAGGTAGTCGAGCGAATCGAACCGGAACATGTCGAGATAGATCCCGTTGTCATCGCGGATGCGGACCTCGTCATCGCGAACGCCGAGTGACGGGAACAGGTAGTAGTCGAGCGCAGCTTCGTTCGTACTGTTCATGCGGACGACGACCGTCAGGTCCGGCTTGAGCCCCGTGTCAAATCGGACCATCCAGCGATACGCTCCGCCAGCCGTTCTCGAACATCGCGAGATCACGATCGAGACTGCAAATATGCGGTTGACGGTGATCAAACCGGTGGCCTCATCGCGCAGGACGGCGCCGCCGACGCGTTCGATCGCCGCAACCGTCGATTCGACGATCTCCGGGTGCATGCGGCGCAGCCGTCTGTTGATTTCGACGTAGCTGTAGTCGCGCCCGCTGCTATACCCGATGAGCTCGTAAGCGCGTACGAGGCTGCCGAACCGGTGCGAATAGACCGAACTCGACGGCATCCCATCAGCCTCGTTGATTAGGACACCGCTCAGACGCCCGATCTGCTCGGCGAGCGCCTTCAACCGAGCGAGCAGCTCGTCATCACTGAGTCGGCGATCGCGCTCGAGGATGATCTCACGGGCCGTGAAGAAGTCCGTCGGATCGACGATCGCCTCGAACGCACCGTCGTGCCGGATCCATTGCTCCGGCGGATTCCGAACGCGCTGCGTCTTCAACTTGAACGAAACGCGGTTGTAGATGTTGTTGCCGAGATACTTCTCGTTCGTCAGCACCTCGTGCACCGTGCTCCGGGTCCAAAGGCGCCCGCACTCCCCGGGAATGCCATCACGGTTGAGCGCGGCAGCGATTTCGCGCTCGGTCCGTCGCTCCTCGATGAATAGCCGGTAGATCCGTCGAACCACGGTCAGCTCATCGGCTGGCCCCGGGGTGAGAACGACGCGATCGGTCTGGATGCTCTTGTGCTCGCCGCGCGCGAGGAGGCCCTTGGGCTTGCCGGTGTGATCAATGAGCATGCGCCGTAGCCCGTATCCCGCCGTTCCGCCCTGCCGGAAGCCGAGCTCGATCAACCGGCACTGCCCGCGGAACACCTTGACCGAGAGCTCGCGGCTGTACTCGCCGGCCATCATCCGCTTCACACCCTTGAAGAGGTTCGACACGGGCGTGCCATCGTTCTCGAACTGTTCGGCGCAGTAGAGGACGCGGATTCCGGCGCGGCGGCAGAGGTACTCGTAATGGCCACTCTCGTCGGCGTCCTGAAAACGTCCCCATCGACTAACGTCGTAGACGAGGATCACTTCGAAGTCGGCCTTGCCGCTCTGAACGACCTGGATCAGCTCCTTCAGTGCCTCGCGGCCATCGAGCCGAAGCCCGCTCTTGCCCGCATCGGTGAACGTTCGGACGATCGTCATGTTGTGACGGCCCGCGTACTCGGCGAGCACGGCGGATTGATTCTCGGTCGAGTACTGCTGGTGCTCGGTGGACATGCGCACGTATTGCGCAGCGCGGATGCTGGTTGAAGTCGCCGGGGGCATTGGGCGCACGAAGTTGATCGATAACGCCGCGAGACCTCACTCGGAAGGGCACATCACGTCAAGTCGGACCCCGAAACTTGAGGTGATTTGATGAATTCCGTCGAAGAATTGGTCGGTCGCAGAATTCGCGAAAAGCGAAAGCTCGCTGGGTTCACCCAGGCTCAACTCGCCGAGCGAGTGCGTGTCTGCAACGAGACTGTCTGCCGGCTCGAGACCGGCAAGTGCCTGCCATCGCTCTACACGATCGAGCGAATCGCCCGCGCTCTACAGATCGAACTGCGGGACTTGTTCCGAACGCCGAAGACGACGTCGCCGGAGGATCTGGCAATCGATCGCCTGGTGTTCACGATGCGACGGAGGAGCGTCGATGAGATCGAATGCGTGATCGACGTCGCCACGCGAATCTTCGAGCACACGCGCGTGCAGCACGCGGTCGACACGAAACGAGCCAAGCGGAACGGCTAGGACCCTCCAGGTTGTTTTG
>Ga0335083_10006897_pt1 | contig 14078 bp, 13 predicted proteins | sample Lox_Sample_42_FD_206716 | JGI IMG/M metagenome (GOLD analysis project Ga0335083, IMG submission 206716) | Soil microbial communities from Loxahatchee National Wildlife Refuge, Florida, United States - Lox_Sample_4.2 | ecosystem: Environmental > Terrestrial > Soil > Wetlands | place: USA...
CAGGCGAGCAGGCCGAGCCCGAAATAGGCGGTGAAATGCAAGGCCTTGTCCCAGATAGGCAGGCTCAAGCCCGGCACGAGTTCGCCCCAGGCGATGACGATGATTGCCGGGATCAGGAGCCCGCGCGCCGCGCTCCGGCCCAGATCGATCAAGCTGTCGGACTTCATTGCGCCGCCCATGCGAGATGCGGGCGCATATTGCCCAAGAGCGGCGTCAAGAATAGGGCCCGGCTGACGTTCGGTGCCGTCCCGCCTCAAGGCGGCGTGACGGGGATGTCCAGGCGAAAGGTAAGACCGAGGCTGTCGGATTCGATCTTCAGACTTGCGTCGATCGAATCGGCGAGCGCGCGGATGATCTGAAAGCCGGAACCGCCATCGGCGCAGATATCGAAATTCTCGGGCAATCCGACGCCGTCATCGGAGAACTCCACCAGCACCTGATCGAGACCGCAGGTGCAGACCACATCCATTCCCACCCGCAAGCCCGAGGGATGCGCGTGCTTGACCGCGTTCATCACCAACTCGCTGAGAATCAGACCCATGGTGTGCGCGACCGTTTGAGGGACGAGACATTTGCCATCGAGGCGGTAGCTGACCGCCACGGCATCGCGAAGCGACAATAGCCCGATCATGGTGGAGCTGAATTGCAGCAGGAATTCTCCGAGCTCGACGCGCTGCTCCCGCGCGTGCTCCGCCAGCATCCGGTGGACCTCGCCGATTCCCAGAATCCGGCCAGAGATCGTGCGCAGCAGCTCCGCCGCGACGTCGCGCGGAATGGCCGCCGGGCCGACGCGGACCTCGCGCGCTTTCAATTCCAGATAGCCGGAAAGCTGCGCCAACTGGTTGGCGATGCGATGGTTCACTTCCCGCAGATGGGGCTCGTGGACCGCGGCCGGAAGCCGCACAACGTTGCATTCGGACATGTCATCCTCTCTCGACCCCTTACCTTCAGCCTAACGCGGAGCGGCGCGGGGACCAAGAAATATTCTTTGATATCAATATGTTAGTGGATAACTTGTCTTACTTGCCCCAACCGATGTCTTAGCCGTCCGTGGCGTGTTTGACGCAATAGGAGTAACTTACTCACTTTACACCTCGTACGGTTAGTGCTATGAATTTGTATGACAATTGAGAGGGTCTCGTCATGGTGGCACTCACCCGCGGGGAACGGCTTCAGATCATGCTCACCCGGTCCGAGATCGAGGCTCTGGACAATTGGCGCTTCTCCCGGCGCATGCCGAGCCGCGCCGCTGCCATCCGCGAGCTTTTGAAGCGCGGCTTGGCCGCCGAGGGCTTTCCGTCCGCCGAGACCGGAAGCAAGTCCAAGGATTTCGGTGTGGTCGGCCGGTCGACCTCGAACGGCGGCTTCTGAATCGGCGCGCTTTTCCGCGCTTGCAATCCGCGCCGCCTTCCGCAATAACCCGCCCCTCTTTGGGGCCGCCCGGCGAAAGGGCATGCCGTGTCGGCCCATCAACGGAACCGGGGCCTTGGCCTCAAGGAGACCGAAATGCCCAAGATGAAGACCAAATCGGGCGCCAAGAAGCGCTTCAAATTCACCGCGTCCGGCAAGATCAAGCACGGCCAGGCCGGCAAGCGCCACGGCATGATCAAGCGCTCCAACGAGCAGATCCGCGAGCTTCGCGGCGCCACCACGCTGTCCGCGTCCGAAACCCAGCGCATCCGCCGCTGGATGCCGTACGCATAAGGAGGCGCCCATGTCCCGTGCACCCCGCGCCGTCCCGAGCCATGCCCGCCGCAAGCGCATCTTCAAGCAGGTCAAAGGCTTCTACGGAAGGCGCAAGAACACCATCACCTCGGCCAATGCGGCCGCGGACCGCTCGCTCCAGCACGCCTATATCGGGCGCAAGGAGAAGAAGCGGAATTTCCGCGCGCTGTGGATCCAGCGGATCAACGCCGCCTGCCGCATCCATGGCCTGACCTACAGCCGATTTATCAGCGGGCTCGCCAAGGCGGGGATCGAAGTCGACCGCAAGGTCCTGGCCGATCTCGCCGTGCACGAGCCCGATGCCTTCAAGGCCCTGGTGGATCGGGCTGGCGCGTAAGCCGACGGCCGATCCACTTAGCTCAATCCGTCATCGCCGGGCTTGTCCCGGCGATCCATGAACACCAGTCTAGGGTCGTGTTTATGGATGGCCGGCACAAAGCCGGCCATGACGCCGATAGAATATGGATCGGTCATGGCAGACATTTCATCCCTCGAGTCCCAAATCCTCGCCGCCGTCGCGAACGCACGCGACGAACAGGCGCTGGAAGCGGTGCGTGTTTCCGCGCTCGGCAAGAAAGGTGCGGTCAGCGAGCTTCTGAAATCGCTGGGCACGATGAGCCCCGACGAGCGCAAGGCCAACGGCCCCTTGTTCAATGGCTTGCGTGACCGGGTGAGCGAAGCCATCGCGCAACGCAAAGCCGCGCTCGCGCGCGAGGCCCTGGACGCGAAGCTCGCCTTCGAGCGCGTGGATGTGACCTTGCCGGTGAGGCCCGAGCCGCGCGGCACAATCCATCCGGTGAGCCAGGTGCTGGACGAAGTCACCGCGATCTTCGCCGATCTCGGCTTCTCGGTCGCCGAAGGACCGGACGTCGAATCCGACGATTACAACTTCACCAAACTCAACCTCCCGCCCGACCACCCGGCGCGGCAGATGCACGATACCTTCTACCTCACCCGACAGGAGGACGGTTCGCAGCATTTGTTGCGCACCCATACCTCGCCGGTGCAGGTGCGCACCATGCTCGCGCAGAGACCGCCCATCCGCATCATCGCGCCGGGCCGGACCTATCGCGTCGATTCCGATGCCACGCATTCGCCGATGTTCCACCAATATGAGGGCCTGGTGATCGACGAGGTGACGCATCTGGGCCACCTGAAATGGACGCTGGAGGAATTCTGCAAGGCGTTCTTCGAAGTGGACGAGGTGAAGCTGCGCGCGCGGCCGTCGCATTTCCCGTTCACCGAACCTTCGGTCGAATGGGATATGCGCTGCGACCGTTCGGGCGGACAAATCAAGTTCGGCACCGGCAACGACTGGCTGGAGCTTGCGGGTTCCGGCATGGTGCATCCCAAGGTGCTCGCCATGTGCGGCATCGATCCCGACAAATATCAGGGCTATGCCTTCGGCGGCGGGCTCGACCGGCTGGCGATGCTGAAATACGGCATTCCCGACATCCGTCCGTTCTTCGAGTCCGATCTGCGCTGGCTCAGGCATTACGGCTTCGCGGCGCTCGACGTGCCCACCCTCGATGGAGGGCTGTCGCGATGAAATTCACGCTCTCCTGGCTCAAGGATCATCTCGAGACCGGCGCCGATGCGGCGGCCGTCGCGGAAAAGCTCACCGCCATCGGATTGGAAGTGGAATCGGTGGAGGATGCCGGCGCGCGGCTGGCCGCGTTCACCGTGGCTCACGTCGTCTCCGCCGAGAAGCATCCCAACGCCGACCGTCTGAAGCTGTGCATGGTCGATACCGGCACCGGCGATCCGGTTCAGGTCGTGTGCGGCGCGCCGAACGCGCACACCGGCATGAAGGCCGTGTTCGCCAAGCCCGGCACGATCATCCCCGCGACCGGCGCGGAATTGAAGATCGGCACGATAAGGGGCGTGGAGTCGCGCGGCATGCTGTGCTCGGGGCGCGAACTTCTGCTCAACGACGATCACGACGGCATCATCGAGCTTGCCGCCGATGCGAAGGCCGGCGCGCCGGCGGCGGAAGCGCTCGGCCTGAGCGATCCCGTCATCGATGTTTCGATCACCCCCAACCGCGGCGATTGCACCGGCGTCCATGGCATCGCGCGCGACCTGGCGGCGGCGGGGTTGGGCCGGTTGAAGGACGGCGCGGTGAAGCCGGTGCCGGGCACGTTCAAAAGCCCCATATCGGTGACGCTGAATTTCGCCGATCCCGAACGCAGCGCCTGTCCGTTGTTCGTCGGCCGGTACATCCGCGGCGTGAAGAACGGGCCTTCGCCCGCATTGGTGCAGGCGCGGCTGCGCGCGGTGGGCTTGCGCCCGATCTCGGCGCTGGTCGACGTGACCAATCTTCTGTCGCTGGACCGCGGCCGGCCGCTGCACGTGTTCGACGCCGACAAGCTTGCCGGGAACATTCAAGCGCGCATGGCGCGCGACGGCGAGACGCTGTTGGCGCTCGACGGCCGCCCCTATGTGCTGGATTCGAGCATCTGCGTGATCGCCGACGACAAGGCCGCGCGCGGCATCGGCGGCGTGATGGGTGGCGAGGACAGCGGCTGCACGGACGAGACCGTCAACGTGTATGTGGAGGCGGCCTATTTCGATCCGGCATCGGTGGCGGCCGCAGGCCGCAAGCTCGGCATCGTCTCGGACGCGCGTTACCGTTTCGAGCGCGGCGTCGATCCGGAATTCGTCGTCCCCGGCGCCGAGCTCGCGACGAGATTGATTCTCGAATTCTGCGGCGGCGAGGCGTCGGAGCTCGCCATCGCGGGCAAGGTGCCGCAATGGCGGCATACGGTTTCGTTCCCGCTTTCGGAAGTGAAGCGGCTGGCGGGCGTCGAACTCCCCAAGGCGCAGATCGTCCGTACCCTGAACAATCTGGGATTCGGGACGGACGATGCCGGCTCCCGAAGCGACGTCATGAGCGTCGCGCCGCCGTCCTGGCGCCACGACATCGCGGGCAAGGCCGATCTGGTCGAGGAAGTCGTGCGCATCCACGGCCTCGACAACATCCCGCCCGCCGCCATGACGCGGCCGCATGACGTTGCCCGGCCCGTGCTGACCGGCGCGCAGCGGCGCGTTCGCGCGGTCAAGCGGGCGCTGGCCGCGCGCGGCTTCAACGAGTGCGTGAACTTTACCTTCATCCCGCGCGCCGAGGCCAAGCTGTTCGGCGGCGGCGACGACGCGCGCGAGCTGGAGAACCCGATCGCGGCCGATCTCGATTCCATGCGGCCGAGCGTTCTGCCCTCGCTGCTGGCGGCGGCCTCGCGCAACCAGGCGCGCGGCTTCGGCGACCTGATGCTCTTCGAAGTGGGCGCGCAATTCGCAAGCGGCGTGCCCGGCGGCCAGCAGACGGTCGCGGCCGGGATCCGCGTCGGGCAAGGCGCGCGCAGCTGGAGCAAAGCCGCGCACGCCGCCGACGCCTTCGACGCCAAGGCCGACATGCTGGCGGTGCTGGAAGCGGCGATGGGCGCGGCCATGACCGCGCCGGTCAAACCCGGCGCGCCGGGCTGGTACCATCCCGGACGCTCCGGTTTGCTGGCGCTGGGGCCGAAGCCGCTCGCCTATTTCGGCGAAATCCATCCGGCGTTGCTGGCGGAATTCGATCTCAAGGGGCCGGTCGCGATGTTCGAGGCGATGCTGGACAGCATCCCCGAAGCGAAGGCGAAGAGCAAAGCCCGCAGTCCGTTCGCGCCCTCGCCCTATCCGGCCGTCGAGCGCGACTTCGCCTTCGTCGTCGGCGCGGACGTACCGGCGGAAGAGGTGTTGAAGGCCGTACACGGCGCCGAACGCGACCAGATCGAACGCATCGATCTGTTCGACGTCTACGAAGGCAAAGGCGTGCCCGAGGGCAAGAAATCGGTCGCCGTCTCGGTGCGCCTGCAGCCCAAGGACAAGACGTTGACCGATGCCGAGATCGAAGCCATCGCAACCAAGATCGTGGCCGCGGTCACCAAAGCCACGGGCGGAACGTTGCGGACATAGGCGTTGACGAGCGAGACCTTCGATAAGCGTAGCGCGCTTGCGTTCATCGTGGCGTTCGGGTTCGTGTCGCTGTTCGCCGACATGGCCTATGAGGGCATGCGCGGCATTTCGGGACCCTATCTCGCCCTGCTGGGCGCGAGCGGCGCGGCCGTCGGCATCATCGCCGGCACCGGCGAATTGTTCGGCTATGTGCTGCGCCTGTTCGCCGGCAAAGCGGCCGAGAAGACGAGCGCCTATTGGGCGATCACGCTGAGTGGCTATGCGGTGCAGATGGCGGCGGTGCCGCTGATGGCGTTCGCCGGGGCGTGGTGGGCGGCCGCGATTCTGATCGTGGTCGAGCGCACCGGCAAGGCGATCCGCAATCCCGCCGCCAATTTCATGATGAGCCGCGCGGGCCACGAGATCGGCCAGGGCTGGGCGTTCGGTTTGCACGAGGCGCTGGATCAGACCGGCGCGCTGGTGGGGCCGCTGATTGCGGCGCTGGTTCTGGCGCATCACGGCCAATACCGGGACGCGTTCCTGTGGCTCGGCATTCCGGCCGTCTTGACGCTGCTCACCGTCATCGGCCTGCGCCTCAATTTCGGCTTCGCGGGCACGCTCGCGCAAGCGCCCGAGGATGCCACGCGCGACGGCAAGCTCTCGCGCGCGTTCTGGCTTTATACGGCGAGCGCGGGCCTGATCGCATTCGGCTTCGCGGATTGGCCGCTGATCGCCTACCACTTTGCCAAGGCGGACATCGTCTCGCAGCCGGTCGTGCCGGTGCTCTATGCCGTGGCCATGGCGGGATCGGGCGCCGGCGCGCTTGTCATGGGGCGCGCCTTCGATGCGCGCGGCTTCGGTGTCTTGATCCCTGCCGTTCTGGTGGCTGCCGCAGTGGCGCCGATGGCGTTCCTGGGCCATGGCTGGGCCGCCATGCTGGGCGCGGTGCTGTGGGGCGTGGTGCTGGGCGCGGAGAATTCCGTGCTCACCGCGGGCGTGGCGCGGCTGGTGCCGGAAGCCGCGCGCGCCGGCGCCTATGGCATGTTCTCGGCTGTGTTCGGCATCGCCTGGTTCGCCGGTTCGGCGCTTCTGGGCGTGCTGTACGATGTGTCGTTTCCGGCGCTCGTGGCGGTCTCGGCGGCGAGCGAATTGGCGGCGATTCTGCCCTTGATCGCGCTCCTGCGCGGAGCCAAAACCGCCTGATTCCCCGCGGCTTTACGGGGGCATCCGCCCCCGGTATGAAGCGCGCCTCATGACCGCGCTTTCCCACATCCGCAACTTCTCCATCGTCGCCCATATCGACCATGGCAAATCGACGCTGGCCGACCGGCTGATCCAGGAGACCGGCGGGCTTTCCTTGCGCGAGATGAAGGAGCAGGTGCTCGATTCCATGGAGCTCGAGCGCGAGCGCGGCATCACCATCAAGGCGCAGACCGTGCGCCTGGAATACAGGGCCAAGGACGGCGGGATTTATGTCCTCAATCTCATGGACACGCCGGGGCATGTCGACTTCGCCTATGAGGTGAGCCGGTGCCTGGCGGCTTGCGAAGGCGCGCTTCTGGTGGTGGACGCGAGCCAGGGCGTGGAGGCGCAGACGCTGGCCAACGTCTACCAAGCCATCGATGCCGGGCTCGAGATCGTGCCGGTGCTGAACAAGATCGATCTGCCGGCGGCGGAGCCGGCGCGCATCCGCCAGCAGATCGAGGACGTGATCGGACTGGATGCTTCCGAAGCCATCGAGATCTCCGCCAAAACCGGCCTGAACATCGACGCGGTGCTGGAAGCGGTGGTGCATCGCTTGCCGCCGCCCAAGGGCCGGCGCGAGGCGCCGCTGAAGGCGCTATTGGTGGATAGCTGGTACGACTCCTATCTCGGCGTCGTCGTGCTGGTGCGCATCGTCGACGGCACGCTGAAGCGCGGCCAGAAGATCCGCATGATGGCGCCGGATGCCGTCTATCAGGTCGAACAAGTGGGCGTGTTCACGCCCAAGAAGACGCCGGTGGACGAGCTTGGACCCGGCGAAGTGGGCTTCCTCACCGCCGCCATCAAGCAGGTGGCCGACACGCAAGTGGGCGACACCATCACCGACGAGAAGCGCGGCACCGCCGAGGCGCTTCCCGGCTTCAAGCCGGCGCAGCAGGTGGTGTTCTGCGGGCTCTTTCCCGTCGATGCGGCGCAGTTCGAGGATCTGCGCGACGCGCTGGCGAAGCTGCATCTGAACGATGCGAGCTTCACCCATGAAACCGAAACATCGGCCGCGCTCGGATTCGGCTTCCGCTGCGGGTTCTTAGGCCTGCTGCATCTGGAGATCGTGCGCGAGCGGCTGGAGCGCGAATTCAATCTCGAGCTCATCACCACCGCGCCGAGCGTGATCTATCGCATCCACATGACTGACGGCACGATGAAGGAATTGCACAATCCGGCCGACATGCCGGATGTGATGAAGATCGCCTTCATCGAGGAGCCGTGGATCAAGGCGACCATCCTGGTGCCGGACGAACATCTGGGCGCGGTGCTCAAGCTGTGCGAGGACCGGCGCGGACGGCAGGTGGAGCTCACCTATGCCGGCAGCCGTGCCATGGTCGTCTATAGGCTGCCGCTGAACGAAGTGGTGTTCGATTTCTACGACCGGCTGAAGAGCGTGAGCCGCGGCTATGCCAGCTTCGACTATCACATCGAAGGTTACGAAGAAGGCGATTTGGTGAAGATGTCGATCCTGGTCAATGGCGAGCCGGTGGACGCGCTGTCGATGATCGTCAACCGCACCCGCGCCGAGGCGCGCGGCCGCTCCATGTGCGAGAAGCTGAAAGATCTCATCCCGCGTCACCTGTTCCAGATTCCGATCCAGGCGGCCATCGGCGGCAAGATCATCGCGCGCGAAACCATTTCGGCGCTCAGGAAGGACGTGACCGCCAAATGCTATGGCGGCGACATCACCCGTAAACGAAAACTCTTGGACAAGCAGAAGGAAGGCAAGAAGAAGATGCGCCAGTTCGGCAAGGTCGACATCCCCCAGGAAGCCTTCATCGCCGCGCTGAAGATGGATGGGGATTGATGGTGGTCGAGTCGCGCGTTCATCTCATCTGCGGCTCGACCGGCGCGGGCAAAACCACTTATGCCAAGGCGCTCAGCGCGCGGATCGGCGCGGTGCATTTCTCCATCGATCAGTGGATGGCCCGGCTCTATTGGCCCGATGCCGCGATGCCTATCGATCCCGCCTGGGCGATGGAACGGGTCGAGCGCTGCACGGCGCAAATCCTGACAATGGCGAAGCAAGTTGCCTTGGCCGGCACGCCGGTCGTGCTCGATCTCGGTTTCAGCACGCGCGAACAGCGCTCACGCGCGGCGGATGACGCGCGCGCAGCGGGATTGGCCGCGAAGCTTCACTTCGTGGACGTGTCGGCCGAAGAGCGCTGGCGCCGCGCCCAAGCCCGCGAATCCACGCCCGCCGACGAGCACCGGCTGCCCTTTGCCATCGACCGCGCGATGTTCGATTACGTGGAGTCGATCTTCCAACCGCCGGACGCCGCGGAAATGGCGGCACTCAATGGCGTGCGCGTAACGGGGTAGAGAAACCCTGCGGCCGCGTTTGCGCGGAATTTTTTGCGGGGAGGTTGAGCTGGCGAGAGAAATAGTGGAGTGGCCCGAGCCCGGCCGGCAGAAGACTCATAACGTTCGAAGCGGGACTATTATCGTGCCCTTGACTTCATCTATACTTTGCCGGGATCAGGGGGAGAACGGTCATGCCGGGCGAGGGTTCGCCACCGGAAGTTGGCGGCAAATACGGCAAGTTCCTCAACGCGTCCACCGCTACGGCAACGTTGATCGGCACGGCGCTGGGCATTTTTGTCACCACTGCCGGCGGTCTCGCAAATGTGGTCATCTCTTGGATCGATCACACTTCCACCACGCAAATCGCCGAGCAAAAGGCGCATGATGAGCACGTTCTGATCGTCTACAACGCCATGACCGAGGCGTTGGACAAGAAGGATCACGGCCGGCAAATGCTGTCGCTGGCCTTGGGCAAGGCCCTGCTGAGCGACAAGTCCGACCAGGGCCTGTTGGTAGGCATCTTCACCGTCATCGGCGACCACACCGACAGCCACTCGGTGAAGGTGGCCGCCGACGAACAGCGTTTTCAGGCCGAACAGGCGGAGCCCCCGCCGGCGCCGCCCGCGGCGGCGCCCAGCACTCTCCCGCTCGGCGCCTATAACGTCGATAGTTTCTGGTGCGAGTCCTCCGGCGACGCGGCCCGCAACGCTGCCGACGACGTGGTGGGCGTGGTGTCGGCGATGACCGCGGGGCGCGTGCGCGAACGAATCCTTCCCGCCTCCCGCAACACCGCCAGTGCCGGCTACGGCATTTCCGGCGTTCAAGTGCGCTTCGAGGCGCCGGTCGAAACCGGGGTTGCGGACAAGCTGGCGGCGGCCATCAAGGCGAAAATCGCGGCCGACGGCATCGCGGACGCCGTGCTGACGCATCCGGTTGGCTTTCATACGCCCAACTACGTCAGCGTCTTCGTTTGCCCGGCGAATCCGGGCAATTGACGAAACGCCTTCTACGGAATCAATATCGTGGCACCCGTTGTCGCGCGGCTGTGCAGCGCTTCGTGCGCCTTCGCCGCGTCCGCCAGCTTGAAGCGCTGATGGATCTGCACTTTCACGATGCCCTTTGAAATGACATCGAACAGATCGTCGGCGGTTTCCTGCAGCTCCTGGCGATTGCGCGCGTAGTGGAACAGCGTCGGCCGCGTCAGATAGAGCGAGCCTTTCGCCGACAGGATGCCCGGCGCAAACGGCGGCACCGCCCCGCTCGCATTGCCGAAGCTCACCACCATGCCGCGCACGGCGAGGCAATCGAGCGAGCCATCCCAGGTGTCCTTGCCGATGCCGTCATAGACCACGGGAACGCCATCCGGCGCGATCGCGCGCACGCGCTTCACCCAATCCGGTGCCCGTGTGTTCACCACATGCGCGCAGCCATATTCTTTTGCCAACGCGATCTTGTCGTCCGATCCCACCGAGCCGATGACCACCGCGCCCAGATGCCTCGCCCATTGGCAGGCGATGGAGCCCACGCCGCCCGCGGCCGCGTGATAGAGAATGGTTTCGCCGGGTTTGACCCTGTAGGTGCGCTTCAACAGATATTGCGCCGTCATGCCCTTCAGCATGGAGGCGGCGGCGACTTCGTCGGAAATGCCCGCCGGCAGCTTGACCAGGCGATCGGCGGGGACATTGCTCGCCTCGGCATAGCCGGCGAAGCCGAAGGTGCAGAAGCCCGCGCGGTCGCCGGGCTTGAATTGGGTGACGCCGTCGCCCACCGCCTCGACCACGCCGGCGGCCTCGCCGCCCAGGCCCGACGGCAGCGAGATCGGATAAAGGCCCGAGCGGTGATAGGTGTCGATGAAATTGACGCCGATGGCGGTGTGCTTCAGCCGCACCTGGCCGGGGCCGGGCGGCGGCAACTCCACATCCACATAGTTCAGAACCTCGGGCCCGCCGGTCTTCTCGAAACGGATCGCGTGCATCGAACTTATTTCCCTCTTGCCGGGGCCCTGCCCCAATAATTCCAGCCGGACCAAGCCTTTATTCGTTTTCCGGAATCGCCTGCCCCCCCTCCCTCCCCCCGGCACTCGGGCGGTCGGGCGGGGCTGGCGGTCCCGCCAACATGGCGCTTGGGGTAGCGAAATCAAGCGCCGTCAGTTCAGCGTCTTCACCGCGAGCGGCACCGGCTGGTCGCTGTCTTCGACGGTGAATTTGAGCCGGCCGATGACGTGGCCGTCGGCGGTGTCGACGTCGACGCGCCACAGGCCGGGTTCCGGCGCATGCTTGACGCTGTAGCCGCGATAGCCGCCGTCGCGGCCGCCATGGATGGAATAGACCACGCGGCTGACGCTGCGCCAGACCTTCGCCTTGGCATCGTAACGCTGCCAATCGTGCACGATTTCGGTCGACAGCGCGATCGGCGCGAACACGGCGCTGTAGAAATAGAGCGGCGCGCCTTGCTTCACATGGACGGTCTTCGGGACGAACGCGCCGGTGAACCACGGCTCGGCCTCGGCCTCGGCGGTGTAGCGGTCGTCCGCCTTGACGACGTGGTGATAGATGCCCTCGTCCGCCAGCGCGAGCGGCAGAGGCGGCAGAATGCCGGTGAAATAGAACGCATTCAGCACCGCATAGACCGCGGCCGCGCCGCCCAGCACCGGCCAGCGCGCGGCGCGCCATTGCTCGCGGCCGGTGTTCGCAACCAGCCACAGGAACAGCGCGAACGCGCCGAGCGCGATGCCGCCGCTCAAGAGAAAGGTGAAGCGGCCGATGCTGTGGGTGAGGATCGGCACGGTCAGGATGGCGTAGGAGAAGAGCGCGAAGAAGAACAGGATCGCCGTCAGGATCAGGCGGTCGAGATATTTCTTGAACACCTCGTTGGCGATCAGGATGACGGCCAGCACCATGAGGAACGGCCAGGCCTCGGCGAACACCGCGCCGCGCGAATAGAACACCAGGAACGCGCTCCACAATCCGCCGAGCGCGAATTGCGCCGCCATCGGCAGGATGCCGTGCCAGCGCGGCAGCGGCTTGCCTTCGCCCGCGCGGCGCATGAAGAGATGCAGCAACAGGATCGCCGCCGCCGCCAGCACCAGATAGCCGATGAAGATCGCCTGGGTGTTGGGCAAATCGATGCGGCGGAAGGTGACGTCGTCGAACGCAAATCCGCCCACCATGCCGGCGCCGGAAAGCTGGCGCTCATAGCGGTTGACGAAGGCGAGAAGCGTCTGGATCAGTTCGCGCATGGGGCGGGTGCGGACGAAGCGGCGGAATTTGACTCAAGCCCGCGCGGCTCGCAATGGCGCACTCAACTCAAATGCTGCCGGAAGAACGTGGCGGTGCGGGTGTTGGCGAGGTCGGCGCAGGCTTTGTCGTAATGGGCGCCGCCTTCGCGCGCGAACGCGTGGTCCATGCCGGGATAGGTGTGGATGGCGACATGGGGATTGGCTTTCAATCCCTCCACGATCAGCTTTTGCGCCTCGGGCGGCACGAATTGGTCCTTGCCGGCGATGTGCAGCATCAGGGGCTTCGTTATGGTCTTGGCCTCGTCGAGCTTGGTCTGGATGTTCACGCCGTAATAGCCGACGGAAGCATCGCTGTCGGTGCGGCAGGCGGTCAGATATGCGAGCAGCCCGCCCAGACAATAGCCGACCGCGCCCGCCTTGCCGGTGCAGCCGTCAAGGCCGCGCAGATGGGCCAGCGCCGCCTGGATGTCGGCGACGCCGGCATCGGGATCGAACGCATTCATCAAGCCGAAGGCGCGTTTCCATTCGGCGTCGGTCTTGTCGGTCAGCTCCACGTCCGGTTCCAGCCGCCAGAACAGATCCGGACACAGCGCGAAATAGCCGCGCGCGGCGAACGCGTCGGCCACCCCGCGCATCACCGCGTTCACGCCGAAAATCTCCTGAATGATGACGAGCCCCGGGCCGCGCCCGGCATCGGGCGAAGCGAGATAGCCGGAGAAGGGCCCGTCCGGCCCCTGGATGGTGACCTTGCCCGCCATGTTGTCCTCGCCTCCGTTCCGCGCCGGCCGCAAGGTTAACGCGACTTGCGCGCCGCTGTCATGCCGTGCCGGACGGGCGCTGGGGAAGCTGCAAGGCCTGGGATAGCGTCACCGGATTGGTGATCGGCGCCGAACAGGTCTGGCGCTGGCAGAGATAGGCCGTGGGCTGGCCGTTCTCCATGGTCTTGCCGTGCGCCGGGTGGCCTTCGGGGAAGGTCTGGCCCGGCTGCTTGACGATGAGCACCGCGGCGGGCAGCGCCCTGCCCTCCACCGCCGCGATCAGCTCGTGCGTCTTGGGATTGGCGAGGGAACCGATGATGACGATCTGCGCCGACGTGACCACGTTCTCGAAGCCGTTCAAATAGGTCGCCATGGATTGCGGCACGCGTTCGAGCTCGCTGGCGAAGGCCTGCAGCATCGCGTTGCTGCGCTCGCGATAGGATTGCTCGTTGGTCGCCAGATAGAGCTTGCACAGCACCTGGACCATGATGCCATTGGCACTGGGCGTGGCCTGGTCGAAGACGAAGCGCGTGCGCACGATCAGCGGATCGGCTTCGTCGCCGGTCTGGAAATAGCCGCCGTTCTGCATGTCCCAGAAATGTTCGTTCAGCGTGCGCACCCAGGCGTGGGCGTGCTGCAGATATTTTTCGTCCGCCGTCGCTTCCCACAGCGCGATCGCCGCGCGCGCCATCTGCGCATAATCTTCGGAGAAGCCTTGCGCGCCGCGCTTGCCGTCGCGCCAGGAATGATGGAGCCGCTCGCCTTCGCCCAGCGCCTTGACCACGAAATCGAAGGCGCGGATCGCGGCCGCGGTCCATTGCGCATTGCGGAACACCGCGCCGGCCTTGGCGAGGGCGGCGATCATCATCCCG
>Ga0335083_10006898_pt1 | contig 14078 bp, 12 predicted proteins | sample Lox_Sample_42_FD_206716 | JGI IMG/M metagenome (GOLD analysis project Ga0335083, IMG submission 206716) | Soil microbial communities from Loxahatchee National Wildlife Refuge, Florida, United States - Lox_Sample_4.2 | ecosystem: Environmental > Terrestrial > Soil > Wetlands | place: USA...
TATGCCGGGAATGCCAGCATCCCGATTATGATCACCGAAACCAATTCGGTGTCATCCAATCCCGGTAAGCAGACACTGAGCATCGTCAACGCCCTCTACCTCGACCAGGACTATCTGGGCTGGCTGTCCAGTGGAGTGACCAGCGTGGATTGGTGGCAAATCCACAACAACATGGTCACCACCGGCGACAACGAATCCTCGCTGTATGGCACGGCGAACTACGGCGACTACGGCGTGCTCTCCGACGCCACCTGTGGCACGATCGGCGGCGCGCAGGTCTGCGAGCCGCCTGCCGACACGCCGTTCCCTGCCTACTACGGCCTCAAGCTGCTCGGCCAGTTCATCCAGCCGGGGGACACCCTGGTCCCGGCCAGCTCAAGCCAGCCGCTGCTGCAGGCCTATGCGGTCAAGGCGGCCGACGGCTCTCTTCGGGTGCTGCTGGTCAACGACGACCCCAGCAACAGCTACACGGTCGGTCTCAGCTACGCCGGGTTCACTCCCGGCGCAGCCGCGCCATCGGTGTCCACGCTCGCCCCGCCCGGCAGCGAGATCACGGCCAGCAGCGCCGGCACCGCCACCGCCCAGACGATCGCGCCGTACTCGGCTGCCATGATCACCCTCCAGCCGGCCAGCAGCAGCCCCAGTCCCTCACCCAGCCCGAGCCCCTCACCCACCGCCACAAGCACCGCTAGCTGCCACGTCAGCTACGCCACGCAGAGCCAGTGGCCCGGCGGGTTCGTCGCGGATGTCACGCTGACCAACACCGGCACCGCCGCCTGGACGGGCTGGAACGTCGGCTTCAGCTACCCCGGCGACCAGAAGATCACGAGTTCCTGGAATACGGGCACCCTCAGCCAATCGGGCGCCAGCGTGACCGCCACCAATGCCGTCTACAACGCAACCGTCCCGGCTGGCGGGAGTACCTCATTCGGCGTGCAGGGCACCTGGACCAGCAGCGACGCCGCGCCGGCCAGCTTCACCGTCAACGGCGCCGCCTGTTCCTGACCCACCGGAGACCGGTCAGGACAGCGCCAGCAGCAGGGGCTTCGCTCTCGCCAGCCGGCTTGCCCGGGGCCGGCCACGGCCCAGGATCGCCGTCGGCCGGTGTCAGTCAAGCCAGGTCAGCTCCTTATCCAAGGCCTGGCTGCCAGCGGCCATGACGACCAAAGCCGATGGAGAAGGGGAGGCGTAAACTACCAATCGGTAACGCTTGACACTGAACCGGTTAAGTGATGTCCTGGGGCCGTCTTCAATAAAATGGTGATCCGCATACCGGATGACCAATAGTCCTGGTCGTGGTGTCAGTATGCCGGGAGGAGTTAGCGTCAACAGTGCTGGAAAGGAAGCCTGTTGAGGAGTCCCCGCAATTCGGTTCTTTCGTCATGCGCATGGAGGTGCACATGAAACGCATCGTGGCGTTAGCCGCATCCGCCGTGACGGCGTTGTCAAGCCTGGTGGCGGTGACCGGTGCCCTGGCCGTGACTGCCGCCGAACCGGCCGCCGCCCTCACCTGCCCCACGGCGAACGGAACGACGATGAGCTGCGGATCTTATACGATCAGCGGGCTCGGCTCGCGTAAGCAGCAGGTGCTGAACGCCGGCGCCAGCGTACTCGACCTGGCCGTCGCCATGCTGGAAACCGACACCATGCAGGCGTCCAGTTACGCTTACGGTGACGGCAAGACCGGGGACTCGGCCAATTTCGGGATCTTCAAGCAGAATTGGTACATGCTGCGCACCTCGTGCAGCTACTTCTCGGGCCAGACCACCAGCCAATACAACAACGGCGCTGTCCTCAACAGCAATCTTAGTGAGGACGTGTCCTGCATCAACCAGGGCCAAAGCCACTATGGGCTGACCCTCTGGTTCGCCGGCCAGCGCGACGGTCAGAGCGGGTTGAGCAACCCGAACCAATCGGTCATCACGGAATATCAGGTAGCGGTCGAGTGGATCGCGTCACAGCTCAACTCCAGCTCATCCAACCTGAGCAATGACACGAGATTCTGGGTCAGCGTGCCGGCTATCTGATACTTCCTTCGCCAAAGCGGGTGCCTTTCACCATGCCGTTCCGGACCGGGCTCGCCACCGGACCCGGTCTGCCGGGTCCCGGTCCGGGATCGCAGCCCATGGCCGTGTCTGCGCCTAGAGGAGACATGACACGTATGTTCAGCAGTCCGCCTGCGGCACACCGGACCATGCTGGCCGGCCTGGCCATGGTGGCCCTGCTGGCCGGGGCGGCCGCCCCGGCCAGCGCGGTTGCTGCCCGCAGTCACGCGGCCGGCCTGCGTCAGGCGGCTCACCCGGACGCGGGCGGCGCCGGCTGGACCGGCACCTGGGCGGCCAGCCCGCAGCAGGCCCGGCCCGCCGGGCTGACCGGTTCCGGCGACCCGACGGTAACCGGATTCAGCGACCAGACGATCCGGGAGATTGTTCACGTCAGCATTGGTGGCTCCGCGCTCCGGTTGCACCTGAGCGACGCGTTCAGCCAGCACCCGCTGCAGGTCGGCGAGGTGACGGTCGCGGCTGAGGGCAGCGGCGCGGCGCTCGCCGGGCCGGCGGCCCTGGCCACCTTCCATGGCCGCCGGCAGGTGACCATACCAGCCGGCGGGAGCGTGGCCAGTGACGCGCTGCGACTGCCGGTCCGGCCCCTGGAAAACCTGGCGGTCAGCATCTACCTGCCGGGGGTGACCGGCCCGACCACGAACCACGACCTGGCCAACCAGGTCAACTATGTCTCGGCACCCGGTAATCACGCGGCGGAGACGGGCGGCCAGTCATTCAGCGGGCAGGCGTACTCCTGGTTCTACCTGTCCGGCGTGGATGTCCGTCCGCAGCCCGCCGCGGTCGGCGCGGTGGTCGTTCTGGGCGACTCCATCACGGATGGCTACCAGTCCACGGTCGGCGCCAATGACCGCTGGCCCGACGTGCTGGCCGCGCGACTGGAGCAGTCCGCCCGGCCGATGGGCGTGCTCAACGAGGGAATCAGCGGCAACCGGGTGCTCGGCGGCTCGTCCTGCTTCGGCGCCAGCGCCCTGTCCCGGCTGGCGGTGGACGTGCTGGAGCAAGCGGGCGCACGGACCGTCATCATGCTGGAGGGCATCAATGACATCGGCTTCCCGACCCAGCCGGACGCCGGGTGCACGGCGCCGAACACCACCGTTACGGCGCAGCAGATCATCGTGGGCTATCAGCAGATCATCGCCCGGGCGCACGCCCGTGGCCTGCGGATCCTGGCCGGCACGCTGACCCCGATCCAGGGTTCCAGTTACTACACGGCGGCCACCGAGCAGGAGCGACTGGCGGTCAACGCCTGGATCCGGCACAGCCATGCCTTCGACGGTGTCATCGATTTCGACAAGGCCGTCCGCGATCCGGCTGACCCGCACTGCCTGCTGCCCGCCTACGATTCTGGCGACCATCTGCACCCGGACGACGCCGGGTACCGCGTGATGGGGGAGGCCGTCAACCTCGCCCTGCTCCGCTAGCGCGCCCCGGCGAACCGGGTTTGCGGCCGACGCCGCCGTGGCTGGATATCGCGTCCGGTGGGGCTACGGTGTCGGGGTCCGGGCGCCACTGGTGCAGTTGGACGATCCCGGGCTCGGCGATGTCGAGCCCGGCGAAAAACCGGGTGACCTCGGCGTGGCTGCGCCGGGTCTGCGGAGTGCTGACGAACTGGTTGTAGCGGCGGGCGGCCTCGGCGGATGCACTGGCCTGGATGTCGCTGGCCGGGTGGGAGATGACCAGGTGGCTTCCGGGCGGCACGGCATCGATCAGCCGGGCCACGATCTCGTACGGGCCGGCTTCGTCGGGGATCAGGTGCAGGATCAGCAGCAGCATGATCGCCACGGGCTGTTCGAAGTCCAGGGTGCGGGCGGCATGGGCCAGGATCGCGCCGGGGTCGCGCAGGTCGGCGTCCACGTAGGCGGTGGCGCCGTGCGGGCCGCTGGCCAGCAGCGCGCGGGCGTGGGTGAGCACGATGGGGTCGTTGTCGACATAGACGACCCGGGACTCCCCGGCGAAGAACTGGGCCACCTCGTGAGTGTTGCTCTGGGTCGGGATGCCGGTCCCGATGTCGAGGAACTGCCGGATCCCGCACTCGACGGCCAGGTAACGGACTGTGCGGGCCAGGAACGCGCGGTTGGCGCGGACGCCGAACAGGATGCCCGGCTGCGCCTCGATCACCTGCCGGGCGGCGATCCGGTCGGCTTCGAAGTTGTCCTTGCCGCCCAGCCAGTAGTCATACACCCGGGCCGAGTGGGCGATGCCGGTGTCAAATCGCGCCAGCGGGCTTGAGTCCTCGGCTGACACAGCCGGATGTGCTGAGGTCTCTTCGGTCACGATCATCTTCTCCGCGGGCATGCAGAAGCGCCGAGGTTAGCCCGTCGGCACGGGCTGCGACACGGCCCTGGCCCTGGACAGGCACCTCCCGCTGGACCTTGACCCCGTCTTTGCGCCCTCGCTAAGTTCGACTATCGGATCTTAACAGACCCGATAGTCGTGCATTGTCTGCTGTCGCGGCGTTGGGCTGTCCGGTGCCGGGGAGCTGGCCCGCCGCACGCCCAGCCGGAGCAGGGAGCAGGGGAGCAGCACATGATCGTCGATACCCACGTCCATGTCGTGACGGCCGACCGGGATCAATACCCGGCCCGGGACGACCCGCCAGCCTGGCCGGAAGTCACCGGCACCGGGCTCCTCGCGGACATGGATGCGGCCGGTGTCGGCCGGGCGATGCTGGTGCAGAGCTATTTCACCTACGGCTTTGACAACAGCTACGCGATCGATTGCGCGGCCGCACATCCCGGCCGGTTCCAGGTCGTCTGCGTCATCGACCAGACCGCCGGGGACGCCCCGGAGATCCTGACCCGCCTGGTCCGGGAGCACGGCGTGCGGGGAGTGCGCCTGATGCCGAAGGGATTCCCAGAAGGAGTGCTGCACGATCCCCGGACATTCCCGGTGTGGCAGCGGGCCGGCGAACTCGGCATTCCGGTCACCGTCGCCGCGGAGATTCAGCACGTTCCCGACATGCCGGCCGTCGTGGAGCGTTTCCCTGAGGTCACGGTGTGCTTCGAGCACATGTGGGGGATCGAGGTGGACCAGCCGCCGTTCCCGCAGTTGGAGCCGGTGGTGGCGCTGGCCCGCTTCCGCAACGTGCATCTCAAGCTCGCGCCTAACAACAGCTTTGCGGCGCGGGAGGCGGGCATCCCGCCGCGTGCCCTGTTCGGTCATCTGATCGCTCACTTCGGCATCGAGCGGCTGATGTTCGGCTCCAACTATCCGGCGCATCCGGCTAGGTTCGGCGGCTACCAGGACCGGCTGGCCGTCATGTCCGAAGCCGTCGCCTATCTTCCCGACGCCGACCGCGAGGCATTCCTCGGCGGGAACGCGGCCCGGCTCTGGCCGGCTGCGGCTGAGCGGGCGAGCACCGCATGACGGACAGGATGGGTCAGGAGGCCACTGTGCTCGAAGATGAATTGCCCACCCGCCATGTGCTGACGCTGGCCATCGCGCAGCGCCTGGTGGCCGCTGGCCTCGCGCAGGCCGAGCAGCGGGGCCTGAACCATCTGGTGATCGGCGTGTGCGACGAGGCCGGCCGGCTGATCTCGTTCGCCCGGCAGGACGCCGCTGAACCCGCCGCGATCGACATGTGCCTGGCCAAGGCGCGGACCGCCGCCATCTTCACCCGGCCGACGAAGGAGTGGAAAGAGCGGCTCCTGGCCGGGAACACCTGGGTGCTCGGCATGCCGAACATGCACCCGATCGAAGGCGGGCAGAACATCGTGGTGGCCGGGCAGACGGTGGGCGGGCTTGGTATCGCCGGAGGTTCGGGTGTGCTGGATACCGAGATCGGCCAGGCCGCCCTGGCGGAAGTGATCCGCACCGGCCCGGGCACTTCGTGACCGGGCCGCGCACACCGGCCCCCGGCCGGTTGCCACCGGTCGACGAGGCACACCTGGACGACGAGCGCCGCGCGGTGATCCAGCAGGTGGCCGCCGGGCGCGGCCGGATCCCCACGCCCTACCGGGTCTGGGTGGCCAGCCCCGCGCTGGCTCGCCGGCTGCACCCACTGGGCCAGTATCTGGCCGGGCTGACCAGCCTGACCAAACCGGAAGCGGAGATCGTGATCCTGTCCGCGGCACGGCGGTGGGGCGGGGACTACGTGCTCGCCGTGCACGCCCGGGAGGCGGATGATGCCGGGCTCGATGCCAGCGTGGTAGCGGCGATCGCCGCCGGGCATGCCGCCGAGCCCGCGGACCCGCGCCAGCGGGCCGTCGCCGACATGATGGCCGCGCTGGGGAGCGATAGCACGCCGCCGGATGGCATATTCGACGCCGCTGTGGCCATGCTTGGGCACGGCGGGGTGGCGGAAGCCCTCGCGCTGGCCGGTTACTTCACTGCGGTCGCCCTGGCCATGAAGATGTACGCGGTACCGCTGCCCGCCGAATGAGAACTCATGCCCGAGACGTCAAAGACGGCTGATCAGGCGCTGGCCCTGCTCACCGCGGTGTCTGAGTACCAGCCGGTTACCGCGGGGGAGTTGTGCCGGCGGTTGTCCATGAACCGGACCATCGCGTACCGGCTGCTGGCCACCCTGCACCAGCGTGGTTTCGTCCGGCGTGCGGGCGAGCGCTACGTGCTCGGGCCGGCGGTCGCACACCTGGTATCCCGGGTGGAACCGGCCCTGCGCGACGCCGCCCGGCCGGTGATGCGCCAGCTGTGTGCCGAGGTCGGTGAGACGGTGGTGCTCCAGGTGGTCGATGGTGACCAGGCGGTGATCCTGGATCAGGTCATTGCCCGCCAGCACGTGGTCCGGGTGGAGCAGAACCTGATCGCCCGTCATCCGCTGCTAGCGGGGGCCAGCGGCCGGGTGCTGCTCGCCCATCAGCCGCCGCGGGCCCGGGAGCGCCTGCTGGCCCGCTTGGCCCGCCCGGAGCAGGTCGCGAGCCTGGCCGCCGACCTCGCGCGGATCCGCCGGACCGGGTATGAGACGTCCCGCGATGAACTGCAACTGGGTGTGCACGCCATCGCCGCCCCGGTGTCCGGGGCCGACGGGACCGTGATCGCGGCGCTGACCATCCTGATCCCGGTTGGCCGGGCCGGCCGCATCATCGAGCACAGGGACGCGCTGATCGAGGCCGCCCGGGAAATCCGGGTGTCACCTGAGGCGGCGGAAGCCACTGGGGGGTAAGTCGCAGTTGGCTCCGCTTCCGGGCTGGCCCACGGCCGCGCCGCCGGCCACTCAGGGTCCGTCCCCGGCTTCCCCGATGCCGAGCGCGATGGTCTTCGTCTCCAGGTAGGCCTCGATGCCCTCATGGCCGCTCTCCCGGCCCAGCCCGCTGGCCTTCACCCCGCCGAACGGCGCCTCGGTGCTGGCGATCTTGCCTGAGTTCACCGCCACCATGCCATATTCCAAGGCCTCACTGACCCGGACGGCCCGGCTCAGATCCCCGGTGAACAGGTAGGCGGCGAGGCCCTGGGTAACGTCATTGGCCCGGGCGATGGCCTCGGTCTCGGTGCCGAAGGGGAGCAGCGGGTAGACCGGGCCGAACGTCTCCTCGGCCAGGGCGATGGCGTTATCCGGCACCCCGGCCAGCACCGTGGGCGGGAAGAAGTACCCGCTGGGCCGGCTGTCCAGCCGTGCGCCGCCGGTGAGGACCCGCGCGCCGGCCCTGACGGCGTCGGCGATGTGCCGTTCCACCTTGTCCAGGCCCTGCCGGTCGATCAGCGGGCCCATCGTGACGCCCGGCTCGGCGCCGTCGCCCACCCGGACCGACGCGAGCCGCCGGGTCAGCGTCTCCGTCACTCGCTCCAGTGCCTCGCGCTGCACGTAGATGCGGTTCGGGGCCAGGCAGTTCTGGCCGGCCATCTGGGTCTTGAGCGCGACCAGCTCGGCGACGGCCAGCTCCGGATCGGCGTCGGCGAAGATGATAGCCGGGGCGTTCCCGCCCAGTTCCAGAGTCAGGTTCTTGACCGTGCCCGCGCACCCGGCGAACAGCCGCTGCCCCACCTCGGTGGAGCCGGTGAAGGAGAGCTTGCGGACCCGGGCGTCCGCCAGCAGGACCTCCGCGACGGCGGCCGGGTCGGCCGTGGTCACCACGCTGACCACGCCGGGCGGCAGGCCCGCCTCGGCCAGCAGGCCGGCGAAGGCCAGGGCCACCAGCGGGGTCTGCTCGGCCGGCTTGAGCACGACTGTGCACCCGGCCGCCGCCGCGGCGGCCGCCTTACGCGGCAGGGCCAGCAGCGGGATGTTCCAGGGGGTGATCGCGGCCACCACACCCACCGGTTGCTTGATCGTCAGCAGGCGGCGGCCCGGCATCGGGTCCGGGATCGTCTGGCCGTAGGCGCGGCGTCCTTCCTCGGCGAACCAGAACATCGCCTCGGCCGCCAGCATCACCTCGAACCGTGCCTCGCCCAGCGGTTTTCCCTGCTCTGCGGTGATCAGCGCGGCCAGACCGGCGGCCCGCTCCAGCACGAGCTCCCCGGCCCGGCGGATGATCCGGCCGCGGGCGGCCGCGGGGGTGCGCCGCCAGCCTGGGAGGGCGGCCGCGGCCGAGTCCACCGCCGCGGTCATGTCCGCCGCCGAGCAGTCCGGGGCCTGGCCAACCGTTGCCCCGGTGGCCGGGTTGATGCTGGCGAAGGTCGGCCCGGAGGTGGCCCCCGGCACCATCGCGTCTCCCGCCGTCACGCCGTTCTCCTCCTGGTAGCTCAGAGCCCGCTTGCTCAGCTTCCGGGCCGGCCCGGCGCGGTGAACCCGTCGGCGCCCACAGTGACCTCGGCCACCTGCTGCTCCTCGGTGACCGGCACCGGGCTGCCGTCCAGGCCGAGCACCGTGGTCGCCTCGGTGTACCAGGATGGGATCACGGCGTTGCCCCAGAAGTCCCGGCGCCGGGGATCGCGCACGTCCCAGCGCAGCACCGGGTGATCCGGGTCGCCGGTGAAGTAGTCACTGGTGTAGATCTCCACCCGGTGCCCGTCGGGATCGCGCAGGTAGACGTAGAACGCGTTCGACACCCCGTGCCGCCCGGGCCCCCGCTCGATATGGCCCTCCTCGTGCAGCGAGCCGAGGATGTCGCAAATCCGCAGCACCTGGTGCGACTCGTGCGCGAAGAAGCCGAGATGGTGCAGCCGCGGCCCGGCGCCGCCGGTGAACGCGATGTCGTGCACCGTCTGCTTGCGGTACATCCAGGCCGCATACAGCGTCTGGCCGTCCTCGATGGTCTCGGACAGGCCGAAGCCGAGCGAAGAGTAGTGGTCATAGGCCTGCCGCACGTCCGGCACCACGATGTTGAAGTGGTCCATCCGGGCTACCTCGGCGCCGCGCCGCAGGTCGTAGCGCTGCTGCAGCCGGGCCGCGTGCTCGGCGTAATGGAAGAACTCAACGGTGAAGCCGAGCGGGTCGGTGGCCCGGACCGCGTCGCCGATGCCGGCCGTGGCGCCGGCTGGCACCCGGGCCACCGGGCAGCCCAGGCCGGCGTAGAACTCGCGCGCGCGGGCCAGGTCGGCGGGGGAGCGGACGCGGAACGCCAGCCGCCCGGCCGCCGGCGCCGGGCCCTCCCGCAGGATCAGGTTATGGTGGGTCAGCTCGTCGTACCCGCGCAGGTACAGCACGCCGGGCGCGGCCTCGGTGATCACGAAGCCGAGCAGTTCGGCCCAGAACCAGCGGGACCGCTCCAGGTCGGTGACGATCAGCTCGGCGTAAGCCGCCCGGACGATGTCCGGCGGCACGGGGCCGGGCCGGGCCGGGCCTGGCCCGGGTGGGACGTCGGCATCCATGATCAGGCTCCGTCCAGTCCGAAACGGGGCACGTGCGTATCGCCCAGGGCGACGTGCACGATGCGCGACTCGGTGTAGAAATCCAGGCTGTGCGGCCCGCCCTCGCGGCCCAGGCCGCTCGCCTTGACCCCGCCGAACGGGGTCCGCAGATCCCGCACATTATGCGAGTTCAGCCAGGTCATGCCAGCATCGACCCGGGCGGCGAGGCGGTGGGCGCGGCGCAGGTCTGACGTCCAGATGTAGGCGGCCAGCCCGTAGTCGGTGTCGTTGGCCAGCGTGACGGCTTCCTCCTCGGTGCCGAACGGGGTCACGCACACGACCGGGCCGAAGATCTCCTCACGGAAGATCCGCATGCCGGGGTGCACGTCCGCGAAGACCGTCGCCGCCAGATAGTTCCCGTCCGGCTGGCCCTCGGGCCGCCCGCCGCCCGCCACCAGGCGGGCGCCTTCCTCCAGCCCGGACCGCACATAGCCGAGCACGCGCTGGTAGTGCTCGGGGTGGACCAGGGCGCCGATCTCGGTATCCGGGTCGGCCGGGCGCCCGACCCGGATCCGGCTGGCCCGCTCGGCGAGCCGCCGCACGACCTCGGGATAGACCGGCCGCTCGGCCAGGATGCGCGAGCCGGCCGTGCACCGCTCGCCGTTCAGTGAGAACACGCCGAACAGGGCGCTGTCTATGGCCTGGTCCAGGTCGGCGTCCTCGAAGATGAGGCACGGGGACTTGCCGCCCAGTTCCATCGACAGCCCCTTGAGGCTGGCCGCCGCCGATTCCATGATCAGCCGGCCGGTGCTGGTCTCGCCGGTGAACGAGATCCGCCGGACCCCCGGATGGGCCACCAGCGCGGCCCCTGCCACCTCGCCGATGCCGTGCACCATGTTGAACACCCCGGGCGGCACGCCCGCCTCGGTCATGATCTCGGGCAGCAGGCTGGCCGACAGCGGGGTCCACTCCGCCGCCTTGAGCACGACCGGGCAGCCGGCCGCCAGGCTCGGCGCCAGCTTCCAGGTCTCCAGCATGAACGGGGTATTCCAGGGAGTGATCAGGCCGGCCACCCCGGCCGGAATGCGCAGCACATAGCCGAGCTGCGAACTGCCGGTCCGGAAAGCATCCTCGTGCAGGGTCACGCTTAGGTCCGCGAAGAACCGGAAGTTCTCCGCGGCCCGGGCCGCCTGGCCACGGGCCTGGGTGATAGGCAGGCCGGTGTCGAAGGCCTCCAGTTCGGCGATCCGCTCACCGCGAGCTTCGATCCCGTCGGCGACCCGGTTGAGGATCCGGGCCCGCTGCCGGGCGGCCAGGCCGGCCCATGCGCCGTCGGCCAGCGCGCCCTGCGCGGCTTGCACCGCCCGCCCGATATCCGCCGGGCCCCCGGCGGCGGCCTGGGCGTAGGGGGTATTAGTCACCGGGTCGGCCACGGCGAACGTGGCCCCGTCCGCGCTCGGCGTCCAGCCCCCGCCGATGAAGTGATCGAGACGGCCGGGCAGCCCCGGGGGAGCGTCCGCGGCCGGGCTCAGTGCCGTTGCCACTGTCCGCCCTCCCTGTCAGCCATCCGCCGCGGCGGTCCCGGCCGCGGCGCCGTCCACGGTCACCAGCCTGCGCATCACGGCGCCCAGCGCCGGCGCCCCGGCCTGGAGCAGTTCGGTGATCCGCGCCTGCCCGGCCTCGCTGACCGGGGCGAGCGGGGGCCTGACGTGCCCGGAGCCGAGCAGGCCGGCCTGCTCCAGGACCCATTTCGCGGGGGCCGGGTTGGTCTCGGTGAAGATCAGGTCAACCAGCGGGTGCAGCGCGTAGTGCAGCTCCCGGGCCGCCTCCTGGCGCCCGGCCATCCACAGCTCGTACATGGCGGCGACCGCGCCTGGCGCGATGTTGGCCACCGCGCTGACAAAGCCAACCCCGCCCAGCGCCAGCAGCGGCAGGCAGAGCAGCTCGATCCCGGACCAGACCAGGGTGTCCCGCCCGCACACGTGCAGCACGCGGGAGAAGTGCTCGAAGTCCCGGGTAGTTTCCTTGATCCCGACGACATTGGAGAAGCGCCGGCGCAGTCGCGCCAGGGTCTCCGGTGCGACGTCCACGGCAGTGCGGGACGGCACGTTGTACACCACGATGGGCAGCCCCGGGTTCTCTCCCGCGACCGTGGCGTACCACTGGTACAGGCCCTCCTGGGTCGGCCGCGCGTAATAAGGGGTAATCACCAGCGCCGCGTCAGCCCCCAGCTCAGCCGCGGCCGCGGTGAGCCGGATCGTCTCCTCCAGGCGGGCGCTGCCCGTGCCGGGCAGGAACGGGACGCGGTCGGCGATGACCTCGGCGGCGGTGGCCATGGCACTGATCCGCTCGGCGGAGCTCTGCGCACTCGGCTCGCCGGTCGAGCCGCCCAGGGAAATGCCGTGCGAGCCCTCGTCCAGCTGCCAGGCGATGAGCCGCCGGAGCCCGTCGGCGTCCAGCTCCCCTTCTTTGCTGAACGGAGTCACGACGGGGGCAATGGAGCCGCGCAGCTGCGTGGGGTCGGAGCGGAATCTCATGGCCGTGCCGTCCCCCCGGATGTGCTGCCGCTCATGACCCGGCCTTCCTGGCCAGCCACGCCCGGTAGCGGGCCTGCCATTCGCTGCCCAGTGGGTACAGGCCCTCGATACCCGCCCCGCTGGCCACCTGTTCAGTGATGAATTCCTCCTGCCGCTCCTGCTCGGCGGCGTCGGCGGCGACCTCGGCGGCCAGCCCGGCCGGCACCACCAGTACCCCGTCGGCGTCCCCGATCAGCAGGTCACCCGGCAGGATGGCGACGCCCGCGCAGGCCACCGCGGCGTTCATCTCCCAGGGGACGTGACGCCTGCCCAGCACCGCCGGGTGCACCGACCGGTAGTAGGTGGGGATGTCCAGTTCGGCCAGCCGGGCGCTGTCCCGGATCGCGCCGTCGGTGATGATCCCGGCCGCCCCGCGGGTCTGGGCCCGCAGGGCGAGGATGTCGCCGATGGTGCCCGCGGCCGGCTCCTGGCGGCTGTCTATGACCAGCACCTCACCCGGCATGATCTGCTCCACGGCGCGCTTCTGCGCGTTCATCCCGCCGCTGTAACGGTCGGCCAGGTCCTCGCGCAGCGGCAGGTAGCGCAGCGTCCGGGCAAAGCCGACCAGGCGCACGCCCGGCCGGGTGGACACCAGCCCGTCCAGGGTCAGCCCGTTCAGGCCACGCTTGCGCAACTGGGCCGCCAGCGTCGCGGTGGATACCTCGCCCAGGGTGGCCACGACATCGCGGGACAGCGGTCCGGCCGGGTGGCCAAGCCGGCGGCCGGCCGCCGGGCCAGGCTCACCGGCCGCGCCGTAGGCTGCTGCCCGGGCCTCCGGGCTGGCCTGCGGCATGGCACCTCCGCTGGTCAGTGGGTAAGCCGCATCGGTGACCGGGCTGCGCAGCCGTCCTGTGCTGGCCTCACCAGCACTCACCTCGACCTCGACGACATCGCCGGGCAGCACCACGGACGAGCCGGTCGGCGTCCCGGTCAGCAGCACGTCTCCCGGCTCCAGGGTCATCAGCCGGGTGAGGTCGGCGATCATGTCGGGCAGGCTGAACAGCAGATCATCGCCGGTCAGGGCGTCCTGCGCCAGCTCACCGTTGACCCACGCCCGCAGCCGCAGCGCGGCCGGGTCGATGCCCCGCGCGTCCAGCAACCGTGGCCCGACGGGGGTGAGCCGGTCGATGCCCTTGGACCGGACGTTGCCGCCCGCATCCGCATAACGCAGGTCGTAGACCCCGAAGTCGTTGGCGGCGGTTACCCAGGCCACGTGCCGCCAGGCGGTGTCCCGGCTGACCCGGGTGGCCCGTTCCCCGATGACCAGCGCCACCTCGCCCTCGAACGCGAGCAGTTCACAGCCGGGTGGCCGGGCCACCGGCTCGCCGCTGGCACACAGACCGGAGGCCGGCTTGAGGAAGTACGAGGGCCACGCCGGCGTCCTGCCCCGCTCCAGCGCCCGGCTGCGGTAGCTCAGGTGAACAGCGACGATCTTCGAAGGGACAGGGTTCAGGAGGTCTGTCATGGTGGCCAAATCATATATGAATTGTTCCCCAGCGCAAGGTTCCGGGCAGCTGCGCGCTGGCCTGGCCGGGCGTCAGCCCTGGTCAGCTGCGCCAGGCGTCGCATGGCTGCCAGCCGAGCACGGCCCTGGCCCGCTCGTTGCTCAGCGCCGACTGAAACCCGGACAGGCGGCTGGCCAGCGGTGCCGTGCGCGGGTCCAGCTGGGGCAGCAATTCGGCCAGCGGCTCGCCCACGCAGCTGTCGTCGGCGCAGATCAGCAGGGTTTGGCTACCCAGGCTGGCCGCCTGCT
>Ga0335083_10006901_pt1 | contig 14077 bp, 14 predicted proteins | sample Lox_Sample_42_FD_206716 | JGI IMG/M metagenome (GOLD analysis project Ga0335083, IMG submission 206716) | Soil microbial communities from Loxahatchee National Wildlife Refuge, Florida, United States - Lox_Sample_4.2 | ecosystem: Environmental > Terrestrial > Soil > Wetlands | place: USA...
GAAGTTGTAGCGCGTCGTCTCGACCTCACGGCCGTCGACGATCTCGTAGCCGAGGCCGAGGAAGATGTCCTCGACGTCGCGGCGCACGAGGGTCGATGGATGGAGCGTGCCGCGCGGCCGGAGCTTCGGCGGCCCCAGCAGCTCGGCCGGCAGAGTCACGTCGACCCTCTCGGTGGCGAGCCTCTCCTCGAGCTCGGCGCGCGCGAGCTCCTCCTCGCGAGTGGCAAGCGCAGACTCGACCGTCTCACGGACGGCGTTGAGCGTCATCCCTGTGTCGCGGTCGCGAACGCCGCGCAGCGCGCGCTTCAGAGGGCTGTTGCGGCCGACGTAATGCGTGCGAACCTCGGCGAGCGCCGCGAGCGACCTCGCGGCGGCTGCGGCGGCGAGCGCCTCGTTGACGAGGTCGTCAGGATCCACGCGAGCGACTGTATCCAACGGTTTCTCCTCCTTTCTCGGCACGGGAACGGTCGGCTGTCGAGGCCCCGGCTCGAGCTGAGGAGACGAACGCTCTCTAGCGCTGCGCCGCCCCGGCAACGAGCCGAGGCCGCATAAAGGCGAATGCACGCGCGAACGTCATCGCGCAGATACTACCCGCCATGTCCGAATACGACGCCTGGGCGCCGGTTTACGACGCGTGGGCCGCAGACATGACCGAGGACGTCGCCCACTACGTCTCGCTCGCCCGCGAGGCGGACGGGCCGATCGTCGAGCTCATGGTCGGGAGCGGCCGGGTGGCGATCGAGGTCGTCCGCGCGACGGGCAAGCCCGTGCTCGGCATCGACTCGTCCCGGGCCATGCTCGAGATCGCACGCGAGCGCTCGGCGGGGTTGCCGCTCGAGCTGCGGCTCGGCGACGCCCGCGACCTCGAGCTCGACGAGCCGGCGGCGCTGATCTACGTCCCGTTCCGCTCGCTCCTCCACCTGCACGGCTGGGAGCAGAAGCGGCGGGTGTTCGAGCGCGTCGCGGCTTCGCTCCGCCCGGGCGGCACGTTCGCGTTCAATGCCTTCGCCTTCAGCCACACGGTTGCGGCGCGGCTCGACGGAACGACGCAGGACCAGAACGGAATCGTGCACAGCCTGCGCTACGTCCCGGCGGACAACCGGATCGAGATCGCACGCGAGGACGGCGCGACGATCCGTCTCTGGTGGGCAACGAAGGCGGAATGGGACGGGCTCGTCGAGGCGGTCGGGCTGGAGGTCGAGGGGCTGTACGGCTGGTTCGACCGGCGGCCGCTCGACGACGAGTCGCTCGAGTACGTCTACGTCACCCGAAAGCCCTGAGCGTCTACGACCCCATTGCCCGGCTCTACGACCCGTGGAGCACGAGCGTCGTCGAGGACGTGTCCTTCTACGTCGACGAGGCACTGGCGGCCGGCGGCAAGGTGGTGGAGCTGGGAGTCGGAACGGGCCGGATCGCGATCCCCACGGCGCTGGCCGGCGCCCACGTCATCGGCGTCGACTCGTCGGCCGAGATGCTGGCGGTCTGTGCCGAGCGGGCAGAGGAGGCAGGGATCGCGGAGCGGCTCGACCTGCGGCTCGGCGACCTCCGCCGGCCGCCCGTCGACGAGCGCGTCCCGCTCGTGACCTGTCCTTTCCGCTCCTACCTCCATCTGCGAGACGACGAGGAGCGGCTCGAGGCGCTGGGCGCCGCGCACGAGCTTCTCCGGCCCGGCGGGCGACTCGTCTTCGACGTCTTCACCCCGTCCAGGGAGGACATCGAGGAGACACACGCTCGCTGGATCGAACGGGAGCCGGGCATCGACGAGCGTGCAGAGTGGGATCTCCAGGCGCAGACGCTCACGCTGTCGGTGCGCGGCGCTCAGGGCTCTTCGACGATGACGCTCTGGTGGCTCGAGCCGGCGCGCTGGCAGTCGCTCCTCGCCGAGGCGGGCTTCGAGGTGCTCGAGTGCTACGGCTGGTTCGACCGCCGCCCGTTCGCCGGCGGCGAGGACAGCGTGTGGATCGCACGTCGAAAATGATCCGCGCGCAAATTGCGACAAAAACGTTGACGACGGGTCTTGATCCGGTGAGGGCGTTCCCATAGGTTCCCTCTTGCGCCGAGCACGGAACGCGAGTAGGTCGAAGCCTCGACCGAGCGGTCGGACGAAGAGGGAGCAATCCCGAAGCGAAGGGCCGGTTGGACGAGGGGGACGAAAGCGAAACCGGCTCGGCGAATTTTTTGGTCCGGCCCCCGCAAGGGGGCCGGCCGCTTTCTCAGGAGCGTTGCCGGCGAGCGACCTCGTAGAGCGCGATCGCGCCGGCCATGGCGACGTTGAGCGAATCGCCGCCGCCGGGCTGAGGGATCGAGGCGCGCTCATCGCAACGCTCGAGCACATCGGCCGGGAGGCCCTCCCGCTCCGCACCGAGCACGAGCACAATCTCGTCCTCGAACTGCAGCTCCGGCAGAGGTACGCCGCCGCTCGGCACGAGCGCGACCCGTTTCCCCGCAGGCTCGTCGAACCCGCTCAGCGGCACGCGGAAGAGCGAGCCCATCGATGCCCGCACCGCCTTTGGTCCGGTGGGGTCGGCGCAGCCCTCGGAGAGCGCGACGCCGGCGCCGAACGCGTCCGCCGCGCGCAGCAGCGTGCCGAGATTCCCGGGATCGCCGACCTGCCAGAGCGCGAGCGTCACCGGTCGCGTCCCGTGCGGCAGGTCGTCGCGACGGAAGACGGCCACGATGCGCGGCGGATACCCGAGTGTCGCCACCTCGGCGAGCAGCTCCGGCCCGACATCCTCGCCCGCGACCAGCCGGTCGGCGGGCTCGAGCCCCGCCGCGAGGCCCGCTTCGACGAGATCCTCTCCCTCGACCGCGAACAGCCCGAGCTTGTCGCGCCAGCGCCGGTCGTGCAGCTTGCGCAAGGTACGGAGCCGCGGATTCTCGCGTGAAGTGATCAGCAGAGCTCCATGCGCTTCGACGCTACCTGGCCCGCCCAGCGTCGGACGACACCTGTGAGAGGATCGGCTAGTGCCGAGCCTGAGTGCTGACGACCGCGCCGCGGTAGAGGAGGCGGCTGACGCCTACGTCGCGGCCATGAAGGCAGCAGACTGGACGCGCGTTGCGCGCTCATTCTCGGAAGACGCCGTGCGGATCCCGCCGAACGAGGAGCCCCATCAAGGGCGCGAGGCGATCGAGCACTGGCTCGGTGGAATCGAGGAGCTCAGCAACTACGAGCTCGTGCGGGACCAGATCGACGGCGCCGACGGGATGGCGTACGTCCGCGGGCGCTACACCATCACGTTGCGTCCCTTCGGCGCGCCGGGTCCGATCTCGGACGAGGGCGACTTTCTCGAGATCTGGCGAAAGGGAAGCGACGGCGCGTGGAGCATCGCCGAGGCGATGTGGAACACGCGCCTACCGATCTCTGCCTGACTTGCGCCGCGCCGGCGACACACGCCGGAACTCGGCGTGCGCGACAACCTCGCGTTCGTCTACCTCGCGCCGGTTCAGCCCTGCAGGGCGGCCTTCGCCTGCTCGGCGATCGCGCCGAACGCGGCCGGGTCGCTGACGGCGAGGTCGGCGAGCACCTTCCGGTCGAGCTCGATCCCGGCCTTCGAGCAGCCGTGCACGAACTGGTTGTACGAGAGCCCGTTGGCGCGGGCGGCCGCGTTGATGCGCGTGATCCAGAGCTTCCGGAACTCACGCTTCCGCACCTTCCGGTCGCGGTAGGCGTAGACGAGCGAGTGCTCGACCTGCTCCTTCGCGTAGCGGTAATGGGTGCTCTTGCGGCCCCAGTAGCCCTTGGCCTGCTCGAGAACCTTGCGGCGCTTCTTCTGCGCGTGGACGGATCGCTTGACGCGAGGCATGCGCTACCCCATCCCCAGCATCTTCTTGATGGCGCCGCGGTCGGCGCTCGTGACCTCGCGATCCTTGCGGAAGGCGCGCTTACGCTTCGCCGTCTTCTTCTCCAGGTTGTGGCTCCGCATCGCCGGACGGCGCAGGATCTTGCCCTTGGCCGTCACCTTGAACCGTTTCCTCGCTGAGCTCCGTGTTTTCGTTTTCGGCATCGTGTTTCACTCCTGCGTTCTTCGTCGGGCCGAGCAGCATCACCATGTTGCGCCCGTCCTGGAGGGGCTGTGACTCGATCTGCCCGATCTCCTTGACGTCGTCGGCGAGGCGGAGGAGCAGGTCGCGGCCCCGCTCCGGGTGTGTTTGCTCACGGCCCCGGAACATGATCGTGACCTTCACCTTCGCGCGCTGGTTGAGGAATCGCTCGACGTGTCCCTTCTTGGTGTTGTAGTCGTGGATGCCGATCTTCGGCCGGAACTTGATCTCCTTGACGAGGATCTGGCTCTGGTGCTTGCGGGCCTGTTTCGCCTTCTGCTCCTGCTCGTAGCGGTACTTGCCGTAATCCATGACCTTGGCCACCGGCGGGTCGGCCTGGGCCGCCACCTCGACGAGGTCGAGGTTCTTGCCATAGGCGTACTCGCGCGCCTCGTCCGTGGTCTTGATTCCGAGCTGGCCGCCGTCGTCGTCGATCAGCCGGACGCGCGAGACGCGAATCGCATCGTTGATGCGCGTCGTGTCACGCGGCGCCGGGCGGGTCTGGTCGAATGGCCGGCGTCTGGGCCTCAAAGGCAAATCACCAAGTTGGGCTTACTCCTCCTCGTATCGCTGTCGCAAACCAGAAAAGCCGCTGCACGCAGCGGCCCGTTTCCTCGTCTGTCGACTCGGTTGAACCCCCGCGGTCCTTCGCCAGGCCCGGGAGGTGAGGAACGGTCCGCCCCTGCTTTTCAGAGCTCAGAGGGTAGCAAGCCTGTCGAGGAGCGATGAAAGCGAGAGAGTCGACTGCTCGCCGCCGCGCTCGCGCACGGCGAGGCTCTCGTCCGACTCGCGGTCGCCGTAGACGACGGTGACCGGGATCTTCTCGAGCTCGCTGGCGCGGATCCGCTTGCCGATCGTCTCGGTGGGCTCGGCGACCTCCGCGCGGTAGCCCGCTTCCCGCAGCCTCGCTGCGAGAGCCTCCGCCGCTTCGGTGTGCGCGTCGCCGACGGGCAGCACACGGACCTGCACCGGCGCGAGCCAGAACGGGAAGGCGCCTGCGAAGTGCTCGATGAGGATCCCGATGAACCGCTCGAACGAGCCGTACAGAGCTCGATGGACGACGTAGAGCTCATGCTCGGCGTTGTCCGCCCCCATGTAGGTCAGTCCGAAGCGCGACGGCATCTGCGAATCGAGCTGGATCGTCCCCATCTGCCACTTCCGCCCGAGCGCATCGTCCATGAAGAGGTCGATCTTCGGGCCGTAGAAGGCACCCTCGCCCGGCGCCACCGTGTAGGGGATCTCGTTCAGCTCGAGGGCCTTCTCGAGCGCCGCCTCGTTGCGGTCCCACTGCTCGTCCGTCCCGATCTTGTTGTCCGGACGGGTCGCGAGCTCTGCGCTCGCCTTCATGTCGAACAGCTCGTAGAGGAACCGGGCGTAGTCGACGCAGCCGGCGATCTCGTCCTGGATCTGCTCCTCCGTGCAGAAGATGTGGGCGTCGTCTTGCGTCACGATGCGGACGCGCAGCAACCCGTGCAGCGTGCCGGGCAGCTCGTCGCGATGGAGCGGCGCGGGCTCGGCGAAGCGCAGGGGAAGCTCCCGGTACGAGCGCAGGCGGCTGCCGAACAGGAGCATGTGGCCGGGGCAGTTCATCGACTTCATCGCGAACTGCTGGCCGCGGACGTCGAGCTTGAACATCAGGTCCTCGTACTTCGGGAAGTGGCCGGACGTCCAGAACGTGTCCGCGTCGTAGATGATCGGCGTCCGGACCTCGAGGTAGCCGCGCTTCGCGTTCTCACGGCGCCGGATCCGCTCCAGCTCGTTCCAGATCACCATGCCGTGCGGATGCCAGAGCGGCGAGCCCGGCGAGTGCTCGTCGAAGTGGAAGAGATCGAGCTGCGGGCCGATGTGCCGATGGTCGCGGCGGCGCGCCTCCTCGATGCGCTCCAGGTAGGCGTCGAGGTCGTCCTGGGAGTAGAACGCCGTGCCGTAGATGCGGGTGAGCTGCGGGTTCGCGGAGTCGCCGCGCCAGTACGCACCGGCGAGCCCGGTGAGCTTGAGCGCCTTGATCGGCTTCGAGTCCTGCAGGTGTGGGCCGCGGCAGAGATCGGTGAAGTCGGCGGAGCCGTCGTGCGACTGGGTGTAGAGGGAGATGTCCCCCTCGGCCGTGTCCACGAGCTCGACCTTGTACGGCTCGCCTTCGGCCTCGAAGAGTCGTTGTGCCTCCTCGCGGGAGATCTCCTCACGCGTCCACGTGCGCCCCTCCTTGAGCTCGCGGCGGATCTCCTCCTCGATCGGCTCGAGGTCCTCCTCGCGGATCGGCTCGGGAAAGTCGAAGTCGTAGTAGAAGCCGTTCTCGATCGGCGGGCCGATCGCGATCTTCACGCCCGGGTAGAGCCGCCGCACTGCCTCGGCCAGGAGGTGCGCCGAGGAATGGCGGAGCACACGAAGCGCGTCGGGATCCTCCCGGTCGCGCGTCGTCAATAGCTGGATTTGCTCTCCTTCGGCGAGCGGCAGCCGCAGGTCCCGCACCTGCCCGTCGGCGCGCACGAGGACCGCCTGCTCGGCGAGCTTCGGCCCGATCGCGCGGGCGGCGTCGAGGCCGGTTGCGCCGGCCGGAAGTTCAAGCTCCGAGTTGTCGGGAAGGACGACCTTCATCTGAGAACCGGCCAAGGATATGCACCCCCGCGAAGACGATGGATAACGAGGAACTCGAGGAATCTCCGGTGCCTGCGCCGCGCGAAGCCTGCGGACGGAGAGAACGAGCCGGAGGCCGACTAGCGGGGTGTCGTGGTGCGCTCGGAGCGCATCGCGCCAGTCTAGTCGCGGTACTCCATGAGGATCCAGGCCGCGGTGTGCTCGTCGTCGGCCTCGTGGCGCGAGACCTCGGCGAACCCGGCGCGCTCCCATCCGCGCACGGCGCCGTCGTTCCACGCATATGGGTCGACGGTCACGCGTGAGCGGCCGCAGTCCCCGAGAAGATGCCGCGCCATGGCGCGGGCGGCGTCCGGGCCGAGACCGCGACCGCGCGCCGACGGGATCAGAAACATGTCGAGGCCGTCCGTATGCACCTGGAGGTAGCCGACCGGCTCCTCCCCTTGCTCGACGATCCAGGCTTCCACGTCCTCGCGCGCGAGCCGGTTCTCCATCTCCGACCGGGTGAACGTCTCGTCGTCCCAGTAGCGCGAGACCTCCGGATCGGCGTGCCAGCCGACGAGGCGGTCGACGTCGCCCACGTCGGCCGGCCGGAGCGTCGTCAGTCGTCCGCGTACGAGAACGTCCATTGGAGTGTCAGCGTGTCGGTCGCGCCGCCGACGCTGCGGTAGAGGGCGTTCGCCGGACCGTTCTGCGGCTCGGCGAGGACGAAGCCGACGCCGATGCCGCGCTCGCGTGCAAGGTCGCCCAGCCGCTCGAGCAACGATGATGCGATCCCGCGGCGCCGGTGGCTCTCGGCCACGTCCACTTCGTAGACGAAGAGCTTCGAGCGGTCGCCGTGCCGCCGCAGGAGCTCGTGCGCGAGTACGAAGCCGACCGGACGGTCGCCGTCGAACGCGACGAGCATCAGCGCCCGTGGGTCCGCTAGGAGAGCCTCAGGGTCACCCGGACCGTCGTACGCCGCGAGTTCCCGCACGACGCCTTCGTCGCCGGGTGCGAGCAGACGAATCACGATTTCGGTCATGGGTCGCGAGGGCCGGGAGACGGATCTCCCGGCCTCGAACTTTTCCGACTAGCCGACGGGCACGACGTTGCGGGCCTCGGGGCCCTTCTGGCCCTCTGCCGGCTCGAACTCGACGCGTGCGCCCTCCGCGAGCGACTTGAAGCCCTCGGAGTTGATCGCGCTGAAGTGGACGAACACGTCCTTGCCGCCCTCGTCCGGGGTGATGAAGCCGTACCCCTTCGCGTCGTTGAACCACTTGACGGTTCCGGTTGCCATATGAAAACACCTCCCTCCGCGGAAGCTCTGAACGGACAGGAGGCGCGCAATGGACGCGCGACCGGTACTCGCTCGTAGTGCTAGTGCACGGCGAACGGTAGCGAGAATCCGGGCTCTATGCGTTTGCTCTCCGCCCCCGACAAGTTTCGCGGCACGCTGACCGCGCGCGAGGCCTCGGGTGCGATCGCCGCGGGAGCCGTCCGCGCCGGCTGGACCGCGGTCGAGCTGCCGCTCGCCGACGGCGGCGAAGGGACTCTCGACGTGCTCGGCGGCGGCAACCGAAGGACCGTCGTGACCGGGCCGCTCGGAGATCCGGTCTCAGTCGAGTGGCGGTTGGAGGACGACGGCACCGCGCTGATCGAGGCCGCGCAGGCCTGCGGACTGACGCTGGCGGGCGGGCCGGAGCGGAACGACCCGCTGCGCGCGACGAGCCGCGGCGCGGGCGAGCTCGTCGCCGCCGCGGTCGCCGAGGGAGCCGAGCGGATCACCGTCTTCGTCGGCGGCGTCGCATCGACCGACGGCGGGGTCGGAGCGGTGGAGGCGCTACCTCACCCGCTCCCAGTGCCGCTCGACGTGGCGTGCGACGTCGATGCGCGTTTCCTCGACGCCGCCGACGTCTTCGCGCCGCAGAAGGGAGCCACGCCGGAGCAAGTGGCAATCCTGCGTGAGCGGCTCGCAACGCTCGACGTCCCCGACCTCCCCGGCTCCGGCGCGGCGGGCGGGCTCGCCGGCGGACTCGCGTCGGTCGGCGCGCGCCTCGTCGGCGGCTTCGACCTCGTTGCCGACCGGCTCGCCCTCGACGAGCGGCTCGGGGAGACGGATCTCGTCGCGACCGGAGAGGGCCTGCTCGATGCAACGTCGCTCGCAGGAAAGGTCGTCGGCCAGGTGCTCGCGCGCGCCGCGGCCTTTGGCGTCGATGCGCTCGTCGTCGCGGGAGAAATCGCTGCAAACAGCGGAATCGAGGCGATCTCGCTCGTGGAGCGCTACGGTCCCGAGCGTGCGCTGGCCGAGCCGGCGGAGTGTCTGACGGAGCTCGTCGAAGGCGCTCTGGCGACCCGCCGCGACGAGACCTAAGCTGCTTTCCGGGACATGCCGAAGCCACTCCGCAACGCACCCCACATCGCCTACCGGCCGGGCCTCGACGGCCTACGCGCGCTCGCCGTCATCGGTGTCTTTCTCTACCACGCGCGCCCGTACGCCGACGGGACCGGATACCTGCCGGGCGGCTTCCTCGGCGTCGACCTCTTCTTCGTTCTCAGCGGCTACCTCATCACGTCGTTGCTGCTGGTCGAATGGGAGGCGCGGAACCAGATCGACCTCCGCCGCTTCTGGCTGCGACGCGCGCGGCGCCTGCTGCCGGCGCTGGTGGTCGTCGTGCTGGCCTCGCTCATCCTCGCCGCGATCTTCGCGCGCGGCGACCTCGCGAGGACACGCGGCGACGCGGTCAGCTCGCTCCTCTACTACACGAACTGGCACCTGATCCTCGCGAACCACTCGTACTTCGTGCGAATGGGCAACCCGTCCCTGCTGCAGCACCTCTGGTCGCTTGCCGTGGAGGAACAGTTCTATTTGATCTGGCCGCTGCTGCTCGTCCCCGGCCTCGTTCTCGTCGGCCGCAAGCGGCTGCCGATGGTCGTCATCGTCGGGATCGCCGGCTCGGCGACGCTCATGTGGCTGCTCTACAACCCGCACGGCGATCCGTCACGCGTCTACTACGGCACGGACACGCGCGCGTTCCTGCTGCTCATGGGGATCCTGGTCGCACTCGTCTGGCCCGCGATCGAGCGCATGCACCGCGCGGTGCCGCTGCTCGAGCTCTTCGGCATCGCGGCACTTGTGGGAACGGTTCTCCTCTTCCGCCAGATGCAGGACTTCAATCCGACGCTCTACCGCGGCGGCGACCTCGCTGCGGCGTTCTGCTTCGCCGTGCTGATCGCCGCGGTCGCCCACCCGGAGACCGGCCTCAGTCGAGCGCTCGGCGTGGCGCCGCTCCGTTGGATCGGCGAACGGAGCTACGGGATCTATCTCTGGCACTGGCCGATCGTCGCCCTCATGGTTCCCGGCGTCGCCATCTCGTGGACCGGCCCGGGCGTGATCGTCCTGCAGGCGGCAATCGTCCTGGCGGCTGCGGCGCTCTCGTTCCGCTTCATCGAGCAGCCGATCCGCACGGGAACCCTGCAGCGGCGGCTCGCGCAGCATCCACGCCGGTACCGGGTCGAGGTCGTCGGCGCGAGCGCGATCGGTCTCGTCGCCGCCCTCTCGGTCCTCTTCTTCGTCCCCAAGGCACTGAATCCCGTGGCGGGCTACGTCAGCCCGCCCAACGCGCAAGCCACCGGGACCGTGCACCTGCAGATCACGACGATGCCGCTCGGAACGGCAATCCCCCCGCCGAACGGCCCGGCGACGAAGCCGGCGGCCCTGCCGGCGGGTCGGATCCTGGCGCTCGGCGACTCGGTGATGCTCGGTTGCAAGCGGGAGCTGAGGGATGCGCTCGAGCACCGCGTCCACATCGACGCGACGGTGGGTCGACAGATCGACGACACGATCGGCGAGCTCCAGAAGCTCCGCCGCCACCACGAGCTGCCGCACATCATCGTGATCCAGGTGGGGAACAATGGGCCGCTCTGGTACCCCGACCTCGTGCGGCTACGCCATGCGTTGCACGGCATCTCGGACGTGGTCGTCGTCAACGTCCGCAACGCGACGAGCTGGCAGAACGAGTCGAACCATGCACTCGTCGGCTGGGTGCGCGGCTGGCCGGAGGCCCATCTCGCCGACTGGTACGCGAGCTCGACGAACAAGATGCTCTCCGACGGCACGCACCCGTGGCCGTATGCCTGCACGATCTACGCGCGCGTGATCGCCGACACGCTGCGCTCCACCTAGAGCGCCCGTGAGCGTCGTCGAAGGTTCGGAGCCGCCGTCGAACATCGCCGACGTGATCCGCCGCCTCGGCACGATCGAGGCCTCTGGCCCCCGCTCGGACGGCGTCGTCTGCTTCGCCCGGCTCTACCGGGAGGTGACCGAGGACGTCGGTGCGGATGTGGCGCACGGGAGCTTCGCCGACACTCGCTTCCTCGAGGCGCTCGACGTCCGCTTCGCCGGCCTCTTCTTCTCGGCGCTCGACTCGTACACCCGCGATCCCGGCAGCACGCCCTCGGCCTGGGTCCCGTTGTTCGCGGCACGCTCACATCGTGGGATCGCACCGCTCCAGTTCGCGCTCGCCGGGATGAACGCCCACATCAACCGTGACCTTCCCGTCGCGCTCGTGACGACGTGCCGCGAGCTTCGGCTCGAGCTCGGAACAGGGTCGCCGGAGCACGCCGACTACGAGCACGTGGACGCCCTGCTCGCGCAGGTCGAGAAGCGCGTGAAGAGCGGGTACGTGACCGGGTGGCTCGCCTGGGTCGACCGGCTCGTCCACAGGCTGCGACGCATCGACGACGTCGTGGCGATGTGGGACGTCGGCCGCGCACGCGACGCGGCCTGGACGAACGCACAGGCGCTCTGGGCGCTCGACGCCGAGCCGCCCCTCGCCGGCGACTATCTCCTCGCCCTCGACCGGATGGTCGGACTCGCCAGCCGGGGGCTCCTCGTTCCTGCCGACTCGTGGCTGCTCAAGCTCGGCCGGGCGCTGTCAAGGTAGAGGCATGGACGCTGCGTATCGGAAGCTGTCGGGGGCGGACGGCCGGCTGTTCGCGGACCCGCAGCCCGTGCCGGACCAGGTCTCCTTTCAGGTCGACAACACGAGCGCGGCCTACTACGAGAGCACGTACTACAAGCTGCACCGCGACGACCTGCAGCACGTCCCCGAGCCGCGGATGCCCGAGCCGCGAGTCGACCTCGCCGCCGTGCTCGAACCCCGGTTCCTGGAGGCGATCACGCGGAAGAAGCAGATCAGCTTTCACGCGGTCGGCGACACGGGCGCCGCCAAGGTGAACAGCTTCCAGACCGCCCGGCAGGCGCTGGAGAACGAGGCGAGCGTCGCCGATGCGATGGCCCGGGACGTCCTGGAAGGCGGGGCGACCGGGCCTGCGTTCTTCTTCCACCTCGGCGACGTCGTCTACAACTTCGGCGAGGGCCAGTACTACTACGACCAGTTCTACGAGCCTTTCCGCGGCTACGACCGGCCGATCTTCGCCATTCCCGGCAACCACGACGGCATGGTCTTCGGCGACGAGCCCGACCTGCCGCGCGTCCCGACCTTGACCGCCTTCCTGCGCAACTTCTGCGCCGACGAGCCCGGCCCCTCTCCCGACGCGGGCAGCATCGTCCGCTCGACGATGGACCAGCCCGGCGTCTACTTCACCCTCGACGCTCCTTTCGTCTCGATCGTCGGTCTCTACACCAACGTCCTCGAGAATCCCGGCGTCATCTCGAGCCAGAACGGCCGCTATCCGGTTCTCGTCGGCGACGAGCAGCTCCACTTTCTCCAGGCCGAGCTCGCACGGCTCGCCCCGGCCCGCAAGGCAGGAGAACGCGCCGTGATCGTCGCCTGCCATCATCCACCTGCTTCTGTCGACTCGAGCCACGGCGGCAGCACTGGCCTCGCCGCCGACATCGACGCCGCCTCCCGAGCCGCCGGCTTCTGGCCCGACGCGGTCCTCTCCGGTCACGCCCACCTCTACCAGCGCTTCACGAGACGCGTCGACGGGCGGGAGATCCCCTACGTCGTCGCAGGGTCGGGCGGCTTCGCCGCCACCCGCCCGGTTGGAGGGTTGCCCGACACTCCCGTCACCGACGGCGAATACACCCTCGACAGCCCTCCGCTCGTCGAGTTCGGCTATCTCACCGTCACCGTCGACATGACCGGGCGCGACCACCACCTGACGATCGAGTTCAACGATCGCACCAACACGCGGATCCACGACACCACGCACTTGAACCTCCGCACCGGCAAGATCCTCCGCCGCTGAGCGGCCTCAGCAGAGGATCGTGACGACGAAGGGTGAGGTCGGGTTGAACCGGAACTGGACCGGAACGGCTCCCGCGGCGTTCACGACTCCGGAGGTTGGCGGGGGATTCTTGCTGGTTGGGCCGGCCTGCGGAACCGCGAGCCAGGAGCAGGACTTGATGTTCTTGTTGAAGGTCAGCGTGTACGTCTGCGGCGTCCCGCCGTCGGGTTTGTCCGTCGGTGTGTCGGCCCCGGAGGCATCCACTCCCCCGGCCGGATCGACCACCGCCCAGAGTTCGGTCCCGCTCGGCCCGGCTGGGCCTTGAGGCCCTTGCGGACCCTGCGGCCCGGTGGCGCCTCTCAGAGACGCGGGACCGTTGGCTCCTCTGAGACCGCGGGGACCGGCCTTGCCTTGCGCGCCCGGGGGGCCGGCGGCTCCGCGTGGACCCCTCGCCGGCCGCGCGTAGCCGGCGGCGAGGCTGCCCCCCACGGCCACGACGGCGACGGCGACCCCGAGCACGCGTACACCGGTCGGCAGCGCTCCGAACGACTCCCGCAGAGCGCGGAAGCCTCGCGGCCGCACGAGGTCGAGGTTCCGCCTCGTCACCGCCGCCGCCGCGCTCTCCCCCATCGAGGCATGGAGACTCGCCGCCCTCTGCAGGTATTCCTTCGCGGCCGAGCGGTCCCCGAGCAGTGCGGCGCGGTTGCCGAGCCGGTCGAGCGCCCAGGCCTGTGCGCGCTTGTCGCCCAGCTGATCGCCGGCGTGGAGCGCGTGCTCGAGGGCATGACCCCAGGCGTCGAAGCGGCGTGCAAGCGCCAGACCGGTCTCGGCGACCTTGACCAGCTCGAGCGCCTCCTGCCAGCGCCGGTTCTCGTTCGCCCAGTTGAGCAGGCTGAAGACCGCGCCGAGATCGTCGAGCGCCTCGTCCGCTGAGAGATCGCCCGCGGCGAGACCGGTGAACAGGCGCACCGCCTTCTCCGCGTAGCCGGTCACGTCCGAGATCTGCTGCAGCCGCTCGTCGACTTGCGCCAGCCCCGCGACACGATCCGACTTCTCGTCACGCCGCAGCAGGCCACGGCGCTCGAGCGAGTCGAGCACCAGCTCGATCGGGTCGACCTCCGCGAGCTCCGAGAGCCGCTCGGCGCTCAGCGACGCCCCGTCGACGGCGGCGAGCGCGGCGAGCACGCGTTTCTCGCGCTCGGAGAGCGACTCGATGAGCAGCTCGCTGAGCCGCTCGTGCGGCGAGCCGGCCAGCTCCGCCGCGAGACAG
>Ga0335083_10006902_pt1 | contig 14076 bp, 17 predicted proteins | sample Lox_Sample_42_FD_206716 | JGI IMG/M metagenome (GOLD analysis project Ga0335083, IMG submission 206716) | Soil microbial communities from Loxahatchee National Wildlife Refuge, Florida, United States - Lox_Sample_4.2 | ecosystem: Environmental > Terrestrial > Soil > Wetlands | place: USA...
CCTAACAGGCTAATCAGCTTCCGCCGATCCCCGTCGATGCATCAACCACTCAGATGAGCATCAGTGCACCTGGCGTGGTGGTGCAGAACATTCCGCAGACGATCGCACCTGTGGCGTTGGTAACGCCGGTAGATGCGCAAGCACTGCTGTCGCCATCCGACGGCCTTGCAAATGCGGGCACACCGACGGTCGCTGGCCAAGGAGCGACGCAGTGGCCATCAGCGGCGGATGTACCTCTCATTAGTGGGGTGACCATCAAGCCGAATGGGGTGTACTACGAAGGCCTACATCGACGCGCAAGATAAGGCTGAGGCGCTGTCGTCGCGCGATGAGGCGGGGATTCGGGCGGTGCTGGCCAGGCCGATCTAACCGCCCGCCCAAAGAAGAACGCCCGCGCTAGGCGGGCGTTCAACTTATGCTTGGTCGCGACTAGATGGCTCTCGGAACAAGGTCTTTCTCATTGACCACGACTTGGGCTCGGGTCGATCCGTCCGCATTGGAAAATTCAACCTCGTAGTTACCATCACCATAATCTTCAATGATGTATCCAATGTCCCCCGCCCTCAATTCGTCATGCTGAGCGCCGACAAACTCCACTCGCGAAAAGAGCTTAATGGTCATTGGGCACTCCTTGTAAAGCCTGAGAATGGGGTGTTTAGCTTGATAGAACCATCAGGTTGAATCATCCATCCTGACCGGAGGTAGCTCGTATTACCCGTCGCAGCACCTTGGCCAGGCAGGGCGATCTCGATATTTACGCGCTGCCCATACTGGTCCAATCGACCAGGAGTGTACTGCCCATGGCGAGCATCTCGTCGTCCGATACCGTTTCGCCAAGGAGTGCTCGATAGGCCGTTCCGCGTTCGGCCGGCGATGCACCAATCCCGAGGTATGCGGGGTGCTCGGTCAGCAGGGCATCGTGTCGATGGCCGGCATGGGCATCAGCGCTAGACCAGCGGAACTGGTATGGATCCGCGGTGATGCGTGCACGAATGGGATTGAGGTCGATGTATCGATGACAGCGGAGCACGTAACTCTCGCTATCGACTAGGCACGACTTATCCCGACCTTCCCATAAGGTGCCCGTGCGTCCATGACGAGCATTGAATTGGCCGACGTACTGTCGCCCAAGCTTTTGCATCAACTGCGCAATGGCTCCCGGCGCTGGGGGTGTCAGCAGCAAGTGGACATGATTGTCCATCAGCACATAGGCATGCAGGTGACATTTTGTGTGCCATAGCGCCTCGTGAAGTAGGCGCACGTAACGTCGCCTATCATCGTCATCGAGAAAACATGGCAGGCGATTATTGCCGCGTTGCACGACGTGTTGGGGAATGTTGGGAAGATCAAGTCGAGGTTGTCGAGCCATCAGGCGAGGGTGCCAACGCGTAATGGCGTTGTAGAGTCGCCAGTGACCGGCAGAACACGTAGGCGGCTTCCGGGAAGTGAACCTGACCCTGTTTGGGTACGCTTCCGGGAAGTGAGCCTGACCCTGTTTGGGTAACCCTGTTTGGGTAGCAATTCGGACACCTTTGCTACAAAGTTTCCAGGCGGAGGGTGAAGATCCATGGAGGAGGGACGCCTCTCGTGGAGTCGACACAACGAGCTACACACCGCCGCCCACGCAGCCCACTCAATAGGCGCCTTACAAATGCGGAACTTGTTAACTCTTACGGCAGCCCTGTTAGCTGCACTGGTGACTTGCGCATCGCAAGCTGAGGGACCTGGGTCACCTCCCAGGCAAACTTCTTCGCGATACGTGTATTGCAATGTCTACCTGACGGACATTTGTTTTGGAGTTGCAAACGGGGACGTTCTGGAAATGAAAACCCCGGTGGATTTCGTGCTTCGCACAGTGAGCCTGTGGAACGGTGCCAATGTGGTGATCTATGAAGGCAACCATCCCAAAGATGCTTTGGCGGGCACGGTCCCCAAGCAATGCCCGTCCGTCGGCGATGTATACCAGTGTAAGTTTGCAACATCGGCTGACGCATACGATCTGCTTTATCAAGCGTCTGCTAACTCTCCGTCGATCCAGATACGCATTACTGGCATCACCCCAGCCAATCAAGCTGGTGTTGCTGAGTTCCTTGAAGGCTTCCGTCGCTGCAGGGCGGCGGGGCAAAGCGAGCTGTGCACGGACCAGCGTCCCTTCGTGGGCATTGAAGCGTCCTCGTTGATTCGAGCCAGATAGAAGTAGAGTTTCCCCCAGAAGGAGCGCTACATGAGGAAGTCGAAGTTCAGCGAAGAACAGATCGTGCGCATCCTCAAAGAAGTTGAGGCCGGAGCGAGGGTGCCTTATGAGTCACCGATGACGCGGAAATGTTTAGCGCCCGCGAGATCCTTTACCTGTGCCGAGGCAAGCTCCTCGGCGAGGCCCGCCAAGAGAAGTCGTGCGACCAGCCCGATGCACAGCGCCTGGCTGACCTGGAAGGCATGCTCGATCAGCTGCGTGACGATATCCGCGCCGTCCAGGCCGGTGACCGTGCCGTGATCACGCGCGCCCCGTCGCGCTGTTCGCCGCGCTTGAGGCTGAGGCGGACGAAGAGGGCTGAAGGGTGAGGTGGCGTCTGGTTGCCGTTGTATGTACAATGTGTATACAAAGAGGTATGCCGCCATGACCACCGTTGCTCGCCAAACCACCATCAACCTGCGCGCCCAGGCGCCGCAGCGGAACCTGATCGACCAGGCGGCCCGTGTCGCCGGCAAGAGCCGTACTGACTTCATGCTGGAAGCGGCCTGCGAGAAGGCCCAGCAGGTGTTGCTGGACCAGACACTGTTTGCCTTGGATGCGGCACGCTTCAAGCGCTTCCAGGCGCTGCTCGATGCGCCCGTGGCGCACGGCGCGGCCCTGCGCAAGTTGCTGCGTCGGCAGGCGCCGTGGGAGGCGTGAAGCGACCGCCGCTTCGGGCGCCGGTGCCACTGGCCGACGCGCATCGGTTGGACGACTTCCGGTGCACCGAGCCGGCGCTGGAAATCTGGCTGAAACAGCGAGCTCGGCGTAACCAGTTGGACGGCGCTTCGCGCTGTTACGTGGTGTGTGCCGGCGAGGACGTGGTGGGTTACTACGCCCTGGCTGCCGGCGCCGTCTCGCATGAACAGTCCCCGGGCAACGTCCGCCGCAACATGCCCGATCCGATCCCGGTGATCGTGCTGGGACGGCTCGCAGTGCATGCGGACCGGGCCGGTCAGGGCATTGGCGCCGGACTCCTCAAGGATGCCGTGCTTCGTGCCCTGCGGCTGTCGCAGGAAATGGGCATCCGCGCGCTGCTGTGCCATGCCATCAACGAAGACGCCAAACGGTTTTACCTGCACCACGGTTTCGTCGTGTCACCGATCGAGCCGCTGACGGTGATGTTGAATCTGGCGAAGGTGCCGACGATCGACTGATCGATCGGTGCACATTGCTTGGTGATCGCCGGGGGCAAAAAACGCACGTCGGGGGTACAGGGCGCAAGCAAATCAAGTTTGATGCTGTGGTCGATCTTCGATCGGGCGCGCGGGAATGCCGTCTTGTCAGAGAGTTCGATTTCAATTGTTTGAGCGCGAAGCACGTTGAGCTCAAGGAAAACGCCGAGTGGGCAGCGAACAAACTCGGCGCCACACTTGTGGTTGTGACGAGCGAGATGTTGACCCTCCAGCGGATTCGAATCTGGAATTGGATTCGATTGAATGGCGCATATGTTCGGTGCAGCCACCACCCGCTAGGGAGCGTTATCAGGGGTAGGGCGCGGCCAGTGCAGTGGCGACAGAACGATCGACAGGAGTGGCTTCATGGGGCTTCGCTCGGGCTTTCGATGGTGTCTGTGCCTCATGCACGACTACGCGGCGTTGGTTGTGTTCCGATCCGGGCCGATGCGGTTGTTGTCGACGGATGCGAGCATGGCGTCGAAGAGTTCCTCTGGCGTCGTGCCTGCCGGCGCGATGCTGAGCACCGCACGGATGCGCCCGTCGAGCAGGAGCATGGTGAAGCCATGCACGATCGACCAGCCACCCATCACGTTGCCCAGCTGTTCGAGCGAGGGATTTTCGACGGGCGTGCTTCGAGAACTGGCGAGTAGTCCAAGAGCATGCATGCGTGCTTCCTTGAAGTCTGGGCGACTGACGTCGAGGCGATCAGAGCGGAACATGAGCTGGAACAGCGCGGGGTTCGCTTGCGCAAACGCCAGGTAGGCGCGTGCGCCATCCCAGCGTCGCGCATCCGCAGCGCTGGTCGCGGCCTCAAGGGCGGCGCCAAAGCGGCGGAAGCCATCGGCGGCCAGATCGGTCAACAAGCCGGTGAGGTCACCGAAGTGATGTGCCGGCGCGGCGTGGGAGACGCCGGCCTCGCGCGCAGCGGCGCGTAATGTCAGGCCGGTGAGGCCGTCGCGCCGAATGATGGTCTCAGCTGCATTGAGAAGGGCCTCTTTCAGGGCGCCGTGGTGATAGGGGGTCGGTTTCATAACCTCAATCTTACCATTGTAAAAATATATATTGACAATGGGTTAGGGTGGCCTCAATCTATCTAGACATCGTAAAGATTGGGCGGCGAGGGAAGGCGTCTGGCCTACGGGCTCCGCTCTACCGGAATCGAAAGTCGACACTGGCCATCCAGCCCAAGCGCGGGCAAGGGGAGCTGACATGTTGAACGTGATGACTGACAACCAGGCTGGCGCCACGCTCGATTCTGCATGGGCGGATGACGGGGCGACGGTCGTCCTGCCTGGCGACGGGGATGTACCGCGCGCCGTCGTGGCACGTCGTCGCGCGGGATCGCTGGGGGAAGTAATTCAAGCCCCTGAAAATGCCAGCGTCGTGCGCTTTCCTTTCGGAAGGTGCCGGGTTTCCGTGTGCCACGACGGGCGATGGACATACCGTGGTGAGGCTTCCGCTGGATTTGCCCAGGCGAGCGGGCCGGGAGCAATCTCGCGGACCGAATGGCTGAGCGATGGTGAGGAGTTGATCCTCACGGTGCCGAACAGCTTCTGGCGGGGAAGGCAGACGCGCCGCATGGGCTTGATGGTTGCGCACGGTCAAGCTCGGCGTCATGCCGATGCCATCTTGCAGCAGCTGGTGCAGGCCCTGGTGCGCTCGGCTTCGGAGGGGGTGGGGACCAGCTTCGCCGCACCGCTGATCGAGACGATCCTGGAGCGCTCGCTGGTAGCCGCTGCCGATGACAAGGTGGTCATTCCGATACGCCAGGAGCAACAGGCCTTGGCTCCGCGCCGGATGGCCAAAGTCACGGCGTTCGTGCGGGAAAACCTCGCCCGGCCCATCAGGCTCGGCGACATGGCGGAGGCCGCCGGCCTGTCTTCGATGCATTTCGCAGCTCAGTTCCGTGCCGCAACCGGCAAGCGTCCGCATCACTTTCTGGTGGAAGAACGCGTAGAACACGCCAAGGCGCTCATGCTCGGCGCCACCTGGGGGCTGTACGAGATCGCCGTATCGGCGGGTTTCAGCACACAGGCGCATTTCTGCACCGTCTTCAAGCAATACACCGGCATGCCCCCCAACGTCTGGCGCGTGCGTGCGAAAGCGGCATTGACCGGAATGCGCGTCAGCGCGTAACCATCTATCAAGGCACCTTATGAAAATCCTGCTTGGTTTTGTCCCTTTCTTCGCGTTCGCCGTGGCCAGCGCACTTGGTTATTCCTCGCTGGGCCTGATCGCCGGCGCCGTTGTGTCTGCAGCCATGCTGGTGTGGAACAAGGTATCGGGCCGGTCGCTCAAGCTGCTCGAGGTCGGCTCGTGCCTGCTGTTCGCTGCGCTGGCTGTCTATGCCATAGGGTCCGGCGCGTCGCTTTCCGTTGGCCTGGTGCGCCTGTGCGTGGATGGCGGCCTGCTGTTGATCGCGCTGGCCTCGGTCCTGATCGGCCGGCCGTTCACCATCGACTATGCGAAGGAGAGTGTTGCGCCTGAGCTGTGGAGTTCGCCGCGCTTTCTTCAGACCAATCGGATGATCTCGCTGGCCTGGGCGGCGGCCTTCGCCATCATCGTGGTAGCGGATGTAGCGCTGTGGAAGGGGCTGATGACGTCACGTCACGTCGTGCTGGTGGTTGCCGGCGCCATCTATGCCGCGATCAAGTTCACCACGTGGTGTCCCGCTCAGGTCCGCAAACAGTCTTCCGCATCGTGACTTCGACCATTCTCCAAGGATCCTCCATGAATCGCGATGTACTCATCTCCGGTGCGGGCGTCGCTGGCCTCGCCCTTGCGCACTGGCTCGACAAAGCCGGCTTTGCTGTCACCGTGGTGGAGCTTCAACCCGCTTTCCGGCGTGGTGGTCAGGCCATCGACATCCGCGGTGTCGCGCTGGATGTGGTCCAGGCGATGGGGCTGCTGGACAAGATTCGGGAATTGCGTACCCATAACAAGGGCATGTCGACGCTCGATGCTGCCGGCGTGGAAATCGAGCGTACGGAGGAGCGCACATTCAGTGCCGGCCGTACCGACGGGCAGGATGTCGAGTTGTTTCGTGATGACCTGTGTCAGCTTCTGATGAAGTCCTTGAGCAACGCCGTCGAATTTGTCTACGGAGACAGCATCGCATCACTCGCCGAACACGGCGACAAGGTTGAGGTGAGCTTTACCAGCGGCAAGCGGCGGACGTTCGACATGGTCGTGGGCGCCGATGGCGTCTATTCAAAAACGCGCCGGCTCTGGTTCAACGATGACGCTTCGTACATCAAAAGCCTGGGCGTCGTGATGGCGTTGTTCACCACGCCGAACTTCATTGGCCTGCAGCATTGGGAGCTGATCCATCGCTCGGGTGGCGTGGGCTACGTCGTGTATCCCAGCCTCGATCAGTCCGAGCTGCGTGTCGGCATCGGTTTCGGAGCGAGCGACACCAAGGCCCTTCGTGCTGACATCGCCGCGCAGAAAGCTATGGTCGAAAATCAGTGCCAAGACCTTGGCGGCCATATGCCTGCATTCATCCAGGCCATGCACGTCACCGATCAGTTCTACTGCAATGAGCTTGCACAGATCCGCATGCCCAACTGGTCGAAGGGTAGGGTGGTACTGGCCGGTGATGCCGCGCACTGCGCATCGCCGTTCTCCGGCCAGGGCACCAGCCTGGCCCTGGTTGGCGCGTTCGTGCTGGGCAGGGAGCTGGCGCGTCATGCCGATCGACCGGAACTCGCCTGTGCCGCTTATGAAGCGAGCATGCGCCCGTTCGTGCAGATAAACCAGGACATGGTGGATCCGACGCGCCGGGGTTCGATACCTGATGAGGTCATGACGCGCTCCAAGAACGGTATCGAATTGAGCGGTCTGTTGCGCGAGCTTTCCTGACGTTCGTTCAATCCATCGATCAGGAAAGAGCTCCGTGCTGGCAAGGCACGGGGCTTTTTTGTGTCCTGGTCATGGCTGGTCGAAAAGCTGACGACGTCGAGCAAGACGGCACGTGCCGGCCATGCGTGTATCAAGGCGTACGTCTCCCCGAATCCAGATAACGCAATATGGCGTACTGGGATGTGCCTCTGCTTCCCAGTGCATGAACGGGCGGCGCTGGAACACCTTGCCATGCGAGTCCACTGCGAAGCGCGAGGAGCGCCGTGCGCATGGCGCGGATACGCCGCCCGCACAACCGGTACCAGGCGTGTTCGAGCGGCCTCAGGGCCTCGATGGTGGCCAGCAATTGCTCGCTGGATGGTTTTGCAAGCAGGTGCATCGGGCGAAAGAGAATCGCGGCCAGATCGCCGGCACGCTTGTCGTAGTGAGGGGCTACGCTGGACGCGAACAGGAGCCAGTCGTGTGTCTGCGCCTGGGTAATGCCGAGCCGCTCGCAGGCCTCGCATTCACGCTCACAAAAACCGATCTCGTTGCCCATGACGTCGATATCGTCAGCACGCGCGTGACCCACATAGCCACCCGACTCGTGAAGTTGCGCCATGGCGCAGGCCGCGCGTCTTACCAGGATGTCCTTCACGAAATCGCTGCCAATGGCGTCAAGCTGTGCTGCAAGACTGTTGCCTGTGCCCAGCATCACCACGTCTTCAGCCTGCGTGCGTAGCGACGCGGCAGCGTCCGGGAGCGTATACGCCGCTCGTGCCTGGGCGGGAGGCAGTGTGTCGTCCAGCCATGAAAGTCCGCGACGCGCCATGGCGCGGCGCCAGGCGCCAAGAATCAGCCGTTCACGCCAACGCCCGGGCAAGGTGCGTTGGCTGGAGCGGTGATTTCTCTCTTCAAGGAGATGTTTCAAATCAAGCGGCATGATCATGGGAGGTGCCGGGTGCGGCAGATTGAGTGTCAGTGTGCGCATGCTAGGTCGATGCAACGCGCGGGCCTTTCCTTTGCCCATGCCGATTTTCCGATTCCCACGATCCGAAACACGGGAGAGGGACGCGCATGTCTGATACCCATGGCCTCAGGCGATGTTCGTCCGCATCGTCGTGGCAATCAATAAAACTCGCTTCGCTTCGGAAAGCACCAAGCGCTTGCTACCTCTAGCCTTGGATTCACCCTTTCGATGACGGAGTCTTTCCATGGGCCGAACCAGGAAGCCCTCTCCATGCCAGCTGTCACCCTTCAGTGACCTGGACAACCGTATGACACGGACGACGCTGGATGGCGCCACCGCGGACGATCTCTGGCAGGCACTCGATGGCCTGCCCATGGCGCCATCGCTGCAGGACAGCGATGCCGATCGCCAGTGCTGGTGGCGGCATCTTTACGCGATCCTGGAGCGGCATGGCTTGGGAATCCGTGAAAGCGCCGCGTGGCGGTGATCGACGTCCGTCGTTCGTTTTGGATGCTGTCCGTGCGATTCGAAAAGTGCCCGTCGCTGGTCTCCGTCACTCTACGCACGCACCCACCGCATTCCTGAGTGGATATGCTTGCAAGGGCCTTGCACAGGAGGTGCAGGCCCATGACTTTGCCGTGTTGGCCTCCCCTGGGGATTCCACCCCGATCCCCGCCATCACCAGGTCTTTTCGCACGCATCGGCAGGATGCGCAGACGTGATTCACGTGAGCATGGCCGCGACCCTGCCACGACTTCCGGCACGGCTGCCTAACCTCCCGACGCGCAGGAATGCGGTTGGTGTGCACCAACCATCTCATCGGCGAGCCGACGCTCAGGGTTCTCCTGAATGGAAGCGCTGCAACGGGTTTTCATCGATCGATATCGCTACTGCCGAGCCTTGCCTTGGCCCAAAGCGAAGTGCGACAGCCGCACTTCGCTTTGTCGTTGCTGCGCGACGGCGTCGACAGACCTCTGGCCGCATTCGCTCTTGTCAGCAGGGGGCGTTGGATTGGCAACACGATGAACCCCCGCGCATGTCGCCACGCGCGGGGGTTCGGTACCTTTTTTCTGTATTAACGCCCGTGTTCGTTGGCGACGTCGGCCGCCAGGCGAAGCTCCTCGTTTGCCTCGGAGAGAAGTTCCTTCGCGCGTGCGGCGTGTCCGCCCAGTCGCGAGTCGTTGTCGACCTGGGCGTCGCCGATCAGCTGCCATGCCTGCACGATATGCTCTTGCGCGTTGCGCAGGTTGCCATGGTGGTAGCCAATATCGACGTAGGGCGATCCCTGCTGAGCCATGGTGGCGCAGCCAAAGGTGCAGGCGGCGCCGAGGATGGCGCCAACGAACAATGCTTTCTTCATGGTGATGAACTCCGGTATGTCTGAACGTTGATGCGACGGCGCCGCCGCCTCACTGTGGGAGCCTTGCGTCATTCGCCGTTGTGGCGATCGCGACGCTGCAGCCTTGAGCACAGGTTAGGCCGTAGACATAGGGGATGCTTTCCAGTGAGCACGCCTTGTTTCCTAATCGCACGAGGCAGTGCATGGTCTTTTCAATCGGCCGCACGCCCAAACGTAAGCGCGGCATTCTGGTCAAATGTCCTGAGCAGCGAATCGATACGCTTGTCATAGGCCTGTCCCAGGCATTGCAGATCGGACTTGCAGGCATCGCGGCTGTCGGTGATCCACTTCCGCTGCTGATCGCGGAGCTGATCGTCGAATTCGCGATACGCCATGCCGGCGGTTGCGGGTTTCAGGCGTAGAAGGAGCCGGTAGTAGATCGCCACTTCGATGTCCTTCTTCCCCAGCGCGGGTGACGCGCAGATGGCATGTTCCGTTGGCGTGCCAGCGTGCGAGCATTCGAAGCTGGCCGACTGCGCGTGGAGCGCCGGAACGATCAGTACGGCCATGGCGGGGGCGATGCGGCGAAGCGCGAGCGCAGGGCGGGATAAGGGGTTATTCATGCGTTGCTCCAGTCAGGTCGCAGGCATGGTGCCCGTTTGCGGGGCCCGGCTCCTTCCGGAAGGCACGGTAACGCCATGCGTCACCGTTCGTTTTGGAAACCACGCGTGGCAAGTGGAAATCCCGCACGCTCCAGGGCCCCGAACATAGGCGCCGATCCCCTGGCGTCGATATACCATGCTGCAAGAATTCTTCAAGACCACCTTGTTCATACTCGCCAGCCTGCTGCCGATCATCAATCCGCCCGCAGTGGGTTTCATCGTGCTGAGCATGGTGCCGCATGCCACCGAGTCCGAGCGTGCCGAGCTGGCGCGCAACATCACGTTGAACAGCGTGATCCTGCTGGCGCTTTCATTGCTGCTTGGCGCTTATGTACTGGCGTTCTTCGGCATTTCGATTCCCGTCTTGCGGGTGGCGGGTGGCCTCATCGTGGCGGTCGCCGGCTGGAACTTGCTGCAGTCGGACGATGACTCCTCACGCGAGGAGGAGGCCGCAGGTGCGGGATGCCATGGTCTGGCGCTACGGGCCCGGGCCTTCTATCCGCTGACGCTGCCGCTTACGGTGGGGCCGGGCGCCATCGCGGTGGCGATTGCGCTGGGTACCGGATCGCCGGACGAAGGCCCGCTGCCGGTGCACGTTGCGGGCGTGACCCTCGCATTGGTCGTGCTGAGCGTCGCGATTTATCTGTGCGTGCGTTATGCGTGCCGCGTGCAGCGCTTTCTGGGCGACGTGGGTACGCGCGTGGTCATGCGGCTGTTCGCATTCGTGATTTTCTGCATTGGCGTGCAGATCTTCTGGGTCGGCGCTCGGGGGCTGCTGGACGCGGCCCACCTTGCCGTGCGTGCGGCGGGCTGACATGCGTCCGCGCTGGCTATTTCTGGCCTCGTTGGTCATGGCGATGGTGATCGTCTCGGTGTTTTCCGCTCGCCTGGCGCTGGTCTGGCAGGCGGAACGCAAGCCACCCATTTTCCAGGTCAAGCTGGACGGCGCCGCCACGCAGCCGGTGTCGGGCAGGCTATTGCTGTTTGCCACGCCGGCGGGGCCCGCCAGGGCCGCTGCGCCCGGAGGCGTGGTGACCGTGGTGGATGCCGATGCCTGGCACCCCCAAAAGGCCGCGGTGGCTGCACGGGAAATCGCCCGGCTCGCGCCAGGGCAGACCGTGGAGATCGATACCGACGCACTGGCGTTTCCTACCGGTTTCTCACGCCTTCCGCCTGGCGAGTATCTGCTGCAGGCCGTGCTCGATCAGGATCACAACTACAACTACAGCGGGCGTGACACCGGGGATCTGATCAGCCCCGTGGTGAGCGTCCGCCTGCCGGCCATTACGCCCACGGTACTCAAGCTGGTGTCCGTGCATGCGCGGCCGGCATCGTGGACGCTGCCCTGGGAAAGCGCCGCCGTTCGCGCCGATGCGGACGACGCACGCGCGCACACCGTCAAGCTGGACCACGGCAGTGCGCTGCTGTCGGCCTTCTGGGGACGCGATATCCGTATGCACGGCTGGGTGCTGCTGCCGCCGGGCTACGACGCCTCGTCGTCGCGTCGTTACCCCACGGTGTATTTCACGCATGGCTACGGCGGCGACGAAGACACCTTGATCGACGATGTGGTGAACGTGCATCTGGCGATGAAGCAGGGCAGCATGCCGCCGATGATCTGGGTCTTTCTCGACCAGTCCACGCCCACGGGCACCCACGAGTTTGCCGACTCGGTAAACAACGGCCCATGGGGCCGGGCACTCGTCGAGGAGCTGATTCCCTGGCTTGAATCCCGCTACTGCATGGATGGCAACGCACATGGCCGCCTGCTCACGGGTCACTCGTCCGGTGGCTGGGCCACCTTGTGGCTGCAGACCCACTACGCGGCAGAGTTCGGCGGAACGTGGTCCACCTCGCCTGATCCGGTGGACTTCCATGACTTCTCCGGCGTGGATCTCTACTCGCCACATGTCAATCTCTATCGCCGTCCCGACGGCACACCGTGGCCCATCGACCGGGTGCATTTTCATGCCGAAGGCTCGTTCGAGGATGCCGCGCGACTGGAGCAGGTGCTTGGTCCGTATGGCGGGCAGCTGTCCTCCTATGAATGGGTGTTTTCGCCGCGCGATGCGAATGGCGAGCCGATGAAGCTGTTCGACCGCTATACCGGTGACGTCGATCCGCAGGTCCGCGACTACTGGGTCGATCACTACGACATTGCACACTTTGTGCAGAAGAACTGGCCGACGTTGAAGGCAAACCTCGACGGCAAGATCCACATCGCCGTCGGCACGGACGATACCTGGTACCTGGACGGCGCCGTGCACAAGTTCAAGCTCGTGCTGGACAGCCTGCATGCACGCGCGGACATCCGCTTCCTGCCCAACAAGGCCCACATGGACCTGTACGCCCAAGGCAACGACCCCCATGCGCTGCTCAAGCAGATGGCATGGGAAATGTACGCCGTGGCTCGGCCCGATACCCCAGCTACCTCCACCACCGAAACCGCTTCCCGATGAAACTCTCCCTGTCTTTCCTTCAATGCCGCCGCCTGCCTTCGTTGCTGCTGACGGCTGCCACGCTTCCCATCAGTGCCCAGGGTCTGGCTGCGACACTGAGCGTCCCGCAGATCCAGGTCGATCGCACCATCGATGCTGTCTACCGTTGCCCGGGCGGGCGCAACATCAAGGTCACTTATTGGAATGCGCGCAATGGCCAGAGTTTTGCGCTGATGAACGTACAAGGCGTACCGACGCTGCTGGTGAGCACCATGTCTGCCGATGGCGTGCGCTACCAGTCGGGTTTCATCACCTGGTGGAACAAGGGCCGGGGCGGCGATCTGTACGATGCGCGCGTCGATCCCAATCGCCCCGTGCTCGCGGGCTGCATGTCGTTACGTTGATCGAAAGAGCGTGCAGGCGCGCCGCTATGCGCGCCTGCCTGACGCCGCTGACCAGGTTGTTGCACGACCAGCGGGTGGGTGCTGGCTACGCTCCGTCAGCGGGTTTTACTCACGGCGTTGCGCCAGAGCAATTGCTTGGCGCAGGCTTGCCGGCGAAGCGATCTGTCATCCAGTTCACCGCCTCGATCGCGCTGTCGCTGCCGATGAAACCGTGATGCACGCCTGGGTACTCGGTGTATTGGACCTGGCTGCCTGCGCGGCAAAGACCTTGTACGTACGACTCGGTGACGGCGGGCAGCACAAGGCGATCGGCAGCCCCCTGGGTGATCAGCACGGGAATGTTCGCCGGCACGTTGCCGGCCTGATTCGCGGCGAGCAGGGATTTCCATGGTTCAATGGCGGTGATGTCTTTCACCGAGAGGAACTGCTGCTGCAGCGGGCGCTGTGAGTAATGCCGTTCCACCATGTCGAGCACCGACTCGATGCATTCGTTGGAAAGCGCATCGACCGCCGGCATGGCTTCCGACGCAACCACCCGGGCGATGGGCGCGCCATAGACGCGCTGCCACGACCAGAGCGTCATCGCGGTGACGTTGCGGCCGCCATCGGTGTCCGCGTCTTCGCGCAGCAGCCGCTTCAGGTCAGTAGCCGGCGCGGCAGCCGCAACGCCCACCAGCTTCAGCTCCGGCGCGTAGGCGCCGCTCAACATGCCGGTGAACAATGCGGCCTGGCCGCCTTGCGAGTGGCCCCATACGGCGTACTGCTCACCGGCCTGCGCGCCAGGCATCTGACGCGCCGCACGCACGATGTCGATCACGGCGCGTGCTTCGCTGTCGCCCACCAGATACGGATGCGGACCCTCCGTGCCCAGGCCCGGATAGTCGGTGGCGGCGACGATGTAGCCATGCCGCACCATGTCGCGCAGGCCCATCATGGACTGGAATACGAAATGCGCTTCCGACGGCGCGCAGCGCGGGACTACGCCACTGGTGGGGTGAGCCCACGCCACGAT
>Ga0335083_10006903_pt1 | contig 14075 bp, 10 predicted proteins | sample Lox_Sample_42_FD_206716 | JGI IMG/M metagenome (GOLD analysis project Ga0335083, IMG submission 206716) | Soil microbial communities from Loxahatchee National Wildlife Refuge, Florida, United States - Lox_Sample_4.2 | ecosystem: Environmental > Terrestrial > Soil > Wetlands | place: USA...
TTCCTGCGAAGGGCTCCCCGCGCGGTCCGGTTGTGACATTTTACTGGAATAATGATCCATATCAGTCTGATATATATAAAAAAAGTGACCGAAATAAACGGAATTTAATTTTCCGCCCATCTGCACGATAAGCGTGGCCGCGTAAGTTCGCTGCAGGCTTGCCTGGACTTTCACTCCCGAGATGCTCCATCGATCGATTCCGGTTGACCGCGCGCGCGGTGCGGCCACGGCGTGTTGTATTGCCCTGTGCGGCGTGGTGGCGATCGCGCTGAGCGCCTGCAGTCTGGGTCCGCACTACAAGCGGCCGGACATCGCGGCTCCCGCGGCCTGGAGGGCCGATCCGGTCTCGAGCTCCGGGGAGGATTCCGCGGCGGCGACTGCGCCGACCGCGCCCACTGTTCCGGTGGCGTGGCCTTCGGCGGACTGGTGGAAGGGCTTTGGCTCCGCTGAACTCGATGGCCTCATGCAGCAGGCCCGCCAGGCCAACGATGACCTCGGGGCGGCCGTTGCCCGGGTCCAGCAGGCGGATGCCCAGGCGAAGATCGCCGCGGCCGGGATGCTGCCGAGCCTGGCTGCCTCGGGGGATGCCACCCGGCAGCGCGAGCGACCGCTGGGGTCCGGACCCGTCACCTTCTCGCAGTTCAGCGCTCTGGCCTCGGCCAGCTACGAGCTGGATTTCTGGGGTCGAAACCGGGCCACCTGGAACGCGGCTCGCTTCGCTGCCACGGCCAGCCGCTACGACCGGGCGACGGTGGAGCTGACGGTCATGAGCGGGGTGGCGACGACCTATTTCCAGGCCATCGAGCTGCAGGAGCGGGTGGCCGTGGCAGAGCAGGACCTGGCCACGGCCCGCACCATCCTCAAGGATCTCGAACTGGAAGCGCGGGTGGGCACGGCCACCGCTCTGGATGTGGCCCAGCAGGAGACCACCGTCGCAACCGTCAATGCCTCGATTCCGCCGCTGCGCCAGCAACTGCGGCAGACGATCGACTCACTCGGCGTGCTGGTGGGGCGGATGCCGCAGGAGATGGCCACTCCCACCGGCACTCTGGGGGCGCTGTCGGTCCCGGAAGTGGGCCCCGGCCTGCCATCCGAGCTCCTGGCGCGGCGACCGGATGTGGCCGCCGCCGAAGCGCAGCTGATGTCCGCCAACGCGAACATCGCCGCCGCCCGGGCGGCCTTCTTTCCGAGCATCAACCTGACGGCCGACGGCGGCTTCGTCAGCACGGCGCTGTCGAGCCTCATCACGCCCCCCAACCGGGTGTTCGCCATCAGCGGTGGCGTGACCCAGCAGATCTTCCAGGGCGGCGCCCTGGTGGGCAATTACCGGCTGACCCAGGGGCGCTATGCGGAGCTTCTGGCCGACTATCACAAGTCCGTCATCTCAGCCTTCGGCAACGTGCAGGATGCCCTGGTGGCCGCCCAGCAGACCGCCGAGCAACTGCGCCGGGAGCAGGTGGCGGTGGAGAAGGCCCGCCGGGCCTACGAGCTCACCGAGCTGCAGCTGCACGCGGGCACGGTCAATGTCCTGACCGTGCTCAATACCCAGACTGTCCTGTTCACCGCCGAGGACACCCTCGTGCAGGTCCACTTCGCCCATCTGCAGGCCCTGGTCCAGCTGTTCAATGCGCTGGGCGGGGGCTGGCAGTCCGGAAGCTCCCATGAATCCTGAACACTCCCAGACCTCTTCCCCCCTGGCGCCTGTCCGGGAACTGCTGCGGGAGCACCGTAAGCGGGCCTGGCTGCTGGCTGCGAGCATCGTGGTGGTGCTGGCACTCACCCTGCGCTGGCTGCCGGGTACTGCCGGCAACGCCGCTGCTCCCGCGCGGCCGCAGTCGATTGCCGTGGATGCGACGCAGGCCAAGCGCGAGGACGTGCCGGTCTACCTGCAGGGCCTGGGCACCGTCCAGGCCTTCAATACGGTGACGGTCACTGCGCGCGTGGACGGCGAACTGCAGAAGATCGGGTTCGTCGAGGGGCAGACCGTCAGGCAGGGCGACCTGCTGGCGCAGATCGACCCGCGGCCCTTCCAGGCCGCCCTGCATCAGGCTGAAGCGACCCAGGCCAAGGACCAGGCGCAGTTGCTGAGCGCGCGGGCCGACCTGGAGCGCTACCAGACCCTGGCCCCCGCCAACCTGGCCAGCCAGCAGACGCTCGATTCCCAACGCGCCCAGGTGGCGGGCCTCGAGGCGCAGATCAAGGGCGATCAGGCAAGCATCGACAACGCCCGCACGCAGCTGCAGTACACGACCATCACCTCGCCGATTCAGGGCAAGACGGGCATCCGGCGCGTAGACGTTGGCAACAACGTGCATTCCACCGACACCAACGGGATCGTCGTGGTGACGCAGATGCAGCCGATCGCCTTCATCTTCACGCTCCCCGAGGATTCCCTGCCAGCGGTGAGCAGAGCGCTCAACGCGGGACCGGTCACGGTGGAGGCGATGGCGCGCGATGGTTCCGAGGAACTCGATCGCGGCACGGTGACGCTGGTGGACAACCAGATCGACCAGTCCACCGGCACCATCCGCCTCAAGGCCGTCTTCCCCAACGAGAACAACCGGCTCTGGCCGGGTCAGTATCTCGATGCGCGCGTACTTGTGCGCACCGAGCAGCACGCACTGACGATTCCGTCGGCGGCGATCCAGCGTGGTCCCAATGGCGTGTTCGCGTATGTCATCAAGGCCGATTCGACGGTTGAGGCGCGGCCCCTGAAGGTAGGGGAGGAGAGCGGCACCGTGATGGTCGTGAAGGATGGCATGCAGGAGGGCGAGCGGGTGGTCACGAGCAACCAATACCGACTGCAGCCTGGTGCCGTGGTCAGGATCACACCGACGAACCCAACCGCGACACCGGCGCCTGCGGTGGCTGATCTGCCGGCCGCCCAATCGCCGCCGGTGGCGGCAACACCCGTGCCGCGCTCGCGGCGGGGTACGGACACCAAGTGAATATCTCGGCTCCATTCATCCAGCGTCCCATCGCCACTTCGCTCCTGATGGCGGGGATCCTGCTGGTCGGGCTGGTGGCATTCCCGATGCTGCCGGTCGCGCCGCTTCCGCAGGTGGACTTCCCGACGATCCAGGTAACCGCTCAGCTGCCCGGTGCGGCACCGGAGACCATGGCTTCCGCGGTGGCACAGCCGCTCGAGTACCAGTTCGCGGCCATTCCCGGTGTCTCCCAGCTGACCTCCACCAGCGTGCTGGGCACTACCCAGATCACGGTGCAGTTCGATCTGGGTCGCAACATCGACGCCGCCGCTCAGGACGTGCAGGCCGCCATCGATGCCGCGGGCGGCCAGCTGCCCAAGAACCTGCCTTCGCCGCCGTCCTACAAGAAGGTCAATCCGGCCGACTCGCCCATCCTGATCCTGGCGGTGCATTCGGATGTTCTGCCGGCGACGGAAGTGGATGACTTCGCCGAGAACGTCCTCTCCCAGCAGATCTCCCGCATCCCCGGCGTCGCGCAGGTCTCCCTGGGCGGTCAGCGCAAGCCGGCCGTGCGCATCCAGGTCGATCCGAGCCGGATCGCCGCCCTGGGCATCCAGCTCGAGGACATCGCCTCGGTCATCTCGAGTGCCACGGTCGACGCGCCCAAGGGATCGATCAATGGTGTGCGCCACAACTTTGCGATCTATGACAACGATCAGCTTCTGAAAGCAGGGCCCTGGAACGACGTCATCGTCGCCTACAAGAACGGGGCGCCGGTGCGGATCCGCGATATCGGAGTGGCCGTCGCTGGCCCGGAAAACAATCTCAGCATCGCCTTCCAGAACGGCCACGACGGCATCCTGCTGCTGGTGTACAAGCAGGCCGGCGCGAACGTCATCGATACGGTCAAGCGCGTCAACCAGCTGCTGCCACATGCGCTCGCGTCCGTTCCTCCGTCGATCAAGCTCGACACGGTGGCCGACCGCACGACGACCATCCAGGCCTCCGTGCACGATGTCGAATTCACGTTGCTGCTGACGATCGCGCTGGTCGTCATGGTCATCTTCCTGTTCCTGCGCAATTTCTGGGCGACGGTGATCCCGGGCGTCACGGTACCGCTGGCCCTGTTCGGTACGGCGGCCCTGATGTACGCGGCCGGCTACACACTGGACAACCTCTCGCTCATGGGACTGACGATCGCGGTGGGCTTCGTCGTGGACGATGCCATCGTGATGCTGGAGAACATCTACCGGCACATCGAGGAGGGGCTGTCGGCCCGCGAGGCGGCCCTCAAGGGCGCGCAGGAAATCGGCTTCACCATCATGTCCATCAGCCTGTCGCTGGTGGCGGTATTCATTCCGCTACTGCTCATGGGCGGCATCATCGGGCGGCTGTTCCGGGAATTCGCGATCACGGTCACGATGACCATTCTCGTGTCCGCCTTCGTCGCGCTGACACTTTCGCCGATGATGTGTTCGCTGTTCCTCAGGGACGAGCGTCGCGCGACCCATGGTCGTGCGTACATGCTCGTCGAGCACGGGTTCGAGAAACTCCTGCACTGGTACACGCGCGGCCTGGACTTCGTGCTGCAGCACCAGCGTCCCACCCTGATAGTGTTCGTGCTTACGGTGCTGTTGAGCGGTGTACTGTACGTTTTTGAGCCGAAGGGATTCTTCCCGCAGCAGGACACCGGAATTCTCGCTGGAGTGTCGGATGCGGCGCAGGACGTCTCCTTCTCGGAGATGGTGAAACTGCAGCATCGGCTGATGGATGTGGTGAACAAGGATCCGGATGTCGCCGGATGGGGCACGGGCCTGGGCGGATCGCGGCCGGTCAACAATGGATTCGTCATCATCGGCCTGAAACCACGCAGTCAGCGCAAGCTCAACGCCGACCAGATCATCGGCCGGCTGCGTCCCCAGCTGGCGCAGGTGAAGGGAGCGACCCTGTTCCTGCAGGCGGCGCAGGACCTCAACGTCGGTGGCCGCACCACGCGCACCCAGTACCAGTACACCCTGCAGGACTCGGATCTCGACGAGCTGAACACCTGGGCCCCGCGGCTGCTGCAGCGCCTGCAGAAGCAGCCCTTGCTGCGCGACGTCGCCTCCGACCAGCAGACCAACGGCACCATGGTGTCGCTGACCATCGACCGCGATCAGGCGGCCCGCTTCGGGATTCAGCCCTCGGTGATCGATCAGACGCTGTACGATGCCTTCGGTCAACGCCAGGCGGCGCAGTACTTCACGCAGCTCAACTCCTATCACGTGATCCTGGAGATCACCCCGGAGCTGCAGGCCGACCCGGCCACGCTGAACAAGCTGTATGTGAAGTCGCCCATCAACAATCAGCAGGTGCCGCTGTCCACCTTCGCCCATTTCGACACGCAGCACGTCAGCTACCTGTCCATCAACCACCAGGGGCAGTTTCCGGCCGTGACACTGTCCTTCAACCTGGCCCCGGGGGCGGCGCTGGGGGATGCGGTGGATGCCATCAACGCGGAGTCCGCCAGGCTGGGAATGCCGGCTACCATGACAGGCACCTTCCAGGGAACCGCGCAGGCATTCCAGTCATCGCTGCGGAGCGAGCCCTACCTGATCCTCGCCGCTCTCGTCGTGGTCTACATCATCCTCGGCATGCTCTACGAGAGTTACATCCACCCGCTCACCATCCTCTCGACGCTGCCCTCGGCGGGTGTCGGAGCCCTGCTCATGCTGATGGCGTTTCATTTCGACCTGTCGGTGATCGCGCTCATCGGCATCATCCTGCTGATCGGTATCGTGAAGAAGAACGGCATCATGATGGTGGACTTCGCCATCCAGGCCGAACGTGACCAGCATCTCTCGCCCGAGGCCTCCATCCGTCAGGCCTGCCTGCTGCGCTTCCGGCCCATCATGATGACGACCATGGCGGCGCTTCTGGCCGCCTTGCCCCTGATGTTGGGTCATGGCACCGGCTCGGAGCTGCGCCAGCCGCTGGGCTACACCATGGTGGGTGGTCTGATCCTCAGTCAGGCTCTGACCCTGTTCACGACACCGGTGGTGTACCTGTATCTTGACCGTCTGAACGAGAGACTGGGCCGGCGCAAGCCGCAGCCGGAAGCGGGCAGCGCTTCCGCGCATCCAGCCGCGGTCTGACGGAATTTCCCACAGTCGAGCGAGCCGCACCGTGAAAGTTCTGCTGGTAGAGGACAACGAGCGCGTCAGCCGCTTCGTGATCAAGGGTCTGCAGGAGGCCGGCCACGTGGCCGACCATGCGGACAACGGCCGTGACGGCATGTTCCTGGCCGCCAGCGAACCTTACGATGTGATCGTGATGGACCGGATGCTGCCCGGTCAGATTGATGGACTTGCGATCATCGAGACCCTGCGCAAGTCGGGCAACCGCACACCCATCCTGATCCTGAGCGCGCTGTCGGACGTGGACGAGCGCATCCGCGGCCTGAAGAGCGGCGGCGATGACTACCTCACCAAGCCCTTCGCCTTCGGGGAGCTGCTGGCACGGCTGGACGCCCTGTGCCGGCGCGTGCAGGGGACCGGAACCCAGACGAGCCTGCGGGTGGGGGATCTGCACATGGATCTGCTGTCGCGCAAGGCGGCTCGCGGTACGCGGCCCATCGCCCTGCAGCCCCAGGAGTTCAAGCTGCTGGAGTACCTGATGCGGCATGCCGGCCAGGTGGTGACCCGGACCATGCTGCTGGAGAATGTCTGGGACTATCATTTCGATCCCCAGACGAACGTCGTCGATGTGCACATCAGCAAGCTGCGGCAGAAGATCGAGACCGACAGCGAGCGGCCGCTGCTGCGGACGGTACGCAACGCAGGCTACATGCTCACGGCCGGAGACTGACCATGCGCTCCTCGGCGACCACGCTTGCGCTCAGTTATGTGACCTTCGGCATCGCGGCCCTGGTGCTGTTCGCCGCTCCTTTGTGGTACGCGTGGCAGGTGACGATCCACGATTCGCGCACCGAGCTGCTGCGCGTGGATGCACAACGCTTCGCCGAGGTGTTCCGGCGCGAAGGGCCGACCGGGCTCACGGGATTCATCAACACGCGGGTGGGCATGCAGATCGCCGGTGAGCGCATCCTGCTGCTCACCGACCCGGAGCTGCATCCGCTGGCGGGTAACCTGCCGGCGTGGCCCGCCAACATCCCGACCGATGCCGGAATCTACACACGCGATATGACGCTGGGCGGTCATCAGACCCAGGCGATGTTCGTGCACACCGTGCTGCCCGGCGGCTACAACCTGCTCGTGGGCCGCGATCAGGCCCTGTTCGCGCCGCTGACGACACGGTTCTGGTACGGCCTGGCCGCTGCGGTCGGGGTGCTGCTCATCGCCGGCGCGCTCGGCGGACTCATGGTGCGCCGATCCGTGCTCGTGCGTGTGGATGGCATCCGGCACGCCGTGCAGGCCATCATGCAGGGCGATCTCAGTCATCGACTGCCCACTCACAGCAGCAGCGATGAGCTCGATACGCTGGCGCGCATGATCAATGGCATGCTCGAGCAGATCGAGCAGCTGGTCCATGGTGTCCGCGATGTATCCAACTCCATAGCGCACGACCTGCGCACGCCTCTCGCGGAGTTGCGCTCGCGCCTGGAAGAGCTGTCGCTGACGCGCCCACAGCCGGAAGAGACCTTTGCGGAGGTCGATGCCGCCGTGGCGGACGTCGATCGGGTGATCGGAGTATTCAACGCCCTGTTGCGTCTTGCGGAGATCGACGCGGGCATGCGCCGGTCAGGATTCGTCGCCGTGGACGCCGCCGAGCTGGCGCGGCAGGCCGTCGAGTTCTATCTCCCCGCAGCCGAGCTCAAGGGGATCACTCTCTCGTTTCACGGTGAGGAGCCCGTGCGGGTGTCGGGCGACCCGGTGCTGTTGGCGCAGGCTCTCGGGAATCTCATCGACAATGCCCTGAAATACGCCGGCCAGGACGGCACGATCGAGGTGGCGGTGGCGACGGGAGCCGATGGCAGGGCGCGGATCTCGGTAGCGGACCACGGCCCGGGGATACCCGACGAGGAGAAGCCGAAGGTTCCGGGCCGCTTCTACCGCGGCGATGTCAGCCGGGGCACGCCTGGAGTGGGGCTTGGGCTGAGCCTGGTCGAATCCGTCGCGCGGCTGCATGGCGGCGATCTGGAACTGCTGGACAACGACCCTGGCCTGCGGGCGCGCATGGCCATCGCCAGCGCCGCCTAGCGCACTACGCCGGCGGCTGCTGTCAGTTCGGCAAGGGCCAGACGCAGCGCCGCCAGCTTGGGTGGCTTGCTCAGCACCCGGTCCACTCCCTCGGGTGTGTCATTTTCCGCCAGCAGACGGTGCCCCCAGCCTGTCAGCAGGATCACCGGCATGTCGGGAGAGACTGACTTGATGGCGGTGGCGACTGCGCGGCCATCCACGTGGGGCATGCCCAGATCGGTGATCACCGCATCGAAATGCTCGCCGCGCGCTGCTGCCTGCCGGAACGTATCGATGCCCTGCTGACCGCCTTCAGCGACGGTGACTCGGTGACCCTCCTGTTCGAGGGTGTCGCGCAGCGATTTGAGCATCAGCGGATCGTCATCGACGAACAACAGGCGCAGCGGTCGGCCGGGCCGCGCATGCGCCTCATCCGTACCATTCGCTCCGTGCGCTTCCAGCGCGGGAAACGTCAATCTGACCAGCGTGCCGGCTCCCGGTTCACTCTCGATCTGCAGGTCGCCACCATGCCGCTCGACCGCTCCATACACCATGGCGAGGCCCAGGCCCGTGCCGCGTTCGCCCTTGGTTGAAAAGAATGGTTCAAGGCAACGATTGAGCGTCGTCTCGTCCATGCCGATCCCCGTATCCACCACTTCCACCTCGACGCCGGCCGATTCCGCTGCGCGCGTACGCACCGTCAGCGTGCCTCCCTGGGGCATTGCATCGACTGCGTTGAGAATCAGATTCGTGAGGGCATCGCGGATCTCGCTTTCCTCGCCCGCGACCGCGGGCAGGTCCGGCGCCAGCTGCGCCTGCATCTGGATGACGATACCGCGCTCCTGGGGCATGGAACTCCAGCGGGCCCGCGTCAGTTCGATGACCTGGCGGCTGACCCGATTGAGATCCATGGAAACGGGTGCGCGCTCGACGTCGCTGCGCCGATAGAACTCTCTCATCCGGGCGACGGTGTGCGCCACATCCTCGATGGCGCGCTGGATGGCGACGAGGTAATCCCTCGAGACGGGACTCAGGCCCGCGTCGTGCTCCAGGAGCGACTGCGAGTACAGGGCGGCAGGGGAGAGCGCATTGTTGATGTCGTGCGCGATGCCGCTGGCCATTTGCCCTAGCGCGCGCAGACGTTCCTGTTGCATGACGCGCTGCTGAGTCTCGCGCAGGTCCTCATAGGAGCGCTGCAGGGCGCTGTACAGCTCGGCCTGGTGGATGGCCAGTGCGGCGTGTTCGCTGAGCTGACGCAGGAATTCGCAGTCGCCACTGTTGAACCGGCCCGGCTCACGCCGCGCCGCCACGAGCAGCCCGAAGATCTTGCTTTCGACGATCAGAGGTGCGATGACCATGCACCCCAGGCCCCCCTGGGCGAGGCGTTGGGAGAAGTCGGTGACCGAAGCCCGCAGGTCCGGCTCGTAAACCAGCTGACCCCGAAGGCAGCGCGCCAGTCCGTTGCCTTCGATGTCGATGCGGCTCTGCTCGGCCAGGCCCAGCTGCGTGGCCAGTGGCCGGCTACGGCTCTCGACGCAGGCGATGACCAGCGACGCCGGCGCGGCCTCCTGCAGGCACACACATCCGAAGTCGATCTGCAGGTCATTTTCCAGGTGGCGCAGGATGACTTGCAGCACGCGCCGCGGGTCCTGCCGGTCCCCGATGGCGCGGGTGGTGCGATCCAGCAGATCCATCCGTTCGAGCTGCGTGCGCTGTCGTTGCTCGGCGAGCTTGTAGTCCTCGATGTCGGTGCTGGATCCGAACCACTTGGAGATGCCCCCGGTACGGTCGCGCAGCGGCACGGCCCGCGCCCGGAACCAGCGGTGGACGCCATCGTAACGGCGGATCCGCAACTCGGTGTCCAGGCTGTCACCGCGGGCGACCGTCCCCGCCCACTCGTTGCGCGCGCGCTCGCGGTCGGCGGCATGCACCTGCTCCAGCCAGCCCGCGCCCAGTTGCTCCTGCCCGGTGCGGCCGGTGTACTCGAGCCATTGCCTGCTCAGGTAATCCCAGGAGCCGTCGGCCCGGGCTGTCCAGACGAGGTGGGGCAACGATTCCGTCAGCGTGCGGAAGCGGTCCTCACTGTCGCGAAGGATCTCCTCGGCGCGCTGTCGGTCGCGCATCTCCTGGCGCAGGCTCTGATTGACGGCTTCGAGCTTCAGGGTGCGATCGGCCACGCGCACCTCCAGCTCGGCGTTCATCGAACGAACCTCGTCCTCGGCGCGCTTGCGCTCGGCCACTTCACGCGCCAGGGCGGCGTTGGCGTTGCGCAATGCCGCCGGGCTGGGTACCCGCAGCGCCGTCGGAATCAACTTGACCAGCAGGATGGCCGTCGGCACCGAGGCGAGGGCGGTGATGGCCTTCAGGGTCCCCGAGACCCAGTACGCCGGGTACCAGATGGTCACGATCTCCATGAAATGCGTGGCCCCGCAGGCCACGATGAAGACCGCGAAACAGACGAACATCCAGTTGAACTGCAGGTCGGTGCGGCGGCGCACGAAATACAGCAGGGTGAAGGGAATCGAGAAGTAGGCCAGCGTGATCAGGGCATCCGAGAGCACGTGCAGGGTGAGGATGCCCGGCTGCCACAGGTAGCACATGCCGTGGGGCATGAAGCCGGCCGAGGAGAGGGAGAGCTCGAGAACGTCTGCCATGACACACCACCCTGCCCGGATTGCGCGATTCTTCCGCGCGATCCATGCGATGGACTGTAACCGGAGCGCATCGCAAAGCCCAAGCACGAGCGGTGGCGTGCCCTGCGATATCCGCATGGTATGGCGGCCGATTCTGCGTCGCGAGCGTCCGTTCCGGGCGTACTGAAGCGGCCGCGATCCCGGTAACCTAGCGCTCGAGGTCCCCACAGGGGACGCCCGTCGCCGGCGGTCTGACAGTCCGCCATTCGCCACAGGAGAATCCGCCCATGATTTCGCGCAGGCACCCGCAGGTCGTCAACGTCGACGAGGTGGATGGCATGAGCCGCGCCCGCGGCCGTTTCGGAGCACAGATGAAGCGCCTGGGCGCACCCGCCGGAGCGCGCGCCATCGGCTTCAACTGGATGGAGCTGGCGCCGGGCAAGACGTCCTTCCCGTTCCATTACCACACCGGTATCGAGGAAGGTCTGTACATCCTGGCCGGCACGGGCGAGCTGCGCCTCGGCAAGGAGAAAGTATCCGTCCGCCCTGGCGACTACGCGGCTTTCCCCGCCGGCCCGGACAACGCCCACACGCTGACCAACACCGGCACCCAGCCCCTGCAGTACCTGTCTTTCTCCAACACCAACACCACCGACATCGTCGGCTACCCTGACTCGAAGAAGTTCGCGATCGGCGCGATGCCCGACCCCTCGGCCTGGCCGAACGGCATGTGGGTGCGCAAGATCATCCGCGAGCAGGAGTCGGTGGACTACTTCGACGGGGAGGACACAGGGGAGGGGTGAGCGACGGCGGCTGATCACTGCGCGGAGGGAGACTATCGGGCGGCAGGTGACCACGCTGACCGCCCCCTGCCGAAGTTCCAGACGCACCGAGCCGGGTTGTCTATACTCCCTGCGCCATAACAACAAGGGGGTGCCGCGCAGCGCGCGGCGCACGATAACGCATGGCGAACCCGGATTTCCGACGATGGCCGGAACACTACACGGTGCTGTTCCTGGTCTGCGCGGCGGTCTTCATCTCCTACATCGATCGCACGAGCATCTCAGTGGGCGCCATCGCCATGCAGGCCGAATTTGGCTGGGACGAACGGCAGAAGGGGCTGGTGCTCGCCGCCTTCTTCGCCGGCTATCTGCTCCTGCAGATCCCGGCTGGCTCCCTGTCGACCCGCTTCGGCGGCCGCCGGGTGCTGGGCGCGGGCGTGGTGCTCTGGTCATTGTTCACGGTCCTCACTCCGGCGGCCGCGCTGCTGAGTCTGCCGGCGCTACTGACGGCAAGGGTGGGTTTGGGACTCGGCGAGGCTTCGGTGTTTCCGGCCTCGATCAACATGATCGGCCGCTGGGTACCGCCCGAGGGACGGACTCGCGCGGTGGCACTGATGGTCTCGATACTGCTGCTGGCGACGGTGTTTGCCTTGCTCGTCACGGGATGGCTGATCCAACTATACGGTTGGGCAATGCCGTTCTATGCCTTTGGCGCTTTGGGCTTCGTATGGGCACTCGCGTGGTACCGGACCGTGCGCGAAGGATCAGCCTTCGCGCTGACCGTGACCGATGCACCGGTTGACATACCGTGGGGGAGGTTGCTGCGATTGCCGGCGGTCTGGGCAATCGTCTGTGCGCACTTCTGCAGCAACTGGGTGCTGTTCCTGCAGCTGGCCTGGTTACCCAGTTACTTCAAGAGCGTTCACTCCGTCAGCCTCACGAATGCAGGCCTGCTCTCGGCGATTCCGTGGTTCATCGGCTTTCTGAGCGGCAACGCAGCCGGCCATGTTGCCGACCGCTTGCTGCGATCCGGCCACAGTCCACGAGTCGTGCGCAAGACGATGCAGACCATCGCTCTGCTCGGACCGGCGGCGGCGATGCTCCTGCTGCCGTCTGTGCACACCGCCACGGCGGCGCTGCTGCTCATCTGCTTCATGACTGCGACTTTTTCCTGCTCGGCGTCGGGCTTCGCATCCAACTGCTTCGACATCGCTCCGCGGTATGCCTCCGTCATCTGGGGTCTCAGCAACGCCGTTGCGGCGCTGCCCGGGGTGATCGGCGTGTACATTACGGGTTGGCTGGTGCAGCGCACGGGTCACTACACCGCACCGTTCTATCTCACAGCCGGAGTCGTGATATTCGGCAGCCTGGTGTTCACGACTTTCGCATCGGGTGAACGGAAGATCGAATGAGTCAGCCCTGCGTGGTTGAGAGTGGCCAGCAATTGCGCATAGTGTAGGGGCAGGGGAGTTGCCGCCCTGACGTCAGGTCCGTCGAATGATGACACCCGAAATCCGCGCTTTCGAATTCGCCCTGGGGCTGTTCTCCGTGCTGATCGGGCTGGCGATCGCCGACATCGCCACGAGCTTTCATCGCCTCATGCGCGCCCGGCCGCGCGTGCGCTGGGACCCACTGGTACTCCTGTCCACGCTGTTCGCCGTGGTGATCACCGTCGGGATGTGGTTCGATCTGTGGGGAATCCGCAATGCCACCTCGGTGCGGCACTTCCTGCTGTATCTGGCGCTGATCGGCGCTTTCTTCGTGCTGTTCCTGATTGCCGCATCGAGCCTGCCCGATGATGCCACCGAAGTAGCCGATCTACGGGAGTTCTACGAAGGCAACCGCCGGTACTTCTGGTCGCTGGTCGCACTGTTCGAGATCATCTACGTTGCATTCGGCATCCATTTCCTCGCGGGTGTGTTCGATCGGATGCCTCCTGGCGTAGTGGCGATCGTGATCTCTCACTGGGTGGTGCTCGTTGCGGTCCCCATAGTGCTCGCGCTGGTGCGCTCGAGAGTCATTCACTACGTCGGCCTGGCGCTCCTTTATTGCGTAGTGCTCTGGCACTACGCCGGCACGGTGATCACTTAAGGGTGCCAATGCGATGCAGCGTCCGGACGGCCGCGGGGTTGCAGGCTCCCGAGGGGACGGCCGGCTTTCTGGATTCCAGGCAGTTCGGGATCCTGGCTCGCCGTTCGTGCTTCGTCACTTACTTCGCATAATGTATATTATGGTAAATATGGGATACATGACGCCGGGGCCCGCCAAAGAGAAACCAGCCCCTAGCCACTCGGACGGATGGACGTTGTGTCGAAGTCGCGCTCGATGTCCGCGCGCATTCGTGCCCGAACGTCTTCGCTGACCGGTGTCCGATTCAGGAAACTCAGCAACCGCTCGAGCGTGATGAGGCCCCTTCGGATCAGTTCGCGGTTGAAGGTCAGGTCCTTCTCGCGCCGTGCGACGTATTTCGCAATGGCCAGATCGTGAGGTTCGAGGCACAGTCCCCGTACTCCCTCGGTATCGCCAGGCGGCAGGTTCACCAGGCGGCCCTTCCAG
>Ga0335083_10006904_pt1 | contig 14073 bp, 5 predicted proteins | sample Lox_Sample_42_FD_206716 | JGI IMG/M metagenome (GOLD analysis project Ga0335083, IMG submission 206716) | Soil microbial communities from Loxahatchee National Wildlife Refuge, Florida, United States - Lox_Sample_4.2 | ecosystem: Environmental > Terrestrial > Soil > Wetlands | place: USA: Florida...
CGATCGAAGTCCAGATAACTGGTGACCACCAGATCGAGTTTGCCGTCGAGATCGTAATCGACGAAGGTGCAGCCCGTATCCCAGCGAACCGCTTCGGAACTCAGGCCGGCCTCTTTGGTGACGTCGCGGAACACTCCGCCGCCTTCGTTATGGTAGAGCACGCTGTGGCCGTAGTAGGTGACGAAAAGGTCGCGCAGCCCGTCATTGTCGTAGTCGCCGACGCAGGCGCCCTGCCCCCACCCGGTGCGTGACAGACCGGATTTCGCGGTGACGTCCTCGAATCGCATTCCGCCGAGGTTGCGGTAGAGGTGACTGGTCGATTTCTCGCCGGCGTCCTTGCCCTCCAGCGTGGTCCCGTTCACCAGAAATACGTCCGGCAGCCCGTCGTTGTCGAAATCGAAGATCGCCACACCGGCGCCCGTGCTTTCCAGGATGTACTTCTTGCGGTCCGCGCCGCCGGTGACGTTCCTGGCGACCAGGCCGGACTGCTCGGCGACGTCGCGGAAATCCACTCGAATCGGAGGCAGCGTGACTTCGATGTGCGCGGCCTTGGCCGGCCGCACGGTGGTGGACACACCCTGGAACCCCTCCGTCCGGCTCGGATGCCACGCAAGCGCCACTGCCGCTACTACCAAAGTCGCAATGGCCGGACGGCGAATAGCGGGCAATGTCATTCGGCCATTTTACTCGCGAACGGCCGTTTCGGCATAAGATACTGGAATATGATTTTTGCGAGGGTGATGGCGGTGCGCCTTCGCTCCATTCCGGTCCTGCTACTCCTCACCTCGGGGGTATATGGTCAGTACGCCGGCAGCCAAAGCTGCCAGCCCTGTCACCCCGGCCAGTTCGCGGCGCAGGCAAAGTCGGAGCACGCCCACGCATTGGCGCCCGCGCCGCCCGGCAGTCCCGGGGAGTGGGCCTTCGGCGCAGGCCGCAAAGCCTTCACCTATGTCAGCCACGCGGATGAGGAGACATACGTCGAGCGGGCGGCCAGCTACTATGCGTCGACCAGGTCGATGGGCGTGACTCCCGGACACAAAGCCGGCATTGATCTCGAATATCCGACTTTCCAGCCGACCACGTCCGCCGTGCGGTGCTTTCGTTGCCACTCAACGGGCGAACTGACACTCGCCAGTGGCTTTACGATTCAGCCCGCGGAGTACGGGATACGTTGCGAAGCGTGCCACGGGCCAGGCGCGGCGCACGTGGCAGCCGGGGGCGGCAGCGACACAATTCGTAATCCGAAACGCCTCAACGCGGTCGAACTCAACACGTTCTGCGGAACATGTCATCGCAAGCCGCCGGAAGCCGGAGTTGAGGGGGACTGGACGGATCCCTGGAACGTTCGTCATCAGCCTGCTTCCCTCAGCCAGGCGGCCTGTTTCCGCAAGAGCGCGGGCAAGCTGTCCTGTTTGACGTGCCACGATCCGCACGCCCCTCTGGTCACATCAGCCAAGGCCTACGACCAGCGTTGCTCCGGATGTCACCAGGAAGTGCGCCACCGGACAGTAACCGCCGGAACGGCGTGCGTGACGTGCCACATGCCGCAGGTGCAGGAGCCGGCGCCGGAAATCCAGTTCACCAACCACTGGATCGGCATCTACGCCAAAGACAACGTTCTCGTGCCTGTTTCCCGGCCGGACCGCAGCCTCCCACCTCTCTCGCTACCACCCACGGGCGAAGGTAAGCTCATCCCGCCGAACTCACCCTCCAGTCTGGCCCCTTTGTTCGCGCAAGCGGTCAGCCAGCGCGAGAAGGCGCTGGGCGCCTGGGACGCGAAGGTGGCTCGCAGTCTGAAGGCCCAAGGCCTGTTTCTCAAAACCATGGGCGACCTGCAGGCTGCTACCGGCCCGCTGCGCAGAGCGGTGGAGATCGACCGGCGCAACAACGACTCCGATTTGTTCGCGGCGGAAGAGGCGCTGGCGCAGACTTTCGAACTCGCCGGCAACCGGCCGCAGGCCTTCGAGTTGTTCCAACAGGCGGCAGCCGGCGCCGATCTGCAGGTGGCGGCACGAAGTTACGCCAGCCTGGCGGCGCTCGATTCCGCCCGGGCCGCCGAATACTACGCCAAGGCAATTGCTGCGCAGGAAAAGATCAGCGGGCCGGAGCACCCGCGGGTTGCCGTGCTGCTCAACCGCCTTGCCCAAGCTCTCGAGGAAAAGCGGAACTTCCAGGAGGCCGAGGCGCTGCTAAGGCGGGCTCTGGGCATCCAGCGGAAGACGCTCGGGCCGTCGCCCGAGGCGGCCACGACCCTGATCAACCTGGGTAGCTTGCTGCAAAACCTTCAGCGCGCCGACGAAGCGGAGCGCTTGGAACGTGAGGCGATCGCCATCCTCGAGCAGAAGCGCCCACAGAGTGTGGAACTCTCTGCCGCATACACCAACCTGGCGGATCTGCTATCCCCGCGGAAGGACTTCGCGCCGGCCGCCGAACTGCTGCGGCGAGCGGTCGCCATTGACGAAGCCATTTACGGGACCGACGACCCGGAAGTCGCCGTGGATCTGGCGAATCTCGGAGAGTTGCTGAAAGGGCATGGCCAGGACGCGGCGGCCCGTACGGCGCTCGGTCGCGCCCTGTCAATCTACGAAAAGCGCTTCGGCCCCCAGAGTCCGCAAGCTCGAGATGTACGTGAGAGCTTGCGGACTCTGCGCTGAGCGGGCGGCGCGCCTTAGAAGACGAGGCGCAGCGACATTTCCATCTGCCGCGGGTTCAGCGTGGCGTTAAAACGGTTCAATTGGCTGTTGGTCTGGACCAAACGGCCTTGCAGCCAGTTCCGCCAGTCGTACGAGGGTGTGATGTTAAACCCAGAGAATTGGGTATGGTTCGGGAGGTTGTACATCTCCGCCCGGAATTGCAGATTGCGGCCCTCCTTCTTCAGCGGGAAATTCTTCGTGAAGGTCATATCCAGGTTGCTGACGCGGGTGCCGGGGATGTTGAGAAGCTGGCCGGCGCCGGCGTTGCCCAGGCAGGACAGGTTTTCTCCCACGCCGTAATGCGGGTCGGCCGCGGGGAACTGGCTGCACGGATACGGAATGGTGAACGCCGCCGTATTGACAATCAGGTTTCCAGGCGTTCCCAAGAGAGGATAGCCCGGCGTCGACGGCGTGCCTTGCGTAGTGGCGACCGTGCTGCCGGCGGGATTAATCTGCAAGCTGTCTCCGATGCTGGACAGGTGGTAATCGCCGGTGACGACCGCTCTGTAGCCTTCGTTAGGGGTGCCCGTCCAGTTCCACTGCGGATAGCAGGTGGAGGCGCTGGAGCAGGAGGAGTTGGTGTTCGCGAAGGTGGGAGTAGGTATGGTGGACATCTGGTCGCTGCGCCACTGGTACAGGCCGGAGAGAACCCAATTATCAGTAACCCAACCTAGCGGCTTGAAATGCAACTTCTCTCCGAGGTTCGGAACCTCATACACCGAATTGATGGTGAAGTAGAACGGCGTGGGCGAATACTGCGGCCCCCAGTTGCGGAAGTTGTCCGGCAACAGGGGGTCGCGGGTAAAGGCCGGGTCATTATTGTTGAGGAGAGCTCCCGCCGGTCCCATTGACTTGTCCCACGTGAACGCAAATCCGTAGGACAGGCGCCTCGTCATGTTACGGCGCACGTTGACCTGCAACGATTCGTAGTTCGAGGTCCCTTCGAATTGCTGCGCGGAAATGCCGGAATATGAAGATACGCAGGTGGGACAGACGCTCGGGTTGAAGATATATTGGCCGGCGAGCAGCCCCAAACCGCTGTTCCCGCCTTGATACCCGGTCAGCGCATTGTTCTGGAGGTACGCGGTCGTAGGATTCACCCAGGCCGCGCCGTTGTTGAATTGCGAGAACAGGGGGAAGTAGTCCAGAGGATAGTTGAGCGGCACGTGGCGGCGCAGTTCAAACACCCAGGACGCTTCCACCACCGTGGAGAAGCCTACTCTTTGCTGAACCTGGAGGCTTCCGTTGTAGGTGGATTCGTTTTCCTGGTGTCCGGTGAAGTCGGCGTTCATGCTCCCCGGTGAAATTGCGCCCAGCGACGCCGCCCCCGACGAGATATTCGTGATATTTCCGTAGTACAGGTTCAGACTTTGAAGAACCGGCGGGAACGAAATCGGACTCGCGATCTGGTTGTAGCTGAGCCGGTTCAGGAACTGGCCGATTCCGCCGCGCAAGGCCGTCTTGCCGTTGCCGAACACGTCCCAGGCGAAGCCGAAACGGCCCGCTGGTGAAAGGAACGGCACCGTATACAAACCCTGGGGCAACGCCGGACTGGAGCCGGCAATCACCATACCCGGGTACGGAGTCGCCCCCGACGGATAGTTAGCCACCGAATTCGGAACGAATGTCCCGATTAACGACGAAATGGCGAAAGTGCCGGTTACCGGATCGTAGGCCTTGGTTGTTGCGGTGCTTGGACAGGGTCCATTGGCGGTCGAGATTATCGCATTGGTCGAGGTGTTGACGCACTCCCCAATGTAAAGGCGCTCCACCTGGCTTGGGTTATAGGCGGAGGCGACGAATTCCGTCGACGCATTCCTCCCGGTGCCAGTGTTCGTGATGGGGGGCATTCCGTACAAGCGGAGTCCCAGGTCGACAGTCAGCCGGGGGCTGATTCGCCAGGAATCCTGCACATACATCTCTACCTGCCAGAACCACCAGTCCCCGAGGTTCTTGGCGCCTTCCGAGTATTGCCGGTAGTTGCCCAACCAGGCGTTGGCATACCCATCCTGCGTGTCGAGAGGATTCTGTCCACTCGTGTCGTTGCCGAAACTATAAGCGCCAAGGTAGCTGCCCTGGCTTCCGACCTGCGTTTTCCCGGTACGCTCGATGTATACGCCGGCCTTCAGGTTGTGCTTGCCGACGACCTTGCTGAGGTTGTCGGCGAAACTCCACGAGTCGGCCCAGTTGGTGTAGGGACACCCATTCCAGCAGGGGTTGGTGGATGGGGCGGTCTCGGTGCGGCCCGCGGTGTCGCCGTAGGCTACGGTGGGTACGTAGTCGGCGAAGTTCAGCGGGCCTGAGCCGTCCAGCCACCGCGTCCCGGTGTTGTTGAAAAGGGGGTCGGTAGCAAAGTTGTCGAACGAAGGCGGATTGCCCATATTCGCCCGTTGGACTTGGGCATCATTCGCCTCGTAATAGCCGATGCCGTTGAAGATCTTCCCGAACGTGAACTCGTTCACCATGGTTGGAGAGATGGTGGTGGTGATGCCGACGGCATACCCGTGACCCGGTTTGGTGAAGTCGGCGGCGGTTGGAGCGTAGTTGCCGGAGGTGTCTCTCACCGGGATGCCGAAATTCGTCAAGTCTTTGTCATAGTCCTGCGAATAACGGACAAACACCTTGTTCCTCTGGTTGAGGTTCCAATCGAAACGGACGGTGTCGTTGCGCCGCGGGTGCTGTTCGGTGGCCGACCAGATGTAGTTGTCGCCATAGTTCCACGATGGGTTCGAAATCACGTGATTGGAGAAGCCGGAGGGACAATTCGTGGGGCTGATCGCCGCGCCGTTATAGATGCCGGCGGCAGCGGTGCAAAGGTTGGGCAACGGAAGATACTTCAGCATGGCCTGACCGATGGCCGCGGATGCCGCATTGTAAACCGGCGTTCCAATCAGGACATTCAAATTTCCACCAGCCAATGGGGTCTTGCCGGCATTCGGATTCAGCAGGAAGGTGCTCCGGTCATTCCCGTTGTTATCGGTGTAACCCGGCGTGCAAGGAATGCCGTTGATGCCGGTGCCGACCAGGCAGCGGTCAAAAAAGTTGCCCTGCAACTGCGCCGCCGTAGGCACCATCGCCACGGCCGTTGTGCTCGCCGGCTTCGTCCTGGTGTACTCCTGGGACCAAAAGAAGAACAGCTTGTCCTTGTTCCTGTTGAAGACGTGGGGGATGTAGACGGGGCCGCCGATCGTGTAGCCGAATACGCCGTAACGGTAAATCGTCTTCTGGTTCCCGTTCAGGTTCGTGAAGTAGTCCTTCGCATTGAACATCTCATGCCGCTTATTGTAGAAAGCGGTGCCGTGGAATGAGGTGCTGCCGCCCTTGGTAATCAGGCTGATCTGGCCGCTGGAACTGTGGCCGAACTCCGCCTGGTAGTTGGACGTCAGCACGCGGATTTCCGCGATGGTGTCCATGGTCGGCTCGAAATCGACCTGGGCGTTATTGCCATTGTCCACATCCACCACGCCATCCACCGTGAAGTTGGTGCGGGCGGTGCCGCCCCCGTTGATCTGCAACGCGCCGAAAGTGTTGGCCGCGTTGCTGGTGGCGTCGGCGTTCGCGCCCGCCAGCAAGTTGTTGCCAAAGGTGACTCCCGGGATGGTCTGGAGCATCGTGAACAGGTCGCGGCCCTTCACCGTAAGGTTTTGGATTTGCGAGCTCTCGATCAGTTTCGAGTTCTCGCTGGAAGACGTCTGCACGGGGGTAGCGGCGGCGGTGACGGTGATTCTATCGCTGGTTGTTCCGATGGCGAGCGTGATTTTTCCCAGATCGCGCCGCTCATTCGGCGTGATCGCGACGTTCGTTTCCGTGTAGATCTTGAATCCCTGCTTTGCGGTAATCGTGAGATCGTATGTAGCGGCTTCAACGCCATTCAAGATGAATGTGCCGTCCGCCCCGGAGACGGTGTTGCGTTCCGCCTTTGTATCGATGTTTCTGATTACCACTTTCACATCGGGCACAGCGGCTCCGGTGGGATCGAGTATCGTCCCCTGCAAAGTACCACTCGCCGACTGGCCGAAAGCGCAGCCACAGATAACGACCAAGGCGCAAACAAGATGTGTAAGCCGATTGGTTTTCATAATTCCCCCTGACGCTCCGGCATGCGTTTCATCCCCACCCTTGGCTTGGGCAGACCATCCCGACTGGAACCGAAAGTCTGCCGAGATTCCAGACAGTCTCAGGCCGGAATAGGTTACTGAGAATGTTGAAGCAACGATAACTTCGGGAAACTCAGCCGCATCCAAACTCCAGGGAACTCCCCTGGACACATCCATCCCACACAGACGTTAGTTCCCATATATCTCATCACGGGGGATCGTCGGCGTCAAGACAAAATTGCGCTATATGATCACCCCGTTGCGGTATCCGCAATGAGAAGTTTACATATGAGGAATTACCGGGCTGCGGCAGGCGGTCCTGAAGGATCCTTGAAATCAGGCATGCGGCGGGCTATAGTCTAGGACTCGGAGGGTGTGCAAGCGTCGCAGAAATGAGTTCGCGGAGGCCCCTTGGGAACCGGCGTTGATGGAGGAAGATATCTGTTCCGGACATACCGGCTGTTAGGCCTGTTGATCGGAACATCCGGTTTATTCGCGCAACAGGCCGGCCGTCTGGACCTGGGCCGGCTGCCGGCGGGCGCGTCCGTCTCTTTCATCCGTTCCACGAGCGGCGCCTGGGGTATCGAAATCTCGGGCGCCGCGGCGCCGCGCATTTCGCAACCGAAGCCCGCCAAGCTGGAAGTCTTTCAGGCGGAGGACGACATACGGCAACTTGAGGCCGGGTATACCACGGTCCGGAAGTCGGCGGTGGGAATCGACGCCCGCGCCGAAATCGCCTGCGGCGGTGGCATCGTGTTCCACGTGAACGATCGCTGGAGCCTGAGCGGCCCGGTTCTATCCCTGCGGCGGACGGTGGAGGTGGCTGGCAATGCGGCGGGCGGCTTCGGATCATCCATAATGCTAACCCTCGATCCCGCCATAGGCTGGCCGGACGTGAATTTCATGGCCCCGGCCGCGCTGTACGGCGATCCCACCTACGATGGCGACCGTGCGCCGGGAGGAAAGCTGAATTACGACGCCCGGCGTCTCGAGATGCGTGAGGACGTCCTTCCGGCGCCGCTGTTTGCATTGTCGTTTAGCAACGGCGCTTCGGTCGCCGTCCTCGACCCGGCGCCGCGCGGCGATACCACCGTGGAAGAGTCACCCGCAAAGGCGGTGATGACCGATGCCCGCTTTCAATTCGGCGCGCTCGGAGCCCGGCAGCGGGAAGGCGGTCCTATCGAGTTCGGCTTCTGGTTTCCCGGTTCGACCACGGGATACGGCGGCGGCCGCGGAGCGCCCGTGGCAGTGAGATCGGTGCGGCGGTATCACCCGATCGCGCCGGGCGTGACCCACAGCTACCAGGTGAGTTTTCGTTTCGGGCAGAATGAGTCCTTCCGCGATGTCACCCGGGACTCGTGGCGATGGGCTTGGAATGTGCTGAAGCCGCCGGTCTCCCACATCGACGTCGAACAGATGCGCCGCGTATTGTTGGATCACCTGGAAGCGCAAGCCCGCACCATCGACGGGCGGACCGCCATACCGTTCGTTCTCAACACGATGTCTGACGAACTGCAATGGAATTGGACGATGGTCGCCATGGGCTTCGTCGGCAAGAACATCGAATGCGCCGACGAGTTGTTGCGAGAAGGTGACCGCGACACGACCGAGCGCGGACAGAGGATGCGCCAAACGGGCCTGGCGATTATCTCCTCGTTGATCCAGGCCCTTCCCACGGTCCCGCTTCAAGGGACCGGCTACGACCTCAGAACCGGGAAACCGTGGGAGCCGGAACACGACTGGCTGGCGCCCTGGCTGCGAAACGCCACCGAAGACATGCGCGTGCTCATGCGTGCCTACCGGCGCGAGCGCGCCAAAGGGCGGCAGCATCCCGAATGGTTCAACTGGGTGAAGCAGTACGTGGATTGGCTGGTGCAACAACAGAGGGCCGACGGCTCGTTCCCGCGGCGCTGGAAACGCGGAAGCAACGAGATCGCGGAGGCATCCGGAACCACGAGTTACAATCCCGTGCCCCTGCTCGTCCTGATGAGCGAGGAGACTGGCGACGCCAGGTACAAACAATCGGCCATCCGCGCCGCTGAATATGTCTGGTCGAATTGGGGGACCCGCGGAGTCTTTATCGGAGGAGCAATCGACAATCCGAATATCACCGATAAAGAGGCCGGGATGCTCAGCATGGAAGCCTACCTCAGTCTCTTCGACTCCACCAGTGACCCCAAGTGGCTGGAGCGCGCCAAGGCCGCCGCGGACTTCGCCGAAAGCTGGATCTGGATCTGGAACGTGCCGATGCCGCCCGATGCGGACGACGCGAAGCTCCACTATAAAAAGGGCGTGCCAACGGTGGGGGTTCAGGGAATCACGGCGGCGGTCTCCGGCGGCGTGGATGAGTATCTGGATTGGGCCGTGCCCTCCTACGCGAAACTCTACAACTTGACGAAGGATCCGCATTACCTCGACGTGGCGCGGGTCTTGCTGCACGATACGAAATCCATGGTCGCCCTCCCGGGCCGCCAGTACGATATGAAAGGTGTCGGCTGGCAGCAGGAGGGATGGCGCATGGGGCCGGGCTCGTCCCGCGGTGTCGGAGGCCACCGGTTCTGGCTGCCGTGGATTTCCGCCAACCACCTCTATGGAATCGTGGGGCTCGAGGAATACGATCCCGCGTTATACCGGCAGCTATCCGCCAGCCCGGCCGCGGCGGGAGCACCGGCGAAGTAAGGGTTGAATGCATTTTGGTTCTGACGATACCGGGAGATTGCAACTTATGAAACCAGCACCGTTCACCGCTTGGCTCGCGGCCATATTGGCCGTTGGAGCCTGTCTGGCCCAGGTTAATCGGCCAGCGAATTCTGCGGCTGCCCCGCAGCAACAGACGCCGCCCGCCGCGCGAGGCGCGGGCCGGGGCGGCTTCGGCGGGCCGATCGAATTGGGCCCGGACGACAAACCCGCCTTCCCCGATCCGCCCGCCGGCTTCAACGTAAGGCGCGACAACATTCCGCACGGCGAGTTGACGCCCGTCGAGTACGATTCCAGGTCGCTCGGTACGCGCCGGCGCATGCGTGTCTACACGCCCCCCGGCTACTCGGCCGCGCGCAAGTACCCGGTGCTCTATCTGCTGCACGGCATTGGTGGCACCGACACCGAATGGACGCAATCGTGCCACGCGAATAACGTAATCGACAACCTGCTGGCCGAGGGGAGGATCGAGCCGATGGTGATCGTCTTCCCGGATGGTAATTCCAGCAGGACGGTGGCCGATCTCGAGGCCGCGGATGCCGCGCGAGCGGCACGCGCAGGAGGCGTTCGGACCCCGGCGGGTGGCGGCGCGGCGCCTGCCGGAGCTCCCGGCGCTCCCGCCGCGGGAGCCGGCCGCGGCCGTGGCGGCATGAATATGGACGCATGGCTGACGCCTTTTGAGAACGATCTGCTCAAAGACATCATTCCTTACATCGATTCTCATTACTCCGTCTATACCGACCGCGATCATCGGGCCCTGGCGGGTCTCTCGATGGGCGGCGGGCAGACTTTGAATATCGGTCTGGTGCACCCGGAGACGTTTGCCTGGGTCGGCGGCTTCTCCTCGGCCCCGGACACCCGGCAGCCACCGTCCGCCCTCGTGCCCGATCCGTCCGTTCCCAAACAGTTGAAATTGGTGTGGCTCGGATGCGGCAATCGGGACGGCCTGATCCGTATCAGCCAGGCCGTGCATCAGTATCTCAAGGAGAACGGCGTTCCGCACATCTGGCACGTGGACGGCAATGCTCACGACACGACCGAGTGGGACAACAACCTGTACCTCTTCAGCCAGCACATTTTCAAATCGGATGCGCTCGCAATCGCGCAGCCGCCCCAGGCTGGTCGGGGCAGGGGCCAGCAGCCGCCGGTTGAGATCGACAAGACAGCGCCGGTTGAGGATTTCAAGCCCTCCGCCCTGAACGCGGTAGTCAACGGGCAGACCAGACAGTATCCCGAGGTCAATTCCCAACGGCGCGTTCGCACCCGTTTGCGCGCGCCCGACGCCCAGAGCGTGTTGTTCGATATCGGCGGCGTCCGGTATCCCATGACCAAAGGTGAGGACGGCTTTTGGGTCGGCGTTTCCAATGCTCAGGACGAAGGCTTTCACTATTACCAACTCTGGGTCGATGGCGTCTCGGTCCCGGATCCCGGGGCCCTTATGTTCTACGGTGCCAACCGCTGGGGCAGCGGCGTCGAAGTCCCCGCGCATGATGAGGACTTCTATGCGATGAAGAACGTACCGCATGGCAATTTGCGTGAAGTCCACTTCTTCTCCAGGATCGCCAACGCCACTCTGCAGTGCTTCGTCTACACGCCTCCGGATTATGAGAAAGGGTCGAAACGCTATCCGGTGCTGTATATTCAGCACGGCGCAGGAGAAGATGAACACGGATGGGGCGGTCAGGGGCACGCCGGTCTGATCCTGGACAACCTGATCGCGGAAGGCAAAGCCAAGCCCTTCATCATGGTGATCGGCAATAGCTACATCCCCGGCACCGGCGGTGGCCGTGGCGCGGTTCCCGGCGGTCGTGGAGCCGGCCCCGCGGCCCAACCTGCCGGTCCTGTGCCCGCGGGTCAACCTGGCGGGGCGGCTCCGGCTGCGGGGCCCGGCCGAGGCGGACCGGGCGGACGCGGATTCACGATGACCAACACGCCGTTCGAGCACGTGCTCATCGAAGAGATGATTCCCTTCATCGACGCCAATTTCCGCACGCTTTCCGATCAGCCCCACCGCGCCATGGCCGGCCTCTCCATGGGCGGCGCGCTGACCCACGGGATCACTCTCGCCCACCTCGATAGGTTCGCCTACATCGGCATGTTCAGCGGTGGCAGCATCGCCGCGTCGGAGATTAAAGACATGGCCGATTTCAAGAAGAAGGTGAAGCTGGTGTTTGTCGGCTACGGCAGCCGCGAGAACGGCGCTGCTGGCAAAGCCAACGTCGAAGATCTGAAGAAATCCGGCATCAACTCCGTATATTATGAATCCCCGTTGACTGCTCACGAATGGCTGAGTTGGCGGCGCGATCTGCACGAATTCGCGCCATTGTTGTTTCAGGGCAAGTAAGCAAGCAAGGGGGCGAAATGGAGGATCGGGAGGGCCGGCCGTCGCGTGTACGCCGGCCACGACGTTTGCTGAGTCTAGTTTCAACGTTGACGATGGGGTGACGAGAGATCCTGACTCCGGCGGTCCTGCCGCTGGCAGGCCGAAGTGCGATTAACCACCTGGCCTAACCGTTAGCCGCGCCCGGGGAGGCCCGGGTAAACCAAATCTACCAATCGGATTCTAATAGAGTTAGCTCCGCTTACCGTACGAAACTTGGCGCTGCCTGAGAGGCGTGCTACGGTTTCAGCCCAGATGGGGAGTCGCGTCCTCAAAACCTGCCTCGTGTAGATCGGGGAGCAGCCCGGAAGGGAAGAGTGACTCGAATGCGCCGAGCTGGAGCATTGCTCGCGGCGCCTGAACGTCCAGAGCACCGCCGACGCCCTCCTTTTCGGCAAGATTGACCCGGGATCCAACGGCGAGACCCCAACCGGCACCGCGGGATACCGAGGTACGCCGCTGCGCAACATGACGGTTGCGTTGTAGTGGTGAACAGCCGTTGAGCGGCGGTCTATGAAGCGAGGTATTGTCCGATGAAATATGGTCTGCTGGCGGCGGCTCTCGCGCTTGCCCCGGCCGTCTACGCGCTCGACGGCCAGGTCGGAATTCACGATCCCTCCACGATTGTGTTGTCCAACGGAAAGTTCTACGTCTACGGAACCGGTGGCACTCCCCTCGTCTCAGACGACGGCTGGACCTGGCGGGCAGGAGTCAGGCCGCCGCGCACCGGACTGGCCCCCGATGTCATTCACATCGCCGATCGCTATTACATGTACGTCGCCTCCAACCCAGGAGGACAGCCTCACGCCGCAATCTACATGATTTGGAGCAAGTCGCTCGACCCGAACTCCCCCGACTACAAATGGGAAGAGGGCGGCCTGGTAGTTTCCACCGATGGCGTCGAAGATGCCAACGGCATCGATCCGGGCGCATTTCTGGATCCCTCAACCGGACGGCTCTGGCTGACTTACGGCTCCTATTTCGGCTACATCCGCATCGTCGAACTCGACCCGAAAACGGGCATGCGGATCATCCGGAAAACGACGGATCCTAAAACCGGCAAGACCGTCACAACCAGCCCCGCCTTCACCAACATCGCCATTAACTGCGAAGCTTCGGACATGATTTATCACGACGGCTGGTATTACCTGCTGGCCACCCACGGCAGTTGCTGCCGGGGCTCCGACTCGGGCTACAACATCCGCATGGGCCGGTCGAAGAAACCCACCGGCCCGTTCATCGACAACATCGGGATCGACATGATCCAGGGCGGCGGCAAGCAATTGATCGGTTCCGGTGGACGGTTGATAGGCGCCGGGCACTTCGGGCTTCTCGATCTCGGGGACGGCATCATGAAGTTCTCCATGCATTGGGAAGCCGACCTGGACCGCGGCGGCGCGAGCGTGCTGGATATCCGCCCGCTGCTCTGGAAGGACGGCTGGCCGGTGGCCGGCGTGAACCTGAAGGAAGGCACGTATGAGATCGAATCCGTGCGCTCCAGCAACGCGCTCGAACTCGCGGTGGAGGGCTATCCAGTCGGCGGCGGCCGGCGCGGCGGCGGACGTGGTCCGGGTGGCGGCCCTGGGCGCGGCGCTCCAGCCGCGCCTGGTCAAACCGTCCCCACGGGAGCCGGGCAGCCGGCAACGGCTGGCGGACGAGGCGCCGGCGGCGGCATGTTTGGCGGCAGCGGAGTCCCGATTCCGCCGCAGGATGCCGCGGAGGTTTCCAGAAATTGGCCCGCGGGGAACGTCGGGATTCGCTTGTCCAACTATCTGTGCCAGGCCCAGCAGAAATGGGCGATTACCGCGGCGCCTGATGCGGGCGGCTACCCTGGCTCCCCGTATTTCAAGATCACCATCGCCGGCACGGATCGCGCGCTGGCTGCCACACCAGAGGCTGAGTTGGTAGTTTTGCCAGCCTTCACCGGCGGCCCCGAACAACTCTGGCGTATCGAACAGGTCGCGGATGGAAGCTGGCGGATCATGCCCAAGACGGCCGCCGGCTCCAAAGAACCGCTGGCTCTCTCGGCGGTGGGCTCCGGTTTCGCGACATTAGCCAGGTACGATCCGGCAAGCGACAAGCAACATTGGGCGCTGAAAACCCCTTAGGTGCGGAATCGTGAATCGCCAGCCGATATCAAGGAAAAGTGAGACGAAGGGCTCCTATGAATTCGTTCCCTAAATACAACGCATCGGTGCTCGTCCTG
>Ga0335083_10006905_pt1 | contig 14072 bp, 18 predicted proteins | sample Lox_Sample_42_FD_206716 | JGI IMG/M metagenome (GOLD analysis project Ga0335083, IMG submission 206716) | Soil microbial communities from Loxahatchee National Wildlife Refuge, Florida, United States - Lox_Sample_4.2 | ecosystem: Environmental > Terrestrial > Soil > Wetlands | place: USA...
CGGTCGTCACCAACTTGGAATCTCATTTCAGTTGTCCTACGATCTTGTTTATCTCTTTTTCGCTAAGAATGGCCCATGCATAGTCATTCCTGGCATGCAATAGAAACGCTTCCCTTGCCATTTCAACATTGGGCGCGATGGATCGGCATAATGGCCACAATATTCGTTGATCGACTTGTCGAAGGCGCCAGTACCAAATACGCTTGAACCAGCCCATCACTCTCCCCGCATCTTTTTCATGTGCTGGTCGTGGACTTCCTTCATCTCATGGAAACACCTGTAGGCGACTTCCATTTGATCTCCGGTAATCCACGCCACCATTTTTCCGGTTTCATCCTGTATCCCATAACCAATGGGACATTCAGGGTTGGTTGGATAGAACTCTACCGCGATTCGGAATTCCTTCGCCATCAGTCTTTCCCATCACTCGGGTTGCGGGCATATCTCCCCCGCTGGTGACTTTCTATGGTATTATCAGTGGTATGGCAAGTAATATCTACTGGGCTAACGGAAATTTTAATCGTTTCCTAAACTTTGGAGAAGGTTATGGTGTTAACGGTTTCGTAATGGGTATGCTTGCCACTGGCTGGGCGGCGGCTTTTTCTCCGCTTGCTGGCTTTCAAGTTATTAATCCAGCCATTAAATCTGGTCCAATGTGGAGTCCGACATGGTTTGGTACTTGTGGTGCTGCTTCATATTTCAATGAATCTTATTCTGGAAATATTGATTTTGGTTTCGTTTTTAGCACGACAGGGACAACCAATACTTTTATTGATTATATGCAAATGGCGTCTGCCACTTTGCCGCTTTGGTGGCTATCGCAACCAACCACGTCTGGTCTATTTGCATTAAATGCTAATCTTTCCACTGCTTACGGTTTCTCTATCGCTAATGGACAATTTACAAGTGCTATAACTGGTTTACCTTCAAGCGGTGCCACTATTACCTTGGCTGCCCCAGGTAATACGACAGGTATTATTTATGGTACACACAATTCTGGGGCAAGTGCTACTGTTTTCCAAATAACACCACAAAGTTTGAGTGCTGTTACATCTGGCCAAGCAAATTGGTTAACGGGAGGCTTTGATTATGCAACGTGCTCTTGTCCCTCAGGTACGAGTTTGGTCGTGGGCGGTAGCTTCCCAAGTATGTTTGCTTCCGGCGCCAATGCGGCTGCTGTTTCCCCTGCGTCACCAAATGTTATTGCAGCGTTTGCCTCTACGGGGGGTAGCGGCGTTACAGGAACTATCCAAGCATGGCTTGCTTCTGCTGCGTCAAATACCTGGACTCAGATTGGTGCCACAACAGGTTATACATTTAGTTCTGGTGTCGCACCGGCATGGACTTCTATTAGTGGCTTGGTCACATTCGATGCTGCTAACAATAAGTTGGTTTCTTATTCATATGGAAATGGTGCCTTCGCGGCGCAAACAACTTTAACTAATCTTACGGGCGCATCAAGTTTTATTTCCGTATATCAGAATGCATCTGCTGTTGTGTCCCAACCCGCAACATCTGGTTTAATGATTTTTACTTCAACTGATAATATAACCTGGGCTTATAATTCTACATTAACTGGCAGCACAATTATTAATCCTGCGCAGATGGCTTATTACCAGAATTTCTTGGCAGTTTGTGTTTCCGGTGGTTTGTATATTGCGGCCTGGGCAACAAATGGTGCTTTGGTTCCTCATGGGGTTTTCTCATTGGGATATACCCCGACAACAGTATGCAGCAATGGCCTTGGGCAATTCTTTACCGCTGCGGCCTCTGGCGCTAATCTTGTTGACCCTGTTTCTGGAAGTATTTGTTCTATTACAGGGATTGCTTCTGTTAATCCTGTGGGTTCTTATTACTTTAATGGACAGTATTTTGCTTTTCTTCCCGTAACTGGTTACTTGGGTTTGGCTTACTATCCGTGGAATAATACTTTAAATGTTTTAGCGAGTGGCCAGATTCGCAGCACAACACAAACGACAATTTGTGGTATTTCTGGCAGCTTGTGGAATACAAATAGTGGTGCTCCGAATCTTTCCTCTCTGTTGTGGAGTAATAATACATTTCTTCTAACAAGTGCTTCTGGAATTTATATGTATGAAATAAGCTATCCTTTTAGTATTACGCCGGTTTATGGCGGTGCTTATTCCATAATGACAAGTGCATTTTCCTTTAGTGCTCTTACAGGTATTGGGCCAAATGCAGTGCCGGGTGCAATGGGTCTGGATTATAGTGGAGCAGTTCGCGTTGTTTGCAACAATGGTTACACATTTACCATTAATACAGGCGGTGCTATGACAGGAACACAGACAGTTTGGGCCAGCGGGGGAGGGGTTGTTGGACTGGCTTCCGGTGTCAGTGGTATGTATGGTGCAACAAGCCTTACTAATGCAATAATAAATTGGTAATAACATGAGCTACGCACTTACACCAGGAACACAAATACTTGATAATGCGATTGGGCCATTATCGCTTAGTCTATTTGCTGGGACCGGCCCACGGCGTACTCATCCTGCAAATACCCCTGCGGGCTTGTATGGTTTAGCGTTGCGTTCTCCTATTCCACCTTTTGCGCCATTGTTTCTGTATGTCTTTCCGTTAGGGCCGCAGCAAATAGAACGAAGTGTTATTGGGGCCGGAAATTATTATGATGTTGCTGGGCCAGCTTCCAATTTTGGCGTAACCCGTATTCCTGATATTTATGGTCAAACGCCACCACTTTATCGTATTCGAGGAACAACTGGTGTTAAATATCACAGCGCCGATCATTATTTATTTACTGGTTTGCAGTCTATTTTAATTTTATCTTCTATTATTACTCAGTATTTTGCTTTGAATGCACAACAGGCTTCTCTTGGTAATCCAAATCTATACATACTGGAATTTTACGATTATTATATGAGCCAGTTTTGGCAGGTTGTTCCGCTTGGGCCGCAGCGGCTTTTGCAAGATATTCGCCAAGGCCCACAATTGGTTTATTACGAAATAAGTTTAATTGCTACACAAAGTCTTTATCAACCTGTTGGTGCCGCAGTGGATCAATTATTATCGGCGGTAGGGCAAGGTATTCAGAACCTATTTACGCAAACCCAATCTAATTTTGACGATTTGACGCCGAATTATTCTCTATATAATATTGTGAATCCGGTGTTCTAATGGCAATTAATGCAGGTTTACTTAACAGTATTTGGACCCAGGCTTTTGAGACAGCACAATGGTTTGCTTCGCAACCCTATGTGAGTACATCAATGACTGTCCAGCAAGCAGCACTTGTTTATTCTACCATGACGGCGGGCGCCAATATGGTTGGCGCACTACAGCTTATTAACTCGCTCGATATATACAGTAATTTACTTTCTGCGATGCAGCTTTTACCTGTTAATTTTGGCTCCGCTGCTCTAGCTCTAGCAACTCGGCAAAATGCGGTCGATTTTTTGAGTTTCAATTTAAATTCAGTTTTGCCGACAGTTTCTTCTGGCGCTGCTTCGGCGGCTCTTTCGCAAAATTTGCCAGCACTTACAACAGTTGATTACGTTTCGGCCTTGAGTGGATTGCAGCCTGAAATGTATCCGCTGGGCATAACACAAAATATAACGGACTGGCAGCAAATACAATCTTCCCTTCAAGCATTTTATGGGTTTCAGTTAACAAGTATTTACGATTCTGCGGCGTATTCAGTTAGTGCTTCTATTGCACAATCGGGCGTATTGCAAAATGGCGCCTTCACCATTGGCAGCAGTCAATATTTGTACAATCAAATGTATGCAATTCCGACTATTTTTGGTATTGCAAATCTTTATACCAATAGCCTGTATGATATTACTGCGCAGCAAGCAATGGTATTGCAACACGCATTACGCGCAATGGCTCGTGCCGTTTCTTTGGTCTTGTTGGCAGCGGATGCACCATCTCCACAAACTCAAGTTTTTACAACACAAGTTTATGGTAATGAATCGCTACAAGACGTGGCAAACCGTACCTTGCAGGATTTTGAACAATGGCAGGCCATTGGTAGTTTAAATCAAATTCCGGCTGGTGTTTTGCTATCTCCTGGCCAAGCACTATTTATTCCACCAACATCATTACCGTCTGGAACTACATTTTCCTATAATGTTAATGTATTGGGTAGAGATATTAATCTTGGCCCTACCTCTGGTAGTATGCCTACATGGACCGGAGACTTTTCTACAATCTCTGGACCTGATAATCTTATATATGCGCTGGGGCGGCGCCTGTTAACAACGCTCGGAACGTTTATTTATGATCGTAGTTACGGAAGTCGTATTCCGCCGGAAGTAGGAGCAGTACAAGCAGTTGGCACACTTCAACATATCGCCGCATACGGCGTTTCGTGCCTCCAAAGTGACCCAAGAGTCTCTCAAGTGTTTAATGCCGGTGTCTGTGCCTCCACAGGGGGCCAAGGCTTGGTTTCGTTCGCCGCGACTGTGCAGCCTATTGGCCCGGCGCAAACGGCGGTACAATTAAATTATGTGATAGGTGGTTGACGTATTTCTCATTCATGTTATGTATTTCACGGCCCTTTGATGTTTGGAGATAATTATGGGGGAAGGTGAAGTTATTAGTTTAGGTCTAATGGACGGTCCTTTGGACTTGACTGCATGGGACAGGCATTGTATAGCCAATTTGGGTAGGATAGTGCCGCTCGGACAATATCTCCCTCCAAAGGATTGGGACCGTCTAGGCTACTACCGTTGTGCAGAAGCTAAAATCTGGCCTGGGAAAAAGTTGTGATGTCTGTTTATCGTGACTTTGGAGATTACGTGTGGCGTTATGATCCACCGTTTTTGCCGAAACCACATGAAATGTTACCAGACCATTGTTCTATTTACCTTTCCAATCCTGCTCCTTGGTCAATAGAGAGATTGAAAGAGCATTTAAATCTTTTGCACCAAATTTGGCAATTAGAGCAAAAGCCCGGCTGCGTTTTCCTGGAACCGGCAGACCACATTGAAATAATTAGGGAAAGGATAACGAAGCTTGAGAAATTAGAGGAAATATCACAAAGTATCCTCAAGTTGATGCAAGCCCAACGCGCAATGCGCGCTGAACTTGAATCGCTCAAGACCGCCCGCGATAATCTAAGAAAAGAATTGGGTATTAGCACAACATCCTGAAATTATGCTAATGTGGCTGCATGTCAGCTACTATTAGCCCAACAATACCTGCGCTTCCTAATGCTATTGAAACCGCGCAATCTTTGCTTGCCTCAATGGCAGCACAGACAGGAATTTTAACAGATTACAATAGCGGTTCTATTATTAGACAGATTGCTGAGAGCCTTGGGGCTGTTATGGAAGAACAGGGCGTTTCTTCCACGGCCTTGGTTTATCAAGCCATTGTTTATGGGGCTTATGCAGCATATGGCATTCAGCCATTATCTGCGACCGCAGCAACAGGCCAGATCACCTTTTGGACGAGCCTTAACGCCAACCCGCCCGCTGCAACTCAAACAGTCGTTATTCCGGCCGGTACATTTGTACAGACGGCTGGCGGTGTGCAATTCCAAACATTGAATACTGCGTATCTTGTTTCCGGCGCTACAAATGTCAGCACAAGCATTATTTCTATATCATCAGGATCAATAGGTAACGTTCCTGCCTCTTCTATTACACAGATTCTAAATGGATTATCTTACCCCCTTTATGTCACTAATCCTGTTGCCACTCTTGGTGGTTCAAACATGGAAAGCCCCAATCAAACAGCCGCGCGTTTTGCTGCTGCTGTGGCGCTTCCTGGCCTTGCCTCACCTTTGGCTGTTGCAAATGCTGCTATTGGTGTTGCTGTTTCTGGCACAGGCGAAATTTGCCTTTATTCAACTTGCTATGAGCCGTGGATTGCCGGTGGATCAGCAGCAGGCAATTTAGGATTCCAGGTTTATATCGACAACGGAACCGGGTCGGCATCGCTTTCATTAATTGCTGCTGTAACAGCGGCTATCAATAGTTCACCGCAATATCGGCCTGCTGGTGTTCCGTGGAGTGTGCAGCCTGTTGTGCCGTCTTATGTTAGTCTCGGTGTAACTGGTCAACTTTTGGCGCAATACGAATCACAGTTGATCAATATATCTGGCGCTGTAGTTTCTGGCATTTATGCTTATTTCTCTAGTTTGCAGTTCGGACAGCCTGCTTACCAATCGCAGATTGCCGCAGCGGTGGCAAATGCTGTTCCAAGTACGTTAGAAGCTCTAACTGTTTCATTGAGTTTGTCTGGTTCTCTGCTTTCATCACCGTCAATTGCTCCTAGCAATGTTGGCCGCATTATTCTTTCATCTTTGAATGTGGTGTTAAGCTAATGCAACCTATTGTCATTGCTGCCCGTTTAACTGATTTACCCACGGCGTTTATGCGCCAAGACCCAGTATATTACGCTTGGCAAACATCCCAAGAAACATCACTAACCGAATATTGCGTTCCTGGCGATGCACTACCCCAGCAAGTTACATTTACCAATGCTGTTGCCGGCTGGTTGGATGTTTGGGGGCAGCTACTTGGATTTCAACGCAATAGTGAAGAAGGCGACGTTCCTTATTCGATTAGAATAAAGAATGCGCTTATTGCTCCCGTTGGGACACCAATTGCAATAGAACTATTTGGCACTCAGTATTTAAATGCGCCGGTTTCTGTGGTTGAAGGTTTTGCTACCTATGCTATTGGATTACCTGCTTATTTATCGACAGCCCAAACCGCATTATTTCTTGCAGCCTTAGCCCGCGTTCGCCCTGCTGGTGTTCCGTTCACGACAACACAAAGTCAAGAAGGTGTATTTTACGATACAATGTTTTTCTTTGGATCACCTTGGGATGCAGGCGTTTATGCTGGCGGGCAGATGACTCCTGTTTCTTTGCCTCTTTCGCAGACGACAAATAATTCACAACCATTATTGCCATCGCTTATGTTGACTGACCCTATTCTTAATGGAGTTGTTACGCTATAAGGTGAGTTATGCATTATCCAAATGTAAATTATCTTCAGTCATTTGATTCAAATCTCGCTAATTCTGGAACGAATCAGATCGTAAGCGGTATTGCTGATTTCCCTGGCGCTGTTTGGAACGCTGGGTTTGTTAACCCACAGGTTGCTACTATTTCAAGTACATCTCTAACTGTTACAGTAACAACATCCCCAACGGCAGAATTTGGTTGTTTATTTGGTACTGGTTTATTTTCAAAAATGCACGGAACACAAACCGGAGCAGATACGCAGACTGCAACTGTATCGTTTTCCGCTCTTGTTCCTGGTAGTGGTACAACTGTTGCTTATCTCATTGGTTCTTATGCCCAAATACAACAAAATCCTATTGTTATCACTGGACCGCCGCCTGGGCATCCTGCTTTTAATCCAACTTTTCAGGCAACACAGGGATATACTACCAATGTCGATTCCATCAATTTTGGCGCCACAACAACACCACCCGATAATGTAACAAATATAGAATTTCTCCGTGTTACTCTAACTGCGGGTTCTTCTTCCATTGCTTCTCTTAATACTGCATTTCGTCCGCTGGCTTCTATGGGTGATTTAAATACATTTAACAGTATCGCTTTAACAGGAAACTATAATTTATCTGTTGGGGCTGCTAATACTACATTTATCTTTAGCGGAAGCGGTTCTTATATTTATCTGCCAGCACCATCTGCAAGTAATGGCTATGGTTATAATGTTGTTAATAGTGGCGCTCACGGGCTTTACCTACAACCAGTAGATGGTTCTACTATCTATGGTACATATGGCACATCAGGTGTAGCGGCAGCATATTTTCCGCCTTATTCTGCTGCAAGACTTTTATCTCTTGGTAATTGTTACATGATGTCATCTTCATCCCCAACATTTACCAATGATACAATTATGAGTTATTGGTACACTGTTCCTGGGACGAGTGCTTTTGTTGTGCCTGCTGGCGTTACCAAATTATTGGTTCGTGTTGTAGGTGGTGGTGGCGGTGGTGCTGGGGCAGGAAGCAACTTTACAGCGGCAGGCGGTGGTGGTGGTGGGTACGCGGAAGGCGTGTTAAGTGTTGTTCCGGGTGCGTCTTATAATGTTACTGTTGGCGGCGGTGGGGCAGGTGGTGTTATTTCTGGTGGTACTGGCGGTGGCGGGGGCACTTCCAGTTTCGATAATCTCTTTGTTGCCTCTGGCGGCGGTGGCGGGGCTGTCAACGATATAGCCGGTTCTGGCGGCACTGCGGCAAACGCTTATGCTGGTATTGCAATTAATGGTGATACTGGGGGATTTCCTATCGTTTATCTAGGTGTAGCTTCTACATGCGGTGTTATTTGTGGTCCAGGTGGGAATGCCTATTTAACTCCAACAACGCATCAAACTGTTTATCCATTAACTGGCGGTCCTGCATATGGACCTAACGCAAACTTTTGGGGCCAAGGCGGCGGTGGTGCCGGTTATGACGCTCCGGGCGGCGCTGGCTATAATGGTTATGTTTGGGTTATTGGTTGGTAATGGGATTAAGCTTAAAAAATCAACCATATTCCGATGGCCCGGCATTGTTGGGGGGTTTTGCTTCCCAAGAGTTAAAATCATTTATTTTAAATAGTGAAACAATACTTATTGATCTACGATTATTACTTTCTTCTCCACGATTTTTATTGCCTTTTTCTTGCCTTCGTCCTGGCGGTCCCAAAGAAATATCTTTTTTAACTCAACGTATTGGTTTATTTAGGTTGATTACTTGTCTATCCGGGGCAGGATTCATTTTGTTTCAGGACTGCCGCCCACAATCGCAATTCAGGGGCCAGCAAACCATTTTGCGCTTGACGGCTGGAAAGGAAGAGGCAATATATGTGCCGGATGGATTTGCCCAAGGCTATATTTTTGAATCTTCTAATTGTTTGTACCTTGAATTTAGTTCATTAAGTAAAAGTGAACATAAGTTTGCGATAAATCCATTTGACACGGAGATAATTTTCGCTACATCTATAGGCGTGGGTAAAAATGATTTGAGGTTGATCAACCAATGAGAGAAGATATCTATATCCTAGCTAAATCTATTCACGAAATGGCTAGAACAATACAAGCATTAAATTCAGAATGTGCGCCACAATTTAAACGGGAATTGCGTTGGGCCTTCAATAGTCATCTTCGTGAAATAGAAGATGTTATGTCGAAACTTGTGGAGAAACATCGTGAAGATAGCATTGTTGGGCGCGAGCGGGCAGTTGGGTACGGAGATTCTGTTACAGCTACCTACATCGGAGCCGATGTTTCGCTCAGAAATAAATATGGAAAATCCGACCCAATTACGTAAAAAATTAGCTGGTAAATATTATGACGTAATTATTAACTGTGCTGGCATTACTGACTTAGCTTATTGTGAAGAGCATCCCGCAGAAGCCCATGCCGTTCATGAAATTGCTGTCAGGGAGTTGGCACAGCATTGTGGCAGGCACAATATTGCACTGGTTCATATTACGGATGCATTGGCTATTGATCCAACAAATGTATATGGGGTTTCTAAGGCGGCTGGGGATGGCTATATTCGCCAGTATGCTAAAGAATATTTAATCATTCGCACATCGGCAATGTATGGTCCGGCGTTTGGCCGTATAAATTGGATTGAAAAAGTTATTAAGTCTGCTATCCGTGTTAAGCGGGAAGTTAAGGCGGCGGCGTGGCGTTCTTTTACGCCTACAAGTGCGCGGTCAGTTGCTATTGCTGTAAAAACTCTTTTATTAGACAGAAAATGGGGAGAATACAATATTGTGGATAGTGGTGGGCCAGTTACGCAAGCCCAAGCTGCCGCTTTTATTATTAGTCAGATTCCTGCTTTTAACCATTTAACAGTTAATGAAATCACGCAGCGTGACCGCAAACGGCCTGTGTTGCCGGATACAACAGCATTAGAACCAACGTTTCCGTCTCGGCTTGATTGGAAGGATGCTGTCAAGGAATATTTGCTAGAAAGAGGTTATTTGCATCCCCCATGTGTTTTGGAAGTGGAAGAAAAAGCAACTATCTCAGTTGAACAAGTATGGGAGCATCTTCAACGTAATCCGGTTCCTTTGGACACTCTTGTTGCAGCATTGCGGCAAGATAGAGCTAATTGGCTCGTAGGCGATTCTGGCCCTGGCCGGAAGCAGAAGAGATTGAAAGGTTTTTGGGAGACTCTAGAGAATGAACCTAAACCCAGCGTTATGTCCACCGAAGCAGAGACTCCAGAATTTGACGAAAGAGGATTTGATCAAGATGATTCATTGGCATGAACGCCAAGCGGACAATGCCATGAATTCTTTATGCTGTGGGTCTGAAAATTGGGAATATAGAGTTGCTAATGAAATAGCTGATGCACATTATTGTGCTGCGGCTTTGATGCGGATATATATTGGTGCCAAAAATCTTAAATAAATATTGAGAATAGCAAATGAATGATATTAGAATGTCTGCCACATCGCTCAGTCTTTTTATGCGATGTGAAAGGCGCTATTATTACGCTTATGTTTTTTCAATACCGCGAGATTGGTCATGGCCTCTTGAAATGGGTAGTGCCGTTCATGAAGTTATGGCAGCGTATGACGATGCTTACGAAAATGGATTGGATTCTCAAATACAAGCGGGCGTGGAAGCTGCTACGGAATATTTATCGTTATGGGAGGCGTGGCGCTGGACAGATATCTACAACCCCTGGCAATTGGCCCGTATTCCAGTTTGGTACGCAGAGCGGTTTGGTTCGGGTTCGGGAATGCATCCGACCCACGCGAGCGAAATACGGTTTGAATATCCGGTGGACGGGATAACTTTCAATGGCCGAATAGATGGACTAGTCGAAGCATTTGGAGAAGAATATGTTTTGGAACGCAAAAGCAGTTCCAAGACGGTAGGTGAGAATTTTTACCGAGCCTTCTTGCCAGACCTACAGTTCTCGGCCTATATATGGGTCACGCGATTGTTGTGGCCAGAAAGGAAGATTAAGGGAATTTTACTTGAAGGTATTCAACTTGCGACAGGGTGGGTAGATTTCGGTAGGTATCCAGTATTGCGTTCAAATGATGAAATACTGGAATTTGAAGATAGCTTGCATTATTATCTCGATAGGAGAAAGACACTAAACGGACAACCAATGCGGGCATGGTTAAAAAATGAAGCAAGTTGCTTTGGCTGCCCGTTCCGTGGCTTCTGCGCATCATCAAATGATGGGCGCGAGCGGTGGCAAACGCTGCCCCGCGACAAAGGATAATAATCGTGACGACAATAGTTACTATTCTAAATTCACAAGGCTCGCATCAAGTAGAAGTAACGGTATGGGATGAATCACAAGAGAAGGACAATGATTGGGTTCACCCGGTTAGAGTCGATAGTGTTATTCTTGTAACTGGTGAAACTTGCAGTTACGCATTATATGGTAATAGAAAAATAACTATTAATGAATTTGATGATAAGGATTTTGCAATATGACAGCCAGACTTTTATTACTTGGTTATCCCAAAGCAGGAAAAACAGGAGCTATTGCGGCATTGGCAAATGCTGGGCGTAAGGTTCGTTATCTTGATTTCGATAACAATATTGACTCTCTTCGTCAATATACTAACAAAGACAGCCGGAAGAATATTGATCGTGTACCTTGTTTGGATAGACTGGACTTCAAGAAATTTGGCACTGGCGACATTGGTATTGATTTAACCAGTTTTGTTTCTTGGCCTACAATGGTAGCGGCGCTAGAAAAGTGGCCGTCCGATGGTAGCAATCCATCGGAATGGGATAATAATAACGTGCTTGTGTTTGACAGCCTTACCGCAATGGCACAAGCGCGGTGGCGAGCTACATTGAAGCTGAATGCCCGCAGAGATGCGCGGATGAATTATAAATTGGTTCAAGATCAGATTGCGGATTTACTAACATTAATTCGTGATAATATCCGTTGTCCCGTTGTTGTGCTCGCCCATATACAAATCGTCGGGCCTGATTTCCATGTAGATGAAGATATAGAGGATATAAATCTCAAAGAAAAAATCCTATACAAGAAGCTTCAAGGGGCACAGATTATTGATCCATATTTTGGTCCTGTTAGTGTTGGACAAAAGGGCGCACAAGTCTTGCCTAGCTTGTTTTCTGGTGTGGCATTGCTTCATGCTAGTGATATGGGGCGTTTTATTTATACAACACCACGGAATGGATTTCATTTGGCAGTTCCGGTCCCTGGATTGGATAAAGAACTACCAATAAGTACTGGGTTAGCAACATTAATAAATGCTTGGGCGCCAATACCAAAATCAAAGGCAGCATCTCCCCCGCAGGCAGAATCTTTAGAGACAACAGAGTGAAAGGATAAATAAAATGGGTAGCTTTCTTGATCTTCTCAAGGGCAATGAACAGGACTGGAAGGACGCTGCGGAACAAATATTGCCGGTAGCAACATATGTTTTCCGTGTGCAAAGTTTCAAGCTACTGAGCGAAGATGATATGCTTATCTGTTTCGTTCGTGCTGAAAAGGCCCTGGATGGCTTTTTGGATGAATTTGCACCAGCGCGCTATAGCATTGCTAATATTCGTTTCGGTAAACGAAATGAATGGCAGTTCCTTGCCTTCGCCAAGGCGACTGGCTTGGAACTAAACAATGTAGTAGATCGTCTGCCGACTGTAATTGGCAAGCTGTTTAAGGCAACTGTCACACATTCACCTAATCCACGCGATCCAGATCAGCCCTTTGTCAATCTGCGTAGGATTGCAGCATATGATCCAGATGCAGAAAGCACAACTTTTGTGGCGCCAGCGGGGGAGATGGCAGAAGAAGAGGACGAAGAATCTAGCTCACTCGATTAATTAATATGTCAGTTCGTCTAGCGATTGTTGGCGAAAGCTGGGGTGCTGAAGAGGCTGCACGCAAGCAACCTTTTGTTGGCAAATCTGGCTTTCTGCTAAATTCTGTGCTGCGCAATCTGGGTATTGATCGCGATCAATGCCTTGTGACCAACTGCTTTAATTTTCAACCACCACAGAATAAAATAACGAATGTGCTGGTTAAAAAGGACGAAGCGGCGCCGGGCTTTACGCGCATTGGAATTAAATATCTGCCTGTCTCTTTGGTGCCGGAGATTGAAAGGATGCGCCGAGAGATTAGAGATTTTCGCCCACAGGCTATCATTGCACTTGGCGCTGTGGCGTTGTGGGGTCTAACTGGCTCTTCTGCTCTTGGTACACATCGTGGGCATTTACATTATTGGGAAGGAATTCCAATGATTCCGACCTACCATCCGGCGCGTTGCTTGCGGCAATACGCGCTGAAAACGAGTATGGTTGCGGATATTCTAAAAGCAAAACGTCTTGCCAAGGGCGATTTAACGCCAGATGAATTGCATTATATCGCAGAGCCAACATTACAACAAGTTAAAGATTTCTTCGATATGGCACGGGGTAATCCATGTGTTGCTGTGGATATTGAAACCATTCCGCTAAAGCGCGCAATTACTATGATTGGTTTTGGTGTACCACATATTTCTATTTGCGTTCCCTTTTTCCATTTGGATCGGGATGGATACCATTACTGGAAAGATGCCGCAGAAGAAATTGCGGCAATGCAAATGGTATCTGATTTTCTTGTGGATAAATCCGTAGGCAAAATATTTCATCATGGTAGCTACGATATTGCCTGGATTGCAGATGTATGGGGAATGCCCGTCAAAGGGGCAGTCTACGATACGCGGATCATGCATTCCAATTTGTTAGCAGAACTACCACACACATTAACAGACGTGGCAGCAAATTATTTATGTATGCCTCCCTGGAAGTCAGAATGGAAATCAGCTAAAGACTCTGATGCGACGACGGAGAAGGTGGAATGAGAGTTTTGGTGTGTGGTGGGCGAGATTATGCTGATTACGCTAAGATGGAATCTATTCTTGATGAATATAATATTGATTTAATAATTCATGGTGGGGCGCGTGGGGCGGATTCACTGGCTGGGCTTTATGCTTATTATAAGAATATAGCTGTCCAAAAATATGAGGCTGATTGGTATTCATATGGTAAAAAGGCAGGATTTATCCGAAACCAAAGAATGCTTGATGAAGGTAAACCAGAATTAGTAATTGCTTTTCCTGGTGGTGCGGG
>Ga0335083_10006907_pt1 | contig 14072 bp, 14 predicted proteins | sample Lox_Sample_42_FD_206716 | JGI IMG/M metagenome (GOLD analysis project Ga0335083, IMG submission 206716) | Soil microbial communities from Loxahatchee National Wildlife Refuge, Florida, United States - Lox_Sample_4.2 | ecosystem: Environmental > Terrestrial > Soil > Wetlands | place: USA...
CACAATCAGCAGCGCAATCATCGGCAGGTGCGCGCTTGCAGGAATGTGAGATGCGATCAACCACCAAAGCAGAGCTGTCGCCAGCGATCCCCATGTGCCCGGCCCTGGCTTGAGCCGCCCCGCGCCGAAGAACGTCGCCACCAGCGTGGCCCATCTCGGCGCAGTTGACGTTCTAGAGGGCAACGCTTCAGTTTGGCTTCTTAACGTGCTCATTCGGATAGTCGGAGTTGCTACTCTCAGGATCGCTCAGCGGAGTGGAAATGACATATCCGCCGCTCGCCCATTTGCCAAGATCAATCGTCCGGCAACGCTCACTGCAGAACGGAAACTCGGGCTCGCTCTTCAGCACAATCTTGCGGCAGATCGGACAACGCAGGCTGCGAATTGATTTCTTCGGCATGGTTAATTCAGTTGTCGGTTGTCAGTCTCTGAAGAGGCACGCCTTTGGTCGTGCCGAAAATGGCGACCTCATCCTTGATTGTCATCCTGAGCAAAGTGAGTCCCGGCATGCCGGGACGAACGCAGTAGAAGGACCTGCAGTTTGATCGAGCCGCGATATGCAGGTCCCTCGACTGCGCTCGGGATGACACCTCTGAATAGAGGGCATCCTCTCTCGGCGCAGCTAAAGCTGCGCCCTTTCAAACAATCCGCGCCACCAGATCGTAATCGTGCGCCTCGGTGATCTCGCAGCGGTAGAACTCGCCCTCGTTCACCTCGCGCTCTCCGAAATCGTTGACGTATACCGTGCCGTCGATCTCGGGCGCGTGCATGGCGGTGCGGCCTTCCCACAGCAATTCGGTTTCGGCCGATGGACCTTCGAGCACCAAATCAAACTGACGCCCCACCAGTGCTTTCTTCTTCTTGCGCGAAATCTGCTTCTGGATCGACATCAGCTTCTTGCGGCGGCGCTCAATCTCGCGTGGCGCCACCTTTTCGCCCAGGTCGAACGCCTTCGCGCCTTCTTCGTCGGAATAGCCGAACACGCCCAGCCAGTCGAACTGCGCCTCGCGTACGAAACCACAAAGCTGCTCGAAGTCTTCTTCCGTCTCTCCCGGGAAGCCGACGATAAACGACGTTCGCAGCATGAGATCGGGAATCGCTCTCCGCATCTTCGTAATTGATTTGAGGAAAATGTCTGCCCCAGCGCCGCGCTTCATCGCCTTCAACACCGCTGGCGAGGCATGCTGCAACGGAACATCGATGTACGAGCAGATTTTCTCGTGTGCGGCGATGGTCTCCAGCAACTTGCCGGTAATCTTATTGGGATAGGCGTACAGGAACCGCACCCAGCGCAGCTCTTCGATTTGCGCCAGCCGCTCCAGCAGCAGCGCCAATCCGTCTTTCAGGCCGAGATCTTCGCCGTAGCAGGTCGTATCCTGCCCGATGAGCGTGATCTCGCGCACGCCGCGCTTCGCCAGTTGCTGCGCCTCGGCTATCACCGACTCAAAGCGCCGCGAGCGAAACTTTCCGCGCAACTGCGGAATAATGCAGAACGAGCAAGGATGATCGCAGCCCTCGGCGATCTTGATGTAGGCCGAATGCTTCGGCGTCGCCAGCACCCGCGGCGTAGTCTCGTCATAAAGGTAGTTCGGCAGATCGGCAATCGCGCCGTCCCAACCTTCCTTCGAGAAACGCCCTGCCTGCTCGCGCGCGTCACCTTCCGATCGCGAATTCAAAATCACAAACGGCGAGCCGTCACTCTCGACGCTTCGTCGCGCAATCCCCGCCGCGTTCAGAATCTGCTGCAACTCGCCCGTGCCGACCACCGCGTCAACTTCAGGAATATTCTTCCGGATTTCGTTGCGGTAGCGCTCGACCAGGCATCCGGCGACAATCAATTTCTTCGCCCGCCCGGCAGTCTTGTGCTGCGCCATCTCCAGGATGGTGTCGACCGACTCCTGCTTCGCCGTATCGATGAACGAGCAGGTATTGACCACGATGACATCGGCGTCTTCAGCGCGTGGCGTAATTTGGGCTCCGCCCTGCGCCAGCAGCCCCATCATGACCTCGCTGTCGACCAGGTTCTTGGGACACCCGAGGCTCACAAAGCCGACCTTCTTCGGAGCAGTCTCCGGGGATGCGGCTCGCGCTGGCTCTACGGTTTTGGCGCTCACTTCCGGATCGCTCAGGAGGGCTGCAGAATCGTCTGGCAAATGCATGGAATCTTTTGATTTTAGCATTTCGAGCTGTCAGCACTGGCTTATGCGCGCCTGACGCACACCCGAGTCCAACTACACGCTGCAGCATCTAAATTGCCACGGAGGTACGATGACTCTGCTGCAAATTGATTTTCCAAGTCACGGTCCTTGGGGTGAGGATTTCACAAAAATGGCCAGCGACTTGGCCCACCACTTGAGCAATACACCAGGTATGGTCTGGAAAATCTGGACCGAAAACAGCCGCACCGGTGATTGCGGCGGCGTTTACCTGTTCACCGACGAAAGCTCTGCCAACAACTTCCTGAAGGAACACCTGCCACGCCTCGATTCGATGGGAATCAAAGACGTGCGAGCCAAGGTATTGGACGTTAACGAGGGGCTTTCGCACATCACACGAGCGCCAATCCCGGTCGCTGTGGCGAAAACGGCGTAAGGTCGAGCCTCAACAACAAAGCATACTTAGTTGTCGCCAGCCGGCGCTTGAACTCACAGGGCTGCTCCATCTGCGCGTGCCCCGCTCGTTTCCTTCAGGGCGGAATGAGCGGGACAACTTGGGTACTCCGCGGCATCGCAATTCCCATAGCAGGTTCAACCTCGATCGAGCCCCTCATCACAACCTGGTATGCGGACTGAGGATGCGCGCCTGAGATTTCCAGGCTCGGGCGATCTGACCGAGCACTTTGAGTCAGCATTTTAGGTCGCATCTATGCGACAGCTTCGCGATGCTGCTCCAAACGGCAATCCCGTACTACGTCAATGGCACGGCACGAAGGGCTGTAGCGATATGTCGATGTTGCGCCTGGAAGTCTTGCTAGTCGGAAGCCGTTGTAAACTCTGTTCTGCGCAACTCAGCTTTTGCAAGCGTCCGCTGGGAAAGAATAGGAATTGCACAGCCCCGTGCTGTTTGGGCTGCTCCTGATCTACCATCCTAATGATGTTCATCGCAGACCGGGTACAATGTCTCCCACTGTCATCCGGCTAAACCGGCGCAACTCCCGAACGAAAGATCAACCTCAGGAAAGCCCCCGGCTGACTATCCATATTTGCTTTCGGGAAAGGAACCAACGATGAAGGTTTCTCAAATCTTGGCGGCAACTGCCATCCTTGCGCTGGCTTGTAGCGGAATCGCCAGCGCGCAGTCCTGGACACCTTTAACCAATCAGCCTGTAACTGTCGGAGGTTTCCCTGGGGTGGGCGCGATGCTCCAGCTTCGGGACGGCCGCATTCTCGTGCACCACGAGAATGGCACCGGAAACCTCAACTGGGGCTATACCGATTGGTACTACCTGACGCCCGATGCCTACGGCAGCTATGTCAACGGAACCTGGAGTGCGGCCGGCAATCTGGACGTCTCCTATCAGCCGTTGTACTTCAGCTCGCAGACGCTCTTGAATGCAGTGAACCACGGAAACAGCACGGACTGCCCGTCCGGCCAGCAATGTGGACAGGTCATCCTCGAAGGCGGAGAGTACAACGCCAACCAAGGGGTCTGGACCAACCTGGGTGTAATCGGGACCTATTCACCCTTCACCGGCGGCATCAAATTCACCGCCAACAATCCGCCTGGCGGATGGATCAACATTGGTGACGCAGCCGGCGTGACCTTGTTCAACGGAGGTTATCTGCAGTCGAGTTGCTGCAACGGGCACGGACATCAGAACGCCATCTTCAATGGCCCAAACTCCTGGATACCCAGCGGCGACGTCCTGGCGTCCTCCACCGACGAATCCGGTTACACGCTCCTTCCCAACGGCCAAGTGTTGCTGGTCGATAGCAAGACCGTTAGCGCTTGTCCGAACCCGACGCGGAGCTCCGAGCTGTACACCGTCAACGATCCCGTGACCGGCGTCGGAACGTGGTCTTGTGGACCGTCCCTCCCCCAAGTGCTTTATGGCGGGGACGAGGAACTGGGCGCCAGCGTGATGATGTACAACAACAAGCTCTTCCAGATAGGCGGCACTAAGAATGCCACGGCGATTTACGACGTGGCGCTGAACAGCTGGTCCGTTGGCCCCGTCCCCGATGCCAACCTCAGCCAGTCGGACGGCCCCGCCGCGCTTGAGCCGAACGGCAAGGTGCTGGGCATGTACAGTCCTGGACTGTTCGAGAACGGCTGCTATTTCCTGGAGTACGATCCCGATACGAACACGCTCACCAACACTACGACGAGTCTGATTCCGCAGCCCGCGGATTGCATGCCGCCGGGACACGATACCTCCTACGACGGAATGCTGATGATTCTGCCCAGCGGCCAAATCATGTTCACGGCATTCAGTCTTTATGTGGAGGTCTATAACCCTGCGCCAGGGATTGCCACCTGGACGTGCAATAGCTGCGTGCCTGCACAAAGCTATCCCATTCCTGCTTCCATTGCGTTGAGCAGCCCCAAGCTGATCAGCGGCTCTAACAATAACGTCGTTTATGGCTCCCGGCTGAACGGCATGTCGCAGAATAACTACTACGGAGATGACAAACAGTCCGACACCAACTTCCCATTAGCTCGCCTCACTTGTGCGAACGTGCAGGGCAACACCTGTACCCCCGGCTATGTCTATTACGCGTTCACGCACGATGATGGGCCTGCCGGACCCAATGTACACTCCATCGCGCCGACTAATTTCGGATACACCCATTTCGATCTGCCGGCAATGCCTGGTGGAACGTACGATTTCCAGACAGTCACTAACGGCATCCCTTCCAACTCGGCTCGCGTGACCGTGGTCTGTAAAGACGTCCGCTGTTCACAGTAGTCTCGAGATCGATAGCCTGGTGCCCCACTCAATCCTTCGGTTGGATTGAGTGGGATATTTTGAACGTCGCGAGGCCGGTGCGTTCCAATCACCTTCAATCCCGCACATCCGAAAACCGGGAATGAGTGAGACCCGGCTTTCGACCTCTACTCGTACCCAACTCCCACCAGTTGCCAGCCATCCGCAACTTCGACGAACACGAACTCTACGGTATCTTTTCCGTTCGAGCACACGTCGTTATTGGGTTTGAGAACGAGATGGACCTGAGATGGGCCGCTATTTTGAGTGATTTGATGCTCCATGCTCCAGCCATTTGCACGGCTCATGAGATCGTGCACGGAGCAAGGCAGAAGCGCCATCCGTTTGTGTGGAGTTTCGCGCGCCAGACACTTCGAGTCAAACAGCACGCAGTAGGCGGCGCGCTTCTGGTCGAATTGTTCCCGTACCTGCGCTTTGAACTGGTTGTCGCCGTCGATGCCGAAGGTCACGCCTGAAGGTCCGATCAGGGACAGAAACTTGGCGGTGTCTTTGCCGATCAGGATCTGCTTCAGCTCTGTCTCCAAGGCAAGGACTGCATTGTCCTGCTCCGATTGGCCAAAGCTCGGAGAAGCCACAGCCACCAACAGCACCGCTGCCGCGAGGAATCGTCTCACATCAGCAGCTTACGCCGAGTGGGAGCTTCCTTCCACACTGGGGTCGGACATGTCCGACCCGAGTGCGAACAAGATTACGTATCCCTTGGCACAGCCGCCGAGAGCAAATGCCTTCCGCAAAAAGAAGGCGCTCGTCATGACAAATAAACATGACCGTGAGCACGATCCGTGTTCATCCGTGTGAATCCGCGGTTCGTTTGTTCTTCCCGCAAGATGGTATGATCGGTACTCGGGCGCTGGTCCCGCGCAACGAAGCTCTGTGAACCCCGCCAGGACCGGAAGGTAGCAACGGTAACAGGTCACTTCGGGTGCAGCGGTCAACTGGCGCCTGAACTTCTTAAAGCCGCGCTTGGCCATTGGCTTTTAGCTCTTCGCTGTTTCCTTCTTTCCGATTCTCCTCTTGCTTCACACAATTGGTTCGACGAATGCAGCGTCGCCATCCGGCTCTTGCCAAAGGCGAAGAGCCAAAAGCCAATGGCCGTCTGTAAAATGAAGCTGCATTCATCTTGTTTTCATATCTGAGACTGGAGGTCTCGATTTGCCTACTGCTCACCGCGCCAAGATCACGGCGCTGGGAACCTATGTTCCCTCTCGCGTTCTTACCAACCAGGACTTAGAAAAGATGGTCGAGACCACCGACCAGTGGATCCAGGAGCGCACCGGCATTCGCGAGCGGCACATTGCCGGCAAGGGCGAGGCGGCCAGCGATCTTGCCGTCGGAGCGGTGAAGAACCTGCTCGAATCGCATCCCTTCGATCTGCAGGCGATTGACCTCATCGTCGTGGGCACAGTTACCCCCGACATGATGTATCCCTCGACCGCTTGCCTGGTGCAGAACAAGCTGGGCATCAAGAACACCTGGGGTTTCGACGTCTCCGCCGGGTGCTCGGGATTTCTTTATGCGCTCAACGCCGGAGCCAGCTTTATCGAGTCGGGAGCCTACAAGAAAGTGCTGGTCATCGGATCGGACGTGAATTCGTCGATGACCGACTACACCGATCGCGCGGTGTGCATCATCTTCGGAGATGGCGCTGGAGCTGTACTGCTTGAACCTGCGCAGGACGGCGAAGAGGGCATCATCGAGCATGTCGCCCAGGTCGAAGGCGCGGGAGGCCAGTACCTCTATATGCCGGGCGGAGGAAGCCTGAATCCCGCTTCGCACGAGACGGTCGATCAGAAGATGCACTACATCCATCAGGACGGGCAGCAGGTGTTCAAGTACGCGGTCAAGAAGATGGCCGAGATGACCGAACGCGTGCTGGAGAAAAATGGTAAGACAGGCGCGGATGTGGACTGCTTCATCGCTCACCAGGCCAACCGGCGCATCATCTCCGCTACAGCCGACCGCCTGAAGATGCCGCCGGAAAAGGTCATCATCAACATCGACCGTTTCGGCAACACAACAGCAGGAACCATTCCCCTGGCAATGAAGACGGCGGTCGAAACCGGCAAGCTGAAAAAAGGCGACCTGGTTTTGCTGGCCGCGGTGGGCGCGGGATTCACCTCGGGAGCTACGCTGCTGCGCTGGGCGTTCTAAGAATATGGGCAGCGGCTTGACACCCGCGGCACTGCGTCATACGCTGAAGCCAATGGAAGTTGAACTTACTCCTGACCTTCAGACCAAACTGACCCGACTTGCCTCCGAGCAGGGTCGTGACGCCCAGGCGTTGGTCCGCGAGGCGGTCGAGCGACTTGTGGACTATGAAGAATGGTTCTTCCGGGAAGTTGATCGGGGCTTAGCCGCTGCGGAACGAGCGGAGTTCATTGATCACGAAGAGATCGTAGCCCGCATCCATCATCGCTATCCGGCCTGATGCGGATTCGATGGACAACACCTGCTGCCGACGACCTCACGCATATCTGTGACTACATTGAAGAGCACGACGGGGCAATTGCGGCGCGCCGAGTAGCATTAGCGATTGTCGAAGGCATCGGATCACTTATTCGATTCCCCAATCGCGGTCGGTTAGGCCGCAAGATAGGCACCCGTGAGTTGCTGATTCGCGACCTTCCCTGGATTGCATCCGTGTCGGCGACGAGGCTGTTGAGATCACCCGTATTTTGCATGGCGCTCAGAAATGGCCGTGACCTTCGACTCAAGCACATTGAGTGCGCGGCATGATCAACAATCCACAAGAAGAAGAGACCTATCCTAGACCATGGCACTACACAAACCCGTTCCCGGACACGAAGTCCAGCAGCGCGCGTATGGCAATCACTGCTTCGGCTGCGGCCCTGAAAACGAATACGGCCTGCAGTTGAAGTTCAAGCTCAACGAAGAGACCCAGCGCTTCCTTTGCAAGTTCAAATTGCCGTCGCGTTTCGAAGGGCCGCCATCCCATGCGCACGGCGGCATCATCGCTACCATCCTTGACGAAGCCATGGGCAAAGTCAGTAAGTTGCGCAACATTATCGCCGTGACCGGCGAGATGAAGATTAACTATCTCAAGCCCGTGCCGCTATACAAGACGTTAGTCACCGAGGGATGGGAGATACGAAAAGTCGGACGCGAGCATTACCGTGCGGCCGAGATCCGCAACCCGAAAGGCGAAGTACTGGCAACCGGCACAGCCAAGTTCATTGAGATCGATCCCCACCGCATGTTCGCCAAGTTCCTGAAGAAGAAACACAGCGACGCAACGTAGCTAGGCGTGCACCCTGTCCGCCAGCATCTCGACAAAAACTTTTTGCGCGCTCGACGGAATTTGTTTCTTGCGGCAGATATAGACGTACTGTATTTCGGCATTCATGTCAGCCAATCGCACTGCGACCAGTGTGCCGGCATCGACTTCTCGCTGAATAGCGACCCGCGGCTGAACCGATACTCCCAGGCCAGCCTCGACCGCGTGCTTCACCCCTTCAATATTCACGAAGTCCAGGATGTTCGGCAGCGCGATCCCTTTCGCCTTCAGCCTGTCCTCCACCGTGGCTCTCGCGCCCGCGCCGCGCGCTGCAAAGATGAATGTTTCGCCAGGCAGTTCTTCGGCGCGAATGTTGCGCCGGTTGACCCACTTGTGCTCCGGCGGGACGATCACCACTAACTCGTCCGTCATGAACGCGAAGCTCAGCAATTTGGGATGCTGCACATCCGCGCTGACCAAACCGAAATCGACCTTGTTGTCGAGCACCTTGGCTGTGATGCTTGCGGTGGTTGAGATTGCCAGCGTGACTTCGATGCCGGGGTATTCGTTCCGATAAGCAGCGAGGATCCGCGGCAACACGTAAAGCCCGACGGGGAAACTCGCGCCAACGCGCAACCGTCCGCGACTGAGCCCGCCCAGTTCCTGAATGCGTTGCTCCGCCGAGGAGACGGCGTCCATCACCTCGCGTGCCGCTTCGTGGAGGATCTCCCCGGCCTGCGTCAGCGAGACTTTCTTCCCCAGGCGGTCGAAGAGCGGCACGCCGAGCTCTTCTTCCATGGCTTTGATGTGCTTGCTCACGCCGGACTGGGTGAGGTGCAGAGATTCGGCCGCTGCGGTGAAGCTTTGGGCTTGTGCAACTGCATGAAATACCCGTAAACGCTCTAGATTATCCATGAGTTAAAGTTATGAATTCTATGAAATCAAGTCCTTTGACTCATGTCAAGTCTGGCCTTAACCTGCAATTGGGATCGAGGAAACAGAGAAGAAAGCCTCGATCATGGAGGTTTCACCATGAACAACCTGGCCTACGTTGAAGTCGAAGAGAAGAGCGTTCCCGAGAGCTGCCAGCTTATCCTAGCTTACAGCCGGGACGAAGACTCGGCGAACGTCGTTGAGTCCATCGTCGACCGCCAGCTCGCCAACGGCAGCATGCCGGCGTGAGAACAGATCTGAGGCCGAGGGTAGTCGTTCACTTCGTCATTGCGGCTGAACGGCTTCCTCGAGCCACGCCGGCTGAATGTCGGCTAGCCCGAGATGGCGGCGCGCGAAATCTGCAAATTCCAACTGGCCCGCTAGCGTGAACATCCGCTTCGTGTTCCCAGTTTCGTGAGCCGCGCTCTCGCCGAAGTTAAGGTAGACGTTTCCGTTCCAGCAGGGGTCCTCTCCCGGCATACACAACGGGGTATCGCCTCCGCCCCACTCGCCCAAGTATCCTGCCTCTCCTAAGCGCCGGGGGTCGATCGGGGCACTCAAGAGCAGCAACTGTCCCGTGCATGCCAGTAAATGTGGCGGTCGTTGGCTGTGAGCGGACCAATCGTTGGCTCGGTTCCACGTCATGGTTCCGTCCAGCACGATCGATGCCGATCCGGCCCGCGCCAGCGCATAGGCGAAGCGCAACAGATCAGCACTGCCCTCGCTTCCCTTCATTGCCGAGTGCGAAAACAAGATGCCAGGCATTGGCTTGTCCGACGCGGGCAGGAAAACCGTGGCTCGGTAGTCGATTTGATCGTCGATGATGCTGGCTTTGCGAACCTCGATACCGTTGCTGATTCCAAGGGATGTGGTCTTGCCAAATTTGCAGGGTGCGAAGTTCTGAATGGATTGCGCCAGCGCGCAAGAGCTGAAAATCGAAGCAGGAGCGGCGTACAGGGCCAGCTTTCGCATGACGGCGGCTCTCCTCTGCTGCGACTATTAGACCACCGAAGTCAAGCAACGTTAGCCGTCTCCACCCTGAGACTGCCATTCGTCGCATCGCCGCACAGAGTAAAATAATCTATTGATTAGCCGGTGCGAATCTCCTGCATACCGGCGTTTCCTCACGGAGAACTTCTATGTCTGACAACAACGGCAGCAACACAGGATTGCGTTTGAAGGTCGGCTTGGCCGAGATGCTGAAGGGCGGCGTCATCATGGACGTGATGAGCGTAGCGCAGGCCGAAGTCGCCGAAAAGGCCGGTGCTGTCGCCGTTATGGCGCTGGAGCGCGTGCCCGCCATCATTCGCGCCGAGGGCGGCGTCTCGCGCATGGCCAATCCCAAGCTGATCAAAGAGATCATGGCGACGGTGTCGATACCGGTAATGGCCAAGTGCCGCATCGGCCACTTCGCCGAGGCGCAGATCCTGCAGGAGATCGGCGTCGACTATATCGACGAATCCGAGGTGCTGACGCCCGCCGACGAAGAACACCACGTCGATAAGCATGCCTTCAAGACGCCGTTCGTCTGCGGCGCGCGCAACTTGGGCGAAGCGCTGCGGCGCATTGCCGAAGGCGCAGCCATGATCCGCACCAAGGGCGAGGCCGGCACGGGCGACGTGATTCACGCCGTGAAGCACATGCGCCAGATCGTGAAGGAGATGAAGCAGCTCACCGTGATGAGCGAGCAGGAGCTGTTCGCCGCGGCGAAGAATCACCAGGCTCCCTACGAGCTGATCAAGATGGTTGCGAAACTCGGCAAGCTTCCGGTGCCCAACTTCTCTGCCGGCGGAATCGCCACCCCTGCCGATGCGTCCCTGATGATGCAGCTTGGAGCTGAGGCCGTGTTCGTCGGCTCCGGTATTTTCATGAAGGGCGGAGTCACGCCGCTCGATCTGTTCAACAAAGACGAGCGCGCCGACGCCGAAGCCCGCGCGAAGGCAATCGTGATTGCGACGACGCATTACAAGGATCCCAAAGTCGTTGCCGAAGTCAGCGAGCAAGTACCGGGCGCGATGAAGGGTCTGGCAGTTTCGGCTATCGAAGAGAAGGATTTGTTGCAGACGCGGGGATGGTAGAAAACACGCCGTCAGCGTCAGCCATCAGTTTGGGCGCGATGAGAATCGCGCCCATTTTCATTGGGCCATGCGAACTCGGCCTGATTGTGCGTTCGAATCGAGCGCTGGTTCGCGATAATCTAAACCTTCGGCGTTTTCACTGACGGCTTGATAGCTGACAGGTTGCCTGTGGCGAATAGCGAATGATGAATAGCGTTCCGAAAATCGGTGTCCTTGCTCTTCAAGGCGACTTTGACGCGCATCGGCGGCGGCTGGAAGAACTCGGCGCCGAGGTCGTACTGGTGCGCAAGCCGGAGCAACTGGACGAGATCGATGGGCTGGTGATTCCCGGCGGTGAGTCGAGCACGTTTCTGAAGCTGCTCGGCGAAAAAGGATTTCAGAAGCTCAGCGATTTCGTTCACAGCAAGCCGACATTCGGCACTTGCGCCGGCGCGATCCTGCTGGCGAAGCAAGTCGAGAATCCACACCAGACCGGACTCAACGCCATCGATATGACCATCCGCCGCAACGCCTACGGGCGGCAGATCGATTCCAGCATCGCCGAGGCAGTGAGCTCGCTCGGCGATAATCCGCTGGAAATGGTCTTCATCCGTGCTCCACGTATCGAGAATATCGGCGACGGAGTTGAGGTGCTGGCGAAGCACGCAGACGATCCCGTACTCGTGCGCAAAGGCAATGTCATGGCCGCAACGTTTCACCCCGAACTGTCGGACGACCCGCGGGTACACGCCGAGTTTTTGAAGCTGGTGAAGAATAGTCATTAGCTACGAGCTACGCACTCCGAGCCGCGAGCCGAAGGCCCAGGGGTGGAAGCACCACGCTTGAGCGTGGTGAAAGAAGCTCTAGACGAAAGGGCTTTCAGCCCCGAATCGGGACGCCGCTACGATGGCCGAAACTCCGCATTTCGCGACGGGAGATTCGTCCAATTCCGCCGCGGCTAAAAGCCGCCATAGGAGATGGGGCGGTTTCACCATGCTAAAGCGTGGTGCTTCCGCCCAACCGAGGTCGTAACCTGAGGCGAAGAGCCAATAGCGAAAAACCGCCTTCCTGAGACTTCTGTCACAGCCTTACCATGTCATCAGCCATACCATCAGGTCATGGCAGCCGTAACAATGTCCGCCCAACAAGCCCGCAAAAGAACCATGCTCATCCCACGCGAACATGGCGCGTGGGGAATGCTGCTGGTGCCTCTGGCGACCGGCGCCATCGTGGCCTCGCGCATCGGCATTCATGCTGGTCCGCTGGTTCTGTTTATCGTTGCGACGCTGGCGCTCTTCTGGCTGAGGACGCCGGTCGAGGCTTGGCTTGGACTCTCGCCGATCAAGGCGCAGACGCAAGAGGAACGCGCATCGGTTCTGCGTTTGATCGTGATGCTGTGCATCATCGCTCTGGCGAGCCTGGCTGTGTTGTTTGCCACGGGATACTCGCGCGGACTCGTCATCATCGGCATCGTTGCAGCGATTGCGTTTGGAGTGCAGGAAGCCGTGAAGAAGCTGGGGCGTTCAGGGCGCATGCCCGCGCAGATTATCGGTGCCATCGGCCTGACCTCGACGGCCGCGGGGGCATATTACATCGCAAGCGGCACGCTCGACAGAACCGCCGTGTTGCTCTGGATTGCCAACTGGTTCTTCGCCGCCGATCAGATCTATTTTGTGCAGATCCGGATTCGTGGCAGCAAGCTAACGAGTTCAGGCGAGAAGTTGGCCCGCGGCAAGTGGTTCGTATATGGGCAGGTCGCATTGATCGTTGTGCTCGCGATTGCCACTGCGTATCGTCTCATTCCCCTCTGGACGCTGCTTGCGTTTGTGCCAGCACTCGCGCGCGGAGTCGCGTGGTTCGTCCGTCCCACCCAGCCGGTCGACGTCCATAAGCTGGGATTCAGCGAGTTGCGGCAGGCGCTGGCGTTTGGAGCACTGCTGGCAATCGCGTTTCTCGCGTAAACAGCGTTCACCACAGAGTGCGACAGTGGGAGAGTGTTAAATCGCCTTATCACAAGTAAACGGGTCGATCTCACCCGAAGGATAATCCGGCTTTCACCGGTCGGCCTCGGCCATGGTTCGCTCTTCCGTCGTCATCTCACGCCAGGTCTGGTCACGATTCTGCTGCGCCCACGAGTTATTGCGATCGGCCTCCAGCGCAGCGCTCAACCAGCGATAAGCCTGAACCCGATCGCGTTGCACGCAGCTTCCGATCTCATACAGGGCAGCCAGACGGTTGCGCGCTCGCGCGTTCTTTCTCGCTGCCGCAGATTCCAACAAACTTAGTGCCTGATCGCAACTGCGCGAAACGTCCTTCCCTTCCAGGTACATGTTGGCCAAAGTCACGGGAGCGTCAGTATCGCCTCGCTTCATCTCGGCTCGCAGCAACTTCACCCTGCCGGAACTGTCGTCCGCGTCTCTCTGGTCGGGGGTCTCGTGGTGTGCCGGCTCGACCTTCCGCGCCGTGAATACAGGCGGTGGGATTGCTGTCACCACAAGTGCGACCGGAGTCATGGCTTGCGTCGTAGTTGCAGGTTCGGCCGTTACCCGGCGCGCCGGAGGCGTAGGCGTGGTGATGGTACTGGAAGACGACGCTTGCGAATCCGCATGACTAGCGTTTGGGGCGGAGATTCGTGCGACGGCAGCCGTGTCAGTCGTAGAGGGACGCCAGACCTGCCACTCGAGCGCGGCGACGACCAACAAAGCGGCTGCTGCAAGGCTCGCCCAGCCGAGTCTGCGCAGAACAGCGGTGGTTTCGTGGAAGTCACCATTCGGATGTGTCTCCACACTCTGGCCGACAAAGAAAGACGGACCGACAGCCGCGGAAGTGCCGCTCGAATATTCGTCAGAACCCATTCCGGGCAGAGGCTTGCCGCAAGCTGCGCAATACGCGCGATTCG